>Ga0105154_1000101_pt1 | contig 36896 bp, 37 predicted proteins | sample SSWtaG_FD_89672 | JGI IMG/M metagenome (GOLD analysis project Ga0105154, IMG submission 89672) | Hot spring microbial communities from Sandy's Spring West, USA to study Microbial Dark Matter (Phase II) - SSWsed_matched | ecosystem: Environmental > Aquatic > Thermal springs > Hot (42-90C) >... | reverse complement strand
TGTATAGTCGCATGCTGCTATGAAGAATGGTATTTGGTAGCTGTTTGTTGTTCCAGCTATCTGTATTGCTCCAACTCTGTATCCTGCTTCTGCAAGTATTAGTGATTCTGCTGCAAAGTATCCCAGTAGTAGATTTGCTGCAACCTTTTCTCTCATTATTAATCCCATGACTCCTGTGGCGTATGCGAATTGCCTGTTGCTTGGCCATATCACGCATTCAGGTTTATATTCTTCCGGCTTCCCTGCTTGTGTGTAGGCTGCTCTTATTATGTCTCTGGCAACTGGTTCCACGGAGGGTTGTGCGAATGTGAATAGTAGTCTGGTTCCATATTCTGCACATTTCCTAGCCACGTATTGGAGTATGCTTAGTCCAGCTATAACTTGTACGTCTCCCACTCCTCCAAGTCCAACTGTGAAGTGTACTGGTCTACCCATTTCTGTAGCTCTTCCAATAGCTTCATCTAGTGCATCTACTCCTGCTAGTCTTCTGATCTTTGGTTTAATGGTCCCCTTTTTTGTCAGATATACTGATAGGAATATTATTGCTAACGATACTACGAACATTATGGCAGAACCCAAGTAACCTGATCTAATTTGTAAACTCATATTTACACCTCAAAATTAGAAGTTTTTGGGCGCTCCCATAGATATTTTTTAACTGGAGTATTTATACTTTTTTATTTTCTCATGTTTTCCATAAATTATATTTCTTAACAAAATTTAATGATGTGAGGATTATTGCTCTTTAAGCTTCATTATGACGTCTGGTCTATTGCTTACTATGCCATCTATCCCTCTACTTTTTAGTTCCAATGCTGTTTCATAGTCATCTACAGTCCATGCTGCGATCATAAGTTTAAGTTTATGTGCAAATTCTATTGCTTTAGATGTAGCTAGCCTATAGTATGGTAAAGCAATTTTTGCTCCAATCTTCTTTGCAGCCAATATCCCATCCACTGGTTTAATGTATATTAACCCAACATTAGCTTTCCCATTATATTCTAAAATCTTCATTAAATGTCTCGCTTCAAAGGATATGAAGAGTACTGAATCCCAAAGCTTTCTAGCATCAACCTCCCTAACAGCTGGTTCAACTGCTTCATCAACTTTTAACTCCAAAAATACAACACACCTGCCACCCACAAGCTCCAAGGCTTCACTCAGCAGTGGCACCCTTTCATCCATTCCAACTTTAAGCTCTCTAATGTAATCCCAAGTTAAATCTGCAACCCTCCCCCTACCATTAGTCGTCCTATCCACAGTTTCATCATGCATTATAATCGCTTTACCATCAGCTGTAACCCTAACATCCATCTCCACAGCATCAACACCAAAATCCAATGCAAGTTTAAAAGCACTCAAAGTATTCTCAGGCCTATATGCACTCGCACCCCTATGTGCAACAACAAAAAATCTACCCCTCAAATCATCAAAACAAACCATAACAACCCAAAAACAAATACACAAAACCAACAAATCTACCTTTCGTCAACACCGCAAGCCGCCGCCAATCATTTTTCCGGGGCTTATCCGCCCAGCGTGGCTGGGCGGCTTGCGCCCTCTGTTTATGGGTTGGGCTGGTCTTCTGGGAAGCCGGGGGACCCTGTGTGGATGGGTGCTTTGTAGATGATTTGGATGGTGAATCTACATTTATCTGAGCCTTTGGCTATGCAGGATGTTTCCGTGGCGTGGACTGGTGTCTTCAGGGCTTCGCTGAGCCACCCCTCGATTAGGCCTATGGTGAAGGATGCCCCACCATACCCCTGCAGTCTGCTTCCCACCTTGCATTCCAAGTTGCTTGTCAAGCTGAGCTCTATACACCCCTTCTCGAGGTCTAAACGCTCAAGCTCAATTTGGCCTATCCCCATGGATTTCATCATGGATGCAGCCTCCCTCAAATGGCCTGTGAGGGTGGCATTGGCTTGTGGGGTTAAGTTGTGGAGGCGCTGGCCAGCCCTGAAACCCATGGAGTAGAGTATACTCCTATAGCCGAAGGGGCTGCACTCCATTAGCCCCCTCATGATGGATTCAAGTATAGCTATACCCTTCTGCCTCTGATTCAACAATTCAAGTTCATCATCCATGAGTATAGCCCCCTCAGTTTAATGGTCTATCCACAATCATATTAAGGGGTTGCGAACCCATGTTACGTAACATTGTTACGTAACGCTGATATGTAACGATGATTCGCAAAGGATATACCCCCAGATGGGTAGAGGCATTGTTGGGGGTGAATTTCAATGGGAATTAAGGGTAAAAGCAGTAGGAAGGGGATGATTGGCATCGAAGCGGCAATTGTACTGATAGCCTTCGTCATAGTGGCATCGGCATTCAGCTTCATGGTGATAAACATGGGGTTAACCTCAACGCAACGGGGCAAGGAGGCTATAGCCACAAGCCTACAGGAAGTCCTCAGCCCACTACAAGTCGACGGCTCCATAATGATCAAAACTGATAGCCAGAAGGTTGTGGCAATAATAATTCCATTGAAGGTTTCAGGGGTAAGCTACCTACCCATGGGCGTCAACAGAACAGTAGTCTCCTTCAAGCTTACAGGCTACGGAACTGTCGAATCAAAGGCGTATCCAAACATTTATCTTGGAGTAAACAAGACCGTGGATCCAGCGAAAACGGACTTCGATGACATCTTGAATGATACTAAATGGCCTCCTAGTAGCCGTAATGTGGATGCATGGCTTTTCCTTGAGGAAAACAATAAGGATGATGCCTTCGACTTCTTTGAGAAGGGCTACCTGATAATAAAGATCGCCAGTTCTCTTGGGATAACTTCGAGGTGCACTGTGGATATTGAGGTTAGACCTGAGAGGGGTGCCCCGCTGACAGTGAGCTTCATTGTTCCAGCCAACCTACCAACAGGTACGCATTACATAGTGGTCGGCTAAAGCTTGGCGAGGGGGCGTCTAAAATAAACTCCATAAACCTAATTTCATTTTTTATCTTTCTTTTTGCATATTATATGTGTATGGTAGGGTGTTTATAGATGTCTTCCCAAAATCCCGGTCAGCAGGGTGGTGGAGGCCGCGAATATGAGGATTTGAGGAAGGCTGTGGAGGAGTTGAGGGAGGCTGTAATGGATATTAGGGCGGCTCTAAGTGAATTGGAGAACCCATTCAGCCTCCTCAAATCCATTAACGCCATAAAACTTGATCCGCCCTCCCAAGATCAGATTGGGGGCGCTACATCTGGGAAAGACGAGGAGCCGCAGCCCCCTAAAACTGGTGGGGGTGAACATCCACCTCCAGAAGAACCCGTAAAACCAGTGAAAACAAGGTCAGTGGACTTCGGATTCAACCTCATAAAATGGGCTTGGGTCCTCATGGATGCAGGCATGAGCAAAGAAGACATAGTCTCCATAACAAGATACTGTGAATCAGTAAACTACCTACCAAAAAACTCCAGCATCCTCGTAGAACACATATTAGACCCCATGTACAAAGCGAAACTTGGAGGATTAAACGACGATGAATTCATGCTCATAATATACAACGCAGCAAGAGCTGCTGGGATTGATATTAGAATTGAACGCCTAGAGGAAATGGCATTCAACCTATTGAGGAAGATACTGAAGAAGATCGATGGATAAACAGGCATAGCGAGGTAGACCATAAATGGGCTTCTCAACCACATACACTGAACTAATAATACTCATGGCATCAATAATACTGGCAACATCAGCATCCACATACATACTATACATGGGGAGCAGCATGCAAAGCAACATAATCCAATTAACCCAAGAAGCCAACAAAGCCATGAACACTAGAATAGAGATAGTGTACGCCACAATAATGAATGGAAGCCAAACAGGATACAAGATATACGCTAAAAACGTAGGCTCCACAACCATAACAAGCTACAGAGACATAGACGTATACATTGGACCATACGGACAAGCCAAATACTACAAGTACTCAGCAAACCCAACACAAAACACCTTCACAATAACAGACGCAGATGGAGACGGAGCATGGGAACCCTGGGAGACAGCAGAAATAACAGTATACACCCAACCAGAAACCTCGGGGGTGATTGAAGTCAGAATAAAACCACAACAAGGCCCCACAGCCACATACATCTTCACCCCACCATAAACCCTGGGGGATGAGGCAACCATGGGCCTCTCCACACCAATAACAACACTCATACTAACCACAATAATCACCCTAACCCTAACAGCCACAGCCACAACCACCATAACCCAAACAGCCACAATAATCACAGAAATCTACAAAGCAGCATCCACATACATGGAAGACAACACCCAAACCACAATGGAAATAAACTCCATAGGGGAATACAGTATAAACATAACCCTAAAAAACATTGGAGGCACACCAATAATATTCGGAGAAACAGGATACAAGTGGTGTAGCTTCATAGCCTCATACAAAACAGCCAACAACGAGTGGACCACAACACTAATAGAGAACTACACGATAAACAAAATTAAAATCACCGGAACAAACATAGCAGTAAACCCCACAACCCCAACCACACTAAAACCAGGGCAAGAAGCAGAAATCACACTAAACCTCCCAGAAACAAACCCACCCATACCAAAAGGATCCCAAACAAGAATAGTATTCACCACAAACAAAGGAGCAAAAACACAGGCAACAGGAGCAAGATAACCATGGGAACACAGCTAATCCCACTCCCAATACCAGAACTAAACAAAGCCCTAGGAGGCGGCATACCAACCCCAAGCCTAATCTCAATAGAAGGAGAACATGGAAGCGGGAAAACAGTACTATCACAATACATACTATACAGCATACTAAAAAACGGGTTAAACAGCATAGCCATAACCACAGAAACCACCACAAAAGAATACATTAAAATGATGAAAACAATAAAACTAGACGTAACAAGAGAATTCCTAACAGGAAAACTAAGAGTATACTCACTCCACATAAAGGAGGGAGCCTGGAGCAAACACCTAGCACCATACTTCCTCCAAACCCTAATAAACTTCCTAGAAAACAAAAACTCAAAAACCAAATGTATACTCATAGACGACCTAAGCAGCCTATCCCTAAACGTGGAAAACACCCAAATACTCACCTTCATAACGAGAACAAGAAACCTAATAACAAAAGGGAAAACAGTAATACTCACCTTCCACCCAAACTTCATAGACCCAGAAGTAGCCAGAGTAGTAAAAGCATCCAGCGAAGTATACTTCACACTAGAAAACAAAAACATAGGAGGACTACAAATAAAAACACTCAAAATAGTGAAGCTCTGGGGGAGTGGTGGAGAGAGAATGCCCACAGTAAACCTAGAAATAAACCCAACCCTAGGACTAAGAGTACTCCCCATAGGAGAGGTAACCATATGAACATAACAGGAAAACTGAAAATAAGAAGGGGGGCAACCAAAACCGGGAAAGAGAGACAAGAAGCAAAAACAGAGAAAACAATAATGATGGGGGAAGCAACCCCAGAAACACTGGAAGAAGCCGAAAAAACCAACCCACACCTACAACTATACCTAAAAACCCTAAAACAGAAACCAACATACCTACCAAAACCAGACCTAACAAGACAAGCAGCAGGAGAAGTAATATACCCACTCCCCAACAAAATATTCATACACATAAAACCAGCAGAAAGAAGATACACAATAATAGAACCAGGAAAACCCCCACAAGAAATCATGGAAAAAGTGGAGGAAGCCCTCGCAAAAATAATAATGGAAGAAGACATAGAAGTAACACTGGAAAACAAGGAGGAAACCATAAGAAGCCTAACACCAAAAGCCATAAAAAAAGCAAAAATAAAAGCCAACAAGGAACAAGAACAGGAAATAGTATACCACATGCTAAGAGAAAAACTGGGATACGGATTCCTAGACCCATTCCTACTAGACGACATGCTCGAAGACATAAGCATACCAGGAGCAGGAAACATATTCGTATACCACAGAACATACGGATACCTAGAATCCAACATACACGTAGACAGAAGAGAAATAGACAGAGTACTAAGAAGCATGGCGGAAAGACATGGGAAAATAATAAGCCACGCAAACCCAATCCTAGACATACACCTACCAGACGGAAGCAGACTAAACATAGTATTCGGAGAAGACATAAGCCTACAGGGAAGCAACTTCACCATAAGAAAATTCGCAAAAGAACCACTCTCCATACCACAACTATGCAAATTCGGAACCCTCACACCAGAAATGGCAGCATACATGTGGATGCTCATGGAAATAGGCGTATCAATAATGATATGCGGAGAAACAGCCTCAGGGAAAACCACAACACTAACAGCCCTACTCCCCTTCATACCATACTACAGCAAAATAGTAAGCATAGAAGAAACCCCAGAAGTAAGGCTACCACACAAAAACTGGGTTAGAGAAGTAACAAGACTACACACAGGAAGCCCAGTAACCATGTTCGACCTAGTAAAAGCAGCCCTAAGACAGAGACCAGACTACATAATAATAGGCGAAATAAGAGGGGAAGAGGGGAGAATAGCCTTCCAAGCCATAAACACAGGACACCCAGTAATAGCCACATTCCACGCAGGAACACTAACACAACTATTCCAAAGACTAACCTCAGACCCAATAAACGTCCCAAAAACACAGCTAGACGGACTAAACATAACCATATTCCAATCAAGAATAGAGCGGGGAGGAAAATTCATAAGAAGAGTCACAACAGTAAACGAGATACTGGGATACAACCCAGAAACAGGGAGACTACTATACCTACCCACCTTCATATACGACCCAGACAGAGACAAACTAGACTACACTGGAATGAGCATGCTACTAGAAACAAAAGTACTCCCCTACAGGGGGTGGGGAAGAGAAAAGCTAGACCAACTATACAGAGAAATGAGGATGAGAGCAGAAATAATAGAGTGGCACATGAACAATGCACCAAGATACCTAGACCTATGGAGAACAATGATCGAAGTGGGGAGAACAAGCATAGAAACAGTACACCAAAAAATAATGAGAGGAGAAAAGCCATGGACAGAATAACACTAACACTAACAGCCATCACAATAGCCACCATAACCCTAACCATAACCCTAACCCTACAAGCCAACTACACAGCCGCAATAACCACAACCACAATAGCAGCCTCCACAACCATAATAACACTAACAAGGAAAACAAGAGGGCCAGGACAACTCAACATAAAACTAGTCCTAGCCATAACCCACATGTACACACTATCCCTAGGACTAACAGAACCAAAAGAACTAATAGAAAGCATAGCCACAAAAGAGGAATACAGGGAATACGGGAAAACCTTCAAAAACATAATAAACCTCGCCATAAACATGAGCCTAGGACTAACAAAAGCCATAACCCAAACAGCAAAAACAGTCAAACCACCACTAAAAGACATACTCACAAGAATGGCAGAAGCCCTATCCACAACAAAACCAAAAGACTACCTAGAACTAGAACACGCCACCATAATGGAGGAATACATGGGACAACAGGGAAGAAGCCTAGAAACCCTAAGAATGCTAAGCGGAATATACGGAACATTCCAAAGCATAGCCGCAGTCATAATAATCATGGTGATAACAATGAGCATATTCACAATAGACCCATCCACAATAACACTAGCATACACAGCCGCAGCAGCCTCCACAGCCACACTACTAATAGCCATATGGAGCACAGCACCAAAAGACATAATGATATACGTGGGGAAAAACCATCCAACACACAGAACAGTAAAAATGACGGCAACCATAATAATACCAGCATCCATAACCATAGCAATAGCCACATACACAGCCACACACATCCCACCAGCAGCCATAACCTCCAGCGGCCTAACCCTCCTAACACTGGGAATCCTAACAAGAAACCTAGAGAAAAAAGTGCAAACAATAGACGAATACTACCCCACACTAATAAAAACCATAGGAGAAAACCTAGCCACAACACTAAACCCAAAAGCAGCCCTAGAATACACGAAAAACATACACCTAGGACCACTAAAAAGGGGGATACAACACGCAATAAGCTGGATAAACCTTGGAATAGACATGGAAAAAGCCTTCAAACTCATGGCAGAAGAAACCGGAAGCCACACCATAAGAATAATGAACCAAATACTAGTAGACAGCATAAGAGTAGGAGCACCACCAATACAGACAAGCAAAACCATAGCAGACGCAACAATAAAAATACTGGAAATGAGGAAAAGAAGACTACTAACAGCCAAAACCATGGACACAATAATAATGATGATGCACCCAATAACCATAATACTCCTAATAGCAGTAACCAACACACTCACACAATTCACATCCATAATACCCACAATGCCAATACAATACATACCCATAAACCCAATCCCCACAGAAACCATAACCCTAGCAAACATGATCTTCACATACATAACCTCAATAATAAACGCCACAGCCATGACCATAGTCAGAGGAGGATACAAGTGGAGGATAACCCTAAACACCTCCATACTCCTAATAGTGGGGGGAACCTCATGGGCAACAGCAGAAATACTCACAAAAACACTAACAAAACTAATACCAATAGCATGAAAACAATTATATACAGGAATTCCAATAAATTGCAATGTGAAGCCAACCCCCCAAAAACACCAACACCCTTAGGGGGGAAAGAATGATCCAAGACAGAACAACAAGATTCCTAAAACGCAGAGACAGAATAACAGTATACCTAAACATACTGGAAGCAATACAGCAACTAAGCAGCACAAGCCCAACAAAACGCGCAAAAATAACACACGTCCTATACAAATCAAACCTAAACACGAAAAGACTAAAAGAAAGACTACAAGAACTATCATACCTAGACCTAATAATATGGGACAACACAGGACTAAAACTCACAGAAAAGGGAGCCGCACTCCTACAAGAATACAGAAACCTCATAAACAAAATAAACCAATACATAAAAACCCGTTAAAGTTAAAAGTAGACAACAACAAGAATAAATAACATGGAAAACATTATGGAAATCCACGCATTATATCTAGGCTACTCTGGAATCGCAATTAAAATCGGAGGTTTTGGATTGCTGTTTGACCCTGCCAACATGGTTGACTCAGAGGTTTTGGAGTTTCTCATGCAATGTAAACCCATGATAGTTCTGTATACACATGACCATTACGACCACTATAATGCTGAAGCCTTGAAAACATTGATTAGGAGGCTGGATTGCAGGGTTATAGTTGAGCCAGCCATGACTGGAAGGCTTAAAGGCATAGTTGAAGCTGGAAGGCTATTCCCGGCAGAGCATGGGGGGATAGTGGAGGTTGAGGGGGTAAAGGTGACTGGAGTTAAGGGGAGACATGTGGGGCCAATAACATTATATCACGTTGAAGTTTCTGGGGTGAAGGTGTTCCATGGTGGAGACTCCGGCTATGTGGAGCTAACTAGATTAAGCCCTGTAGATCTAGCCATACTGCCATGTGGAACACCCTCACCCACAGCCTCGCCGAGAGACGCCTATAAAATGGCTTTAGACCTGAAACCAAAGCATGTGGTAGCCGTACACGGCTCCAACACTGAAATGGAGGAGTTCAGGAGGCTTCTGGCTGAAGGGCTACCTGAAACAGGATTCACAGCTGCAAAGCCAAGCGTAAAATACACATTTAAATGGTGAAATCCATGTGCAGTGGATACATAGACATGGAATTATTCGGGAAACTTGACATCAGGGTTTGCAGAGCAGTAAAAGTTGAGCCCATACCCGGGAAAAGCAGACTATACAAGGTAACAGTGGACCTAGGATCAAACCTGGGCACAAGGATCATCGTAGCTGGAGGAGCAGAACACTACAAGCCAAACGACCTAGAAGGGAAACTCCTCATAGCCCTAATAAACATGAAACCAAAAAACATTGGGGGGGTGGAGAGCATGGGAATGCTACTGGCAGCAGACGTTGAAGGGAAACCAGTATGGCTCACAGTCATGGGCGAAGCCCCACCAGGAACAAAAGTGAGGTGAAACAAGATAATGGAAATTAAACGTGTAGGGATAATTGGAACAGGGGTGATGGGGAGAGGGATAGCTCAAGTCACAGCTGAAAACGGCTACGAAACACTAATATACGATGCAAAACCCGAAGCAGTCGTAGACGCCCTAAACACCATCAAGAAGATGCTGGGGAGAGCAGTGGAGAAGGGGGCGAAAACCAGAGAAGAAGCTGAAAACACATTTAAAAGAATCAAACCATGCAGAAGCATAGAGGAACTTGCAAAGGGAGAAGTAGACCTAGTCATAGAAGCAGTATACGAAGACACTGAAGTTAAAAGGCAAGTATTCCAAGAACTAGACAAACACTGCAAAACAGAATGCATACTAGCCTCAAACACCAGTAGCATAAGCATAACACTACTAGCCTCATACACGAAAAGACCAGAAAAGGTAATTGGACTACACTTCTTCAACCCAGCCCCAGTAATGAAACTCGTCGAAGTAGTCCTAGGGGAATGGACAAGCAGAGAAACCCTTGAAACAGCATTAAAATTCGTGGAAAGCTTGGGGAAAGTTCCGGTGCAAGTCAAAGACACACCAGGATTCATAGTGAACAGGCTAATAATCCCCTTCATAAACGAAGCAGCACAAATGGTAATGGAGGGGGTGGCAAAACCAGAAGACATAGACACAGCATGCAAACTCGGATTAAACCACCCCATAGGCCCACTAGCCCTCGCAGACCTCATAGGACTAGACGTAATACAAGCCATAATGGAAACACTATACAGGGAAACAGGAGACCCAAAATACAGGGTAAGCCCACTAATAAAGAGAATGGTGAGAGCAGGACTGCTGGGGAGGAAGACTGGGAGGGGATTCTACACATATGCCAAATAAAACCATAATAGAAACAGTTGAGGGGGAGCCAAGAATAAAAAGAGTGAAAATAGCAAACCCACCACTAAACATACTAACACCAGAAACCCTAAAAAACCTACACGACACAATAACCACCATAGAAGAAGACAGGAAAACCATAACAGTAATCATTGAAGGGGAGGGAAGAGCCTTCTCAGCAGGAGCAGACATAAAAACCCTAGCCCAAGCCCCCCCACAAGAAATAGAAGAATACATAAAACTGGGACAAGAAACTTTGGGGAAGATAATTTTTGGAGAGAAAATATACATTGCAAAAGTACATGGATACGCACTGGGAGGAGGACTAGAACTAGCACTAGCATGCGACATAACCATAGCAGAAAAACAAGCCAAACTAGCCCTCCCAGAAATAACCCTAGGCATACACCCAGCCTGGACAGGAACACAAACCCTCCCAAAAATAGTGGGATGGAAAAAGGCAATAGAACTAATACTAACAGGGAAAACATTAAGCGGAGAAGAAGCCGAAAGAATAGGGCTAATAAACATGGCAGTAGAAACAGAGAAACTTGAAGAAACAGTAGTAAACACCGCCAAAACAATAACTGGAAACCCACCAAAAACACTCATAAACGCAAAGAAACTCGTAAGAGAAGCCACACAAAAAAGGTTTTGGGAGGGAATAGAGCTGGAAAGGGAATCCTTCAAGAAAATCATGGAGACAAGAGACGCAAAAGAGGGGCTAAAAGCATTTATAGAAAAGAGGAAACCAGTATACACCGGAGAATAAATTGCAACCAACAATAAAACTCGTAGACATACACAAAGCATACAAAACAGCCACAGGAGAATACTGGGCGCTAAGAGGAGTAAACCTAGAAGTCTGGAAAGGGGAGATCATAGCCATAATGGGACCATCAGGATCAGGGAAAACCACACTACTAAACATGATAGGCCTACTAGACAAACCCACAAAAGGAGAAGTATACATTGAAGGGAAAAGGACAAGCCAACTCACAGAACTAGAAATGGCACAACTAAGAAACAAGACAATAGGATTCATATTCCAACAATTCAACCTAATAAACAGGCTAACAGTAGAAGAAAACATAACCCTACCACTAATACCAAGAGGAACACCCACCCAAGAAAGAAGGAAAATAGCCATAGAAGCACTACTCAAAGCAGGAGGAAACATTGAATGGTTAAAGAAACACCCAAACCAGCTATCAGGAGGAGAACAACAAAGAGTAGCCATAGCAAGAGCACTAGCAGCAAACCCAAAAATAATACTAGCAGACGAACCCACAGGAAACCTAGACACAAAATCAGCAAGAAAAGTTGTGGAAACACTAGTTAAATTGAATAGGGAGGAGGGGCAAACAATAATAATAGTCACACACAACATCGAAGTAGCCAACGCCACAAACAAAATATACATACTAAGAGATGGAAGAATAATTGGCATAGAGAAACCAAACCCGGAAAAGAGCATAATAACATCATTCGAATAGCGAATGGAAAAGAAATATATAACCGAATAAAAAACTTTTACCCGTGAAGAAAACCTCAACAACAACAATAATAATCACAATAACAATAATAATGCTAACAGTAACAGTAGCAAACGTGAAAGTGGGGGCGCAAACCAACACAATAACAATAACCACAACCCTCTGGAAAAGCACAGCTGGAACACCAGTATACCCAGGAAGCATGAACACAGCACTAAGAATAGAAGCAAAACACGTGGGAAGCATAGCAATACAGGCATGCACAGCCACAATAACCCCACCAGAAGGGGTAAACCCAAGCTACAACCACGGCTACACCACACCAGCAAAAACAGCCAACGGAACAACAGCAGCCACCATACAGCCAGGAGAAACAATATACTTTGAATGGAGACTAGACATAGATAGAAAAGTGAAACCAGGAAACTACACAGCAAAAATAACCATAAACTATAGGGAGAACATGCAACCAAAAACAGAGGAATACAATGTAACATTAACAGTAAACCCATACCCAAAACCAAAAATAACAATACTAGAAGCAAAGCTAACACCATCAAACCACCCAGACACACTAAACACCAACATACAGGTAACCCTGAGAAATGATGGTGAAACAACAATAACAGGGGGAACAGCAAAAATACAACTACCAACACCACAATTAAACCCAAAAGAAGCCTCAACAAACATACCCAACACACCCATAAGCGCCACAACCACAATAACATTCAATGGAATAGACATATCAAGCCAAACACAGCCAGGAACATACCAAGCCAAACTCTCAATAAACGCCACAATGCAAACCAGAGATGGAGTAACATACAATGAAAATGCAACGGCAACGGTAACCCTCGAAATAGTGGAAGCAACCATGGAAATGAAGCAAGCAATAAAACCAGTAGAAGTACAGTGGGGGACAACACAACCCACACCCACATACCAGCAATCAAGATACATCCCACTACAAATAACAGTAATGAATGTTTGGGGGAGAGACGCACAGGGAATAATCGTAGAAGCACACTCACCATGGCTAAACCCAATAAAACCAGTAGACACATACACATCCAGAATAACCACAGGAGGAACCTTCACAGCCACACTATACTACGACATTAAACCAGAAGCCCCACAAACCATAACAGTAAACGTGAAAACCACATACTGGCTAGACATGGGTGGAGGAACCATGACCAGAACAAGCCACACAAACACCATAACAATAAACATTGAAGGAAAACCGAGAATTGGAGGAGTAAGCATAATAGCAGTACAATGGCAAAACAATATAAACGTATACCCAAACACGGAAAACGCCACACTACAAATCACAATAGCCAACAACAACCCCCACAGCATAAGGGGAATACAATTAAAACTCAAACCACCCAGCGGAATCAAAGAAGCCGAAACATACATAAACGGGCCAATACAACCATACACATCCACCACAGCAAACCTCAAAACAAGCATAGCCAACATACAACCAGGAAAATACAAAGCACAGCTAGAAGTAGACTACATAATGGACTCAGGAGGGCCGGGAACAAGAATCAGAGAAACACATGAAATAGAACTACAAATAATAAGCGACAAGGAAGCCATAGAAGTGATAAGCATAGAATGGCTTGAAGGATCATGCCAACCAGCAACCTATGGAGCAACACTACAAATAACAATCAGAGTAAACACGATAGACGAAATGAAAGGGCCAATAATGATGATATCCCTACCACAAGGATTCACAAACCCAAAAGACAATAAGAGCAGAACAGTAACAGCCACACCAACACAGCCAAAAATAACCCTCGAAACACTCACACCAGAAGAATTAGCCAAAATCATACAGCAAACACAACAAGCAACAGCACAACAAACCTACACCAGGGGAGACATAGTAACATTCCAAACCAAAATAAACGTGCAAGTAAACAGGACGGGAACATACACAGCCAACACAACAATAACATACATAGACAGCTGGGGAACCAGGAGAAGCATAAACAAAACCATAGAGATACCAGTCCTAGGGGGAGTGAGAAGCATAAACGTGGAAGTTGAGGGGAGACTGATACAGGGGAGACAGACAACACTAAACCTAACAGTAACATGCAATGGCACAGCCCCAGCATACAACGTATACATAGACATGACACCCACACAAGCCAACCCAATACTAATAGCTTCACCATCAAAAATATACATTGAAAAACTAGAGCCAAACAAGCAGATAAAGATACCAGTGAAATTCACATACAACCCACAAGCCACACAAACACCCCTAGGAGCCACAACCACAATAAACTATGGTGTAACCACAATGAGCATGAAAATAACCTACAGAGACCCCACAGGAAACCAGCACACATACCAACACCTAACAGCCATAGCCATACAACCATACATAGACCTAGTAATCAAAGACATAAAAGCCGAAGACTACGGGGGGAAAACGAGGATTAGCGGGACAATAATAAACTATGGGTCGGCAACAGCATACAGAGTCAAAGCACAATACATGCAAAGCGAAACATACATTGGAGACATAGAGCCAGGAGGAGAAGCAGCATTCAGAATAGAAGCAACATCCACCAGTAGCAGCGAAGCAACAATACAAATAACATATCAAAACGCATTCAACGAGAAGGAGACAGTAAAAGTGAATATCACAATAACAAGAATACAGGAAACACAGCCACAACAACAAACACAACCAACAACAGGCACATGGACAACAACAATAATCACAGCAGCCACAATAACATTCCTAGCAGCAGCCACAACCATGATCTACAAAATGTACAAGACATACACGAAGAAGATGAGGGGGGAATGGAAAGAGTGAAATGGACAATAATAGTAGACGCACTCCAAATGGCATTTAAAGCCATAAAGGAGAGGAAAACTAGATCCACACTAACAATAATTGGAATAGTGATAGGCCCAATGATAATGATAATGATGGGAAGCGTAGTAAAGGGATACTCAGACTACATAGTAAACCAGATATCAAGCATGGGCCAAAACACCATAATAATATACCCAGAAACAGGATACAAACTAACACAAGAAGACCTAAACCAGATAAGAAGCATAGATGGAGTTGCAGAAGCAGAACCATTCTACACAATACAGGGAACCATAAAGAGGGGGGGAAGCGAAACAAGAGTATACATATACGCAGTGAAAATAGACTTAATACTAAAAGCGATAGGAAGCCTAGAAATAATGAGTGGAGAAACACCAAGCCAAACAAGCACAATAGAAGCACTAATAGGATACAAAATAGCATACACAGAAACAGGGGAAAAACAGTATGATATAGGGGATACGGCAACAATAACCATAAGCGAAATACAGGGAGGGAGAATAGCGCAAACAAGAAAGATAAACGTGAAAGTGACGGGGATACTGAAAGAGTATGGTGGAGCACTACTATTCAGCCCAGACCAAACAATACTCCTAAACACAGAAGCAGGAAGAAAACTATTAAACCAAAAGGAGTGGAGTGGAATAATAGTGTTAATGAGAGACTCAAAAGATGTAGGGCCATTCACAGCGAAAATAAGAGACATATATCAAGGGAAAATAGCGGTGATAAGCTTCGCAGCCATAGCCAACATAGCCACAAGCATAACAGAAGCAATAAACCTAATAAACTACGCGACATCCACAGCCTCACTAGCAGTAGCCGTCATGGGCATAGCAGCAACCATGATAACATCAGTAATGGAGAGAACAAGAGAGATAGGCGTAATGAAAGCAGTGGGATTCACAAACACCCAAATAATCACACTAATACTAATGGAAGCATTAACCATGAGCATAATAGGAGGAGTAATAGGGGAAACCCTAGGAGTACTAGGAGCACACATACTGGCAGGACAAGGCCTAAAAATAACCAGCGGCACAACCACAATAACCATAGAAGCAAAACCAGCCATAACCCCACAACTAATAACCACAACAACCATACTAACACTGGCAACAGGAATAATTGGCGGAACACTACCAGCATACATGGCAGCAAAAATCCCACCAGCCACAGCACTAAGATACGAATAGCCCACAGCAATGGAAACACTTAAAAAGATGTAGTAATAAACCATAAGGAAGCATGAAACACGTGGGAGGAAAGCCTTGAACACAGCCACAATAGCAGTAGCAATAGCACTAGCAACAATAATGATAATGGCATGGAAAGGGATAGAAGTGGGAATAGCACTAATAACAGCCACAGCAATAATAACAGCCACAAACCCACAGAAAACCCCAGAAATAGTGATGGCAACAATAAAAAGCCAAGCCACATGGACCCTAACCATAACAAGCATGCTAATAGCCACACTAGCAGAACTATACAGGAACACTGGAGAAATAAAGAAGCTTGGAAATGGAGTAGCAAAAACCATAAGAAACCCGAAAATAGCCGCAATGATAACACCAGCAATAATAGGGCTACTCCCCATAGCAGGAGGAGCACTAATGTCAGCACCAATAATAGAATCACTAACACCCACACTAAACCTAAACACTGAAACAGCAGTCTACACAAACGTATGGTTCAGACACACAATATTCCTAACATACCCAATAAGCAGCGTAATGATAGCCATAGCAGCCCTCACAGGAGCATCCATAACAGAAATAGCCATACAACAAATCCCAACCACAATATTCATGATAATCATAGGATACATAACAGCACTACACGGGAAAAAGATAAACATGGAAAACAATTGGGTGGAGGAGGGAAACATAAGCAAATGGGAAACACTGAAAGCCGCAACACCACTAATCCTCTCCCTAACAATAGCCATACCAATAAAAACACTGATCAGCGACATTGGAATGATAATTGGAGTAGCCATGGGAATAGCAGCCATAACCCTAACCACAAAAACAAAAACAAAAGAGATAATCACAGCAATAAAAAGCGAGAGAACCATAGGAATAACACTAGCAAGCTTCAGCAGCATGCTACTACAACAAGCCTTCAACATAACAGGAGCCACAAAAGCAATAACACAAACAATAAACTCCACAGGAATACCAGTAGAAGCCCTACAATACATAGCCCCAGCAATCCTGGGACTACTAACAGGAAGCCCACTAACAGGAATAGTACTCTCACTACCAATAATTGGGGGAATAAAGAAACTGGACATTGAAACTATAAGTGCAATATACATTTCAAGCTACACAGCATACATAGCCTCACCAATACACCTATGCTACGTCTACACTGCAAGATACTTCAACTGTAAACTATCAAAAACATATAAGCTGCTAATCCCAAGCGTAATAGCCACAATGGCCTTCACAATAATACTATACACGTTAACCTAAATGGGGAGAGAAGTATCCTCCTTAACACAATCAAGGGAAACAGAAGTCAAAGTCTTAGCTACACCCTCAACCCTCCTAAGCTTATCCACAATAAATCTACCAAGCTCCTCAACCCCCCTAACCCTAACCTTCAAAAGCATATCCCAATCCCCAGTAACAATATGAACCTCCTGAACTTCAGGGAAACCTGCAATAACCCTAGCCACCTCCCTCTGATCAAGCCTCTTACCAGCAGCCTCATAGGAAAACGAGACGAGAACAAAAGCTGTAGTGGAATAGCCAAGCCTACCAGCATCAAGAATAGCCCTATACCCCTTAACATAACCCTCCCCCTCAAGCTTCTTCAACCTAGAATAAACAGTGGTCACAGGTTTACCAAGCCTCCTAGCCACCTCCTTAACAGTAACCCTACAATCCCTCTGAAGAATCCTCAAAATCTCAAGATCCCCCTCATCAACCATCAAAACATCAACCCCACAAAACCCAAGAAGAGACTAACATAAAAAATTTACTCACAAACATAACCAAAACAAACAGACACCCACAAAAACACATGAAAAATGAAACAAATCCAACAGGGAAATGGATGTGAAGAGAAAACGTTAACAGAAGCACTTAAATACTAATCCATAAAAACATCAAAGAAGAATCAAACAGAAACATGGGGGAGAATGGATAGAAATGGATAGAAGCGTAATCAGAGATGTACTATCCATATACATACCAGCCTTCTTCATAATGACAGGCATATCCATAATATCACCAATACTATCCATATACGCAAAAACATTCCAAACCACATACACCCTAGCCACCCTAACCATATCCATATACGCAGTGGCAAGACTAATAGCAGACATACCAGTGGGAATAATGGGGGAAACGTGGGGGAGAAGAAGAGTGCTACTGGCAGGCACAATAATAATATCAGTATCAGCACTACTATGCGCCACGGCAAGAAGCATATGGGAACTATTGGCATACAGATTCCTACAAGGATTCGGATCAGCCATGTGGATGACCATGAGGCAAACCATGCTACAAGACATACTAAAACCAGAAGAGAGGGGGAGGATAATGGGATACTTCCAAGCCTTCACACTCCTAGGAAGCACCATGGGCCCAAGCATAGGCGGAATACTAGCAGAAAAATATGATATTAGAACCCCATTCTACGCATACTCAGCCATGGCCTTCACAGGCTTCATACTATCATACCTATTCATAGAGGAAACAGCGAGAAAAGCGAAAGGCAGAGGGAGCCATGAAGTGGAAAACCAATTAAACATGAAAATGGCAATGGAACTCATAAAAAACCAAAGCTACATGGCAGCATGCATAGCCACACTCACCATGTTCCTCACCAGAACAGGGCTGAGAAACACCCTAATCCCACTATACGCAGAAAAACTAGGCCTACACCCAGACCAAGTGGGATACGCCATAACCCTAAGCAACCTAGCAAACCTAGCAATAACAATACCAGCAGGCCACGCCCTAGACCACTATGGGAGAAAGAAGGTTGTAGTAACAAGCCTAGCAGCCTCCACAATCTCCACACTATACTTCACAATAGCAGGAGACTACACAACAATACTCATAGCATGCACACTACTAGGATTAACCACAGGAGCAGGAGGACAAGCACCAATAGCCATGGCCTCAGACGCCAGCATAGAATACCCCCATGGAATAGCCATGGGAATATACAGACTATTCGGAGACATAGGATTCATAATAGGGCCAATAACCATAGGAATAATAGCAGACAGCATAGGACTACAATACGGATTCCACTTCACAGCAACCATAATAGCCATAGCCGCAATATACGTGCAAATCATGGGAAGAGAAACCCTAAAAAGAGGGGGGAGGGAAAACCTTAAAACCAAACAAAAACAAACAATAATTAAAGGATACAGAATTGAATGGAAACCAAGCCGCAATAATATCCGTACACAACAAACAAAACCTAGAAGTAATACTGAAAGCCATAGAAAAAGCGGAACTAGAAATAATAGCCACAAGTGGAACAGCAAAACACATAAGAAGCCTAGGATACAAAGCCAAAGAAATATCAGAATACCTGGAAATCCCAGAAGCCCCAGAAGGACTAATAAAAACACTACACCCAAAAATCTACGCTGGAATACTCCTACAACCAGAAAACCAAGAGCACAGAGAATACATGGAGAAGATCAAAGCAAAACCAATAGTAATGGTGATAGTAAACTTCTATCCACCCACAGGAGCCATAGAAGACATAGACATAGGAGGAGTAACACTGGCAAGAGCAGCAGCAAAAGCAGCACTAAAAAATGGGAAAACAATAGTGCTAACAAACCCAAACCAGTACAATGAAATAGCCAGAGAAATCATGGAGTATGGATGGGTAAAGAGGGAAACAGCCATAAAACTAGCCATACAAGCACTCAAAAACACAAATCAATACGAAAAGGAAACACTAAGAAAACTGGAGGAGAAAATGGAATGGGGAAAAACGTGAAACCCCTAAAAAGGATATATCAAACACCAACAGAAACAAGAACACTACCAAAAGAATTAAAGATAATCATAGATGGAAGAGAATACACATACAAGAGAGTAGACACAGAAAAACCAGAACTAAAATTGAGGTACGGATTAAACCCACATCAACCAGCAGCCCTATACATCCCAATAGAAGATGGATGGAAGCTAAGCAAAATGAAAGTGATAAAAAACGCTAAGGGAGGAATATCAGCCAACAACCTATGCGATGGATACAATGCCATGAGAATAACAGCATACTTCCAAAACACTAAAGCAACATCAATAATAAAACACTTAAACCCAGTGGGAGCAGCCATAGGGGAAACCACAACTCAAACCATAAGAGAAGCATGGACCATAGACCAGAGAGCAGCATACGGATGCGTCATGGCAACAAACCATGAAATAGACGTGGAAGCAGCAAAAGAAATCACCAGTGGAAACAAGTACATTGAATGCATATTCGCACCAAAATACAGTGAAGAAGCAATAGAAGTACTATCACAAAAGAGGACGCTAAGAATAATAGAAGCCCCAACACCAAACCCACAAAACCCAGAAACAGAATACCACACGCCAATAAACATAAGAATACTGGGAGACACAATAATACTAGAAGAACACTTCCACACAAAAATAACAAGCCTACAAGCACTAAGAAAACTAGATGAAAACGAAAACACAGGGGTAGTAACAGAGAGAAAACCAGAAGAATGGGAGGAAAAATGGATGCTATACGCATGGTGGATATGCGCAGAGAAAAGCAGCAATGGAATAGTACTATGGAGAGAAAACAAGACAATAGCAGTAGCATGCGGACAACAAGACAGAATAAGCGCCATAGAAATAGCCATACAAAAAGCCAAAAGAAACAATCATGAAACAAGAGGGAGCGTACTAGCCTCAGATGGATTCATGCTCCCAGACAACATACCACCAATAGTAGAAGCAGGAATAACAGCCATAATACAGCCAGGAGGAAGCATACACGACGAAGAAATAATAAGAGAATGCAATAGAAACAGGATAACCATGATATTCACAGGAGAAAGAATATTCAGACACTTCTAGAAATACATAGATAAAAAATATATATAGGTAGTCAACAAACATATATAATGGTGAAATAAATGTGCCACAAACACGAACACGAAGAATGCCACGAACATGAACACTGGCACCACCACAAACCAACACCACTAAGAGGATTAACCCACACACTAATACTCAAAACATTAAAAGAGAAGAATGCCAGTGGAAGCGAAATACACGAGAAAATCACAAGCCAATATGAAATGGAAATACCGAAACCCATGATATACATGATCCTAAGAAGAATGGAAAGAATGGGACTAGTAACATCAAAATGGGAAATAGGAGAATCAGGACCAGCAAAACGGGTATACACAATAACAGAAGAAGGCCTAGACATACTGGAAAGGGAAATAGAAGGAATAAAAAAGCTTAAGGAAATAGCAGAAAAAATACTGAAATAAACATGAAACACCAAAACAAAACACTTTTTAACAATTTAAAACCCGAAAAACTTATCTAAACCATAAACACATAACCATTAAACATGATAAACCTAAAACTACTAGAAAAACTATCCAACGCCTACGGCCCACCAGGACATGAAGAAGAAGTCAGGAGAATAATGGAAGAAGAACTCAGGAAAATAGTGGGGAAAATAGAAGTAGACGTAATGGGAAACCTGATAGCCGAAAAACAGGGAAGCCAAGGGAAACCGAAAATAATGATAACAGCACACATGGATGAAGTGGGATTCATAATAACCAACATAAGCGAAAAAGGCTTCCTAAACTTCCACCCCCTAGGAGGAGTAATACCCACAATAATCCCAGGACAAACCATGAAGATTAGAGGAGACGGCGGAGAAGCCATAGGAATAGTGGGAAGCACACCACCACACATAACACCACCAGAAAGACGAGACAAAATACCACCCATAGAGGAAATGTACATAGACATTGGAGCCACAAGCCAAGAAGAAGTTAAAGCAAGAGGAATAAATATTGGAGCCACAGCAGTATTCCACACAGAATACAGAGAACTAGGATTAGGATACATAATGGGGAAAGCCTTCGACGACAGAATAGGATGCCTAATACTAGTAGAAGCAATGAAGAGACTAATAGATACAGACGCAAACATAACAGCAGTAGCCACAGTACAAGAAGAAGTTGGGTTAAGGGGGGCTAGAACAGCAGCATGGACTGTAAACCCAAACTACGCCATAGCCATAGAAGGAACCTTCGCAGCAGACACACCAGAAGTAAAACCCACACAAATACCAGCAAAACTAAGAGGAGGCCCAGTAATAACCATAGCAGACGCAGGAATGATAACACACCCAAAAATCCTAAAAACAATAGTGAAAACCGCTGAAGAAAACAGAATACCATACCAATTCAAAAAGATCCCAACTGGAAGCACAGATGCAGCAGCCATACACCTAACAAGAAGCGGAATACCCAGCGGAGCCATAGCAGTACCATGCAGATACATACATGGACCAGCAGCAATAGCCCACATAAGCGACATAGAAGCCACAATAAACCTAATAATAAAAGTAGCGTTAAAGTTAAGCGGGATAGAAAAATGAAAAGCAACCTACAAATAGCAAGAGAAGCACTGAAGAAACTAAACCAGAAACTGGCAATAGCAAAGAATGGGAAGATAATATACATGTCCACGGAAAGTGGAGTGAGAGGATTACTGAAAGCAATAGAGGAAGCCCATGAAGAACTTAGAGGAGCATCCATGGCAGACAAAATAGTGGGAAAAGCAGCAGCACTACTAACAGTATACGCAGAGATAAATGAAGTATACGCTGAAACCATAAGCCTAAATGGACTTAAAACACTAGAGAAATGGAATGTTAAAGTGGAATACGAAACCCTAACACCAATAATAATGGATAGAACAGGGCTAAAACCATGCCCAATGGAAGAAGCCACCATGAACATTGAAAACCCAAAAGAAGCATACGAAAAACTAAAATCCATAACAAACAAAAAGTAAAATGTGAAACTTAAACTCTACACCACAATATCAGCAGCCACACTAATCCTAGGAATAATAGCTGGACTAGAAACCACAACACCCACACAAGAAGCACAACAATTAATAGAGCCACTAAGAGAAATAGCCAAACAATACATGCCATACACCATACAAACAGTAATACTAATACTAGCAAAAAACCTAGTGGCAGTAATAGTCATGTGGCTCTCAGGAACACTACTAACAATACCCACAATTGCCAGTCTAGCATTAAACGGCTACATAATAGGCATAGCAATAGCTCTAACTGGAGACACCGCTAAAGCTTTAATAGCCATACTCCCACATGGAGTAATAGAGCTACCAGCAGTAATCATCGCAGGAGCATGTGGACTTAGAATTGGCGTAGAAGCAGCCAGAAAAATAGCTTCAATAATCAGCCATGGAAAAGCATCAATGAAAAAAGCATTTAAAGAAACCATTAAACCCATGACAGTCAGCATAATACTCTTAATACCAGCAGCAATAATAGAGGTTTACGTAACCCCAACACTAATAGCCATACTCAGCTAGAACCCGAAAGTTTTAGGTACAGCTTCTCATAGAATTCCACAGCCTTAAATAATGAGTCAATCTCAACATACTCATTAGGCCCATGAATCCCACCACCACGAGGACCAAAATCAATACACTTAACCCCAAGTGGAGCATAAAACCTTGAATCAGAAGCACCACAAGCCTCCACAGCTAAACCCCTAACCCCAAGACCACCCAAAACCTCAATTGCAAACCTCACAATATCCTCCCCCTCATCAGTATACAGATAGCCAGCGCCACCCCTAAACTCCACACTACACCCAGGAAGATTCCTAGCCAAAACACCCCTAAGAGGCTCCAGGAAACTTGCATCCTTAGACATGGCCCTAACATCAAACACTAAACTGTGAACACCATCAGAAAACCTGTAATAGTTTGGAGTTATAGAAACACCAAAATCACTATAAAGTTCAGGTTTAAGTGGAGCTCTAACCACAGGAACAATAGACCTCAAAAGCCCAGCAAGAGAATCATCCACCTCCAAAAACTCACCATGCTCATCCAAACTAACAAGATCAAGCTCCACAAACCCAGGCAAAACATTACTCTTAGAGAAATCCCCCCTCAAACCAGCCACACAAACATCTGGATTCAACCTAAGATAATGGGAAGCAGCAATTAGTGGATGCAAATCAACGCCAGGCATAAAGTAGGCTGCATGCCTAGTCTCATAAACAGGAGTCTCAACATTAAACCTCCTAGTAAACCTAACACCCCTAACAATCCTCCTACTAGCAGGAACATTAACCCTAACACTAAAACTACACCTCCTACGCACAATAACCTGCATCCCATGACCATCACCATTAACAAGGTAATCAGGCTTCAAACCCAACTCCAAAAGCCTATCCCTAACAGCCCTAGCACCATTAACCCCACCAATCTCCTCATCACCAGTAAAAGCGTAAATCAAAGTCCCCCTAAAACCACGCTTCACAAGACGCTCCACAGCACACATCATCGCAGCCACATTCCCCTTATCATCCACAGAACCCCTACCATACCCCCTATTACCCACAACAGTCAACTCAAAAGGGTTAAACTTCCACTCAGAAAGATTAACTGGAACAGTATCGAAATGAGCTAGAAACATGGTGATAGGCTTACCCCCACCCAAAACACCAAAAACACTATAAAAACCATTACACTCCAAAACCTCACCACCAACACCAACACTGGAAAACATTTCCAAAATAAGATCAGCAGCCTCCCCACCACACTTCAACCCCTGCTCAGGACTATTAACAGTATTAATAGCCACAAGTCTACGGAGAACTTCGAGAGGATCTAAAACCACAAGAGAACACCAGCAAAATATATGTGGTAAACAATATTTATAGCCTTCCAAAAACACCACTCAGAAAGCCTTCTCCCTAAACATGCTACTCAAAACAAGATACTTCTCCAATAAAACCCCATGACTAGAAAGCTTCTCCCTAAGATCAGGCAAATCATCACCAGTATAAATCCTATCAAGGAGAACCCTAGGCCTAATAGTCAAAGCAACTGGAGGCTTAGAAGGGTCCAAGACATCCTCCCCCCCAACCCCCACATCCAACTCTGGAAACCCCTCCACAAACTTAGGCTTAAAACTTCCAGAGAGAACTGAAAGGAAAATGTCAACCTCCACATCCAGAAAACCTATCAAAGCCTCCTCACCCCTAAAACACCTCAAAGCCATCTCCAAAGCCCTCTCCAAATCCAAGTAAACCTCATAATATATCTTAGCCCCCCTCTTCCCAGGATTCCAAACAATCTTAGGCCTCCAATCTAAACCATGAAAACACTGATGAAGATAAACAAGATACTCATGATATAATATACCCTTAAGCCACCTAGAATCATAAGTCAAAATTTTAGGAGCATACAAATCTATAGTGGGAACATAAACCCCCAACCCCTCATCAAAACCATAATGAAAACCAGAGGAATATATCAATCTAAATCCATCACCACCCCTACCCACAGCCAAAACCTTATGAATCTCCACATCAGCAATCCAAGGCAAACCAGTCTCCAACTCAAACCCACCAACAATACCAGGAATAACCTTACTGGAAAGCCTAGCTAAATCATCATCATAAAGCTTAGTAGCCCCAGGATAATCCACAACCCTAACCCTCAAAACCAATACACCCCAAAAACATTAACACAACTGAAACCATTAAATGTTTCCATAAAACATCAATGGAAAACCATATAAGCATAATAGCCAAACATGTATGAGCGAAGAAGAATGGATATATCGAAATACGCGAAAAGGGAAATACTACAACTAGCTGAAAGACCAACCCCAAGAACACCAATACCAAGAACAGGAGACATAATAAACCTAGGGGCAGGAGACCCAGACTTCAACCAGCCACCAATAGTAGCAGAATGGATAAAGGAAGCCATAGAAGCAGGAGAAACACACTACACATTCCAAGGACACCCAGAATTCAAAAAGGCAGTAGCAGAATACTACTCGAAATATGGAGTAAAAATAGACCCAGAAACACAGGTAATACCCACATCGGGAGGGGGAGCAGCACTATTCCTAACACTAGCAGCCACAATAAACCCGGGAGACGAAGTAATAATACCAGACCCAGCATTCCAAGGATACATAAACCCAATAAAATACTTTGGAGGAAGAATAGTGAGAGCAAAAATGAGGAAAACAGAAGACGGATACTTCAGACCAAACATAGAAAACATAGAGAAAGCAGCAACAGAGAAGACTAAGCTAATAATAATATGCAATCCAGACAACCCCACAGGCTGCATATACACCATGGAAGAACTAAAAGAAATAGCTAGAATAGCCACAGAAAAAGACTTCCTAATACTATCAGACGAAATATACAATGAATTCACATGGATGGGTAAAAAGCATACAGCCATAGCAACCATAAAGGAAGCCGTGGACAGAACCATAATAGCCATGAGCCTATCAAAAACCTTCGCATGGACAGGACTCAGAGTAGGATACATAATAGCACCAAAAGAACTAGCAGAACTAATATGGAGAGTGCCAATAGGAGTATCAACAATACCAGTCCCAATACAAATAGCAGCAGCAAAAATGCTAAGAGAAGGATGGAGATTCCACGAAGAAATGAAAAGGGAATACAAGAAGAGAATAGAACACTGCGTGAAAAGATTAAATGAAATCCCAAACATCAAATGCGTACACCCAGAAGCAACCTTCTACCTATTCCCAGACATAACAGAAACAGGAATAAAATCCACAGAATACACAAACAAACTCTTCGAAGAAGAAAGAGTCAGAGTAGCAGCAGGATCCACCTTCGGAGAAATGGGAGAAGGACACATAAGAATAGCCCTAGTAGCATCAATAGAAAAACTCGACGAAGCCATAAACAGAATAGAAAGACTACACAAAAAACTAAGAAACAAAACGTAAACATAAAAAAAAGGAAAAGGTTATATGCCCAAAATAAGGGAAAATAAAATGATCATTAAATCAAAATGGGAAGGGAGTATGGAAACAGAAGCCCCCGACACGCTCCCAAGAGAATTAATGACAATACCACTATACAGATATAAAAAGCTCACCACAATACATGTAAGACTTAAACCGGAAGCCGCCGAAATCCCTGGAATACCAGTCATCCTAGAAAAGGTTATTCAACCAATATCGAGAAGAGGGGTAACCATAATGGGAATCTACACATCAACCATACCAGAACAATACTCCTACATAACAATATTCATAGACTCAACTAAATTGAAAGATGAAGATTTAAACAGCCTAATATGCGAGATGGAAATAGGGGGTAGAGAATTCAATGCAGAAATTAAGTTATACACAAGCCCAGTAGAGGGGGTGGCCATAGACCCATACTCCTTCCCAATCACAGCCATGGGATCAAGAGCAATAATCCTCATGCAACACAGCCTAGAAGGACTTATAAAAGGGTTAACTAGAATTGGAGCCGAAATAATACTAAACATGGTTGGAAGAGAAATTGGTAAAACTGGATTCGAAGCCCATGAAAGAATAGCGGGAAGAAACCTTGAAAAACTATTAAAACTGTCCGAGGCAAGATTCATGATGAGCGGCTTCGGAATAATGAAAGTGGAGGAAATAGACATAGAAGCATGCGAATTCACAGTAAAAATAGAACATTGCATAGAATGCGAGATACTGGAGGGAATGAAAAGACCATCAGGCTCACAATTCATAAAAGGGATACTCGAAGGATGGTTTACAGAGCTAACCGGAGTAGATATGGTTGCATATGAAGAGCAATGCATATCCAGAGGAGACCCATACTGTCAATTCAAAATAAAACCAAGACCAATATAGGAATGAGAAGGAAGCAAAACACTTTTACATAGAACAATAAACACTATTATGTAGCATACTGCGGGGAAACCTATGAGTGGAAGAAGCTTCAAAATCGTTGTACTAATGGATAGATGTAAGGGATGTGGAATATGCATATCCATGTGCCCAAAAAAGGTTCTTGAATTCTCAAAGGAAATTAATAATATGGGTTACAATTACACATACCCAAAGAACATTGAGAACTGTATTGGATGCAAATTCTGCGAGATATACTGTCCAGACTTCGCAATATACGTTAAACCATCAGATCAACCTAAAGCCATAATTAAAGTTTCCCAGAGAATCCCTAGACCCCCTCAAGAACAAGAGTAGACGTGGAAAAAGTATCCCGATGGAAAATCCCTTGAAAACTCTAAAACAACATTTAATCCAACCCTCAAATCACTAACCTTAACATCCTTAACTATCCCCGGAAGCCTAAAACCACCCTCAAACTCCACTAAAGCCACAACATATGGAGCAAAACCCTCAAACCCCTTCAATGGAACATGAACCTCAGTATAACTTACAACTCTACCAACCCTTGAAACCTCAATCCAAGATAGCTTCCCAGAACCACAGTATGGGCATATAGGTTTTGGAGGTATAAACATGTGATTGCAATCACCACACTTTACAGCCATAAACTTCCCTTGAGCAATGAACCCCCTAAAATCCTCAAAAGTGAATCCAGAATTCAAGTAGCTTCACCCCCTAACATATATGTGAACCACGGCAGTAGCCCCCGAACCACCAACATTATGTGTCAACCCAACCTTCACATCTTGAACTTGCCTTGCACCAGCCTTACCAGTCAACTGCAAATATATTTCACATGCTTGAGCCACCCCAGTAGCCCCCACAGGATGCCCCTTAGCCTTCAAACCACCACTAGTATTAACCGGTATACTCCCATCCCTAAAAGTTTCACCACGCTCCACAAGTTTCCCCCCCTCACCTGGATTACAGAACCCAAGATCCTCATATGCAATTATCTCGGCTATGGTGAAGCAATCATGAACTTCAGCTATATCTATATCGCTGGGCTTAACCCCAGCCATATCATAAGCTTTCTTAGCAGCAATCCTAGTGGCACGTAGACTAGTCAAACTATCCCTAGCATAGAGGCCTATGGAATCATGACCTTGACCAAACCCTACAACGTGAACCACATCATCAGAATACTTATATGCCAAATCAGGTTTAGCCAGTATCAAACAGGCTGCACCATCAGATATCAATGAGCAATCATAGAGTTTAAGAGGCCAAGCAATAACCCTACTACTCAAAACCCTATCCAAATCCACTTCAACACCATACATGTGAGCCTTAGGATTTAGATTAGCATTAGAATGATTCTTAACAGCCACCAAACCCATCTGCTCCACAGTCGTCCCATACCTATTCATGTGAGCTGTAGCCATCAAAGCATACAGAGCTGGGAAAGTTAAACCATTAACTTGTTCAAGAAAGCTGTCTGAAGCTGTAGCCAAAATATCTGTCACAGTAACAGTGTCGAGATGAGTCATCTTCTCAACTCCACCCACCAAGACGAAATCATAAAGTCCAGATGCAATAGCCATAACCCCAAGCTTCAAAGCCACACCAGAAGAAGCACATGCAGCCTCAACCCTAACACCATCAACCCCACCATCCAAACCACACCACTCCAAGTATATAGGCGCATTATGCTCTTGATGCTCAAACATACCACTCATCTGACCCACAAACAAAGCTCCAATCATATCAGGAGAAAATTTTGGAATTGAATCCATACACTCCATAAAAGCTTCCTGGAAAAGCTCTCTAGCACTCAAACCAACACGTTTACCAAACTTTGAAATCCCAACAGAAATTATCGAGGCAAGAGGCTTACCCAAAACCCCCCGGAAAACGTATACATGGATACACATATTTAAGTTATATGATGATGAATACGACAATAGACGAATAAACTTTAGTCTACAGCTCAACCTTCAAAGCCGATAAAGAATAATGGAAAACTATTTCCAAAAACGGTGAAAACATTTCATCACAAAACAATATATCCAAGCACAATGATAACTATTTTCTAGGGTGAATGAAGCTTTGAGTAGCAGCAAAACCCTAACAGTAATCCTAATATTAAGTTTAATGATGAATACAGCTTCAACATCAATTATAATCGCATTAAATCAGAAGAATCAAACAATATCAAGAATGCTTGAAGAAGCATATACACAGCTATCCCAAGCCAACACAATAATCGCACAACTCTCAACACAATTAAACTACACCATACAACAATTAGAATACTATAAGAGGCAACTGGAATACTATGCCACAATAACCCATAGCGGCAATTTCAGCGAAACCATAACGGGATCATCAGAAGTAAACATAGTGGCAGTAAGAGAAGTGCGAGGAGATTTATTCACAGTATACTATGAAGGAGTCACCATGAAAGCTAAAGTTGAAGTAACCCCTGGAAATGGGAGAATACTGGTAAATACACAGCCAAACATTGGAATAGACCTCCAATCCAGCATAAGAATAGCTGCAACAGTGGCTGAGAAGTATACTGGAGTAAGCTTGAAGGGGACGGACATAATAGTCTCAGTAATAGCCGACCAAGCAGTACAGGTGGTGGATGGACCAAGCGCTGGAGCAGCAATAACAATAGCCATAATATCAGCAGTAACAGGGTTAAAAGTGAACAACACAGTATACATTACCGGAACAATAAATCCAGATGGAAGCGTGGGAAGTGTTGGAGGCGTATTGGAGAAAGCTATAGCAGCAGCAAAAAGTGGATGCAAATTATTCCTAGTTCCAAAAGGGCAATCCAACATCCCCATACTCAAACCCATAGAGAAAACTATTGGAAATGTGAAGATAATCACATACCAGTACACAATAATAAACTTAGAAAGCCACCTGAAGAACTATGGATTCCAAGTGAAAGTTGTGGAAGTTGAAAACATAAATGATGTTGCAAGATACATGCTGGGTGAAAAGACATGAACATGAGCATCCTACTAAATAGGATTATTGAGAAATCCAGGGCTAAAGCCCTAAAAATGCTAATGGAAGCAAAATCCACAAGTATAATTCTAAGTGAAGAAGAAGGTTGGAAAATAGACTTAGAATTGGAAGAAGAAATATTATTGGAGGTTAAGAGAAACCTCCAAAACTTCACATTCATAGGTGAAGAAACTGGGAAAAGTGTTTACGGTTCTGGAAGCCCAATAATAATAGTAGACCCATTAGATGGGAGTACAAATGCCTATAGAGGGTACCCAATATACTCCACATCCATAGCCATAGCCGAGGAAGGCAACCTAAACAGCATAATATGCGGAGCAGTAGTAAACATAGTGACTGGAGACACCTTCATTGGAATCAGAGGGTTTGGAGTGGAATTAAATGGGAGAAGAGTTAAACCAAGCAATGTAGAGAAGATAAGTGAAGCACTAATAGCAGTAGACTTGAATGTTAGAGGAAAATATACAGAGCACCTTGAAAAAGTTAAACCAGTTATAGTTGAAGCGAAACACGTGAGATTCATTGGAACAGACGCCCTAGAAACATGCTTTGTAGCTGCAGGGATATGTGATGCCTTCATAGATTTGAGAGGCGCATTAAGGTTAACAGACTTTGCAGCAGCATGCTTCATGGTTAAAGAAGCTGGAGGAATTGTGCTAAATGAATGGGGAGGGGAATTCAACCCAGAATTCCAAGACAATATAAGAGCAAAATACATTGCATCATGCAACAGGAAACTTGCAAATGAAATTATGGTGAAAATTAGGGGAAACTCATAGAAGTTCACATATAGCTCTAGCCAAAGCAGTCCTCGCAGTTAAAACCATAAATCCAAACCCCCTCAAAACATCCCTCTGCTCAAGAGTATACCCAATACAATCCATAATTACAAGTTTTACATCATCACCCATAAGCCTACCACCCAAAACCTTGAAGTCACCTAGATTAGAAGTGTATGGTGATATTGGATACACATGTAAATCCCTAAACAATCCACCCCACTTAACCCTAGCATAATCCACCTGCTCAACAGCTGGAATCAATATGGCAACTCTCCCACCATAAACTATGCTTGAAGCCAACCCCCTCAAAACCCTCTCAGGATAAACCACTGGTTTAGATGATGGGTAATCTGGAAATTCGCCTGAACACAATATCCCAATAACATCCACATCCCCCTCAAGTTTTAATATGCATTTCCCCACCAACGGTATAACCCTCTCCTTGGAAACCTTAACTTCAACACCACTTCTAAGCCTAGTCACATAAACAGTTTCCCCAGATCTAGGTTTAAGCTCTCCAATCTCATCTAACTTCAATTCATCAAGAGCTCCAGCCTCCAAAATCTCTACTCCACTGGGAAGCAACCTAGACAAGTCGCTAGTAACATCAACTCTTGGAGACTGCCCAATAGTTACAAGGCCAACTTTAACCATCAAACACCCCCACCATACTGCTTAAACCACAATCTACCATCAGCAGCTTCAATTGGAATATCATCCCCGAAAACTGTACGTATAAATTCAGTTTGACATGGATATCCTATGGCAGTATAAACCTCCACCCCTCCAACACCAACCTTGAAGATCTGTGAAGAGAGGGTTGTAGAGGATAATAGGGCTATGAGTGGACTACCCACTATTGGTGGGTGGCGGCATATGGAGTATGGACTTGGACCATGAAAATGATCTCTACTAAACCCCATAAGGACATCTACACTAAACTTTTCAACCCCCCTGAGGAGCATCCTCCCACGGGTATATCTCACAAGTGTCTGTTGCCTAACGAGAAACTCCAATTCATTACGGACATCTGGATTAACGTGGAAAAGGTAATGGTTTGATCTGCAATCAGGCTCTTTAACCTCCCAAATGTATGGTGTAAATCCAGCTTTCAACTCCACAATCACAATCCTCTCACAGTCGGAGAGGAAGAGATTTGAGAAAGCATTAAACTGGCTTCCAGATATAAACTTTAAAGCTTCATCAACACTACCACACTCTTCAAGTATCCTCCTAATAATCACTGGTACACTCATCCCTTGAGCAAGGGTTGGATCTATAAGTTGCTGTGGAGTTGCAGTGTTAAAGGCTATTAAACCATGCTCATTAACCCCCTGATACCAGCAAACACTCCCAGCAGTTACAACACCAATAAACCTATTATAGCCATCCAACTTGGAGTATGATAAGACTTGTGGATGAATTCTCCTAAAACCTAAATCCCTATTCTTCATCAACATTACCGAGCCATCAGAAGTAAACCCACTGGGAATAGCGAATGCCGTACACCCATCCATGAAAAGTTTATCCACACTCAAACCGAAATCCAAAGCTAAAACTTCATAAACACTTAAACCAGCACCTTTAGCAATCCCCTCAGCCTCCTCAAGGAATCTTTGGGGAACATACTTGATCTTAGCTTCATTAACCTTCAAATAATCTTCAACCTTCAACTCCAATATCTCCAAAAGACTTTTAATGAGATTCAACCTATACCTTAAAGCTCCAGCCTCCCTAACCCCCCTCTCAAAACCCTGATCGAAAGGTGAAGTCATAATTAAATTTATCCAGAAAGAATTATTTAATATTTGCCGGTAAAGTTAACTTTAAATTCAACCCTCCCAAAATAAGTTTATACAAACTTACCCCACTGGGAGTTGAGCAATCTATATGAGTGAGTGGCATGCTCTAGAGCTGAATGAAGTTTTAAGGAGACTTGAAACAAACTTAAATGGACTTTCACCACAAGAAGCCAGTAAAAGGCTGGAGAAGTATGGATACAATGAGCTTAAAGAAGTTAAGAAGAGAACTGCACTACAAATGTTCCTAGACGAATTCAAAGATGTCTTCGTACTACTCTTAATAGCAGCAGCAATATTCTCAGCAATAATAGGGTACTGGGAAATACTACATGGAGGAGAATTCATGGAAACATTTGCAGATACAATAACCATACTAGCCATAGTATTCCTATGCGCAGTAACTGGATTCATACAAGAGTATAGAGCTGAAAAAGCTTTAGAAGCATTAAAAAAGATGGCTGCACCAAAAGCCAGAGTTCTACGTGGAGGAGTGGAAATGACGATACCAGCAAGAGAGCTAGTTCCAGGAGACATAATAATCCTCGAAGAGGGGGATAGAGTTCCAGCAGATGCAAGGATAATAGAGGCAATTGAACTGAGAACCAATGAAGCAATACTCACAGGGGAATCAACACCAGTACAAAAAGAGCCCACCATACTCAAAGCTGAAACACCAGTATCAGATAGAAGGAACATGATTTACTCAGCTACACACGTAGTTCATGGCAGAGGAAAAGCTGTAGTAGTAGCCACAGGAATGAACACAGAGTTTGGGAAGATAGCTGAAATTGTTCAAACCATGGAAGAAGAGGATACACCACTAAAAAGGAAGCTAGATGCCTTCGCAGGGAAAATAGCTAAACTAGTAGTGGGAGTATGTGCACTAATATTCCTAATAGAGGCAGTGGAAGTAGCCATACAAATGAAATTTGAAGTGGAAGGATTCATACAAGCCTTCATGTCCTCAATAGCCTTAGCCATATCAGCAGTACCAGAAGGGCTCCCAGCAATAGTAACCATAGCATTAGCCCTAGGAGCTAGAGAACTAGCCAAGAGGAATGCCATAGTCAGAAAGCTTTCAGCAGCAGAAAGCCTAGGCTCAGTAACAGTAATATGCTCAGATAAAACTGGAACCATAACCAAGGGGGAAATGACTGTTAGAAGAATATACGTGGATGGAGAATACATAGAAGTTACAGGCGTTGGATATGAGCCTAAGGGAAGCTTTAAACGTGGAAATGAAATCATAAACCCAGAAGGAGACCTAGAACTCCTACTAAGAATAGGAGCTCTATGCAACAATGCAAAGCTAGTTAAAAGTGAGGGTGGAAGCTCATGGAGCATAATGGGAGACCCAACAGAAGGAGCACTAATAGTTGCAGCTGAAAAGGCAGGTTTAAGTAAAACGGAACTCGAAGCGGAATACCCAAGAATATGGGAAATACCATTCTCATCAGAAAGGAAGAGGATGACAACAATACACAAAACACCATGGGGTGAAATCCACGCATACATGAAAGGTGCACCAGAAATAGTACTGGAAAGATGCAACAGAATACTGGAGAATGGTAGAGTAAGAGAGATAACTGAAGACGATAAAACGAGGATACTCAAAGTAAACGGGGAAATGGCATCCAACGCTCTAAGAGTTCTAGCCATGGCCTACAAGCCCCTCCCAAACAACATAACAACCTACAATGAAGAATTAGAATGGGAAATGATATTCGTTGGATTAGAGGGGATGATAGATCCACCAAGAGAAGAAGCCATAGAAGCCAACAAACTATGCCAGAAAGCTGGAATAAAAACGGTAATGATAACTGGAGACCACAAACTCACAGCCATAGCCGTAGCCAAGGAAGTGGGAATATACAGAGATGGAGATATAGCCCTCACAGGAGAAGAACTCGATAAGATGAGCAATGAGGAATACGATAAAATCGTGGAGAAGGTGACAGTCTACGCTAGAGTCTCACCACTCCACAAGTTAAGAATAGTGGAAGCATTGAAGAGGAAGGGGCATATAGTGGCCATGACTGGAGATGGTGTAAACGATGCACCAGCAATAAAAGCCGCAGACATAGGGATAGCCATGGGGATAACTGGAACAGACGTAACCAAAGAAGCTGCAGACATGATACTCACAGACGACAACTTCGCCACAATAGTTAGAGCAGTAGAATATGGCAGAGTAATATACGATAATATCAGGAAGTATGCCAGATTCCTACTAGCATGCAACTTCGACGAGCTAATTGTAGTGGGATCCTTCGCAATACTTGGAGGAATATTTGGACCAGAACTATTCCCACTACCACTACTACCAGCCATGATACTATGGATAAACCTAGTAACAGATGGGGCCCCAGCAATAGCCTTAGCCACAGATCCACCAGACGTAGACGTCATGAATAGACCCCCAAGAAAACCAGAAGAAGGAATACTCCACGGAATGCTAGCATTCATAATAGCATCCTTCACACTACAAGCCACAGGAACAATACTAGTCTTCTGCCTAGAATACTATATTTGGCCTTCACATCCATGGAACTTCCCATGGGGGATAGATGAAGAAGCAAGACTCCTAACATACAGAGAAGCAACCACAGCAGCCTTCGTACAAGCAGCACTATTCGAGCTATTCGTAATATGGAATTGCAGATCAGAAAAGCATAGTGTTTGGAAGATGGGTAGAAGAGCATTCCAAAACAGATTCCTCGTACTTGGAGTTATAATCTCCATGACATTAACCCTAGCCATAACATACATACCCATCACACAACAACTATTCCACTTAACAGCAATGAACGCTAGAGATCTAGCATACATATTTGGGGTAGCAAGCTGGGGTCTACTAGTACTACCAGAACTATTCATGGGTAGAAAGATACTGAAATGGCACTAGAGGAGCGTAATCTTACACTCCCCTCAAAATCATTCTGCATTTGTTGTTTCCTTGTGTTATGCATTCTTCTTCTATGCATTCTACTTCTCTGTTTAATAGTTTGCTGTAGTATCCTTCAATGATTCCTCTTATAAGTGATGATTTAACTCTCCTACCAGCCTCCAAATTA
>Ga0105154_1000099_pt1 | contig 37160 bp, 37 predicted proteins | sample SSWtaG_FD_89672 | JGI IMG/M metagenome (GOLD analysis project Ga0105154, IMG submission 89672) | Hot spring microbial communities from Sandy's Spring West, USA to study Microbial Dark Matter (Phase II) - SSWsed_matched | ecosystem: Environmental > Aquatic > Thermal springs > Hot (42-90C) >... | reverse complement strand
GTTGCCTTGGTTAGCGACGGTATCGTTAAAACGGTTAGCGAGCTCGGCGAGGGCTCTGAAGTAATGCATGTCGCGGTTTTAGAGACTCAGGAACGGCGTAAAGCCTTAGTAATATCTGATGGGTCCGTACTAACCAACCAGGTGCTTGAGGACGAGACTTGGGGTAAGAGGTATGAGAGGTTACTTAGGGAGAGCATAGACCTACTGACTAGCGAGTCAGGCAGTGTCCTAGCATTAGTTGATTCAACTAAGTATGAGTACGTAGATCCTACGAAACCACTTAACTCAAACCTACAACTCTACGTAGACCCACTAACTCTGGCCTCATACGTGTTGGTGAGGCTGATTCACCCGTCAACTTGGCTCCCTCCAGCGATAGAATACATTAACGACATATCCAGCAAGCTCCTCAGTATCGGGGCCCTCGTTTTGGTCGCGGCGGCTGCGTTCTTCGGGATCATTATCGCGACGACGATATTACAGAGAGCTCCTGAGGGGGTTAAGGATCAGGCGATGGAGAGAGTCATAAGCAAGGATTACTTCACGTTAGCCGATCTAAGGGAGGAGATACTTGCCGGGCGTGTTAGCTTAGGTAAGGAAGACTTCATGACGCTTTACGAGATAGTTAATGAGGTCTTCAAAGACGTTGTGGGAGTGCCTTTAAGTGATGAGAAACTTATTAACGTCTTGACTTCCCGAGGGCTCGACCCCGTTAAGGCTAGGAGGTTCTGGAAGAGAATGAATAGCACGTACTCAAAAGCTAGGAAGAGGTTCGGCTTACCCCCGATCATTATGTGGGGCAGGCTAGTTAAGAAGAGCATAGCTGAGTGTGAGGAGGTCTTAAACGCTGTCGGCACGTCACTGCTTAAGGACCTGGGCTTCGAGTACGTTCTGATGAGGTGATTTCATGTGGCTACCTCCTCCGCCAACATAAGAAGTACTGAACGCTTCACAACCCTCACCCTCTTCTCAAGCATGCTGATAGCTTTCTGGATTTTCCTAGGTTACGAAACACTCGCCGTCGGGCTCGCATTACTCACACTCTCCCTGATCATGAGGTTCTATACTGTAGCCGCAACCAATGCTGTCCAGAAAGCGCGTGTTCTAGCAAGTTATGAGGGATCGTTTAGCGACGAACCACTCAGGGTCACCTTCACCATAGTTAACGTGAGTAGAGTGCCGATAGCTTTCCTAGAGTTCCTACTACATCACAGCCCGTATCTGAGGGCGTCCACGCAGACCTCCGGCACCACCTACCTACCGCCTAGGGGTAGCGTTAAGATCTCATTCGTTTTTGACGGGAGGGTGGGTAAGCATCTCGTAGGCCCATTGAAGGTCGTTGTCAGAGATCCTCTAGGACTCTACAGGTCCGTTGAGCTACCTGTGGGTAACCCTATCGAGGTTAGGGTTATGCCGAAGCCCTCGGAAGCTCTGCTACGCAGGGCTCTCATAACCTCTAAGGTAGCGGCTCTCTCAAGGACTAGGAGGGTTGGCGTGGGTGTGGAGTTCTACGGTGTCAGGGAGTATATGCCTGGCGATGAGTTGAGGAGGATTTCGTGGAAGCACTACTCACTGTGGGGTAAGCCTTTCGTGAAGTTAACTGAGGAGGAATCCTCGCTAAACCTAGTCTTCCTAGTCTACCTGGATAGGGAGGCCTTCTCAGGAATCTACAAACACACACCGTTTGAGCACGTCGCCAGTGTGGTGGCGTCAATAGCTAGGTACTCGGCAAGAAGGAACGACTTGATGTGTCTGCACGCATCGGCTGGCGGGACCCACATACATACCCGCTTAATGAGGGGTAGGAGAGCTTATCAAGAAATCATGAACTCTCTCGCGGAAATCCCGTTCAACCCGGAGGTTCAGAACTCCACACAATTCAAAACACTAAGTGAGGTTCTCGGCGAGGTGTACCGGCACTTACCGAGGGATAGGTCCATAATACTATTACTAACTACCTCATCATCCTTGATTAAGGAAGCACAGCAACTACAGAAACTCATAAACTTCCTCTCCAGCAGGGGTCACGTCACCTACGTCGTATGCCCACTCACGCAAGCATATGAGGTTAAGGGATTGCCTGAATGGGGCAAAGCACTCTACAGGCTGAAAACATTTGAAACCATAAGGAATGAAGTAATGAACATAAGGAAGGTGAGGGAGCTAGGAATTCCTGTGATGGCGATGGGTCCTGAAAACGTGGTGCAGGAAGTAGTGTCTAGGTTAGAAGCCTTGAGGAGTTAATACAAGACAGTCCTCACGAATATCTCTCGACTCAGCACTAAGATTTCATACTACTAGCTTAACCAAGTGGAGCTAGAGGGTTGCTAGCATTACTTTAAAAATTTGGACTTCTCTTTAAAGTAGGTAAGACAGTCTTGAGGAAGATAGGTTTAATTACCATAGGTCAGTCACCTAGGGTTGACGTAGTGCCTGAGATTAAGGAAGTATTAGGGGATGTTAAGGTAGAGGTAGTTGAGTGTGGTGCTCTAGATAAGCTGAGTAAGGACGAGATCAGAGCGCTTGCCCCGGGAGAGGGTGAATACGTGCTGGTCACCAGGTTAAGAGACGGTACCGAGGTCAGAGTTGCGCGTGAGAAGATACTCCCGTTGATGCAGAGATGCATAGACTCTCTTGAGCCGTTGGTTGATATGGTGGGGTTGCTCTGCACGGGCGAGTTCCCAGAACTTAAGTCGAGGAAGTTATTGGTGGAGCCGTCGGATCTGCTACTTAAGGTGGTTGAGTCGCTCAGGGTAAGTAGGTTGGGTGTCGTGATACCGGATCCCAAACAAGTAGACCTAACTAGGAGGAAGTGGGGTCATGTGGCGCCAGACTTAAAGATTATTAGCGTGTCACCCTACACGGGAACCCTGGAAGATTTAAGGAAAGCCTCAGAGGGATTAAGTGATCGCGACCTCATAGTATTAGACTGTATAGGATTCAGCACGGAAGCTAAGAGGGTAGTAGCTGCCGCGTCCGGCAAGCCCGTTCTAATACCTAGAACATTAATGGCTCGAGTACTCAGGGAGCTACTGGAGGTCTAGGAAGTGACCCGGCAAATCATCTTAGGTGTTGAGGTTAGGGATGAGTTGCTGAGAGCGGCTGAAGTAGCGCTGACACGGTGCCTACGCGTTAAGCCGGGTGAGTCTGTACTAATAATTACTGACGAACCCCTTAGGAACATAGGTGTTCATTTATGGGTTAAGGCGAGAGAGTTAGGTGCTGAGGCTATTTACGTTGAGATGATTGCGAGGAAGGTTCACGGTGAGGAGCCGCCTAAGCCTGTCGCAGAAGCTATGAAAGCTGCTGACGTAGTTATAGCCCCCACGTCGAAATCGCTGACGCACACTGTGGCTAGGAAGGAAGCTGCTGAGAAGGGTGCTAGAGTAGCTACGATGCCAGGCATAACCGAGGATATATTCTTGAGGACCATGAGCGTAGACTACGAACTAGTCCAGAAGTTGACGGAGGCGGTAGCTAAGGTTCTAGACGAGGGTCGTGAGGTCAGGGTCGTAACGAGTCTTGGGACAGACCTTGCCTTCTCCATAGAGAATAGGAAGGCTAGGAGAAGTACTGGAGTGTTGGTTAATCCAGGTGATTGGGGGAACTTACCTAGTGGTGAAGCATACATAGCTCCCGTAGAGGGTACCGCGAACGGGGTAGTAATCGTGGACGGGTCGATGGCTGGTGTTGGAGTATTGACACAGCCTATAAAAATATTGTTTAAGGATGGTGTTGCTACTCAAATTGAGGGGGGTTCGGAGGCTGCGAAGCTCAACGAACTACTCTCGAAGTATGGTGTTGAGGCACGCAACTTGGGTGAATTCGGTGTTGGGACAAACCCCGGTGCTAGGGTAAGTGGTGTTGTGCTGGAAGATGAGAAAGTTCTGGGAACGATTCACATAGCGCTCGGAAGCAACTTCGACTTCGGGGGGAGAATTAAAGCGCCCGTGCACCTAGACGGCATAGTGATGAAGCCTACAGTATATGTTGATGGACGCTTACTGATGAAGGAGGGTGTTCTCCTCCTAGATATCTAGCTCATTAACGAGTTGCTGGGTGTCTACGTTGGTGTTGGACGTGATTAAGGGTAGGAGGAGTGTGAGGAGTTTTAAGCCAGACCCCATCCCTGAGGAATACTTAAGGCTTATTCTTGAAGCAGGTTTGTGGGCGCCGAGCGGCGGTAACGCACAGCCTTGGGAATTCGTGTTAGTTAGGGAGAGAAGCCTCATAGACAAGATAAAGTTATTCTCTCCCGGACTCTTCGGGAACCCTTACGCGCTCATAGTCCTGTGTGTTAATAGGAACCGAATTAAGAGAAGAGATGAATCAGGGAAACAAATCGCGTTAATGGATGTTGCCATGGCAGCGCAGAACATCATGCTTGAAGCGTATTATCTAGGGATTGGCTCATGCCCTATAGCTTCCTTCAACAAGACCGCCGTTAAGGAACTACTAGACATACCTGATCACGTTGATCCCGTCTTAATGGTGAGTTTAGGGTATCCTGAGGGATGGCCTGAACCACCTAAGAGGAGACCGCTTGAGGAGGTGGTGCATTACGAGAAGTACTGAGGAACTCATTAAGGACGAGCACTTCAAGCTACTGGCATTCCTAATAACGAGTGCTAGAGGGTGTGTTGAGGAGCCACACCTCTACGGCTCTCTAAGGTTAGTGGACGCGGCGTCGAAGCTCATAGACATCATGAGATCAGAAGGCAAGACTTCCGAAGAGCTTGAGAAGCTTCAAGCACTCATCGAGGAAGGAAAACACCTACTAATGCATAGTGAAGAAGACTTCATAAAATTCCTAGACGAGTTAGTTAAGGAACTCGTGAGGATAGTTAAGAAGTCTTAACAAACCTCACGCAAATATTTTTAACTAGACCTAATCACGTCCTTCTATGCTTTAAGAAAGGCACTAACTTAAGGAGTTTCTCGTAGAGACCCACGTAGACGTATCCCGCTTCAGAGATTCTGTAAAGATCTCTGTAGTCTTCTTTAACCTTGTAGATCAATCCGTAACTCTCTAGCTCTATTAAGAGATCTGAGCACCTATCCAGCGGCATGTTGGCGTGTAAGCAGAGCTTTGTCTTCCCTAAAGGTCTTTTTGTCAGAGCTAACAATATCTCGTAGGTAGTTTGGTGCGAGCACCTATACCTCCTAGCTAATCCCATCCCTCATCTCCGGAACTAGTGGATTACTCCTCACAGACTATTTTTTCCGAGAGCTCGCTTATCTTAGTCTTTAAGTGTATGAGTGCGTCCTCATAAACCTCAGCATCTTTAACGTATCGGAGTTCCTCAACCTCAGCCCCACGCTCAACAAGTACTGAGTGCGCCTCAACGTAACCTACCTCAGCTCCTCTCCTGATAACTACCCTACCACCGATGACGCGTTCTACTTCAGCATTCCTCCCAATCTCGATCTCACAACCGATGACCAGCCCTGAAACCTCCGAGTCTTTCCCGAAGACAATTTTCTTTCCAGTAAGCTTCCCCACTCTAACACCCCCATCAATCCTGGCCTCAGAAACCTCCACGTTAAGCACTTTCATAGAGCCCGAGACCTCAAGAATCCCGACCCTAACACGCTCAGATACTTCAAAGGAACCCGAGATTCTTAATTCAGTGACTTCAAGAGAGCCTTTAACGTTTAAGGAACCTGAAGCACGGACCTCCCTACCTGTTAGGTTTCCCGAAATCCTCGCCGAGCCACTCACCTCCAGAACCCCAACCTCAACATCTCCCTCAATACTTAATGACCCGGATACGTCAACGCTACCGAGCTTTAGAGGCCCCCTTAACTTAACGCTACCACTTACGCGCAGTTCCTCCACGGCCATAACACAACACCACCCCAATAAACGTCTCAGAACAAATAACGTTAACTCACAAATTGTGATTTAGAGTAATGCTAAGCATCCCTAAACCAATTCATGAAAGCTCTTACCCGTTAGGAGTTTTATGGTGTGGAATATCACGCACGCTATAACCCACGTAGTTATGCCTAGTATTCCCAGACCTAAGTAGATCTCTTTTTGCTCCGTAGGTAGGTTAGATGCTAGTGTAGTCAAACTCCATAAAGCGTTTACTGCGCCGTGAAGGGATGCAGCCGGCAAAACACTGCTCGCGGTAGTCGTTATCAGTAGGTGAGGGTAGGTTAAGGCAATAGTCAATAACGTGAATAACGCTACGCCGAGATACCTATTGATTTGGTAATTATACCCTAGGAGGATCGTTGCGGGAGCGTGCCACAACCCCCATAAAACACCCACGATCACTGTGTTCCTTAAGCTAGGATTATAACCTAGAAGATCGTAGAGGTAGCCTCTCCACCCAATCTCCTCACCTAAAGCGAAGAACGCGTTTATGGTTACCGCAGCTAAGTACGCAAACACTACCTGTGTGTAAGCTGATATAGTAGCGATTCTGATTACTTGTTCCTCGCTCATTGACGTGAAGAGTTTTCGTAATGAGTCAGCTATGATCTCAACGTACGCGCTGAAATCAAATAATCCCATAGGTAGTGCGAGAACAACGTAAAGCCCGAGAACGCCGTAAGCCATTAAAGGTGCTAGTAGATATAAGACAACTGCTCTCCTCGACAACCTAAGGAACTTCCTGAAACTCCCGGAAACGCTTTCTCTGTAAAGCACTAAGCATATGAAGACTGATAAGGTAACACACCACATCCTGGCAAAACCCCATAAAAACACTGGGAGACCAGACCATAACACAGCTATATCTAACGCGAGAGCGATCATGTAAGACAGTATGACGAAAGTTAAGACCTTGAGAACCGCGCCTCGACTCAAAACACTATCCCCTACTCATATACCGAAGCAGAGGTATTTTTATCCTTCAAGATCAAGACGTTTTCTAGACTAGAATCTCATTCCAGAAATTAACGGTTTAGGGAACTTAAATGTTCTTCGAGACCCTCAAGATTTAAGTATTGTGAGTGCGTTAATTATGACACTGATATCGCTTAAGATCATCGCGGCAGCCGCTAACTCGGGAGTGATGAATAGGTTTAGTGATGTGTAGAATGCCCCGGTAGCTAGTGGTATGAGCGCGATGTTATATATGAAAGCCCAAGCGATATTCTGGAGTATTTTCTTTTTAACGACTCTACTAAAGTTGAGTAAGAATAGGAGTGTTCTTAAGTCGTTACTTAATATCACGGCATCACCCGCTTCTTTCGATATCTCAGCACCACCACCCATCGCTACTCCAAGATATGCTGTACTAAGCGCTGGCGCGTCATTAATCCCATCACCTACGAACACTATTTTACGACCCCTCGTCTGTAAATCTCTAATTAACTCTGCTTTATCGTTCGGTCTCAGCCCCCAGTAAGCGAAGTCTAGCTCAAGTAGATCCTTATAATATTTAACGCTAGACTCTACATCCCCGCTAGCGAGTCCGACGCGATAACCCCTACCCTTCAATTCCTTAATTACTTGCGTAACCCCCTCCTTCAGCTCATCACCTATTTCTAAAATAGCGGCGATTCTTGAGTCTACCATTATTAGTATCGGGGTATTCCCCCTCAACCCTATCTCTCTAACATACTTCAAGATATCCTCATTCACTGAGACATCAAGCCTGGACGCTAGCTTGAGGTTCCCAGCAGCGACTCTCACCCCATTAACTAACCCGAAGATTCCCTCCCCAGGTATGTGCACGTACTCATCGGGATTAGAGGGTTTCACACCCTCCTCCTCACATTTCTTAATGACAGCACGCGAGAGTGGGTGCTCACTACGTGATTCAATAGTGCACAGTAACTCAAGCACTCTCTGAGGATTGTGGTGATTAAAAACGTGTAATACTAGTACTCTAGGCTTGCCAACTGTTAGCGTACCGGTTTTGTCGAAAACCACCGTATCCGAGTTCAGGGCCTTCTCGAAGACTTCCCCAGCCCTAACTAATAAGCCGGTTCTCGAAGACTTTAGAACCGCGATCGAAATAACTAGAGGCGTTGCTATGCCTAGTGCACAAGGACACGCGACAGTTAACACCGCAGCCATGAACATTACGGCTAGCTGAGCATTACCCCCCACAACCCACCAGTACGTGAGCGTGACTAAAGCTATGACTAAAACCACCCACGTGAAGTACCCCACTAACCTATCAGCAAGTCTTGCTAACCTAGGCTTCAGAGACTCAGCTTCCCTAACACTCTCAATCACGTGCGCGATGAGGGTCTCATCACCTACCCTAGTAGCTCTTACCCTTAAGTAACCTGAGTACAGGAAACTCCCAGCTAGCACCGAGTCCCTACCCTCTCCCCTCTTAATCCGGGGAACCGGCTCCCCAGTAAAACTAGATTCGTCCACATACCCAAGACCCTCTATAACCACCCCGTCAACAGGTATGACCTCGCCAGCCTTAACCTCCACAACGTCACCTGCCCTAACCTCCGTCACTGGTGTCTCAACAATAGTGTCACCAGTGACTACCCTAGCCTTACCTCTAAGTGAGGTGATGAGGTTTTCAAGAGATTTAAACGCTCTCCTACGTAATCTCTCTTCCAAGTATTTACCTAACCCAACGAACCCTATAACCCCGGCTGATGCTTCAAAGAAGGAGGATTCATGGAAGCCGCCGTGAACGTGTAGTAGGCCAAATAATGATGCGGTTCCGGCAGCAAATGTTGAGATAGAGGATACTGCTATGAGGGAGTCCATGATCGGCGTTCCTAGCAAGAAAGACTTAAACCCCCTCACGATTATATCGTAGTTGAGCGTGATAGCCACCGCAGTCGCAAGTAGAAGAGTTATCATAGATCGGTAATCAGCGAAGTACACGTTACCGGTTAGCATCGCGTACATAGATAACACGATAATACTTAAACCTATCGAGAAAGACACTAACCTTCTGTAAAGTAATGTTTTCTCAGCAACACCCTCAGGCTTCTGAGGCACCCCGGTAATTAACTCGGCACCGAATAGCCTTAACATGTTCGCGACCTCCTCTCTGGTGGTTTCGAGAGGATTATACAGAACAGTCACCACGCCGGACGCTGAAGACACTCTAACATCTAGAATTCCTTTCATCTTCAGAATTCTCGATTCTAGCGCGGCCCTCTCCTCCCCGCTGAATCCTCTTAAATCGAAGTAAAGCTTCTCTTTGTAGATATCGTAACCAGCATCTCTAATAGCTTTATACAAGTCTCGCAGAACACATACTTTATCATCATACTCTATTTCAGCAGTTCCAGTACTCACCTCCGTGTTGAAGAATCGAACACAACTCAACGACCTAACTCTCTTCTCTATAGCGTAAACACAGGTAGGGCAGTCTACCCCTACGATCTTCATCCTCACTCTACTAACCAAGAAACATTACCCCACTACCTTACGAGCGTCGTTCAATATGTATTTGATTAAGGCATGCCTTGAGGACCGTGCGTTAGGTAATACTCAGGATTCTCCTCAAACTTGTTTAAGCAACGCTTACTACAAAAATAGTAAATCTTCCCCTTATAGATAGTCTTATATTGAGTTTTCTCAGAATCAACAAACATACCGCAAACAGGATCTAAATGTTTAGCCACTTTAAACACCTCTATATTGAATTACATTAACAGAGTTATTAAACATAATCTTAGGTATGGCGAGATCCAACACCTCACGCAAGCTTAACTATCTGCTGATAAACGTTATTATTGTAGACTTAATCAAGTATTCGGTGTTAGGTGTGAAGACGTATCGTGTTGATGATGTTGAGGTAATTTTACTTCAAGGCGATATAACGGATGTTGAGGCGGACGCTATCGTTAACGCTGCTAATCAGTATTTAGAGCATGGGGGAGGAGTTGCTAGAGCTATTGTGAGGAAGGGTGGTGAGGTGATTCAGTTAGAGAGCAGGGAGTGGGTTAGGAGGTACGGCCCGGTTCCCGTAGGTGGGGTGGCAGTGACTAGCGCGGGCAAACTCAGGGCTAGGTACGTGATACACGCTGTCGGACCAGTTTACGGGGATCCTGAAGGGGATATCAAGCTGGCCTCAGCTGTTAGAAATAGTCTGGCCAAAGCCGAGGAACTAAATCTAGGATCGATTGCTCTACCAGCAATATCCACGGGTATTTTCGGGTACCCTCTTAGCAAGGCAGCTTCGATCATGGCTGACACGCTCAAAAATTACGAATACAGGAAGCTCAGGAAGGTTCTAGTCGTGCTATATACTGAGGAAGCATTTAAGGTATTCGAGCGAGTGTTTGATGAGGTGCTGGGAACACAGAACCCTTAGCAAGCGCTAGCTAACACCACTCGCTTACGATTTAACATGGACGCCTCTTTAATATGATGACGCTTACGGCCCGTAAAGGCAAAAATACTTATAAAGCACTTACAATTGAGGCGGTTAAGAATGCTTATTATTCGTTAGGTCCTGTATCTAGGTTTAAAAGTTAGTAACGTATTTAAATACTTGGATAGGAGGAAAAACACTCCTTACCCAAGGTATTGATGTATGGGTTCCGGTTACGATGAAGAGTTAAGTGAGGAGGAAGAGAAGTTCTTCAAAGGACTTACACACCCGATTGCAGCCGCTATATGCGAGCTTCGAGATACCTCCCCTGTTGGTAGCTATTGGCTTACATTAACTATAATCATCATCAATGTTTTAGTGGCAATGCTTACTGGGGGGATATTGTTCATGAATACCGGGTTCGCATATAATGTGTACCCTTCATCAGCTTGCTTAGCTAGCGGCAGTTGTTTCCTCGAATTGCTCCTCTCGATGTTTTCTCACGTAAATATCTTCCACTTAGCGGGTAATATGGCGTTTCTCTATGTCGTGGGTGATAATGTTGAGATAACATTGGGTAGGCCGAAGTACCTCTTAGTTTACTTAGCGTCCGGGATTGTTGGTGGGTACACGCAAGCAACGATCACTCTAGCATTAAATCCGGGGGGAGCGTCAGTTCCTATGCTCGGAGCTTCAGCCGCTATTAGCGGACTCATAGGTAGTTACTTAATCCTTTACCCGGGTGCGGCTATGTGTAAGTGTATTGGGTTTAGACTTGTGTGGAAGTGTTTCAAGATTAAAGCTGCCGCATACTTATCGTTATGGGTATTCCTACAATTCCTGTACGCTTTGATCTTCCCATTCATAGCTGTTTGGGCCCACCTAGGAGGGTTCTTCACTGGACTAGCTCTAACGTATGTTTTAGTTAGTAGGGAGAGGATACAGGAGCTTAGGGGGGAATTAGCTCGCAGAGGGTATAGAGGGTTCTCACCTATAGACGAGGAGCTATACACGTACTCACTCAGCCCAGCAGCAAGACTCATCATAGCCTCAGCCTCTATAATCACGCTCACACTGATACTAACTTCCACAGCGCAAATAATCGCGATGGGGGCAGGCTACTACGTAACATACGCGGAGTACAGGTCCTTATGTACATACGTGAGTTGCTCTTACTCCCTTGGTAGGGAGCTTAAATGCTTCTGTAGTGGCTGCAGCCTGCAAGTTTTAGGAACACGCTACGAGATACTGCCCACAGAACCGAACATGACGCCGGCAAAGATTGCGGAGCCATCTTGCCCACCAAGCAGAGCGTGGGTGCTTACAGGAGCTTACAGCTTACGCAACGCCCTCATAACATCTACCCTATTATCACTAGTCTTCACAGTCTTAACCGCTCTGACCCTACACGTAGTGAGGAAAGGACATGAGGAAGTAGAGGTCACGTACATCTTACCCGCTCTTCAAGAGAGTCAGGAGAAGCTCACATAGACTCGCCGCCACGAAACTCCCCGCGTAATATCGTGAATATCTAGTAGACCACGAAACTACGTGGTCTGGAGCCGCCGGCGGGATTCGAACCCGCGACCCCCGGCTTACAAGGCCGGTGCTCTACCCGGCTGAGCTACGGCGGCTCTCCTCTTAATGTTTTCTTATAGGGTTTTATAATGTTTATTTTGGTGGTGTGTTTGAGGGTTAAGTTGATTGTTTCGTTAGGTCCTTCTTCTAGTTCTGCTGACATCATCGTTTCTATGTTACGTGAGGGGGTTTCCGGTTTTAGGATTAACTTAGCTCACGGCATGTTGAGTGATTGGGTTGGGATGATTAGGTCTGTTAGGGAGGCTGAGTCCCTTGTTGAGAGGCTTGCCTCAGTCATCGTGGATATTAAGGGTCCTTCACTCAGGTTGGGTGAGTTTCCTGATGTGGTTAGTGTCCCTGCAGGGTCTTTGGTTGAGTTCTGTATTTCAGGGTATTCTAGGGAGGTTCCCAGAATCCCGTTCCCGCATGAGGAGGTCCTCAAGAAGGTTTCCGTCGGCGACTTACTGGTCATGGATGACGGCAGGGCGAGGTTCAGCGTGGTCGAGGTCTCGAGTGAGTGTTTCAAAGCAAAAGCTTTAACTCCTTGCGAGTTGAGGCAGAGGAAGAACGTGAGTTTCCCTGATAAAGAATTCGAAGGGAGCTACATGAGTGTTGAGGACATGAACGCTTTAAGGAATCTCTGCAGGGAGGGGGTGGACTACGTTGACGCAAGTCTCGTGAGGAATGCGGGAGACGTTAAGGAGTTGAGGGATTACCTATCAAGTATTGGGTGTAACGCACTAGTGATAGCTAAGATAGAAACGAAGAAAGCTGTGAGAAACCTAAGCGAGGTTGTCGAGGCTTCAGACGCTGTCTTAGTAGCTAGGGGAGATCTAGGAATGAATTTCGGTCTTGAGGAAGTCCCCATACTACAGAGGAAGATAGTTGAGGAGTCCCACAAGATGGGGAAGCCCGTCATAGTAGCCACGCAACTCCTGGAATCCATGATCAACAACCCAGTACCTACGAGAGCTGAGGTATCGGACGTGGCGAACGCGGTGCTGGAAGGCGTTGACGCGTTAATGCTTACCGGAGAAACAGCGATAGGTAAATACCCGGTCGAGGCGGTGAGGTGGTTAAAGAAGATCGCTGAGAGGGCTGAGTCTATGTATAAACCATCAACCCGGAGAGATGCTGAGTACGTGAGGAAATCACTGAAGAAGAGGTACGCTAAGGGGGTCACGGAACTCGCTGAGGACCTTAACGGAGTTCTAGCGATATACTCTATCAGGGGAACGACTGTATTCACGATAGCCTCACTACGTCCAAGAATACGTTGCTACGTCGGAGTCCCTACGAAGGAGGTGGCTAGGAAGCTCTCCATAGTCTGGGGAGTTGATGTCAGAGTAATCGAAGCAAGCAACTACATGGAAGGTCTTGAGAAACTATACTCAAGCCTGCTAGGTAGTGGCGACTTAAAGAAAGGAGATTTAGTAGTCTTAACTTATGGTTTAAGAGATAAAGAACAAGTGATTAAGGTCAGGGTTGTGGAGTGAAGCTTTAAAATCTAATACGTTAATAATTTAGCTCACGAGTTGAGGCAAATGTCTGAGAAACGTAAGAAGGAGGTAGGTAAGGTAATCAAGAAGAAGAAAGCCAGGACTATAGTGCTTAAGATGAGGAGGCTCGACATAATAGTAATTAGCGTCATAGTAGTTCTGATCGTTGCGGGGGTCTACATAGCTTTCTACGGGATCCCCATGACCGGAGGTCCGGCTGCGAAGGAGGTTCCGGACCCCTTCGAAATACTTAAGAAGAACACGGAATCCCTCTTCATCAAAAACTTAACTAACGCCACATTACTCATCAGGTATCGTGTGAGAGGTACCTACGCTTTAGGCACTCCACTCACAATATCTGACACAGCTTACGTGACCGTCGCTTACGACAAAAACACCAGTAAGTGGTACGCGTACTATGACGTAACTCCCTACATCTCAGTCATCCTAAGTAAGCTGGGTATTCAGTCTTTCGAGGAGAACGGTACTCTCTTACCGCCGAGGATTAGCGGGCCAGAGGAGATATTATTTAATATTGAGGGTCTTAACAGGAAGAACGCCTCCTACACGTCCTCATACGTAGGTGAAGAGGAGATCACCGTCACACTCTCAACTCTAAACATAACGTCACCAACCCTAGAAAAACTTAAGACAACAACCAATTCGAGACTGACTCAAGTCTATGAGTACGTGATAAGTGAGGGAAATGAGACGATAACCCTTACCTTGTGGGTAGATAAGGAAACCAGAGTACCTTTGAAGGCGGTTCTTTCCTCAAGTAGCGGCGAGCTCTTCTTCACACTAACTGACGTAGCATACACCTAATTTTCTATAGCTTATTTTTAACGTCGTTAACGTTAAGTAGAGGGGTGTATTGAGTGGAGAGAAGAGGTCCTAGTATAAGGATACCTCCGAAGATCATGGATCCGCGTAGGCAGGCGGCGTTGGAGAAGCTTAAGAGCGTCAAGTACGTGGTAGCGATTACTTCCGGTAAGGGCGGTGTAGGCAAGTCCTTCATAGCTTCAAACCTCGCACTAACTCTGAGGATCCTTGGCTACGAGGTTGGTTTAATGGATATAGATTTCCACGGACCCTCAGCACCTAAGATGCTCGGTATCAGGGGTCAGAGACTGATAGCGTTATCTGGCGGTATACAGCCGGCTCAAGGACCTCTAGGGCTTAAGGTGATGTCTCTAGACTTCCTATTAGAAGATGATGACACGCCGGTTATTTGGAGAGGACCCATAAAGACTACGGCCATATTTCAATTCATAACAGACGTCTCGTGGGGTAATCTAGACTTCCTAGTCATCGATATGCCTCCCGGAACGGGCGACGAAGCCATAACAGTAGCTCAGGAAATACCGAAGATAGATGGCGTTGTTTTCGTCACGATACCTTCAGAGGTCTCTGTACTCGTCGTCGGTAGGTCGATAATGTTCTATAAGCGTTTGGGGAAGAGGCCTATCGGGGTCGTGGAGAACATGTCGGCATTCTACTGCCCCGATACTGGGAAGACGTACAAGATATTCGGTAAGGGCTCGGGGAGGGTACTCTCAGAGAAGTACAGCATACCACTACTAGCTGAAATACCTCTCGACCCGAGGATAAGTGAAGCTAATGATGAGGGCAGACCCTACGTACTAGCATACCCTGAAACACCGGTCACCAAATCTTTTAAGGAAATGGCTGAGAAGATCGTGGAGATTCTCAAGACTCCTGAGGGAGACTCCGAAGAAAAAACTAGTTAAGCTTCTCACGTCTTAGTAAGTACCTTGTTTCTGAACATCACGTAATGTTGGTTGCCGTCATAATACTTGTTCACTACGCCGCGACTTCTGAGAACCTCATCCACTTTCTCGGGTGTTAGACTTAGTGGGTCGTGAGTGTCTGAAGCTATGACGTAGTTGCACGCGTAACCGAATGAAGGTATCCACGTCCAGTATTCTCTCACGATCCTGAAGACTTCCCTTAAGTTACTCACTATTTCCTCATATACCTTCGAGAAGAAGAATGAGTTGCCTGCCTGAGTAACTAATATCCCGTCACTCCTCATGAGTCTCTTCACCCTAGAATAGAACTCAGCAGTGTACAGCAACCTACTTATCTCAGGCCCGTAAGGGTCTGTGAGGTCATTGATTACTACGTCGTAGTAGTCTTGAGGAGCTTCCTCAACGTACTTGAGGCCATCCATTATCAAGACCTTACGTCTCGAGTCGTTGAAGGCCCTCCTATGCATGCCCCCAAAATACTTCTTACCGACCTCCACTAACTCACCGTCTATGTCTACCATGACGGCCTCGACGACCGTATTATGCTTTAAAACCTCCCTCAGTGTGGCGCCCTCACCACCACCTATTATTAAGACTCTAGCCGGGTTAGGGTGTGTAGTCATGGCTGGCTGTACTAGGGACTCATGATAGAGAAACTCGTCAGCCTCCGTAGACTGCACATACCCGTCTAGAATCAGCGCTCTCCCAAATTCCTCTAAGTCCACTATCTGAACTTCCTGATACTTAGTCTTGGTAGATACGTATACGTTATTGATCTTCATAATCATCGCGGTCGAGTCGCTCACGCCCTGAATAACGTTTAGCCCTAGCCTAACCTCACTCACCGCATCACCCCCAAGAATATATCTCAAACCACGTTTAAGCGTTAGCGTAAGGCAATGCCTCCGTGAAACCTCGTCAACGATCTACGTCAGCATCTAACGTGTTTTGAAGCGTGTCTTAGGATGGGGTCTGAAATAACGTAGACTTTCCCCCTCTTCTCGACAAACCCGTTATCCATGAGGTTCCTTAATAGTCTAGAAAGCTCGGAATCATATATCCTCGTACCAAGTCTTAACTCTAAATACCTCCTTATCTGAGACCACGTAGCTCCCTCACTACCAAGCACCCTAAGTATCTCCACGTATCGTTTAGTACCCATGACCTCAACGAAGTTACAGAACTCGCTAACAGCTATTCTAGAAGCCTCCTCAATCACCTCATTTATCACGGATTCATCGACTCCTCTACTCAAAACTCTTAAACCTAGGAACGAGAGCCACCCTATGATGCCGTCAAGTTTTTCCACAGCCATCGAAAGGAAATCCTCACTCACCCGCACGCCGTGTTCTTCAAATCCTTTCCTGAGGAACTCTATAGCTAAATCCTTGCTGAGTGGGTTTAAGACGACTCTCTCCAAATACCTCCCGTAGAGAGGAGAGGAAGCATCATCTATTCTTAAGAACCTGTAGAGAATGCCTATCTTAGATCCTGCGAAAACGAAAGACACGTTCCTTAAGTTATCGTAAGCGTACGCGAGAGAGGGGAGAATACTGTATCCCCGCATCTTCACTAACTCTTGAACCTCGTCCATGACCATGACTACCCTAGCGTTCTCTTCCTCAGCCCACTCATTCAGCGCTTCCAACATAGACGAGAATGAGGGTCTTGACTCACCCACAGAAAACTCTACACCAACCTTGAATACCCTCACGCCCCGGACTCTTCTAAGATATTCCTTAACCTTCTCATGGAGCGACATAAAATCACTTAAGTTTCTCCTCAGCTCTTCCAAGAACGTGTCGTACGTGATGTAGCTGGCTGACTCGAATTTCCTAATATCTAGGTATATTCTCGGCATGTCGTGGGTGGCGACCTTAATAAGCGATGTTTTCCCGACTCTTCTAGCGCCGAGTACCGCGATCATCGCACGTGAGGAGATAGCTCTTCTAAGATTTTCCAGCTCCTTCTCTCTATCAAAGAGTTCCTCAGGTCTCTCCACAGGTCTCTCAAAGAATCCCATAACTACATACCTCTGTAGTTACTACATACCTCTGTAGTTTGGACTTAATAAGTCTTATAAAGAAGACCACGTGTTATAGGGTTACACATGAATGTTTGGGACTTGCTCTCGTGGGTTTCATGGGTTTCCGGGATAGTTGCCTTAAGCAGCTTCTTGTTAGGGGTGGCATCACTCACTTTAGGTAACCTCGAGAGAGGCAAGACCTTAATCAGCGGCGGCTTACTCGGCATGCTGGTTTTCTTTTTCGGCTGGGGTTTAATAACCGCTCTATACCCCGCGCCACCACCAGTACCTCACCCTTGGGTTCTCTATGCTTTAGGCGGTCTCGCACTATTCATGGCTATCATATACTTATCTGTAGGCAGGTTTGAGGAAGGGTCTCAATACTTGATAGGAGCTCTCCTAACAGTAGGTTTGGGATTCTTCGCAGCTTCCGTCGCTAGCGGTATTGAGTTAGGACCTACGGGATCCCTATCCGTCAGTCTATACCCTTCGTCAACCTATCTTCAGTCAGGCGAGACCCTGACGCTGGGGGTGAGTGTCTCGGGAACTACGAACTCTCTAGTCACTATAGTAATTGATTGGGGTGACGGGGCGACGGAACAGCACGTGATAACCTCTGACACAATACACACATACAACCACACGTACGTCACGAGCAACGCCTCCACCACCTTCCCGTTAAGCGTTAGAGCGACCGACCCTAACGGGCTTGAAGGCTATAATACTGTTTCGGTAGCCGTAGTTAACTTAGGAGCTACGTGTAGCATACCCTGGCCCTTCGACTTCCTCTGCGGGCTGGTCTCGGCGGTGAAGGTGGTAATCCCTGGCTTAGACTTAGGGAAGCTTACGTCAGCTCCTACATTCCCCACCAGCCCCGACAACGAGTTATACCAACTTTACCAATGGATTCTCGGGGTCTCCGCAAGTCTCTTAAGCCTCTTCCTAGCTTTCAGGGTTGTCTGGGGCTTCGTGTGGGGTAGTTCAGGGAGGGAATTAATAGAATCTCTTAAGGAAGCTGTGGTAGTGCTCGCTCTCTCATTCCTGGCACCACACGTCTACAACGCCACGATACACGTACTGAATCACGTGTCGCTCACGGTGATAGCGGGGCTTGACGTAGGTCCCGTGCTAGCGCTGGTGTTCACGTACCCACTGATAGGGGTAATCCTCGGGTATTTCGTGCCGACACTCGCGATCGTAGGAGCCTTCATAATAATAGTCTTGATAACGACTTCAGCGGTCGTGTACGTCAGGTACTGGCTAATACTCACGTTAGTAACGACATCACCTCTAATTGCTGTTTCCTGGATACACCCAGCTCTCAGGAAGACCGCCACACACGTCCTAACCCTCCTAGCAGGACTCGTTCTAGCAGGTCCCATAGCCGCGGTCTTCATAAGGATAATCTACGTAATGACCCCAGCTAAAGAGATAACGTTCTCCCTAGTATTCCCTATCTTGGTAGGCATAATACCTAACGTGTTAGGAGTTTTAGGAGCCGGCGCCTCAGCGAGTGTCGGCCACGCGTTAACTAGTCTTGCCTGGGTTCTTAGTGTTAGACTTACGCGCAGGCTAGACCAAACCACTACGTCAAGACAGTTAATGCAGTCAGTCCAGAACGTGATGCAAACCCCGCACAGCCCCGAAGTATTAGCTAGTCAAGCGTTAAGAACCCGCGTGCCAAGACCTAAGCTAACGGCGCCGGTGGGGGGCGAGGACGTCCCTCATTAAGTAGCTTGATTAACCCCTATCTCATCCCCTACCTTAAAAATCCTTACCCTCCCCCTCACACCACTCGATTGTTTTTGGTAGAGTGTGTGGAGTTTCTCAAAGCATTCTTCTCGAGTCCAGCTATGTACCTCCTTAAAATCCTTGGTGCTTGACTTAACCCAGTTCCTCACTACCTGCTCCTTATGAGTCTCTAACTCATTACATGTCTCGATCTCGACAGCCACCGCCTCCGCGTACAGCGGTCTCCAAGAACCTCTATCAACAGGTATCACCACTAAGTCAGGCTTCTCAGTACCCGGCTCGTTCCTCGCCGGTGACACGTAGTAACCCTCCGACAAATACTTTAGCAGAACCTTCTTAGCTAGCCTCAACCCCTCATCACTAGGAGCCACCGCTTCTAAGCCGTTGAAGAGTCCCTTAACGTACTTAACGACACGTCTATTACCCCTCCTCTCAACCACCACGAACCCTAGAGCAGCGAGCTCACCCACCACATCCTCAACGTCCTTCCTAGGCGCGCCAAGCCTCGTAGCTAAGTCAATCACGGAAATCTCGTCAGTCTTATAAACCTCATACAGTGCTTGAAGACGTAGGGGCCTCGGGACCTCAACATACTTGAGGATCGGGTTAAGCATACTCTTAAGATCCGACACGCCAGGCTCTCCGGGGTCGTAAGCGTTCGTGCACACATCCCTCCTCCTAGGCACATGAGGGGAGTAATCTATCAACACGGTCGTCGGGGGAGGTTGTTGCTCGCCCGCCCTAGCCACCACCTTCACTACAGCCCTACCGACAGTCAAGCTAGTTAAGGCTTGGGAGAGAGACTTCGCGAACCCAGCGTCTATCAAGGACAGCTTCTTAACGTCGTGACCCCCTAGCATGAAGACTATCTTCACAGCACAATTCGTTAAAACCGATTGGAGTAGGTTGCGCGGTAATTGACCCGTGTGTTGATGTGCTATAATCAGGTGGAGGCCGTACTTGCGTGCCTCACTAAGTATTGTGTCTATTATCGGTAGGTCAGACACGAACTGAAACTCATCAATTATTAGGAAGACAGGGGTCCTCTCAGCCCCCAGCCTAGCGCGAGCCAAGACCTCGAACCATAACTTCATGACGACGGTTGACGCGATTAGCCTGGCTAGACCCTCACCAAGGTCTGATTTAGGGATCGCGAACAGTGTGACGCTCCCAGGCTTCATGACATCATCAAACCTGATCGTCGTCTTCGAGGTTAGTTTCAGGAGCAGCTTGTCTCTAGCGTAAGGTTCTAACCTACTTAAAGCACTTATGAATGATTGATCATGCATTTTCCTGAGAGCTGATAACTGCTTACCCCACTCAGGATCACTCACGTCTAGGTCTAGCTCCCCCTCATAAAGAGCTAAGATAACGTCATGTAAGTTACCCATGGTCGGTGAGTCAGACCTAGAATAGAGTGCTCTAAGAACTACCTGAAGCAAGTACTTAACGTTCACGGCAGTCTCCATAAGCTTCAGAACCTCCCTGAAAACCCCCAGCAATATGTCGACAGCTATAGTTACAGCGTGACTCCTATCCTCAGCTTTAGGTAGGTCCAGTGGGTTAATACCGAAAGGAGACTTAATTGGGTGGAGGTACGTGCTTTCAGGAATCTCCTCAGCTAACTCCCTAGCCATATCGCCGTGCGGGTCAATAACGACTAAAGCAACATCACCCAACTCAGCCAACTTATGAGTGAGTAGCTTCAGCAGAGTGGTCTTACCAGAGCCTGTCTGACCGATTAGGTACGCGTGCCTGCAGAGGTCCTCGACATCAAGCCTGAACTCAGACCCGTCCTCCAGAGAACCAATCCTGAAACTCCTGGAACTACCCCGCCTAGGAGGGACGGAAGGTAGCGGGAATTCCCTAGTAAACTCTACCTTATGTAGTGAGGGGTCAGGCAACCTAACGATTTCATCAATTAATTCCTCGTTAAGTAATACCTTACCCCTAAGACCGAGAAGCTTATCCCAGAAACCCACGTACGGGGGTCTCAACAAGACCTTCAACTTCTCAGGATCCGCAACCTCGCGAGTAACCCACCTAAGATTAAGTGTTGACGACTCCTTCACCAACCCACACAGCTTCCTCAACCCTTCTTTATCGCTCGCTAACGCAAGAACCTTACCTAAGAGTAGCTTAGGTATCTTCTTCTGCATCGCGGACGCGCGCAGCCTCAACACCGGGTCCTCCTGCTCCAGCGCTTTCTTATAGGTAGTCGCGACCCTCCTTAAGAGGAGGGGGACTAACCCAGGATCCTTACTAACTGAAACACATACACCTCCGGGAAAACTGAGGGAGTTAACTAATCCCGGCAGATCCGAGATAATCAAGTCCGAGAACCAGACGTCATCACCTCGCTTAAGCTTAAACTCAGCAACCCACACGACACCGCCGAAGAGCTTGAGGAGATCACCGTAACTCTTCTCGCGAACACCGAAAAACACCCTCAGTGTGGTCGGGTGGACAGGTGTTTCAAGAAAAACGAGGAGTCTATCCCCCCTATTCACTAAGCAGTAGGTGTGGGAGTGGCCGAGAAACCTTAACTCAAGCTCCCGAGTACCTATCCTCGGAATCAACTCAACGAGCGTGTCGAAACCCACACATAATGAGCAACACCCTTAAATTAAGTCCTCACAACCCTAAGGAAACGTTCTTATGTCGTTAAAAAGACGTGACTAGATATGTTGGTGACGTAAGCATGGGTCACGTGCCGGGAACTCTCTCAATGCAATCAATACCGATTACCGTAACACCTACTCCCCCGCCAGGGATAGGGGGTGCTGTGAGCACCATGCTCTCATGGCTTTACTGGATAGCTTGGGTTGCCGTAGTTGGTGCGGGACTCTTCGGAGGCTTCAAAATAGCTACTGGGGACTACGAGGGCGGTAAGAAGTACTTAGGCGGTGCCATAGTTGGCGCCATAATATTGGCGTTCTTATGGGCACTCATAGGAGGGCTTCTCGGGAGTTAATGAGACAACGGTTATTAAAGGTCTCCTAACCCTGAAAGTCAAGACCAAAACACTTTTTTCGTTACTTAACCTACTCAACCCATCCACGAACACCCTTAACTTCCCTACGAACCTGACGTTCCTCCCCACCCTAGTCTTAGGAGTTGTGATCGGTACGTCCAGTAACGCACTCCTCCCGATCAAGACAGCTTCCTCAGGCTTGAAGTGATGCCTGTACTCGTAGAGAGCTACTGAGGTTATGGAATCTTTCAGGGGGACGCTTAAGTCTAGGTCTAGGGTGAGTCTGCCCGTACTTGGATCTAGGGAGGAGATCCTCGCAGAGTCTTTAGAAGCTTCTAGTCTGAAGAGCGTGGCTACCTTCTCAGCGTACGTGATTGCCTTCCTCCTAGCGACGAGCCTACTCAATCTCTCCACCTTACTGAATCTCCCGCCACCTGAGTAGTGATTCATGTAGGTCCTGAGGACTTCGGGCACGTAGAAAGACTGTGGTGAGGGCTCCCAGGTAGGAACTCTAGTAAAGTACCTCCCGCAAGAAGAACACTTAAAGAGTCTCTTGCCTCTAGCAGAACCCCACCCAACAACCCTCTCAGAGAAGCAGAACGGGCATAAGACGTACGTCATGAGTCCTGAGAGAGCGTCGGCACACTTAACGTACTGTCTGAAAGCACCGTGGAATCTCCCTAGCGAGACCTTATCATGGAATACCTCCCTAACCAAATCAAAAGTCCTGTAACCCCTGACTAAGAGGACGGCTAGAGCTGATTCCTCCGACCTACCGAGGGAACATAGATCACACTCACCAACCACAAACCTGAGTAGACTCGCCGCCTCATATATGTAGAGCTTAGAGAAAAGCCTCTCAACACCCTCCACATTACCTAAGCTCACGAGCTCGTGATCTTTGAGCCAGAAGCCTGGGTCGTGTTCCGGCATCTTACGTCATATGTAAGACGGAAAACGAAAATAAAAACACTTAAGAAAACTAACGCGTGAGACTCAACCACCGCGCGTGAAACACTAAAACTCATTTAGGGCTGATTAGAGTTCTCATGACGCGTCTTTGGATTTAAAAACACTTAAACTCAATTAAACAACCACGCAGGAACTCACTTAATTAGTAGTGATGCCGCGAAAATTAGTGCGGCGAGGGCTGGGTACGCGGTCGAGGTATTCTTACCTAACGAGATCTTAGAAACGCTGTATCCTAGAGCGAGTACCGAGACGTAGGAGATTAGTAAGACACTTGTTGACGGGGCTGCCTCATAGCTTAAGGATATTGTTGAGGCTATCAAGAAAGGGGTTAAGACGACCACGAAGCACATTATCGTTAAAGCACTAACGTAGTATCTCAAAGTCCTCCTAACCTCGTAGAAGAAGTTAACGAATAAGTCGAAGACTTCCGGCTCGCAATCACCCAGTTTTTTGAGAAACGCTAGCGCGTCACTCAAGTATAGCGTTAGCCAAGACCTCACACGCTTCCTCACAACCTCCCTCAACTCCTCATCCTCGTAGAGATAGAAAGACCTGAAAATCCTCACGTGATTAGAAGCCCTGCCAACCACTCTACCCCCAACAGCAGTACTCACAACCATTAACTGCAGGATCGCGGGGAATACCCCGATAACTAAGGAGGCCACCGAAGTAATTTGAAGAAGCTCAACGAATTCTCTCAAACTCCCGCTAACTAGGTAGTGTAGCGGGAGGATAAGTAGGAGAGTCCCCGCCACGTAAGAAGCTCTGAAAAACCTGAGTAACCCCTCATCAATCACTACCTGAAGACTTACCGGGTAGTCCGGAAATAGCGAACTCATTAGAAACCCTGCTAAGACCAGGGCAGGCACCACGAAACTTGCTAGCTCATCACCAATCAAGAAAGTCATGCTGACCGAGACGAGAGGTCCTATAGTTAGTGCCACACAGGTAATTAACCCGGCGTTAATCCTGAAATTAATTGATTTAACTACTTGAGAATAGATTGTTTTAACGTAATCAGCCGCCGCATCCCTGAGCTGAGTTAACGCGGTACCGGAATTAAGTGCTAGCGAGTACTCGAGGAGGAAATACTTAGTCTTACCTGAGGTTATCTTAGAGAGTGTTGTCAGCGCCCCCACAACACCCAAGACATCAGCTAGCTTAACGAATCTCTCACTAAGGAATTTGAAAGACTTGAATATTTTCGAGGAGCTCGCGAACCTCAGGAATTCCGCGAACTCAAGACCTGTCTTGCTCGCTGCCGCCGCAACCAGCGTAGCGAACGGTAATTCGCCGTCGAGTCCCTTATTAATTGAGGTTATTGACGTGAGTGTTTCCAGAACCCTATACGTTGAGAGAACGAAGATTAAAGCACTTAATGAGGTGATTAACGCGGGGTCAGCCCCCAGCACCCCGACGTAGTGGAGTACTGCCGGTGCTAAAGATATTGGGGCTAGTATGAGGGCTTGCCTCAGCTCCCTCTCAGCGTTAGCGTATTTCTCGATTCTTGGGTTGACTAAGGCCACGTACCTCCGATACTTCCTGATTATCTTATCAAGCATCTTCAAGCACTCCGGTGTTGAGGCTTGCCTCAGACTTACTCCTCAACTCACTCAGCCTCCTGACTCTGGAGAAGAGTTCTCGCGGGGTAATCTCCGTGCCGTCCCTACCCCTATCCCAGACCTTATTAATGATAACCTCATCCCCTGAGGGATCGTATACCAACTCAGTCAACTCTCTCAAGACTCTCCTAGGTCTCTCGGAGAAGCTCATGATTGCCACGAAGTTGAACATACCTATCTGAGAGTTACTTAGGTTTATGGGGTGACTCCTGAGTCTGGCAACGACCTCCTCAGAACTCCCGCCGTGGAATGAGGTAAGCCCTCCTAAGCCGGCCAGCAGGGACTGCGCGAGGACTTGAGCTTCAGACCCTCTAGTCTCCCCCACTACGAGGAGCTTAGTTGTTGAAGATCTTAGAGCAGCCTTAGCTAAATCAAATAAATCCACCCTCACAGAACCCAGCTCGAACACGACGTACCTACTCCAGCTACTGTTGGGGGGAGGGTCTATCTCACCAGTATCCTCGATAACCACCACCTTCCAGTCCGCCGGGACGTATGAGTATAGGAGAGACTTAATCAGCGTTGTCTTGCCGGAGCCCGGAGGACCCGCAACTATTAACGAGCCTCTTGAGAGGATTAAGAACTTGAGTAGCTCCGCCACAGCCTTAGGCATGACGCCCTGCCTCACCAAGACGTCGGTATGTGGAGGTGATGAAGACCTCTTCCTAACGATTATCTCAGGTCTCTTAACTGAGACTATGTGTGATACTAGATGTACCCTGTGACCGCCGTCACTTAAGGGCATTTGAGTATCTACTATCGGGTTACTCGTGGATACGTACGTGTGACACTTAGAAGCTATGACTTGCTGTAACTCAACCACCTCCTCTAAGGTGCTTAAGTAAATGTTCGTTCGTATGAAATCTAGCCGCGGGTTAAGATCCTCAACTAACTTATGCCTAACCCACACAGGACCCGGACCCTCAACACTTACGTCAGTGACGTAAGGATCGTCAAGCAGTAACTGTAGCTTCCCATAACCAGTCAAGGTCTTGAAGACGTAGGCAGCCGCCGGAACCTCCTCACGAGGAATCCCCAGAACTAAGGCTAGGACGTCACCCAAGTCATTCCCTTTCTTAATAAGGAGTATCAAGTCCTCAAGCCTTGACTCAATTAAGGTGAGTAGACTTCTTGAGACGCCTTCTAAGCTAGCTTGATAGAAAATACTTGATTCATCACTCACCAACCTAACGACGTAAGCACCAACACGATACTCAGCAACGACCTCGCCAGCGACCAGCTCAGCCTCATCACCTAAGAAAAACCCTCCACTCCCCTCAAAACTTGTCTTAACGCTACTCAAAAAGAGTTTCTTGAGGATATGTAAGCGTTCGCGGAGCACGACAGGACCCGCGAGAAATCATGAGGTGCTTAAAAGAACTCTCACGGAACGCAGGAGAGAGTTATGGAAGCGTTAGTTTCAGGATCTACTAAAAACACAAACACCTCACTCAACCCATCAAATACTTTGAGCGTTAAGTACGTTATGTTTCCCGGCCTCAAGAATTGGGGCGAGTCCGTCCTCAAAACCTGACTTGGCGAGACCCCTACACCCCATACCAAGAACTCTCTATCGTGTGAGTTCCTCAAAACTAGCGTGACCTCCCCTTCCCTCAAGAAGCATTCCAGAGTAACAACACCTACCACTAAGTAGGTTTGCTGGGGCGTGATAACGTTGCTTAGTGGATTACCCGCTAAGGTAGCTACGACCAGTAAGAAGAGCAGTGATAGAATCAGGTATTTCCTCATAAAAACACCTACTGAGCTGAGGGACCTACTCCCTAGGTCTTGATTACCCACCACTAGCTTTAATTACTTGGATAGTGCCGGTAGCTACGTCGGAAACCCTAACGTGTACAGCGACCGGGACTGAAGCAGGTCTGTTCAAGGTCAGGTAGATCATGACCTCAGACTTGCCTGGGATGATTACTGAGAGCGCTGGGTTCAGGATAGCCGTAACCCCGCCAGCCCCCGTTATCGTGCCAAGCGAGTTCGTGGCGGTCGCTACCCCCGCGACCCTAGCACCGTCCGTGAGTGTTATGTCAACGCCCTCTAACCTAAGATCCCTCGGCAGTAGATTCTGGACAGTCAAGTATAGAACTAGGGTATTGCCGGCTACGGCACTACTATATCTGGCGATAGCTACCTCAGTAGTAGGCATCTTAGCCATGGTGCTATCCAGCCAAGCCTTAATACCGAAAGCAGCTACCACCGCGATCAATATCAGTATCAAGGCAACGACAACCTCACTAACACCTCTAACCCAGAAACCACGAGACCTAACCACTTAATCACCTCACTAAGAAGGAGAAGGACTTTATAAGGAAACCACGAAAACTGAAGGAGGTAGGGGTTAAGCAGGCTTTAAGTCTTAAAAAGACTATACTCTCCTAGGCTTCATGAAGCGTAAGACAAAGAACGTGGTGATTAAGAGTATTGGGATAACGACCCACACAGGCTCCGGTATCGGGATAGGGTTCTGAAGCTCCGGATAATCACTACTCACAACATACGCAACCAACTTATTCCCCTCTAAAGCTATGATGACTATATTACCCGGAGTACTCGAACTACCTCCCAAGACCTGAACATGGAGCGGCGTGTTATGAATACCTACGTCCATACCCACAGGAAGCACCCAAGGCTCAAGAACACCCTCAACCGAATCATAGAAAGCCACGAAGAGATTCCTCGTCGTGTCACCAACCTCGTAGATCCCGTAAGGAATGATGAACTTCTTGGAACCAGGATCGTAAGTAACCTTGACGAAGGTAGCGCTCTTATCAGCAAGCGTTAAGATTCCTGACGCTGTGCCGTCCGTACTAACAACACTTAAGTTAGCCCAGCCAAGAGCGTTCCAAGCAACAAGCCAGTGAGTCTCGCTACTCGCGACATAAGGATAGAAAGTAGTGGGAGTACCAACGCTAACCAAAGTACCTCTAATAACTTCCGGCGTCGTTTGTGCAAGATCAATCACGCCGTAAGCTAACGAAGTACTGGTTTCGTTGTAGACAGTTAATGCGTACTGACCGCTAATTAAAAGCTTAGTATGCATCGGGTAAACATTATAGTATGAGTAACCTGCCCCGTACGTTGTCGTGCTAGGACCTTGATCACCACTCCTGCAATCAACGCAGTGAGGACTAGGTATGACTAGAGAGTGAGTCGCGTCAACGATGCCGTAAATTCCTACCATGTCGTGAGCTGTTGTAGCCTCTCCATAATTATATCCTCTAGCAACTATGTAGAACCTCCTCGTCATGAAATCAAACATCATCCCACCCAATACGTCAACACCTATTCTTGGTCCGGGACTTCCGCTGTAGATTGTCACGTGAACGAACCTCCCCGTATATGAAGGCGCTGAGTTAAGTAAGTTGATAGTGTATCTCCCAGCAGTTGATGTCTGAGAGCTGTAGCCTACTATCCACCACTTACTACCGTCTTCATGAACGTAGTAGGTAGCTGTTGGGTGATACTGGTAGTTCGCATGGTATATGTGTGTAGGTGTTGTAGGCTCGAGATCAGGGTTTATAGGTACGTAGCTGTATAGAGTCGTGTAATATTTGAGAGTGGTGTCTACTCTCCTGGTATAATTGCTCCAGACTATTAGGAAGCCGGACTCATTTGCTGCTATGTCTAGCATTCCTCTAAATACGTTCGCGTACTTGCTCTGTGTTGGGTCTGTGTTATATTTGTCTGGACCGTACCTGTACGTCCTCACTACGTTGCCGGACGTGTCTAGGATAACTACGTTTAGCGCGTAACCTCCCTCAGAGCCTTCCGAGAAAACAATCCCTAAATAGTTCCCGTCTGGTGTGGTAGCGACTTTAACACCCCATGAGGTCGCGTTGGTTATAAACCCTGTGTAGAGAACTACTCTGGTTATTGTGGGTAGTTTTTCTTTTTCTTTCTCGTATGTTATCTGGAGGCTCCACTTGCTTGGGTCGAAATCGTTTTCTTGGTTGTCTATCACCGCGTATCCGTTGTCGACCATCCACTTATTTACGTTTAGTAATGTAGTATCATCTGCTCTCACGTAGACTACCGCGATTACCCTCCCGTAGTCGTCTACCCCGTAAGTCTTGTCGATGTCTAGGTAGACTACGCCGCCGTACTGAGCTAACAAGTTAATTAATGCATCTCTCGCAACAGCACCTTCAGGCGGGTCGAGCTCTGGCGCGTCTATGTCAGCTAATCTCACCACCGTTCTATACTCTCCTTGAATTAGGATCGGGGGTGATATGTGTATCGTGTCCCCGTCAACCACCCAAGTTACTGCTACTCTAGCGTGCGGGAAGTCGTCATGTATCCCTACCCCGCCGGAAGCTCTGGCTAGCTGTGTTGTGAGGGTCATTGCGGGCGCTAGGAAGAGGATGGCTAGAAGTATTGCGATGATTCTCTTACTCAATTAAGTCACCCTCAAAAACCATTACTTGAAACCCATATATAAATATGTTGTCTTCGTGGTTTTGAGTTTTGTATAGGTTTATACATGATTTGACTTTATTCTTCCATGATCACTACGTGTGCTCTTCTCACACAATAATCTTACCTCCTACAAGCATTATAGGTAATGCTACGATGTCGTCTCTACGAGAAGTTCATGCGTAGCACTTGAGAGTGAGGTTCTTGAGGCAATCTTGGACGTTCCCTGAGTGAGTGCAGGCTTAAGAAGCGATGCGGAATGAAAAACAAGGTAATGAAAGCACGTTAAACTATGTAAACTTATTAGAGCTAAGTCCTTCCGGAAATACCTCGATCCGCGGTGGCTTGAAGACTACTTCAGCCTCCATAGTGCTTAGCAGGTGCTCTAACACTATACCGAATCTACGTTCTCTAAGTGTTGAGGCCTCATCCTCAGTGATTTCGCAGTCACCAGAACACATCATCTCTCCCCCCTCATGCCTTACCTTAAGTGGGGTGCTTGCGTGAATGGTTAGTGAGTAGGTATTCCCCGACGAGATCTCCAGGTCTACCGCGGTCTCCCCCGGATCTACTAAGCCGCACCAAAGCCCTCTGCAGCAGAGTACCCCGTGCTTGGTGGCCCAGCAGGAGGCTTCCGGGTCTTTAGGTACTCGCAGGATTTCCTCATGCCTCAAATCGATCACTCTGAGGGTTTCCCCGGAATCCTCGACTACCAGATCCCAAGCACTCGCGTTCCCTTCCACGTCTATGTAATCTACTAGAGCTCCTGACTCAAGAATCTTTAGCTTACTCCCCTCCCTGAATGCTGGGAGTCCTTGAATGAATCCAGCGAACCGAGCTCTAGACCTGAGCAAGGGCTTCAAGTCTTCTTCATCAGCGTAGAGGAGCCACTCACCAGACCTGAGTAGGGGTCCTCTAAGAGTGCTTGCCACGGCCTCAGCCGGGAAACCAACCTCGTACGCGTCACTTCCTCGAATAATTAGGGACCTACCATCACTGAAGACGCACGTAGCTATCTTAAAGCCTAGCGAGCACTTAACAGGCTTAGCCTCGTAAGCGTCTCGGTAGACTACGTAGTCTTCATAACTAGCTAGAACCACGTGTGCTCTACTTCCGTCATGCACCGCGACCACGAAAGCTCCCGGTCTCGAATCCGTGACGAGCGTCGCGCCAGCGAATACCTCGTCTTTCGTGATTACCCTATAGTTCCTGGAACCCCTCACCACAGCAACCCCGTGCTCGAGGTGTGAGAACCCGGCTATTGCCGAACACTCAATAAGCTCTCTAGAAACGTATACCGGGTTCCTGCAGGCGCCGCCGATCTCAACGGGTTCGCTGGGATCACTCCAGGAATTTATACAGGAATTTATAGTTATTCTCGGCTGCACTCTCAAGTCCTCAAAAACTAAGCTCTCTAAGTCGTACGGGGAGAGAATTACCCTGCCACCACCTAACTTGGTGAAGTCCGCGAACCTTCTCAGCGTGTAGGGGATGACGAGCTTCAAGACTTAACCAACCTCAACTTAAGTGTTAGTGACTCAATCAATGATAGCATAGTAGCTAACACGAGGGATTCCAGAGAGAGTGATTTCTTCGGGTAAGTAGCTGAAGCGAGCGCTAGGGAAGTGGCTAGGACAGAGAACCCGAGTAGTTGGGGTGTCCCAGACCAGATAGCTCTCCAGAGAGCGATTAACGCGAGGAATACGTATATCAGGTGCTTAAGCCTGAGAGGACCGAAGACCTTCTCGTTAATTAATGATACGTCGCTGATTACTACGAACCTATGATATCTTGCTTCGAAACTCAAGGCACTCGCACCCCTAATAACTCGATGTCAAGCATTATCGTCGGGTTCTGCGGGTATTGACCTGACGGCAGACTCAGCGTGAACGCAAGTATTATTAAGACTCCAGCACGAGTTACTGAATCACTGATAACTAAACTCACTGAGTCAACCAAGACTGTTTTCCTAACGTATTCCTTAACAACAACCTTCTTGAGCGGTTGTGTGACGGTTTTCGAGCTATTCACGTGATAACTGTAAGTCACGACATCCTCTACTCGGGAATTATGGGGTAGCAGTAAATAGTAGAGAGTTAGGTTGACGGGATTATCGAAGTTATTTTCAGCGAAGACTATCTTCAGAGAGATGTTCACGGGTCCCTCAACCCACGCGTAAACACCTACTAGGTCGGCGTACAGTGCTGGCGCGTTAATGATTACCTTACGTTCGTTAGGGAATGACGCGTTCAGCACACCAACACATTCAGTACCAAGTGCCGCATCGCAAACTGATCCACTGGGTGAGGCACTCGTCACCAACCCTACGTACCTTGGGTGATCGTTCAAGAAGCTCTGATACCTTACCGCCGGTAGTAAGGTAGCGATTGAGTCGCTGAAGATCGCCTGCTGCGGGATCCAAGTTATTAGGTTCCCGTTCTCCGTGATTAAGCCTAGAACGTAGTTGCCTTCGATTAAGAGTCTGACTAGGTCTCCCTCAACTACTTTAGTCCACGTGAGAGGGCTTAACTCTATGTCTACGGGGTTGCTGTGCGCTACGTTCTCAGGCCCGTACACCACTAAAGACTTTATCGAGGTCCTCACGGTGGGTCTCGCGTAGACTGCGTTCTCCCTCACCTCGTATTTGATGTGTATGTTCTCAGCTCTCCTCAAAGCATCGATTTGCTGGATCTCCGGGAAGTAGCTTTGCTGTTGCCTTACCTCACTCAGGAAGTGAGCGTAGATTGAGAGTTGGGTTGCTAGGATTATGGTCATGATTACCGACGCGTAAACGCCTACCTCACCAAACCTCGACTTACTCACGGAACCCCCACCACCTACTCAGAAGTCTTTATAAGACTCCTACGTAACCCTCAAGACGCTCGTGACCCGACCATCAACGACTAGCAAGTACCAATCACTCGCTGGTAAGCTGATTACGTAGCATTTCCTAGGTTCTAGGAAGTTAATTACTTGCGTGTAATTACTTGAGCTACCTACCACGTAGACGTTTCTGAGTATTCTGAAGCCGTAATTACATGCTATGAGGACGTTCCCGTCCCCATTCCTGAATACATATGCTGCGATAGTTATAGGCTGGCTCGAGAATGACTGACTCCTCGCTGCATCAGCGTATTCCCTGACCTTACTCACTAAGATTACTGAGGCGGGTACCGCGATCGATAGGAGTAGGAGAGTCACTACTAGGTTACTCAACCCCCTCATCAAGGACCCCCACGAGCTTCTCGAACTCCTTATAAGGACCTCCACTAACTTCGTGGGACATGTGTTGAGGTGGTTTAAGCTTGAGGGCACTAGCTTCACTATATTATCGGATGTTGAGAGAGATTTCGTTCTTAAGGAGTGGGAATCACTGATCTCAGCGGTTAAGTCCGGCGTCGTACTCGCTAGGAGGAGGGTTGAGGAATTTTCTTACGGTAATCACGACTTTCTAGTAGGGTTCACGGATTTCTACTTAGGTGTTAGCAATCATTTAAGGACTTCAGTACCTTACTTCGGAGCTACTGAGGTCGAGCCCCCTCCAAGACCTAGCGTCAGGGGTCTTGCTGGTGTGAGGACTCTCTACTTGAGTGACGGGTCATACGCTAGGGTCTTGATCGCTTATCGCTACCCCTCAACACTCCCGGAGTCTTTCCTATACTCACTCTTCGGTGACGCGTGGGAGATCGCGCTAATCTTTAAATCCCTGCCTAAACCCAGGGCGTTAAGTCTTGTTGAGTCAGCTGTTAAGAGGAAGTCGGTTGTCACTAACTCAGTGGAGGTAATTCACGTGGTTGAAGCACTTAAAGAGCTTGGGGAGAGGGTTTTACGCGGGTCTGACTTAATAGAGTTCTACTTGTTAGTGATTATCAAGGCTCACGAGCCAAGGGTCTTGAACGAGGTTGAGGAGAGAGTTAAGACTGTGCTTAAGGGGTTTGGGGTGGAGGTTGAGGCTCCTCCTATTCAGCGCGAGCTCTACGAGTTCAGGTTATGCAGTGTTTTAGTGTGTGTTGAGAGAACCTACTCTGACGTGACCAGCCTCAAACCCCTCTTCTTCTTAGTAGACGAGGAGATGCATGACACTGGAGGAGTATTCCTGGGATTCTCGGGCTCCGGCAGTCCCGTGATGCTGGACTTATGGAGTAAGCCCAACCTAAACTTCGTGATCTTAGGTGTCACGGGTTCGGGCAAGTCTATGTCCGCGAAGCTATACCTGAAGAGGTTGAGGGAACGAGTAAGGGAGGTTACTTACGTGGGCGTAGACCCGGAATCTGAGTACACTAAGGTAGCGAGGTACGTTGGGGCTGCTCCAGTAGAGGTGAGTGAGGGTCAGGAACTAGGTCTCGACCCAATAAGACTACTCCAGCGCAATTACCTAGACATAAGTCAAGTGTCTGACGTTTTATCGGAGATATACGCTATACCGAGGAAGCTTCAGGGGGTTTTAAGAAAAGAACTCTTCGTTAAGGGTGATGTGGTGTCGGGTATTGAGGAGTTCGTGAGTACCCTCAGAGACCCTGCCCTGAGGAAGCTTCTTGAGGGTGCCGTGGCACCCCCCGACGTGAACGTGTTTAGGGGCGTGCCCCCTAAGCTCTCGGGTAGTGTGGTCTTCGGTTTGAGGGGTTTGAGGAGTAAGAGGTTGAAGATTCTTGCCTCGTCACTCATATCTACGTACGCCTACAACACGCTCTTAGTTAAGACTCACGGGAGGAGTGTCTTCTTCGTTGATGAGGCTTGGTTATTCATGGAGACACCAAGTATAGTGGGTCTTTTCGAGAATCTAGCGAGGAGGGGTAGGAAACACGGCGTAGTATTCATGTATGTGACTCAGAGAGCTGAGGATCTCGTTAGGAGTCCTCAGGGGAGGACAATACTTGAGCAGTCAGCTACTGTCTTGCTGATGAGACAGGAACCTGAGGGTAGGGACGCGTGTAAGAAGATATATAAGTTATCGGAGGCTGAGGCAGATTACTTAACTCAAGCACCAGTGGGTTCAGGTATTCTTAAAGCAGGGAGGAAAAGAATAACTATTCAAATAACCCCCACACCCGAGGAACTAGAGGCTTTCTCTACGTCCACGCGTTGAGTTCCTTCCTGGGTAGGTCGTGAAGTACTTCATTAGAGTTCCTCGCTTCCTAACCCACCTCAAGCCCCTCCCAGTAACTAAATACTTAGCGGGTCTCCCCTTATTACACCTCCTTAAATAACCTATTTCCTCAAGTTTAGCGAGGACTCTCCCTATCTCAGTTCTCGTAGCGTGGTTATCAAGGCCTAGAAAACCCGCAACTCTCTTGACTGTGATAGTTATTGTTTTCCCTGAGTTCTTCTCCAGCTTCTCGAGAATCGCCTCACTTAACGCTTGAATAATCTTACGTTTTGAAGTCCGCACATACTTCATGGGGCGCTATCCCCTCCCTGCAGAATTCCTTAACGTATTTCCTCACGGTCGCCGGGCTTACGGGGAAACCTACCCTAGCCAGGGCTTTGCAGAACTCACTCACGGAGCTTATGCTTACTTTCTTGCTTTTTGTTTTTTGTCGTTTTCCGTTATACGTTTTACGTTCACCAATATTATTAACGGTTTAGGAGTTAATAAATGTTGTTTTCCGTTATACGTATTACGTCTTAGCGAAGCTTATATTAAGACTTAACGTATTGTATTCGGTGGTTGTGTGCCGGAGCTTGAGAAAGAGCTCTTAACTACTACGGGGAGGCTCTTACTCTTCTTAGGTAGGAGTGGCGGTTCGGCAACCTTTACCGACGCCAGGAGATTTATCGGTTCCCAGATATATTACGCCTTAAAACAAGCCATTACTTTGGGTCTCGTCGTAGAGGAAGAGGAGGGAAGGAAGGTAAGGCTTTCTGAAAGGGGCAGGACGTTAGCTGAGTGTCTCGTTAAGTGTTTTCAGTAAAAGTAACTCCTCAGGAACTCTGAGATAGTTTTATCTTCAACTTTCCTCATGTAAGCTCTTATAATTGAGGTAATCCTCTTACACACTTCACTATCCTCAAACTCTAAACATACTGCTTCAACGTCTCTCTCAATCGCTTTAAGCAGCATGTAGAGATCTGATCGTGACACAGCTAACTCCCATGAGGAATTCTCAGGTCATACTACATAAGAGAGTGAGTAACTAAGTTACTCACGGGGAGAGCACGCCGAAAGTATCGCTTAGTAACTCACTCAAGTTCCTCAAAACATCTAAGGCGCGCTCCGATCAACACCCTTTTTACTTCACATAACGTTCTTAGTTTCGGGGTGTGTTTGGTTGGCTGGGATGGGGAGGGTTAGGGTCGATAACACAAAAACGTTCTATGCTTTCTCACATGACGTGAAACCTGTGGTTAGGGTTAAGCCAGGAACCGTGGTGGAGATCGAGACTAAAGACTGCTTCTCTAATCAGTTAGTTAGTGAGGAACAGCTAGGTGATTTTCAGGGGGCTAGTAGTTGATGCTAGGAAAACCGTTAGGGTTAGACTACCTAAGAACTTAATTAGCGTCACGAAATTACTGGAGGCTCTCAAAACGCGGGGATAGTAAGACAATAAATGAAGCTGTGAGGGATCTTTAACGAGGATTATACTTTAAAAAATAGCTTACTTACCCTTAGTTCTTGGCTTCACCCTAATCACGAATTCTGACTTCCTCCCCTCACTCGTCACACCACTATAGTAGTTGAAGATCCCACCACACTTAGGGCATTGAATCCTCTTAACTACGTAGAACCTAAATTTCCAGGGACTCCTAAGTAGCTTAAAGCTTTCTTCAGGTCCTTCATAACCGCAGAACGGGCACTTCATTAAGTAACACCTCATGTTTTACGATTGGTTAAACCATGTATAATTAACTCATAGGTAAATTTAAGTCTTTAAACCTCTTTATCGAGGATGGTACGCGTGAACCCATACGTAATTCGATTCATATCAGTTGGTAGGAAACGCGGGAAGACTTCCATAGCCACGCAGGTAGTTTCCAGACTCGTTAGCAGAGGGTATTTAGTGGGGGTTATAAAGCACTCTAGTCACTACGTTGACTTGGTAGGTAAAGATAGTAGTAGGTATGTGGATGCTGGCGCTAAGTTAGTCTTAGTTTCTTCGAGTAAGGTGGGGGCCCTCTTCTACAGTGGTTGGATAGACGACTTAGAGCATTCTCTGAGGTACTTAAACACACCTGTAGTCGTGGTAGAGGGTTTTAAAGAATCTGAGATTGGGGACGCTGTAGCGGTCGTTAATGACTTGAGGGAATTCCAGGAATTGAGTAAGGTAGCTCATAACGTGGTCGCGGTAGTGTCTGAGGATGAGGAAGTAAGACTCAAGCTAGGTGAATCACTCGGAGTGTTCAGGAAGGCTGAAGCGAGTCCACTAACAGACTTCGTAGAAACTAGGTTACTGGATTTCCTCGAGAATCAAACACCTAAAACGAACTGCGGGTACTGCGGTTATGAATCTTGCAGAGCGTTGGTTAAGGCATACGCTACCGGCAAGACACTCTGGTGTCCCGTGAAATCTGACGTGAATTTAAGGATAAACGACAGGCCAATATATATGAACCCGTTCGTTAAGAACGTGCTGAAATACATAGTAGAAGGATTTACGTCGTCCTTGAAGGGAGTTGATCCTCATAAGAAGAAAATAATCATTGAAATAAATTACTAGGTTGTTAAGCTTCAAGGATTTTCTTAAGTGTTTTTAAGTCTATCCTACAACCAGTAATCAGTAAGACTGTCTTTCTCCCCTCGAAGAAGGTCGTTTTCTTCATGTAGGCAGCAACAGATAGTGCCGCGGCTCCCTCAACTAGTATGTGGTGTTTCTCGAGCATGAATCTTATTGCTTCAGCTATGTCCTCCTCAGTAACTAAGATGAACTCGTCTACGTACCTCCTGCATAAATCAAACGTCACAGAGTTTTCTTCGATACCTCCAGCGACCGCGTCAGCTAGCGTGGGTTTCGACTCCATAGTGAGTATCCTGCCAGACTTCAGCGAGTGATACATAACCGCGGAGTTTTCCGGCTGAACACCAATCACCCTCACCTCAGGAACTACCTCCTTCAAGTACGCGGCAATACCTGAGATGAGCCCCCCACCACCCACCGGCACTACCACCGTGTCTAAGTCTCTGAGCTGCTTATGTAGTTCCAGACCTATAGTTCCTTGACCAGCAATCACCTTGATGTCATTGTATGGTGAGATGTAGACCGCGTTGTTAGCGTTAGCGAACCTTCTTGCGTGAGCCTCCGTCTCAACAGTATCTTTACCGAAGAACCTCACGTCAATCTCATAC
>Ga0105154_1000096_pt1 | contig 37617 bp, 43 predicted proteins | sample SSWtaG_FD_89672 | JGI IMG/M metagenome (GOLD analysis project Ga0105154, IMG submission 89672) | Hot spring microbial communities from Sandy's Spring West, USA to study Microbial Dark Matter (Phase II) - SSWsed_matched | ecosystem: Environmental > Aquatic > Thermal springs > Hot (42-90C) >... | reverse complement strand
CCCTGAAAATGCGTGGAGGAACGCAAAAACTGAGCGCGGTGTTTGAGCTTGAAGTTGAGGCCGGAGTGCATAGGTTGCCTTCTAACGGTTCGCCTAAACGAGATAGCAAGGTCATCTAAGAGTGAAGACGAAGCCCTCAGAAAGGGTCTCGCGTTTGTCGAGCGTGCAGTAAGGCTCATGAAAGAGAGCATCGAGCTCACGAGGCTGGCAACAAAGCTGTACAGGTGTGCAATCGAGCTCTGCCCTGAAATAGTTGACTACTATAGAGAGCTCAAGCGCAGTAGCGTGAAAGAGGCGCTTTCCAGGCTTGAAGGCTACAAAAGCAGAATGAAGGGCTTAGAGGGCTACGAGAGGTTCGAGCTCGCGGTGAAAATAGCAATTGCGGGAAACATGCTAGACAGTGGAGTTGCTGGGCACGAGCCTAGGTGGCTGGATCCCGCCGACGTCGCCAGAACGGGACTTGTAATGGACAGCTCTAAAGAGCTTTACGAGCTTGTTTGCCGCGGTGGCAGGAGAATTCTCTACCTGCTGGACAATGCAGGAGAGGCCGTGCTCGACTACGTGCTAGCAGAGGAGCTGGAGAGACTTGGCAATGCAGTGGTGGTGGCTGTCAAAAGCGAGCCCGGCTTTCAAAACGACATTACAATGGATGACGTCGTGACATCGGGACTCTTGGAGTTGTTTGAAAGAAGCGGGATCAAGGTGGTAGAGACGGGCACGAGCGCATCGAGTATACACCTAGACGAGGTGTCCTGCGACTTCAAGAGAGAGCTTGGGGAGGCAGACCTTGTGATAGCCAAGGGCATGGCCCACTATGAGTACATCGCTGACGAGAAGCTCAGTAAGCCCGTGTTCTTCCTGCTCACTCCAAAGTGCGAGGTAGTCTCGAACGCCATTGGAGCTCCTCGTGGGAGCTTTGTGGTGACCAAAAAAGACCAAAAAAGACAACTAGAGCCACCGCAGTAAAATCGCAAGGTAGAGTTGCAGCCAGGTTACGGCGGTCGTGTTGGGATGAGCATCGTAATGAGAAAGCTCGAAACAAAGCCCTTTGCCGTCGTAGGCCACAGAGGTGCACCCATGCATGCACCCGAAAACACGCTAAGAGCCTTCAGAGAAGCAATAGCACAGGGCGCGGATATCGTAGAGTGCGATGTTAGACACACGAAGGACGAGGTGCTAGTGGTCTACCACGACGAGAGCCTATCGAGACTGGTTGGCGTAGACAAGAAGGTTTCCGAGCTGAGTTACGAGCAGCTTCGAGAGTACAGGGTGGGTGGCGAGAGGATTCCCAGATTGAGTGAAGTCTTGGAGCTCATAGTCGATAGGGTTGGGCTTCTAATTGAAATCAAGGAAGAGGGCATAGAGGACCGCATTGTGGAGACAATCAAAGAGAGCGGTGCCGAGAGGTGGGTGGCGGTTGTTAGCTTCAGTGAGAGAAGCATTGAAAGCGTGAGGAAAATAGTTCCGGTAGTGCCCACGGGCCTGATATACGCGAGGCCGAAGGATGCCATAATGGCGTGTAAGAGCCTGGGATGCAAAATGGTGCTGCCGCACTACAGGCTCGTCTCCCGGAAGATGGTCGAGTTCGCGCACAGGCTAAGGCTGAAGGTGGTGACCTGGACCGTAAACAGCATCGAGTTGGCCGAGAAGGCTTACGAGAGCATGGTTGATGGGATAGCTACGGATGATCCGCGCGCGATGGTGGAGTTTAGAGCGGGGCTTTTAGGGTCGAGAGCAAGAGCAAAAAAGCCTTAGACTCGAAAAGCCGAAGGCAGGAAGCTGGTGTTCTCATGTCACAGAGTGATAGGAGCATTGCAAGCAGGGTTACTGGCGATGAGGTTTTGAGAAGACTCGAAAGGGCGATCAGGCCGAAAACGGAGGACTACGTTGTACTGGTCGCCAGCGATGTTGACAGAAGTCCGTTTGCGCTTCTTGTCGCAACGATCCTAAGTCAAAACACCAACGATAGAAACTCCATAAAGGCTTACCTAAGCCTTCGCTTGAGAATAGGCATCAGCCCCGAAGACATTGCAAGGGCCAGCGAGCAGGAACTGACCGACGCTATAAGGGTTGCAGGCCTGGCCACGAGGAAGGCTAAAACGCTGAAATCCCTAGCCTCTAGAGTAATGGAGGCTGGAGGGGAGCGCGTACTGGTGGCGATGGAGCCCTTCAAGCTAAGAGAGTTCCTGCTATCGGTGCCTGGCGTGGGGCAGAAGACAGCAGACGTCTTCCTGTCATTTTACCGGAGAGCTCCTGTCTTCGCCGTTGACACTCATGCGGCTAGAATAGCAAGGCGCTGGGGGCTTGTTGGAGAAAGGGCGTCCTACGAGGAGATCTCGCAAAAGCTCCTCGAATTCTTTGGACCCGAGAGAGCCGAAGAAGCACATCGAATGCTGATCGCCTTGGGAAGAGCGTACTGTGCTGCCAGAAAGCCCAAGTGTAGCAGCTGTCCTCTTGCCGACGTTTGCCCTTGGCCGCACCGCTGCCCTTAAGCTTCAACCGCTCTTAAGAGCAAAAAAGCCGAGGACCTGCGGTGCTCGTTGACTCTCTCCGGAATAGGGTTCAAGCGATATTAGCATTTTTGCACTAAGGTTGCAGGCCGAGTACTATGGTGGTATTCGGAGACCGTGGCATGTCGAGAGCGGTGTTCATGTCTGTGAGCGGTAAAATCAAGCATCGTAGGAGCGTTAAGGTCGAACCCAAAATCGAGCCGAGCTGCACGGTTAGTGTTAGTCGCTGTAGGGCTAAGGTAGCGAAAGCTCTCTTAGCAGTTGCAGTTGCTGCAGGCCTGACGAGCTTGGCCCTCTAAGGTGATAGCTTTGCAGCAATAGCGCTGGTAGCATCACTGCTGTTTGCTTCCTTCCATTCTTTTCAAGAACTTCGAGTCGGAGGCTACGAGAAGACTGTTAGGTTCGTTAATGCCGTGCACGAGCTCGTTGAGGAGTGGTGCTACTGTGAAGGCCTTGCCATAGCCAGGCTTAGAAACGGAATGCTTCTCGCCATCACAGAGCGCCATCAGCTACTCCTAATTGACCCTTGTACTCTACCAGCCTCCATAGCAGGCAGGCTGGAACTCTTTGCTCTACGCTCTGCTGCAGGCTAAGACAGCTAAGAACCGTAAGGCTCACGGTATCAGCTGGTGTGGTAAACATCGGAGGCTCTCAGACCACACAGACTGCCGCTAGGATCGAAGCCTTGCGTGGAGAGGTCGCCCTACCCTCACTCAAGACACCAAAGGAGGAGCTTAGAGTCTTTGGTGTGCTCGTAAGGGCCTCGCTGAAATCGGACTCTAGAAGTTGGGAGGCTCGAGCAAGGGAGGTCGTGGAGGAGCTCGCCAGGCTTGCCGAGAGGGTGTGAAGGAAGAGGGATGCCCTTTAGGTTACCAGCATTCGCTGCGCTCTGTAGAACAGGCAGAGAGATAGTATCAAGAGCACACTCGATAGAGCATATACGTGGACAAGGCCGAACTCTCTGGACACCAAGGTGGAGGCAAGAGATCCGAGGATGACCCCGGCGCTGCTCAGCGCGTTATACCTGCTTATTCCCGCGCTCTTGAGCCCGTGGGGGCTATAGTGTAGCATGATGCTCGTGATCGCTGTTACAATAAAGGACCACGAGATGCCCAAGCCCACCATGAGCGCAATAACGAGTACAACGCAGTCTCCCCGCTCGTTAGCGAGTAGAAGGAAGACGGGGAAGGCAAACATAGGAATTCTAGCTAGAATGGCAAGCATGAGGACAAGGTAGAGCCTCTCAACACTACCTAGCTTAGCCTGCTCTGTAGCCTCGAAGGTCAAGAAGCTCGCAATGGTAAGCACCGCATAGGCCAGGTAGACTTGAGTGTCAGACATCGATAGGTGGCGCAGGAGAGCAGGAAAGGGGGTGAAGAACAGGCCTACACCCGTAAACAAGACGACGACACCAATGCAGGTGAGAGGCAGCCTCCTTTGCATAAGGAGCCTCAGCCTCGAGACAGGGTGCTGGACCATCCTGGCAAGCCAGAGAAGCTCCTCGATAATCACGCTCCTTATAGCAAAAGCCACTTTCAGAGGCCACCAGACCGGCGGAGCCTGGTGTCCAATGGCTACGCTGCTGGGCTCCATGACGGTTATGGGGGGTGCCAAAAGGCTTAGTGGGAGCGACAGCACAAGCAAGGCTATAACAACGCTTCCGGGACTAAATTGTGGGTGAATTGAAGAGACTACTGCAAGGGCGTATCCAAGCACGCTTCCAAGAACTACGTTCTTATTGAACTTTAGACTAACCTCAGTATCGCTTACCAGCAGCCCATAGAGTATTGTGGCGAGAAGAGGAGACAGTATTGCCGAGCCTACGCCAAAGACTACGAGGCCAAGGGCTAGAAGCGCCTCCACGCTGCTGGCATACACCAGCAGTGCACCAGTAAGCTGTACCAGGAGGACGACAATTATGCCAACTCTAACGTTCTTCACGTAATGTGCAAGGTAGTGCCACGATAGACTCGCGAGCGTGTAGATCGAGTTGTACACCAGTAGTATCAGGCTGAGCTTGTATGCAGAGCCAGTAATGTCTACAACTTTCAGAGAGGCGTACAAGGCTAGAATGAAAGATGCAGCGGAGGAAAGCGCTACCAGAGCGAAGCTGGGAAGGCGCGTATCCACAACCTCTTACGTGCTTTTGAGCTAGCGGGCTTTTTCACTAGTTCACACGCCTCTCCCCTCTCGAAACCCGTGCTTATTTCTTTAACTCTAGAGAGCCAGAGCCTAGAGGCAAGGGAACGCTCGTCACACACGGTCGCTACCCAGCCTAGAGGTTGACATCGTGCTTGAAAGTGCGCTCGTAACGGCGCTCGTAGACGACTACGCAGGCCCCCCTCACGAGACCCCTGCTTGCAGAACACGGCTTTTCAGTGCTACTGGAGGTTACTGCCAGCGGCAAGACCACGAGCATACTTGTAGACGCGGGCTTTAGCGGTAGCGTACTGCTTCACAATTCAAGCCAGCTAGGCATCGACCTAGAGCAGCTTAACGCAACAGTCCTGTCGCATGGTCATGTCGACCATACTGGGGGCCTGATCAAGCTACTAAGCGGAATCCAGAAGCAGGTACCCGTAATCGCACACCCACGCGTTGAAAAGCCTCATTATTAGAATTCGGGGGGCATGAGATTCGATTTGGTGTGCCGCCATCCTTTAAAAGCCTCGTTGCAGAGGGCAAGTACACTCTCGTTCTCCTGACCTCCTCCCCGCCCTGAAGGGCGAGGCTTTCGGTTGTAAGGCACAGGTTTCTAGAGGATACCGCTGTGGCAGCGGACTTGGGGGACTCGCTTGCAGTGATTGCCGGGCGCAGTCACAGCGGTATTGTGAACATCGTCTTGCCGCCGAACGGGTGCTGGGCAAGCAGGTAAGCCACATCGTCGGAGGTTTTTCACATGACCGGATGGTCCAAGGGCAGAGTCTTGGAGGTGGCAAACAGGCTCAAAGAGCTTGGAGTGCAGCACGTATATCCCGGACACTGCACGGGGCTTGCTGCAGAATACATAACTGTTGGAAAGGTTTCTCCGAAAAATCCGAGAAGATCCACGTGTGATATAAGATTAGGCTGATTTAAGCACGCGACAACGGTCTCGTGAAGAGCCTACGGTACCAATTAAGGGATCCCCAGAGACCCGATCACTTGCAATAGACTGCAAGTACGTAGTGCAGGAAAGCACGCCTAGCGCAGCGCTCACTAGACTTCCAGGCGTGCCTGTAATCCCTTCCCCTCCCAATTTCACTTTAGGTAAGGCATAAATAGTAAGAATCGTCAAGAGACTAATGCTCCCCCTTTCTAGCTCGCCGAGGTGGATAAGCGTGATGCTGAAGGGAAGGGTGTCAATAGTCACTGGTGCCGGACAGGGTATTGGAAGAGGTATCGCACTAGCCCTCGCACGCGAGGGCTCGAAGGTCGTCGTGACAGATATTACAGGTATGGAGAAAGATGTTGCGAGGGAAATCGTGAACGCAGGCGGAAAGGCCATAGCGCTAAAGCTAGACGTGACGAGGCTAGACGAGGCGAGATCCGTTGCCAGGCAGGTCGTCGAAACCTTCGAGAGAATAGACGTACTCGTCAACAACGCTGGAATCTTTCCCTTTAAGCCCTTTGTCGAAATGAGCGAGGAGGACTGGGACAAGGTTATAAGCGTTAACCTAAAGGGAACCTTCAACTGTACCAAGGCGGTTGTGCCATACATGATAGAAAAGCGCTACGGGAGAATAATCAATATATCCTCAATAGCAGGTCCCCTTGTGGGCTTCGAGCAGCTAGCACACTACTGTGCATCGAAGGCAGGAGTTGTGGGGTTTACGAGAGCGCTGGCACTGGAGCTGGCGCCATACGGAATAACGGTTAACGCAGTAGCACCAGGACCCATCGAGACTCCAGGCACGAGCGCTCTAAAGGCATCTGAAATGTACGAGGCGCTCAGAAAGCAAATCCCGCTAGGCAGATGGGGGGTTCCGGAGGATGTCGCTAGGGTTGTCGTCTTCCTGGCCTCGGAACATGCAAGCTTCATAACCGGACAGCTTGTGGTGGTCGATGGGGGGTTCACGATACACTAACAGCCCATCCGTACACGAAGAAGCTCACAGATGCCCGCTAGGACGCATCAAGACGCTCTTGTGTGAGTGCTAAATACGCACAAGCCTAGCTTTGAGCCCTAAGGAGTGAACGCCTGACATCCTACACGCAGCCTGAGGGGAATCCCTGCGTGGGATTCGCACTTTTCCCCTCCCCCTTACACTAGCAAGCATCTAGATGCTAGAGCCCGCTGAGACGCGATCAGCAAGCCAGGCTCCGAAGCCTACGCTAATAGGTACGGACCTAGAGAGCTGGAAGAGCATCATAATACGCACGAGCGTACTGCCATCGCGATAATGAAAGCACTTCATTTCGTTGGTGCAAATTTCCGGCTAACACCAGAGAGTTGGAGGCTGGAGCACTCGTACGGGTAGCACACGAGCGATCGGTCGAGCTTCATGGCGTGGCTGAGCTTTGCTTTCGTTTTTGGTAGGTGCTGCAATGCTAGAGTGGGGAGTGCGGCTGTAGCTACGGTTGAGAGCATGCTAGCAGCGCTAGGACTCCTGAAGGGAGCTAAGGGCTCCCAGACTCTAGTTGCAAAGCCTAAAGCAGTTTTAACCCGGATCGCGTGAGATGCTTGGTGTGCTGACAAGCACGTAACTGACGCGCTCTGGCTTGCAGGTTCGCGGGTGGGTGGTCCTGCGTGGTGGCTCGGAATGCGCTAAAGGAGGCTAGGCTTTACGAGAGGCTGGAGGACGGCTCTCTAAGGTGCGGTGTCTGTCATAATGCCTGTAGAATCGGCAGCGGCTCTAGAGGGGTGTGTGGAAACTACATTAATGTCGATGGGAGGCTCTACCATCTCGGCTATGGAAGGCTAAGCGCCGTCGAGAGCAGGCCCATTGAAATTAAGCCCTTGTTTCACTACTGGCCTGGCAGCACCTCTCTAACGTTTAGCGGGTGGGGTTGCAACTTCCACTGTCCATGGTGTCAAAACAGTCACCTGAGCTTTAGGCCTCCCGCAATGGAGGATCCCGTCACCCCACCGGAAGAGCTCGTCGAGAGGGCCATTAGGCTGGGAGACGAGGGGGTATGTGCTAGCTTTAACGAACCGGCAACCCTCTTCGACTACCTCCTCGACGTATTCGAGCTAGCCAGCAAGAGGGGTCTTTACTCCACCATTGTAACGAACGGTTACTTTACCAGCACCGCTACGCGATTGCTCGTAGAGTCCGGGTGCGACGGATGGAGCATTGACATCAAGGGCTGCCCCACGTCTAAGAGTGCCCTACACAGCGTTGACCACGAGCTCGTAATCAAGTGTGCAAAGCGAGTAGCGAGTCTAGGAGGCCATGTTGAAATGGTTTATCTCGTCGTCACGGGATTTAACGACTCGGAGGGCTGCGCTAGGTGGATAATCACCAGGATTGTTGACGAGCTAGGGCCCGATACGCCCCTTCACGTCAACAGGTACTACCCAAGCCACAGGTGGATGGAGCCCGAGACCAGCCTTGAAAAGCTAACGAAAATAGCAGCTATGGCAAGAGAGGAGGGGCTGAAGTACATCTACATTGGCAACGTGTGGGATCCTAGGCTTGAGTCAACCAGGTGCCCTAGGTGCAACAAGATGCTAATATACAGGAGAGGCTACCGCGTTCTGGAGTACCACGTTACGAGAGACTCCAGGTGCCCTAGGTGCGGGGAGAGGGTTCCCATTCGCGGGCGCCCCATCCTCAAAAGAGCGTGGTTGTTATAGGGTTCGGAGGCCTCTTCTAAGCTCCTGCTTGCACCGCAACGCACCCGCTGCTATGATCTCCAGCGAGAACGAGTCTTAGGAGGCTACACGCTCTTTCTAGACACGTTGGAAAACCCCTCTCTTCGGCTCTCCACCAAGGGCAACCGAGCCCCCCTACGGCATGAGAGTTCTGTCTGCTACATGCTGGGAGAGGCTTCTCGTTTAAAACGCGGCCCCCGGAGCGGTACCACAACCTCTGCTCTCTACTGGCTCTCTCAAGACATTCATCAACGTATCTCAGCGCGCTCACGTAGTCTGTGCTTAGCGCACCACCAGTAGTAGGTTGATGGTTGCTAAATTCCAAGCCTCATTGCAAATAAGGAGTCCGCGAGAGCCGTAAACCACATGAGCGGGGGGTACCTACTCTAAATATAGTTTATGTAAATGCATCACAGGTCATACCCGTTCGAGTCGTGCCCGTCCCGAAGGGCTCTGGTGCATGTGGAATGCCCTCTCCCAGTGGTGTGATTGCCTTTCTAAGCGACTTTGGGTGGCGCGATCCCTACGCTGGCATAGTACGTGGTGTCGTAGAGAGCGTCGGAAGGGGTAGAGTCAAGGTTATCGACCTGACTCACGACATTCCTCCGTTCAACGTTATCGCAGGGGCATACGTCCTCTATACGAGCTACCGCTATTTTCCAGGGGGTACGGTGTTTCTCGCGGTAGTAGATCCTGGCGTTGGAACGGAAAGAAAGCCCATCACCATAGAGACTAGGAGATACTTTTTCGTTGGGCCAGACAATGGCATTCTATACCCTGCTGCTGTGGAGGACGGGATCGTTGAAGTGAGGGTAATAGAAAACGAAAGCGTGTTCTTAAAGCCCGTATCAACAAGCTTTCACGGACGAGACGTGTTCGCACCTACTGCAGTCCTGCTAGCGCTTGGCACGCCCATTGAAAAGGTGGGGAGAAGGCTTCCTCTAGACGATATTGCTAGACTCGAGCTCAGGGATAGATGTGCGAGCGAGGGTGAGGTCAGAGCAAGGGTGGTCTACATCGACGTGTTTGGAAACGTTGCACTAGGTCTTGAGAGGGAGTGTACTAGCATCCTCTGTGCCGAGAGGGGTCGGGTGGAGGTCGAGAGCAGGAGTGGGATCTTCATGGCGAGCTGCAAGCCTGCCTTTAGCTTTGCAGAGCCAGGCGAGATGGTGCTCTACAACAACAGCCTTGGATTTCCAGAGCTGGCAGTAAATCTGGGCAGCGCTGCCGAGGTTCTCAAGACGGGCATTGGCGACATGTTAGTGCTCAGGAGGCGCTAGGCTAGAGGCTTCTTCCCAGCACAAGGCACCGCCTCGAGGGTGCGCCGAACCCCCAGGTTGTAGAAACGAAGTAGGTTGAGAAACTCGGTCGCATCGACGGCGTACCCACCTCTCCTCCAGGGGCTCGCGATCTCGTGAGAGCCTTTCACCTCCATCGAGAGAATTCAAAGCTTCCTCACGGAAGCGAGCACCCTGAGGCTCTCGTTTCTCGAGAAGCCTCGCTGCCTGTCAACGAGTCGCTCGTACGGTGCTCGTAGAGCTTGGCACGGTGGGCTCCAAGAGCCTGTACCTGACGTAGCTCAGCACTTGCAGCCTATTCCCTGCACTCCAATACGCTCAAGCTTGCTGGCAAGCTGCCCAATTGAGCCCCAGTCTGAACGTCTATTGCGTGACGTCATCCAGCTCCCGACTCGTTGTGGTACTCGACGCGGAACGGCAGCAGTATCGAGACTGCATCGAGCACGACTTCGAGGAGTCCTGGAGTTTAGAGCGCGCTCTTGACGCCAAGGGGAGAGGTAGGAAACCCTTGCTGCAGGCACAAAGAGGCCTAGCCTGGCGTAGAGCAAAGAAGCTAAGCTCTAAAGGGTGCACTCCGAGCACGCCACTACCAGTAGTGCTGGAAGCTTAAGCTCTTCCGGAGCTGTGATAGCAGCACAGTCCCCTCAGAGGACAGCCAGGACACCTTGGAGTTCGCGGCTTGCACAGCATCCTGGCAATGTCTAGAAGGCCGAGATTGAACTTGAGGGCCTCGTCGGGCTGACTTGGTACGAGGCTCCGTGCCATGGCGGTAAGCCTCGAATTCGAGTACGGTCTTTGAACTCTAGCCTCAATACCCAGCAGCCTCCCAAGCACCCTCATGACATTAGTGTCTAGAAGAGGTTCTGGAATCCTGCATGCCACCAGGAGAACAATCGAGGCACCATACTCGCCAATACCAGGCAGCTTTAAGAGCTCTCTTCTAGAGCAGGGCACTCTGCCTCGATGCTCTCGAGCTATTGTTCTAGCTATCTCGACTAGCTCTCTAGACCTCTTGTTGTAGAGTCCAAGAGGCCTCAGGATTTCCCTAATCTCGCTTATACTGACACTCAAAAGAGACCCTGGAGTTGGAAATCTCCTGGTGATTTCGCTATACGCCCTAACAGCCTGCTTGGTGGAGGTTCTCCTAACGAGAAGAGCAGCTATTAGAGCAGGCCATCCCCCACGATCTCTTCTCCAAGGGATGCTTTTGTCGCCGTGAAGCTCGTACCACTCTACAACTCTTCTTCTAAGCTCTTCGACCTCTCTCCCCTCTAGCATCCTCAAGAACGAATACCTCAAGAGCAGACTGGTAGTGGCTTGAGGAGAGAGCTACATTCGAGCTGAGGGTCTTTGCTAATACTTTCTAGCAGCACTAGTAGAAGCTGCCAAGCCTGTGACCCTTTGTCTAGCTGGAAAGCGCTTTAAAAACCCTGCTTTCCAAGGTACTCCTGCAAGGCTAAGGATCTCCCTACTCCTTTCCTTTCTCCTCCTTCTTCTTCCTGCCGCACCTTCCCTTTGCCACCATGCACCACCCTTTAAGGTAACGCGACCTTAAAGACACTTTTGCACTCAATACTATAATAAGGTAACGGCTGCAGGCCCGTGCCTAGCGTGCGTGGTCGTGCTTGAACTTTTACGAGAAAGTTTACGAGAAAGCGTACGGCAGGATAGCAGAAATCGCAAGAAGCTATGAGGTAGAGTTCAAGCCTACCGGAGTGGTCTGGATTACCAGCTGGCTTTACAGCACTCTCCTAGAGGCCAGAAGCTCGTGTATTACAGTAAGCCTTGACATGGGAATCTCCAAGCACAGGGTCTGCATCAACTCTAGTGGGCTGGTTAGAGTCGAGGGTCTAGAGCTGGAGTTTCCACTCCAACACTCCAGGCCTTCGAGCGACGATAGGGTTGTCGTGATCGAGGATGCTGACAGGATATACGAGGTCTCTAAGAGAACCAATAAGGGCTTCTACAAGCTCAAGGCAATAGGTCCCTTCAAGGCCCCCACTCTCGAAATCAGCGGAATACACATGCACAGAATTGTTGACATAGATCCCTGGCTCGACTCCAGGCTTAAGGTTCTGGAGGCAAGGGTGGGTAGAAACGACGCCGTCCTAGACACCTGCACGGGTCTGGGCTACACTGCAATACACAGCGTTCTTCGAGGGGCGGGGCTTGTAGTGACGGCAGAGGTCGACGATAACGTTGTGTGGATTGCAGAAAGGAACCCCTGGAGTAGGCGCCTAGCAGACAGCAGGATTGTCAAGCTAGGCGTGGATATCACCAAGGCAGTTAGAGAGCTTCCATCGGAGTTTTTCGATAGGATAATCCACGACCCTCCAAGGCTTGCAAGCGCTTCAGGAGAGCTTTACTCACTCGATTTCTACAAGGAGCTGTACAGAGTGTTAAGGCCTCGGGGCATTCTCTATTGCTATACCGGCGAGCCCGGAAGGCATGGTGGCCCCCGTATTGTAAAGGGGGTTGGAGAGAGGCTCAGAATGGCAGGCTTCGAAGTCAGGTTTAGTAGGAGGACGCTAGGCTTCGTAGCGTTTAAGAGGTCGTAGTGACTCTCGGAGTCTAAAGCTCAACGAACGTGAAGTCTAGCGTGCTCAGATCCAGAATGGCAATGGTCTTCTTGCCTGTAAGGTACCCGCTGGCCTCTCCCGGGTTCAGTAGAAGTCTTCCATCGTGCCTCTCGGCATTCATTTGGTGGGTGTGACCGTACAGGACGACATCGAACGAGCCTCCTCTTAAAATCGCTCTTGCAAGCTCAAGCGTCTCCTCGATGCTACCAAAACCGTGCATGAACAGGACCCTCTTATCGCCAAGCCTCACGGCATAGGGGTGGGTCTTGAGCGTGATGCCCATCTCGCTGGCAATCCTAAAGTGAAGCATGATCTCTCCATCGTTGTTTCCTGTCACGGCAAACCCTCTATTCTCCCAGCCGCTAAAGACCCGCTTGAGCATGAATGGCGAGACAAAGTCTCCGAGATGGACGACGTAGTCTACTCCCTCCTCCCTTAGGACTCTTGTAAGAGCCTCTGTAACGGGGTAGTTGTCGTGGGTATCGCTCACAACGCCAAGAACGACCATCAAGCTCACCACGCGGGATCTCGATTTTTACCCGTTAGGGTACTATAAACCTTCCTATAGGCAGATGGTGGAGTGCTTACAGCGAGCATGAGCCGTCCGCGCTTTACTTCTCGGCAGCTAGCGGCATGCCGAAAGAAAGCTTGAATGCCCCAAACACCGCCTCCCTCGACAGCTCACTGAGGGCTGTGCAGATGGCACCGCACGGGCGGTCATGTGGGGGTGCCATTGGCTCGAGCCTGAGGCTGTGGTACCATTGGTGTAGGCGAGAGAACGCGGGCGTCGCGCTCCAAGGCTCTCAGAACCTCGAGCACCTAAGCGAACTTGCGTGTTTAGCGTACACCAAAACAATATATGCCGTGTCTTGGGCTTTTTCATGTGTGAGACCCTCTTGAGGTGCTAGTTTTGAGCGAGCAGGAAAGGTACCTTGAGTTCATACTATCTAGGAGGAGCGTTAGGCTGTTCAAGCCCGAGCCCGTTCCACTAGAGCTGCTTGAGAGAATTGTCGGCATTGCAAGGTACGCTCCGAGCGCTAAGAACAGGCAGCCCTGGAACTTTATCATTGTAACTGAGAGAAGCAAGATCGAAAGGCTCTCCCAGATTCACAGGTGGTCTAGACCGCTTCAAGGAGCACCAGCATGCATTGTTGTCGTATGCGACGTCAGGGTGTCGCCCGTGTCCTACCAGGTCGATGGAGCTAATGCTGCAATGTACATTATGTTTGCAGCTCACGCACTGGGCCTGGGAACGGTGTGGATTCAAACCCTAAGGAACATTGGGAACGTTCAGGATATTCTCGAGCTGCCAGAGCACCTGGTACCTATAGCTATAATAGCGATTGGATGGCCTGCAGAGAGGCCGGAACCCAGACCCAGAAAGAGCCTTAGTGAGATAGCGTTTCTAAATAGGTATGGCGAGCCCCTGAAAAAGCAGGAGTAGGGTGAGCCCGTAGCAGGTGGCACAGCGTGGCAGAAGCTCTTAGAAGCTTTGGAGTCAAGCTGGGTCCCCTGCAGGTCGTGTTTGGACCAAACACGATAGGTTGCCTCGAGCCGTGGCTCGAGAGGCACAAGAGCGTAGCCATCATAACCGGAAGAAGCTCGGCTGAAAAGAGCGGGGCATTAAAAGACCTTCTAGAGCTTCTCGACAAGAGTGGCGTTACTTACGACATATATCGCAATGTGACCCCGAACCCCACAGACTCTATTGTTGACAGCGCGGCAGAGTTTGTTTGGAGGAGCGGGGCGCAAGCAGTGATTGCTGTAGGGGGAGGCAGCGTAATAGATACCGCAAAGCTGGCATCGGCAATTGCGAGGTGCGGTGGAAGGGCGAAGGAGTACATAAAGGGCTCTAGAGCTGCTTGTGCCTCTCTGCCACTAGCAGCGATAAACCTAACGCATGGCACGGGAAGCGAGGTCAACAGGTATGCTGTTGCCACAATTGAAGATACGAACGAAAAGGTGGGAGTCGCGAGTGACTGCTTCTACCCGCAAATTAGCATTGACGATCCAAGATATACTACGAGCCTGCCTGAGAACCAAACGATATACACATCTCTCGATGCACTCTATCACAGTCTCGAGGCCTCGACGAGCATACTGGCATCACCATACACGGTAGTGCTTGGAGAGGAGGCCGTAAGGCTAATTGCAAAGTGGCTTCCAAGGGCCGTGGAGAGACCGGACGATATCGAAGCAAGATACTGGCTTCTCTACGCGTCGCTTCTTGGGGGAATTGCAATTGATAACAGCAGAACACACCTAATACACAGCATGGAGCACGCACTCACTGGATTAAATCCAAAGCTAGCTCACGGAGCGGGCCTCGCGATACTGGGTCCAGCCGTCATCGAGCTAATCTACAAGGCTGCACCGGAGGCAGCCTACAGGCTTCTCAGGCACATCGATGGCAGCCTAGAGCCTAGCAGAGAGAGTGCAAGCAGGGCTCGCAGGGCTCTCGCGATCTTTCAAAAGAAGGTTGGCTTTAGTGAAACGCTGAGAGACTATGGGTTTACGAGAGAGCAGGTTGAAGATGTCAAGAGAATCGTGCTTGGAACCCTAAGGCATGTAGCCAGGCTAGCACCGTTCGATGTCAAGCCGGAAGCGGTCGAGAGGATATATCTAGAGCTCGTCGAAAGCCCGTCTCATCATCGAGAAGAGCTGTAGCTTCGAGCCGAAAGCCCGTCTCTAAGTGCTAGAGGCAATAGCGTAAACCCTGGTCTTCCTCAAGCCAAGTGCCTTGTAGCCTGTTACGACAGCACCCTTGCGCTCAAGCGAGGACAGGGCCTTGTAGACACCTCTTAAACTCCATGGACCACCAATAAGCTTCCACACCTCGTATGCGGTTAGCCACTCTCCACACCTCTCCTCGAGAACTCTTAGAACGAGCCTCTGCAGTGGAGTGTAATCGCCTCTAACTCGCAGTCTTTGAGGCTCTCTGTACTCCGAGCTGGTGAGAACTGCAAGGTAGTCGCTTCCAAGCCTTTTTGCGGTCAAGTAGGCTGTTGCGGACAGCAGTCTAACGTACAATCCAGCCCGCGCGAGCTCCAGCATGGCTTGAAGGGCGTCTCTGCTAGAAACCTCGCAAATCCTAATGCCCCTAATTCTAGAGGCCACATGCCCCAGGACACTCGATCTACCCTCGAGAGCCGAAACAACTATTTCTGGCACGTAGGAGATCAGGCCAAGTTCCTCTAGAGTCTCGAAGCCTCGTGCTAGAGCGATAGCCAGAGTGCCGGTCTCTCCCGGAACCACAATACCCTTGGAAAGGCCCACCTGCTCGTAGATTTCATACGCTAGCGTTTTGAGGCCCTCGAGCATAAGCGGATTATCGTACCTCAGCACTTCGGTCTTGCTTGGAGGCTTGGAGAAGAGCACACTCACCTTCTGTGCTGCAATAGCTAGAAGCTCGTGAATACTGACCCGCTCTAGCTCGACGTAAACGCTTACGCTACATCCAGCTCTTAAGAGGTACGTTACAAGCGACAGGCCTGCATCTGGCTCGAAGAACACGTTGTAGTGTTCCCTTTTGGCAAAGCTTGCTAGGAGAGAGGATCCCCTATCGGCATAGGTTCGGGTGGGGTTTCTGGTCTCGTTCTTTATAACGACATCCTTTAGCCTCAGAATAGGCGTAAAGCCCTCGTTGAGAGTAAGCCTTCTCGGCGGTCTTGGAAGCATTGTTTCGTATCTCCACATGCTTGGAAGGCCGCGGTTTACACTCCAGCGCCGCTCTAGCTTAACCTCCAAAGGACCGCTGCAGTAGGGGCAGCTCTGTAGAGCCCCCTCTACCTCGCTATTGCAGAACAAGCACCCTAACCTTAGGGTGTGCAATGCAAAGACCCGCCTTGACCACCCGCTTACTTGAGCCCCTAGATTGCTTTGAAAGCACGAACGGCTCTTAAAGCTCTAGAGTCATGCAAGCGCTAAGCGGTAGGTCGCGCCTCGATAGCGGCTTGCCGCTATCGAGAGCGTGAGCCCGTTCTCGTAGCCTGCATGGTATGTTCCGTGGAGGTCGAGGTGAGGCTATCAGTGGACCACCAAGCCGCCTGGAGCCATTTCGAGGAAGCTCGCGAGTACTAGTGGTGTGGTTTTGATAACACATGATAACACAGGTGTGCGGACGGCCACGCATTGAAGCGCCATCTAAGCCTACAGCCTGCCTCTTGCAAGGTCTAGGAGCAAAGCATGGAGGCCGATCTCGCCGGTTACCTCTGGATGGAAGATTGAGGCTATCATGTTATTCTCGATGGCAACGGCGATAACGCTGCCCGTTAGGGGGTGCTCGATTCGTGCTAGGGGTCTTGCCGCTCCCCAGACTCGAACTATTACTGGAGCCCTGATAAACGCACCCCTAATTTGACCCACGCCCTCAACTTCTACCGTGGCCTCGAAGGACTCCCTCTGCCTTCCAAAGGCATTTCTCAAGACCTCGATTGACATCACGCGCAAAATGGGCTGGCTAACCTCTCTCACAACGCGGTCTCTAACCTCAGATGCAAGCAGCACAGCCCCACTGCAGGTTCCGAGAGCTGGAAGTCCTCTCTCAAGCTCCTCCCTTAGGGGCTCGAGCAAGCCAGTTCTCTTTAGGAGCCTCCCTATCGTTGTGGACTCTCCACCCGGAAGGACGATACCACTAATGTCACTTAGGTCTGCTTTTGACTTCACCCTAGCAGTGCTGACGTCAAGGTTTAGCTTGCGCGCGGCTCTCTCGATTGCGATTTCGTGTTCCGGACAGTCTCCCTGCAGCGCCAGCACTCCAATTTTCAAGAGCTAGACACCCCGAACCTGCAGTAGCTCTTCCGGCTTGAGGCTTCTGATGTCGATTCCGTGCATGGACTTTTTCTCGCTAACCATCCTCTGCGCCTCCAGAACGGCTTCCGGATCGTCCCACTTGGACGTGGCGAGCACTATGGCTTCTGCCCTTCTCGGAGGGTCTCCAGACTTGAATATGCCAGAACCAACGAAAATGCCGTCTGCTCCAAGCCACATCATTAGCGCGGCATCGGCGGGAGTAGCTATTCCTCCAGCAGCAAAGTTTATGACTGGAAGCCTGCCGAGTCTCGCAGTCAAAGCCACAATTTCCAGTGGAACACCACCACTTCTGGCATACTCTCTTAGAAACTCCTCACTGTCCTTGTTTGCACTTAGAACTCTTAGGTCTCTATTGATGCTCTTCATATGCTTCACGGCCTCTGCAACGTTTCCGGTGCCGGCCTCCCCCTTGGTTCTTATCATTGCTGCGCCCTCGGATACTCTCCTCAGGGCCTCTGGGAGGTCTCTAGCACCGTTAACGAATGGCACGGTGAACATCCACTTGCTGATGTGCCTCGACTCGTCGGCTGGAGTCAAAACCTCCGACTCGTCAATTAGGTCTACGCCCTCTTCCTGAAGCAGGACGGCCTCGTAGTAGTGGCCAATTCTGCACTTCGCACTTACGGGTATGGTTACGGTTTCCATCACCTCCCTTATGACCGCGAGGTCGGCCATTCTAGCGACGCCGCCACTCATTCGAACGTCGTAGGGCAGCTTGTCGAGAACCATGACCCCAACGGCACCGGCATCCTCTGCTATTGCAGCCTGCTCTGGATTCGTAACGTCCATTATAACTCCCCCTCTCAGCATGAAGGGAAAACCGACTTTGACTCTGACACCTCCGCACTCCACACTATCGCACGGGGATTTCGAGTACGCCAGCACGTCCTTGTGCACGTCTCTAAGCTCTACAAGCCTGTAGAGAAGTCTCTCTAGCTCCAGGAGGTACTCTGTGTGGTCGGGCCACAAGACGCAATCACCCCGGTAGAGGTGTAGGGAAGTTGAGCATTAATCCATTATTGAACGTTCAAGTGCAAGCAACACGCTCCTGGTCCGTAGAAGCGAGCTCGATGACAGCAAAGATTTTAGTACGGTCTCTAAGCCAAGCATAAGTGGAGTCCAAGCATAAGTGGAGTGGTGAGAGCCCGAGCAGGTCACGAGTAGGTGTCAGCTTTGAGCGTCAAGGGCGCGATTCTAGCTGGGGGCACGGGGAAGAGGCTCAGACCCGTAAGCTACTACATTCAAAAGGCCATGATTCCGGTCGGAGCAAGCGAGAGGCCCGTTCTAGAGTTCGTCATCAGGCTGTTCCACCTGCATGGAATCAGGCGGATCGTCTTGCTTCTGGGCTACAAGGCACGCCAAGTTATAAACTACTTCGATGATGGCGGGAGGTTTGGCGTAGAGCTAGAGTACAGCATCGACTCTCCAGGCTACGAGGGCAATGGGGGAGCACTGCTAAACGCCTACTTGAACGGCCACTTTGAAGATGCGGACACAGTACTCGTCTACTACGGTGATATCCTATCTGACCTAAACCTCAGGGAGCTCGTAGAATGCCACACAGGCAGCGGGGCCCACGCTACTGTCGTGCTAGCAAGGAGATATCAGGTTCCGGTTGGAGTCGCAGAGGTCGACAGCTCGGGCAGAATCTTAAGGCTTCTCGAAAAGCCCTGGCTGGACATCGACGCTACCATGGGGATCCTCGCTCTCGACAGGACCTCTCTCGAGGACCTAGCAGAGATGAAGAGAAGGAAAATCGACATCATGGAAGACTTCGTGCCACACCTCATAGCCAAGGGCAGGCTGGTCAGGGCCTTCTTCTACAATGGCAAGTGGTACGATGTGGGTAGCATCGAGAGGCTCGAGAAGATCGATGTGGAGTGGCTTAAAGGGCTAGAGCTGAAGCTTTTGGGAGAAGGAAAAGCTTAAATCCCCCAGGCACCGTACAGGCATTCCTACCGCTAGGCCGCTAGGGTGATTGTTGTGGTCGTGAGTGCAAGGGCAAGGAAGGGTGGAGTAGCATCGACGATTCATCTTGCAACGCTAGCTGGCGTGCAGGTGCTGGAAGAGGGGGGAAATGCCTTCGATGCTGCTATTGCCGTAAGTAGCGTTTTAACGGCACTCGTTCCAAACACCGGCGATCTGGGTGGAGACGCGTTCTTAATAGCCAAGCTCGAGAGCGGAGAGGTGGTGGCCTACAACGGCTCTGGCAAGAGTCCTAGGGGGTTTGACGCAGAGGCCTTTCTGAGAGAGAGGCCAAAGCGGGGTCCACAATCGGTTACGGTTCCAGGCCTGGTAGACCAGTGGGGGTGGGTTCACGAGAACTTTTGCACCATGAGCATGGAGAAGCTGCTCAAGCCAGCGATCACGCTGCTGAGGGAGGGCTTCTACCCTCAGGACCCATTGCTTCAGGCTATCGAGCGCGAGAGAAAGGAGCTTCTAGGAATCGAGTCGTGGAACAGGACCTACGGGTCAATCAGGCCTGGAATGCTGGTTAGGCTTCGAGAGAAAGCGTGGGTTCTAGAGCAAATTGCAAGGCACGGTCCAAGAGAGTTCTACGAGGGAGGCGTTGCAGAGAGGGTTGTAAGCGAGCTTCGGGCTCAAGGAGTTCCAGTAGACCTCGATGACTTTAAGAGCCATAGCGGCGAGAGAGCAAAGCCCCTCGCTGCAGTCGTAGAGGGCTTTCAGGTATACGAGCTTCCCCCGAACACGCAGGGGCACACCACACTGCAGATTCTAAAGACCTACGAGACTCTTGAGAACATCAAGAAAAGAGAGTGGAGCGATTCAAAGAGGATCGAGAGGTACTTCGAAATTGTAGCTGAGGCGTACAGGTACAGGGACGAGAACCTTGCAGATCCGAGGTTCATGGTCAAGAGCGAGAGCGAGCTGCTCAGCGATCTCATCTTGAGGGGAGGGAGCAGAGGAGCAGTCCACTCGGAGAGACCTGCTGAAGGCTGCTCGTGCGACACTACGTTCTTTGTTGTAGCTGACAGGCACGGCAACATGATCGGGTTCATACAGAGCCTCTTCTACCACTTTGGTTCTGGCGTCGTTGCAAGCGAGATCCTCTTTCAGGACAGGGCATACGGGTTTGCTAAGGGAAGGGGGGTTCCGAACGAGCCTGCCCCGGACAAGAGGCCCCTGCACACCCTCTCGATCCTCCTAGCCGAAGGAGAGGGGGGCACCTACATTATAGGATGTGCTGGCGGGGATCTAAGACCGCAGATTCACACCAACGTCTTCATCAACATACTGTACTACAACGAGAGCCTGCAGAATGCCGTGGCAATGCCGAGATACATTCTCACCGACTGGGACGGCTATAGGCCCCGAAAGGCCATTCTAGAGCTAGGCCTGAACGCTAGCATTGGCGGGGAGGTCGTTGTGGAAAGACAGCTGCCATCGTCGAGCACTGGAATAGTCCACGCCCTTCATAGGAGGTGCGATGGAGAGGTGATTCTGGTTGCCGATCCGAGAGCAAGCGGTGTCGCCCTCCCCTATTTTTAAGCTCGCGCAATAGCAATCGGGGGTTTGGTGACCGAGCCCCGATGTCATGTATAGAACCGCACAACTTAAATACCGCTAATGAAGGCTGTATATAGGATATTCGCAAGAGGTCTTAAGTGGTGTAGGCAAGAGCATGAAGTTCTGTCCAAAATGTGGGGCCTTAATGGTTCCGGAAAGAAAGGACAAGAAAGTCTACTTCAAGTGTACGAAGTGCGACTACAAAGTGCGCGGCAAGGGAGAAAAGGAGGGCTACAAGCTCAGGGAGAAGGTTAGCGAGAAGATCAGAGTCAAGACAACGTCCCTCGTTTCAAAGCCCCCGTTAGCGTCTATTAGCGAGGAGGAGAAGCAACAGAGACTCGAAGAGTACTACGACGTGGCGCTAGATCTCATTCAGGAGGAGCTCGAAGGCGGAGAGTCGGAGGAGTAGGAGGCTAGGAGTAGGGGGCTTAAACTGCAGAAGAGTGGAAGTGAAGCCTGCACTACAGCTTCGAGCTTCTCCCAGACGAACCTCCAGCTAGAATGCCAGCATCTGCGGTCTACAAGTGAAGCTTATATTCTGGTCCACAGCGTATTCTTTTGTGAATCGCGAAAAAGACTGCTAGCGACATTGACGTGGTGTCGCACGAGATGGTAACGGTACTCGAGGTCCCAGCAGAAGTCTTCATCGGTAGGCTGGCAGAGTATCTTAAGAAAAACGTCAAGGAGATTCAGCCTCCAGAGTGGGCACCCTACGTCAAAACGGGAGTGGACAGAGAGCACCCACCAATGCAGGAGGACTGGTGGTACATTAGAGCGGCCTCAATGATGAGAAAGCTGTATAAGAGCGGAGAGCCTATAGGCGTCGGAACGTTTAGGGTGATCTACGGTGGCAGAAAGAACTACGGGTCCGCTCCAGAGCACTTCGTCAAGGCTTCGGGAACCACTCACAGAAAGATACTACAGCAGCTAGAGAAGGCGGGACTGGTTACGAGAGTTCCTGGCAGGGGGAGGATCCTGACACCGAAGGCCGTATCGATAATGGACAGGATTGCCTACGAGATACTCAAGCAGCTTGCAGCCGTGAGGCCCGAGCTCAAAAAGTACTTTGAGTAGCTCATCAAGAACGCTTTGGGGTGAGAACTTCGCTTGTCGTATGGTGAGGAACCTATTGAGGACCTGGAGCTGGAGGAAATTAGAAGGAGAAAGATGCTAGAACTCCAGCGCAGGCTCAAGGAGGAGGAGGAAAAGAGAAGGAGAATGGTTATTGAGGCTCAAAAACAGGCCATTCTAAGAGCCATACTGACGCCGGAGGCCAGAGAGAGGCTTGCAAACGTAAAGCTTGTAAGGCCCGAAATTGCGGAGTTCGTTGAAAATCAGCTGATAGCGCTAGCGCAGTCGGGTAGGATTTCGTCTCCAATAACAGATGAGGAGCTCAAGGAGATACTTGCAGAGATAACCTCGAGAAGCAGAAGGGAGTTTAGAATAAGATTCAAGGAGAAGTAGGAGGGAGAGCATGGCTCACTTCAAGCCCCTAGGCAAGAAGCTAAGGCTCGCTAGCGCACTAAACTCGAACAGTCCTGTTCCAGCTTGGGTTGTCGTAAAGACCAGGAGGAAGGTCAGGTTCAACATCAAGAGAAGACACTGGAGGAGGCAAAAGCTAAAGGCCTAGAGGTGAACGGCTTGAGCGAGGAGACTAGAGTGCTTACGGTCAACCTCTCTAGAGTGTACTGGGGCAGAAGGTCAAACCGGGCTGCGCGAGCCGTGAGATACCTCAAGGAGTGGATAAAGAGGAGGCTTCGTGCAGAGCAGGTTCTCATCGAGGAGGGACTAAACAAGCTCATTTGGAGCCGGGGAATAGAGAAGCCCCCAAGAAAGGTAAAAGTCAAGGTTGTAATCGAGGAGAAGAGGGAGACAACAACCGAATCGGGTAAAAAGCAGGTTGTTCCCGTTAGGGTCAGGGTGGGTCTGGTCGAAACCGAAGGCACGAGACAGGCTTAGGCTTTCAAGAGCCTCTTGAAAGAAGCGAGGTACTGGTTGATACCGGCCTGCCTCTAGTGGTCTCCTGGTATGGCTGCAGGCTGGCTTGAAGAGCTTGGGAGAAATGAATCTCGATAAAACAACAGTTAGTGGAAGCCCCCATATCGGCGTCTTCATTTTTGCAAACAACAAAGTAGCTCTGGTGCCACCAAGGCTGTCGCGAAGCACGAAGAGAACAATCAAAGAGACGCTGGAGGTCGACGTGATAGAAACCACCATTGCCGGTACGAGAATAATTGGAGTTCTAGTGGCGGGAAACGATAGGTGCCTGCTTCTCCCGCGCATTTCGAGCGAGGACGAGATAGATCATTTGAAGGAGAGCCTCGGCAGGTCAATTGCAATCAGAGTCGTCAAGAGCAAGTGCACCGCTCTGGGGAACCTGATTGTAGCAAACAACAAGGCAGCCATAGTATCGAGCGAGATCGAGCGGGAGGTCGTGAGGGAGATCGAGAGCACGCTTGGAGTCAAGGCTTACGTTGGAGCGTATGCCGGAACGCCAGCCGTGGGGGCAATCATGGTCGTGAACGACAGCGTGGGTCTCGTTCACCCATCTCTAAGCGACAGCGAGATCGCCGAAATTGAAAGGAGGCTTGGAGTGAAGGCAGGACCCGCAACTGTAAACGAGGGCGTTGAATTCATTAAGAGCGGAGCAGTAATAAACAACAAGGGAGTTCTACTGGGCTCGCTAACTACAGGTCCCGAAATCATGAACATACAGGCAATACTGGGATAGGCCCACCTGCCGCCGCTCTAACCCGCTTCTGGCAGTAGAGCTCGAGGAAAGCCCAAGCGAATATAAGCCGCCTAAGTTAATAAGGACCTCTTGGCTAACAGTGTGACTTGAAGTCGCTACCGCTCGCTAGAGCCAAAAACAGGCCGGCGAGCGTGCAATTTGCATGGTGAGCGTAAAGCTGTTTAGGATAAGCGGCAGAATGCTAGTATCGCACGACAGGATGCCCGAGTGGAGAAAGTTTACAGTAGAGCTTAGAGCTGTTAGCGTTAAAGACGCCCTTGAGAGAGTGTACTCAGAGCTTGGCAGCAGGCACAAGCTTAGGAGAAAGCACATTAGAGTAGAGCGCATCGAGGAGCTCCCTCCCGACGAGGCCGTTTCGAGAGACCTCGCAGAGCTCTCTAGACTACAGGGGTTTGTTCTATATGACTGAGGAGGCAGAAGAGGCTGGAGTGCACGAGGCTGGAATCACCGCTCTAGCACAGCAGCTCGAAGTGCTGGAGCAGCATCTTGCAAGGCTGAGGCAAACGCTCGATGTCGTGAACTCGACGCTCATGAACGCGAGAAGGGCAAGAGTGTGCCTTGAGGAGCTTAGGAAATACGATAAGGGCAGGGACGTGCTAGTTGCAGTCGATAGTGGAGGGGTGGCACTCGTCAGGGCAAAGCCCCTAGACGAGAACCCAATCGTTCACGTAGGATTAGATGTTTACGTTCAGGTGGACTTCGAGCACGCAGAGAGGATTCTAAGCGAGAAGGAGAGGCTCCTTTTAGAGCAGGCACGCAGAGTTCAAAGCGAGCTCGAGCGCATAGCGAAAGAGTACAGAAGGCTTCAGGAGGCGCTCTACTCGCAGTATGCTAGAATGGCTGCACCCAGACCACGGCGAGAGGCAGGCAAGCAGCCCGAAACCTAGCGCTCGATCGCGAGGACCAATAGCGGCTTTTACGAGCTGGTGACCAGAGAGTGTTCGATAGAATCAAAAACGCTATTGGCAAGCTCGTACACGGTCTCGGAGAAAAGCTGAGAACGCGAGAGCTGAAAGAAAGCGAGCTAGACGAGACGCTCGAGGAGTTCAAGATCTCCCTCGTTGAAGGTGATGTTGCACTCGATGTTGCAGAGAGAGTAGCAGAGGAGATAAAGCGGTCTCTACTTGGAAGGAGAATCGACAGATCGATAGACATTGAGGGCATTGTGCGAGAGGCCTTCAGAAGGGTTCTAGAGGAGAGCTATCCGGAGTTCAAGACCGATATCTTCAGCAAGGCTCTTGAAGCGTGCAGGCAGGCTAAGAGACCGTACGTGATAGTCTTTTTTGGAGTCAATGGAGTGGGAAAGACAACAAGCATAGCCAAGGTGGCCTACGCGTACAAGCAGCGTGGCATCACACCAGTAATCGTAGCAGCAGACACGTTTAGAGCAGGAGCCCAAGAGCAGCTCGTAGAGCATGCCAGGAGGCTTGGAGTTCCGGTAGTAAGAGCAAAGTACGGTAGCGATCCTGCAGCCGTGGCGTACGATGCCGTGACCTTTGCCAGCAGGAGGGGGTACTGCGCCGTTCTAGTCGATACTGCAGGCAGAATGCACACAGAGCAGGACCTCATGGACGAGCTGAGGAAAATAGTCAGGGTCATCGAGCCTGATCTGAGGGTGCTGGTGGTGGACTCGCTTACAGGAAACGATGCTGTCGAGCAGGCGAGAACGTTCAACGACAGAGTGGGCATTGACGCGTTTATTTTAACGAAAACGGATGCTGACGTCAAGGGGGGAACGGCACTCAGCATCATCGTGGAGACCGGAAAGCCCGTACTCTTCGTTGGCACGGGACAGAGGTACGAGGATCTCGAAGAGTTCTCGCTCGACTGGCTTCTAGGCAGGCTCTTGAGCAAAAGCTAGCGCCGATCCGGCGGTGCCCATCTTGTCCAAGGTCAACAGGAGGGACCTTGCAGGAGAGGTCTTCTACCTCCACAGGCTCGCTCTGGATGCCTTGAGAGAAGGCGATAGCGCCTGGGCACAGGCTCTGGGCAGGCACATCTACAGGGTCTACCAGAAGTACAGGCTTCGAGGACTGGTTAGAATAAAAAGCCTGGTCTGCAAGAAGTGCAGCATGCCGCTGCATCCAGCATACACTCTTAAGGTTAGATTGAGAAGTAGAGAGAGTGGAAGGTTTGTAGTCTACACCTGCAGGGCATGCGGGCACTCTTGGAGAAAGGTTGTTAGGTGAGGAGCTTGAGGACACCCAAGGCAAAGAGGAGGCTAGTAGTAGAGAAGATTCACGGTTCAGCAGACGTGAACATTGGAAAGAAGGGCGTGACACCCGAGCTGATAAGAGAGATCAGCGAGAGAATGAAGGCGGAGAGGGTTCTAAAGGTTAGAATAAACAAAAACCTGCTCAGAACGGGTATTGAGAGGCGGGAGATTGCAAGAGAGGTAGCCGAAAGGGTTGGTGCAGAGCTCGTTGAGGTTCGAGGGTATACCTTCATTATTGCCAGAACCTCTAGAAAGCGGCAGGAAAGGTAGATTGTAAGCCGCCCCTGGCAAGCTACGCCCTGTTACCGCCTTTCCTCAATGCCCAGTAGAGTAGCGCAGAGCCTATCAGTATTGGTGGCACTCCTATTATTATAAATACGGTAATGAATGCCGCACCCAATCTTCCTTCAGGAGTCCCGCCCTCCTGTATCAAGTGAAAGCCCTGGAGCAAGACGTATGCACCTATGAACAGCATCACTATGCCCGCTACTGCTGCTCCGCCCCTCTTGATAATTGAGCCTATCAACTTTCCTAAACCCGCTTCAGCGCTGTGTCATCTTGCCCTACTCACATATTGCAATACGCTAAAATTATAGTTTTTGTCAGAGTGGTGCTTTGGTATGATGAGGTGAGTTCCGGCCTTTTCAGCCATTTTGGCTATAACTCCGATGCCAGCACCAACTCCGATGATAGGCTCGCCGTTGGAAATCTTTTTCTCTGACGTCCTCGAGAATTTCTTCCTGTCGAGAGTGCACTCTACCGCGGGACCCTCACCATCAATATAATGCTTGCACATCACAAAGTTCTTTGTTGCCATTGAAACCCCTCGGAAACCAAGGGCACTGAAAGTGACTTACATTGGCGGGAGAGCCGTGCTACCTGATAGGGCTTGTCGAGTCCTCTCTCGAAACCCTTCCCCCAGAGCTTGCTAGAACGAGAAAGGCCCGTGCTCTTTCTAGGAGAATGGGCGTTCCACCACAGCACATCCTGCTCGACAAGAGCCTGTTCTACCGCGAAATGAAGAGGCACGGCATAGACGAGAAGAGAGGCAGGCCCGACATCGTCTTCATGTTCCTGCAGGCGACACAGTATTCCGTACTCAACAGGAGGGGCATGCTGCGGGTTTTCGTTCACACCATAAACAACGATGTAATTGAGGTCAACCCCAAGGCCAGACTGCCCAAAAGCTACTACCAGTTCGTGAACCTGCTCCAGCACCTGTTTTGGAAGGGACGGGTTCCACCTACAGGCGAGCCTCTTCTCGAGATGAAGAGGGGCGTCAGCCTAGAGGAGCACATTAGCGCTATTGGCGTAGGCAGGGTGGTACTGCTCCACGAGCAGGGAAGCAGGGTCGACTGCAACTGGCTCTTGCAGAAAAGGTTTCCAGAATACGCCATTCTCGTTGGGGGGTTCCCCCACGGCGACTTCTCTGAGAGAACACATAAAATTGCAGACTACAAGGTAAGTATTGGTGTGAGCGAGCCTCTTGACGCCTGGATTGTAGCCGATAGGATAATATGCTGTCTCGAACAGCTACTATAGCAGCACTGCAGGGTGTCGGGGCTTGGGCTTCAAGTTCATAGAGCACACAGCAGACGTCGTAATCGAGGCTTGGGGCGAGACCCTGGAGAGGGCATTTGAGAATGCGGCCAGGGCCACCTTCGAGGTCATGACAGACACTTCGAGAGTTGAGCCTAGGGTGGGGAGAGAGATCGAGGTCGAGGGCTTTGATTTGGAAAACCTGCTGTTGAGGTGGATTGAAGAGCTTCTACTGCTGTTCGATTCGGAGAACCTGCTGCTCGGAGAGTTCAAGGTCGAGAGAATCGCAGAAACACAGGAGGGGTACAGGCTTAATGCTACGGTGAGGGGCGAGAGGTTCAATTCAGAGAAGCACGAGTCCAGAACGCATGTTAAAGCCGTGACCTACGCTCAAATGAAGATATGGAAGGAAAACTACACCTGGCGCGTTAGATTTACGCTAGACATTTAGAGCTCCGAATGGCAATGATGAGAAGAGGGTCTCTTGAGTGAAAGTCCACAGTGAAGAGGGCCGGAAAGGCTGAGAGCGCGAAACGCGACGACAGGAACAAGAATAAAAGATTTGAAGCCCACAGCAGTAGTAGGAATAAATTACTTGGAGCGGCGGTCGTCTAGCCTGGACTAGGACGCCGGCCCCCCAAGCCGGTGATCCCGGGTTCAAATCCCGGCCGCCGCACCAAACGTCTCGCGACTTTCGCGTAGCAGTCCGATCCGACCTAGGAGCTGCCGCAGGCTAAAAGCCTTCACCCATTTTCATTTCTATCGTTTATCATGTTGACTCTCTCGCTACTCTCGCTAACTTGAACTTCCGTACCGGACCCTAAGCCCTCTAAGCGTTCTTAGTGCTCATACGCTTCGCTCCTGTAGGCACCTTGAATTTCGGGTAGTAGAGGTAGCAGGTCTAGCATGATGCTACAAATACCGCTAGACTCAGCGCCGGTCCGGGATGCGGTAGTCCAACGCTCTCGGGCACCACGCTCGCATTCAGGCAGGCCGAATCTGCTGACGCGAGAATTGCAGACACAAAGCTTTGCATACCTTGCAAACCTGACAGAAGAGGAGAGTGCCTGTTTGCAAGAAATACCTCTCGCTTGAACGACCTCGAAGCGGCGTCGCAACTAAATTTAGCTGCTATTGCTTAAGAGAGGCGGGAGGGCTCTGAGAGCCGTGAGCTCCATGGAGGGCGGTCTCCTCATTGCAGTGCTCATCTACGCCTTCTTGCTCGTGTACGTGTTTCTTCCCGTCTCGCCCAGCCTGCCCAAGGCATTGCAGGCAGCTCTTTATGGGATTGGTGGGCTGGTCGCTCTCTTTAACTACCTCTTGCTTCTAAGCCGTCCCACCAGCGTTAGGATTCTCCCCCTTCTCGTTGTCGAGGAGTGGAATGGAATGCAGGCAGCATCGCTAGACTGGAGCCAGCTAGTTCTGGCTCTTCTAGCAGTTCGGGCATGCCTTCAGTACAGGAAGAGATCCGAGGGCTAGGGTGGCTTGCAAGAGTAACTGTAAATAACCTGGCTGGAAAGAAATATCTCGCCGTGGCACAAAACCAAACCTGCAGGGCGCCGCGGTAGTATAGCCAGGCCAAGTATGCGGGCCTTTCGAGCCCGTGACCCGGGTTCAAATCCCGGCCGCGGCACCAAGACGAGATCCACAAATAATAAAAGCTATAAAAGTGAGAGTTTGGCACTTCTTGCAGTAAGGGGTTGAATTGGTAGCTGGCAATAGTGAGGGCTCTGCGTGGAGATGGGAGTGATCGAAAGGTTCAAAGAGACGATCGGCTCTTGGAGGAGGATTTTCAGGCTTGCAAGAAAGCCCGAAAGAGAGGAGTTCACGCTGCTCTTGAAGCTGAACTTCCTGGGCTTCACTCTGGTTGGCACGATAGCCTACATCATACACGTAATTGCCACGCTCGTAGCTCCAAGCATTGCACCGTAGCAGGAGGTGCTCGTAGTGGAAGGCGAGGGAAGCGAGAGAAGGGAGGGCATCGAGGAGGTTGAGAGACCAAGGCCTAGATACTATGCCGTCAAAATAACGAAGGGGCAGGAGTACACCGTTGCCCTGCTGGTCGAGAACAGAGCTAGAAGCAAGAACATACCACTGTACTCGATAGTGGCTAGCCTAAGACCAAGGGGCTTTCTGATACTAGAGACCCCCAGGGCAACGGCAGTGGATCTGCTGATAAGGGACATGAGGCACGTCAAGGGGAAGGTCAGGGGGGTTATCTCCCAGCAGGACGTCGAGACAATGATCAAGCCAAAGCCTATGGTAGAGATTCTATCGCCCGGCACGGAGGTCGAGGTTGTCTCTGGACCCCTGCGCGGAACCATGGGCAAGGTGTTGCAGGTAGACAGGGAGAGAAACGAGGTCGTCCTATTGGTATACGAGGCGACATACCCCCTCAAGGTCACGGTCCCAGGGGAGCACGTCAAGCCCGTAAGCAGGGAGCAGGGGTGATTGAAGCGTGAGCGAGAGCAAGATCCTAACCTTGAGCTTCAAGGCCGGAAGGGCTACGCCAAAAGACGTCGAGGAGGTCGAAAGATACGGCTTCAGCGCGCAGGAGATTGCCGACAGGCTCAATAGGAGAACGAGGTGGATCGATGGAAAGAACGTCGAGGCACGAATATATCTCTACCCGTCCCACAAGAGGTACTTTATCGAGATCGTTCCCCCGAAAGTCACCGAGCTTCTGCTCCTCAAGGCGGGAGCCGAGAAGCCAAGCGGGGATCCCGCGCACCAGAAGGTCGGCAATCTCAGCATCGAGGACGTGATTCAAGTTGCAATCGTCAAGAAAGACGAGCTCCTGACCAGAAGCCTGAAGAAGGCCGTCAAGACCGTGCTTGGAAGCGCTAGGAGCGTTGGCTTGACGGTTGAAAACAGGGATCCAAAGGAGGTCATTAGGGAGCTGGAACAAGGCTTATATGACGATATACTCAAGAAGTACGAGGAGGACTGGAACATCTAGGGAGACCAGCAGGCTCTAGAGCGTGACGTGCGATGTCACAGCAACTGGTTGAGGTCGGCAGGCTTCGAGAGGCAATCGAGAGGGCCCTCAAGGAGGGACCCAAGAGGAGGTTCAAGGAAAGCGTCGAGCTGATAGTGGTTCTCAAGCGCTCCGAGCTCAAGCCGGAAGACATGAGAATGAGAGAAACGGTGTTCCTTCCGCACCCGCCGAAAAAGGACGTCAGGATATGCATTGTTGCCGAGGGCGACTTTGCCGTTCAGGCGAGAAACAGCAAGGCCTACATGGTTATCGACAGGAGCGTACTGGACGAGCTTTCAAGCAACAGGAGGAAGGCAAGGAAGATTGCAAGAGCGTGCGACTGGACTCTGGTTCAGAGGGAGCTCATGGGTGTGGCCGGCAGGGTTCTAGGCCCTGTTCTTGGACCAAGGGGGAAGGTTCCAGTTCCAATAGTGCCGAGCACCCAGCTCGAAAGCTTGATAGAAAGCTACAGGAGGGCCGTGCTGCTTAGAGTGAAGGACCAGCCTCAAGTACAGGTCAGAATTGGAACCGAAGGCAACTCCATAGACGAGCTCGTCGAAAATGCTAGCGCCGTGCTGCAGGCCATAGAGAACAAGTTCAAGGAGTCGAGGGCTATCGAGGCGGTGTACGTCAAGAAGACCATGGGGAGACCGATCGAGATCAAGCCCGCATAGGGTGCGAGAGTTGAGGCTCGTTCAAAAGGAGAGAAGGGTTCCAGAGTGGAAGGTTCAGGTTGTAGAGGGGCTCTCAGAGCTCATCAAATCCTACCCGGTAGTAGCGGTTGCGAGCCTCACTGGGGTCTCGTCGAGCCTCCTGCAGAAGATCAGGAGGGTGATAAGGCAGCTCTACGGCGACGACATCGTGCTCGTTGTCGCAAAGAACAGTCTGTTCAGGCTGGCAGCCAAAAGAGCCGGATTGAAGGGAAGGGAAAAGCTAGAGCCCCTTCTAACAGGACAGAGGCTCTTCCTCTTCTCGAGGCTAAACCCCTTCGAGCTGTACGCAGTGCTCGAGAGAGTAAAGATGCCCGTGCCGGCAAGGCCAGGAATGGTCGTCGACAGGGAGATCGTCATTCCAGCAGGAGACACGGGAATACCTCCAGGTCCCATTCTAAGCTCATTTGGAAGGCTCAGAATACCGACTAGGGTTCAGGGCGGAACGGTATGGATTGCAAAGGACACGAGGGTTGCAAAGCCTGGCGACGTGATCTCGGCAGATCTGGCAGCAATGCTCCAAAGGCTGGGCATTTACCCAGCCGAGGCTGGAATTGAAGTGGAGGCTGTGTTGGAAGACGGAGTACTGATGCCAAGAGAGAGCCTGAAGCTCGACATCGACGAGTACAGGAGCATGATTGCAGAGGCGTTTGGAAATGCACTAGCGCTTGGAAGCGAGACCGCACTCCCAGCGCCAGAGGCGCTCGAGAGGTCTCTGGCCAAGGCCTTCATCAGAGCGGTGAGGCTCGCTGCAGAGGCAGGGCTCGTGCTGCCAGGCATAGAAAAGGACGTCATCGCATGGGCCGTTCGTAAGGCCTACGCGATCGTCTACGCGCTGGGCGACAGGGCCAGAGAGCTTGGAATCGAGGCTCCGGCACTGCCTGTAGAGACCAGGCCGGCCGAAGAGAAGGGGGGAGAGGAAAAGATGGAGGAGGCCGAGGAGGGGAGAGAGGAGAGGAAGGAGCTCAGCGAGGAGGAGCTAGCTACAGGTCTCGGAGCACTTTTTGGCTAGCAGTGCGATCCAATCTTTTGGCTCCTACTCTACACGCCCCGAGCCTACAAGCCCCACTACTGTGGGCGTGAGCGCAAACACAAAGGTACTTATTGCGCAACAACAATGAGTAGTGTAGGCTAACAAGGCCAGAGAGTTGGGAGGAGCCGTCATGGGTGCAAGCGAGGAGGAGTACAGGCTCGATTTCTTCCGCGAAAAGGGATTCTACAGGAAGACGTGTAGTGTGTGTGGAAGGCCGTTTTGGACTCTAGACCCAGACGCCACGATATGCCAGGACTCTCCCTGCACGAAGTACTTCTTCGATAGAATACCCGTGAGGAGACCCCTAAGCGTATCGGAGTCCCGAGGGGAGTTCCTGAGGTTCTTCGAGGAGAGGGGACACAGAGTCATCGAGCCCAGGCCCGTTGTTGCGAGGTGGAGGGAGGATCTCTACCTTACGATTGCGAGTATTGTGGTCTTCCAGCCCCACGTTACAAGCGGCATCGTGCCCCCACCGGCAAACCCTCTGGTGATAAGCCAGCCTTCAATTAGACTCGAGGACATCGACAGCGTTGGCGTGACACTTGGAAGGCACCTCACGCTCTTCGAGATGGGAGGACACCACGCCTTCAACTCGGAGAGAGAGTGGATCTACTGGAAGGACGAAACCGTGGCCTATGCTTTCGAGTTCTTCACGAAGACCATAGGGGTGCCAGAGGGGTTTCTTGCCTTCAAGGAGTCGTGGTGGGCGGGCGGGGGAAACGCCGGTCCCTGCTTCGAGGTTGCAGCCGGAGGCCTCGAGGTAGCAACGCTGGTGTTCATGCAGTACAGGGTTCTCAACGGGGGGAGGCTCGAGTCTATACCCCTAAAGATAGTCGATACTGGGTACGGAATAGAGAGAATAGCCTGGTTCACGCAGAAGACCCCTACAGCCTTTCACGCGATATACGGGAGCCTCGTAGACAGGTTCAGGGAGAGAGTAGGCCTGGAGAGGCCCCCAAGGGGGTACTTCGAGGGCCTCCTGCACGAGGCGGGAAGCATCGATCCAGACAGGCCAGAGACCATAGACGCGTTCGTTAGAGAGATTTCAAGAATCAGTGGAGAGCCCGAGGACAGAGTGCGCGGGGTTTTCGATGCAGAGACAAAGCTCTACTCCCTGTTGGACCACACGAAGACCCTTACGTTCATGCTTGCTGACGGCGTTGTTCCATCGAACCAGGGCGAGGGGTACCTGGCGAGGCTCGTTGCCAGAAGGTCTCTTAGGAACCTCGTGCTGCTCGACAGCCAGACCCCTCTAAGCGAGCTCACTGCGATGCAGGTGGACTACTGGGGGAGGGACTTTCCGCACCTGAAGGAGCACGAGAGCTACATCATCGAGGTCGTAGAGCTCGAGGAGAGGAGGTTCGAGGAGCTTCTTAAAGCAAACCTCCCAAGGGCAATTGCTATGGTGAGGGGGGACGGTAGCACGGAGACCCTCAAGAGGGTCTACACGGAGCTCGGCGTCCCTCCAGAGCTCGTGGCTAGGGAGGCAAGGAGGCAGGGCATCGAGGTCAGCGTGTCCAGGCACTTCTACTCGATGATAGCAAGAGAGGGGAGCGCGAGACCCCTTGCGATTCCAGAGGAGCCAGAGTGGCTCAGGGGGCTACCGACAACGATACTCGTCTTTCACGAGAACCCATACGCCAGGTCAACCAAAGCCAGGGTGCTGGCCGTTAGGGGCAACATCGTCGTTCTAGACCGGACTGTAGCGTACCCCACGGGTGGAGGGCAGGCCTGCGACGCTGCCTGGATACTCGATGGCAGTGGCAGGAGGCTCTACGTGAAGCAGGTCGAGATGATCGGGAGCAAGGTTCTGCATCACCTCGAGGAGAGCGAGGCCCCGGCACTAAAGGTTGGCGACGAAGTGGAGGTCGTGATAGACTGGCCCAGAAGGTACAGGCTCATGAGACACCACACAGCAACCCACATCGTGCTGGGAGCCCTGCGCGCGGTTCTGGGCTTCCACGTCTGGCAGGCTGGTGCAGAGAAGACAGAGGAGAAGGCCAGGCTTGACTTCACGCATCACAAGCCCATCTCGAGGGAGGAGCTGGAGAGAATAGAGGAGCTTGCAAACCGCATTGTCCTGGAGGACAGGCCCGTTAAGACGCGACTCGTTGACAGAAACGAGGCAGAGAAGAGGTACGGCTTCTCGATATACCAGGGCGGAGCTCCACTCCAGCCCGTTCTCAGAATAGTCGAGATCGAGGGGCACGACGTACAGGCGTGCTTCGGAACACACGTTGCCGGAACGGGCGACGTGGGCGGGATAAAGGTGGTTAGCGTGAGCAAGATACAGGACGGAGTCTACAGGATAGAGTACGTTGCCGGCACCGAGGTTTCATCCTACGCTGCACACCTCGAGAGAAAGCTCGACGAGATAGCAGAGTGGGTTGGAGGAAGCAGGGAGGAGGTCGAGAAGAGGGTAGGGTCCCTGGTTGAGGAGGTGAGGGAGCTCAGAAGCACCCTCTCGAGGTACAGATCTCTCGTGAAGAAAGAGCTCCTAGCGAGAATACTGGAGGGTGCCGAGCCCCTTGAGGGCCTCAGGCTCTACGTCTATGAGGACCCGATTGGAGACGAGAGGCTGAGCACCGAGGCGCTCAGGGAGGCTGTCGAGAGGGACAAGGCGCTTGTCATTGCGAGGCTCGCGGTTCAGGGCGGGGACACGCTCGTAGAGCTGAGCGTTGGGGAGGAGGCTGCCAGGAGGGCTAGTGCCAGCACTATAGTAGGTGAGCTGTCCAGAGTGCTCGGAGGCAGGGGAGGCGGCAAGCCGACACACGCGTACCTCAGGCTCGGAGGACCAGTCTCAATCGAAAGGGTGAGAGAGGCATTAAGAAGCCTGCTGACTGGAAGCAGAGAGTGAGAGAGGCTGCAAGGGACTTTTACTACCTCCTCAACAGGGGTTACAGCAGGAAGTCGGCACTTCACCTCGTGGCCTCGAGGTACGACCTCTCCCACTTCGAGAAGGCCCTTCTCAACAGGTGCGTTCACGAGGAGGAGTACAACAGAAGCGTTCTCGAAAAGCTCTCCTCGAGCGCGCGGGTGCACGTGGTGGTCGTGGACTTCTACAACGTGACCACAACGATAGCGGAGCACCTCGAGGGCGGCGAGCTCTACAGGTGCACGGATCACGTCATTCGAGACAATGCCATTGCTCTGGGAAGGTCTAGAAAGGAGCCCGAGGCCCTTCTGGAGGCCTTCAAGCTGGCAATCGAGGCTATCGAGGACCTAGGGGCTGTAGAGGCAGTCATCGTGGCAGACAAGCAGAGATCACACAGCAAGAGCATACTGGGAAGGGCACTCGAGGTCGCGAGGGAAAGGCTCAGCGCAACCCCCATTCTGGCAGACAAGGCCGACATTGCAGTGGTCGAGCAGTGCCGCCGGCTGGGAGCGTTAGCAGCATCGAGCGACAGGCTGATACTGGAGAGGGTTGGCATGGCGGTGGATCTCGTCGATGTCGTTTTGAGGAGGAGGGGAGGGAGCGTTGTGCTCGACTTTCGAGAACTAATGGGCCTCTAGCCTCCAGGCTGCGCGTGAGTCGGCTAGGAGGGGCTGTCGCGTGGTGGAAGCTGTTGTCGTGACGGGCGGAGCTGGCTTCATTGGAAGCCACACCGTAGAAGCGCTTGCTAGCAGTGGTGCCATCGAGAGAGTCGTCGTCTTGGACAGCCTCTACTCCGGCAGCCTCGAGAACCTAAAGCGCGTTTCGAGAAGGAGAGCCGTACTAGTGAGGCTCGACATCTCAATGCACGCCAGAAGGCTTGTCGAGGAGGTCAGAGGGGCTGCCGGGAACCTGAGGGTTTCCGGAGTAGTGCACCTTGCAGCAGTAGTCGGAGTCGACGAGGCTTGGGCCGACCCTAGGAGGGCTCTCGAAACAAACGTTGCTGGCACGCTCAATGTGCTGGAGCTCGCTCGCGTCTTGGATGCAGAGAGGTTCGTGTACGCCTCGAGTGCAGCAGTGTACGGCGAGCCCAAGTACACTCCAATCGACGAGATGCACCCTCTGGAGCCCTCGAGCCTCTACGGCGAGACGAAGCTTGCAGGAGAAAAGCTAGTGTGGGCCTACGCGAGGAGATACGACATCAAGCCCATCGCCCTGAGGTACTTCAACGTCTACGGGCCCCGAATGAGAGACGGTACCTATGCTGGTGTGATCTACAGGTTCCTCAAGGCCCTTCTGCGTGGGGAGAGGCCAGTGGTGTACGGTGATGGAAACCAGACCCGAGACTTCGTGTACGTCGAGGACGTTGCAAGAGCAAACCTAATGGCCCTTCAGAAGCGCTACGTTGGAGCGGTGAACATTGCATCGGGGAGGGAGACATCGATTCGGGAGCTGTACGGGATCGTGTGCAGGCTCTTGGGGAGATTCGTTGCACCCGAGCACAGGAGCCCGAGAGGGGAGGATGTACGCAGAAGCGCGGCGAGCATAAGGAGCGCGGAGAGCGCTCTTGGATGGAAGCCGTTGACGAGCCTGGAGAGCGGGCTGAGAAAGACGGTAGAGTACTACGCGAGATAGTGCCAGCCAACCCGGCGTGCAGCCGCTCGAGGCGTCCAGAACCACTGCCGACAAGCAGTCAAAAGCTAGACCCTCGAGATTGTTTTCGTCCAAAGAGGAGGAAGCAGCTGGAGTGCAGCCAGGCGCCGCCCGTCTGCATCCTCGAGTAGGAGTGCATATGGCATCGCATTCATAGCATTTCCTCCGAGCCTGCCTTCGGAGCTGCCGTCGTGAGACCGCATCGTAGGGGGCCTAAGCCCTCCCGCACTAGATCCGCACAGAGCCTGGAGCACGCAACCCCTTGAGGTCGCCCCTGCGGTTCGACAGAATCGAGCCCGCTCTACCTATCGGATAAGCTTGGCAATCAGCATGGAAGCTCTCGCGGCGCCGTTTTCCACTTGCGGGGGCTCTACCCTCTCTGCTCGCTCGACTGCTGCCTTCAGGAGCGCCGGGCTCGGTCTGGGAATGTAAATCGCATTAAGCTTCCTGGCGAGCACCACCCCGTCTTCTAGTGGCGACGAGAACCTGTGGTGCGGCGATGCTACCATTACGACTGGCTTTCTGTAACCAAGCGCTGCAGTTGCAGCCGTCATTCCTGGAAAGTGTGTTATCACGACCCTCGCGCCTGCAATCCACCTCTCGAGATCCGGATCGAAGTCGAAGACCCTCCACTGTGGGTGCCTCCTCCTGTAGGGCTCCGGCTCGACTAGTCCCGTCTGAAGGACGACGCTTTCGAGCTCTAGCTTCGAAACGGCATCGAAGAGCTCCCTGTACCCCAGCGTTCCAGCCGTTACGAGAACGTAGCCCTCGTTGCGTGATGAGTACTTCGGTGGCTCGTAAATGGGACCTGCAAGGAAGGCCTTGGGGTAGAGCCTCCTCTGCTCGGGCCAGTGAACGACGGTAGCATTGGCAAGGGGCTCGAGCGCCTTGGATGCAAGCGAGGGCCTCGATATCCTGTCCAGGGCCTCCAGGCTGACTACGCTCATCCCCCGGGCCCTACCGACAAGGGCTGCTGACACGCCAAAGTTCGATCCGCAGCTGACCACGACCCCTCGAGAGTCCCCGACACGCGCCACGGCCTCTAGGAGCGCCGTCGGCCACCTGCAGAGGCCCCTGTAGAGGGACTCTCCAGGATTTCTGGGCATGGTGACCTCTACGACCCTGCCGTACCTCTCGAGCTTTCTTCTAACCCACTCGTGACCCCTTGGAACGAGAATGGTGGGCCTAATACCACGCTCCACTAGATAGTGCGCGATGGCAGCAGCGTATGCAGCATGGCCGCCGAGACCCGAGGCAATAACGACGCTCATGAGTAGATCGACACGCTCCATGCTGTGCTTGGGAGATTCCAAAGCACGCTCTTCCGACCCCTCCCTCCCCT
>Ga0105154_1000094_pt1 | contig 38040 bp, 43 predicted proteins | sample SSWtaG_FD_89672 | JGI IMG/M metagenome (GOLD analysis project Ga0105154, IMG submission 89672) | Hot spring microbial communities from Sandy's Spring West, USA to study Microbial Dark Matter (Phase II) - SSWsed_matched | ecosystem: Environmental > Aquatic > Thermal springs > Hot (42-90C) >... | reverse complement strand
TATTAAAAGGTATTTATTAGTAAGTAGTGCTATCTAGTGCTATAACTAACATAGTAAGGAGTTGTTTCGTTAGCTGAGTAAGGTCTTTATTCAGAGTATTATCAAGATGTTTTACCAAGTTTCATGGTTACGCATACCTAAATGAAACGCGTGATGAATATCGGCAGGCCTTGAGAGCCAGTGGGGGAATCCCCGCGCGGGTTCGAATCCCGCCCCCGGCGCTCCCTTCATAAGCAAGAATCAAAAATCCTTGAAATACTCTCTATATAAGTTCGCTGTTTAGCCCTTCTTCTAGTGCTATCTCGTGAAGTTTTTTATCAGCTACTACGAACGTGGATGCATTCACTATTTTCGCCGAAGCTATTTGTAAGGCATCCGCTTGATATACGTGATATCTTTCTACTATTTTCCATGCTTGTTTTAAGATACTTACTCTTAGGTGTACTAAGACGAGGACGTTCAGCTTATGCATTCTCAGAGTCTCTGAGATGAATCTTTTCCTAATCGTTAAATATTCTTCGTCGTTGATTCTGCCGAGAGTTCTCGCTTTATCTATTACTCCTAGAACTTCACCAACGTTCCATAAGCTAAAAGATACGCGTAACTCACCACTATAAGCGTTCCTGTAGATATTCCTAACATATTCAGAGCCGGGCTCACTAACATATCTTTTAACGATAGCGCTACTGTCTAGATATACTATCTGATCGCTCATCCCTCATCTCCCTGACTAACTCACTAACAAGTCCCTCCCTAAGTTTTACAGGTTCAAAATCCAGCTCGCTAATGAATGTATCAACCATATCTCTTAACGCTGCCTCCACATTCTCACCTATTTCTTCCCTAATCATCTCCTCTAGAAGAAAACTAACCTCAAGGTCTAACTCAGAAGCAATCTTCTTCACTTTTTTCCAAAGCTCTTCATCTATATATACACTGGTTTTCTTCCTAACCATACAGACACCAATAAGTATATACTGAAAGAAGTATAATAAAAACTAATTATGATGAAAGTACTAGACCAGAATCTTTTAGTATGTGTGGCACGTGCTCGTGACCTCAGGTACGGTACTCTCGCGCTACTTACTGAACTACTTAGTGAATTCTAGACTTGCTCAAAGCTTTCTAACAATATAGTATCTAAAGCACGCGTTGTCTTTTAACCCATTACCAGAACCAGCTTTTAATCATGGTTGAGTCCGTGACGTTCTCGCGGGCTAGTTTCGTAGAGCTTGAAAACATTATTAGTATTCTGATGTTTTATTTCGGGGTAGTGGGGTGTGTGTATTGGATTCATGGTTTTACGTGGTGATCGGCTTACTGCAAGGTGTTTTTGAGTGGTTGCCGGTCTCAAGTAAGACTGTCTTAATGTTATTCGCGAGTTTAGTCGGGGGTGTTTCTATATTAGAATCTTATCTTCTAGCTTTGGTTCTTCAAGGAGGTACTGTGGTGGCAGCTGTAGTATTTTTCAGGAGAGTTCTCACTCGGTTGTTTCACCAAAGTAGCTTACTTGAGTTTCTTGTTGTGTCGACTGTGGTGACCGGAGTCTTAGGTATTCCGATACACGTCATCGTTCGGGTCCTTCTGTCAGGGCTTGAGTTCTCAGCCACTACTTTATTGATTGGCTTGCTTTTGTTGTTTCAGTTCTTCATGAGGAGAGAGGATGGGAGAGGGTTTAAGTCTATTGAAAACGTTAACTTAGTGGACTCTATTTTGTTTGGCGTAGCGCAATCCCTGTCTGTGTTACCCGGGGTGAGTAGATCCGGTACCACGATCACGGCGTTGGTTTTCATGGGTTATAAGCTGGAAGACGCTATGAAGCTGAGTTTCCTGGCTTCCATCCCGGCTAATCTTGGAGGAGCTCTACTAGGATCTTATACTTCTGACGTCGTGGTTGCGGACTCCTTGAGTGGTTTGATGACAGCTTTCTTAGTCTCAGCTATAGTGGGTTTCTTAACGATTAAATACTTGATAAGCTTTTCACTAAAGCACTCGCGGAAGTTAATCTTGCTGATGTCTCTAATCACTATAGTCATTGGTTTATCGGGACTTGCTTTGAGGGCTTGAATACTGAGCTATCCTGAAATAACTTAAGCTTTCTCAAATGATTATTACTGGAGTGAGGTCGTTGACTTGCGAGAGTGTGAGAATAAGGAAGATGACGAGGGTTTTGTCAGGGGTTGCTATCGTAGCGGTCATGGTCAAGCCCTATAAGTGTCCTCACGGTAAGTGTATTTACTGCCCCGGTGGTCTCGAGTACGGCACTCCTCAATCATATATTGGGGATGAGCCAGCTTTAATGAGAGCTAGAAGGGTTGATTACGATCCATACCTTCAAGTCCACGTTAGGTTAAGGCACTACAGAGACTACATCGGCTGGTATCCTTCTAAGGTTGAGCTGATCGTTATGGGCGGTACTTTCCTAGCTTACCCTCAAGACTATCAGGAAACGTTCATCAAGGAGGTTTACAGAGCTATGAATGACTTCCCGGAGATCCTCCCGCGAGCGGAAACCACGTTGGAGGCAGAGCAGGAAAGGAATGAGAGAGCTTCGGTTAGGTGTGTTGGCTTGACTATAGAGACTCGGCCGGATTGGGGGCTGGAGAAGCACGCGGACATGATGCTCAGGTACGGGGCTACTAAGGTAGAGTTAGGTGTTCAGAGCGTGTACGATGACGTGTTAGCTCTCGTTAAGAGAGGTCATAACGTGGCTGACGTTATCAAGTCCACCAGGATCCTGAAAGACGCTGGGTTTAAGGTAGCTTACCATATAATGCCGGGTCTCCCAGGGAGTGATTTAGAGAGGGATATTGAGGTTATCAAGACCATATTCGAGAACCCTGACTTCAGACCGGATTACCTCAAAATATATCCCACACTAGTTATTGAGGGTACCGAACTCTACGAGATGTGGAGGAGGGGGGAATATAGAGCCTTAAGTGATGAGGACGCTGTAAAACTTATTTCAGAGATGTACAGGTATATCCCTAAGTATGTCAGAGTTCAGAGGATTCAGAGGGATGTGCCGGCTCAGATAATAATCGACGGCCCTCGGAAAAGCAATCTGAGGGAATTGGTTGAGGAGGAGTGTTTTAGGAAGGGAATAAAAATATGTGAGATTAGGTGGAGGGAGGCTGGTAGAGCCATGGTTAAGAGGGGGGTCACCCCCAGACTCGAAGCTTTACAGCTTTGTAGGATGAGGTATGAGGCTAGTGAGGGTGTGGAGGAATTCCTCTCTATTGAGGATCCTCAGAACGACATCTTGGTAGGGATACTTAGGTTAAGGATTCCGTCACAGCACGCGCACAGACCCGAGGTTGCTGGCGGTAGGAAAGCCTTGATTCGTGAGCTACACGTGTATGGAGTTCCCGTCGCTCCAGGAGAGGAACCCGTCAGCAGCCTGGAGTGGCAGCACAGAGGTTTCGGCAAGAAGCTCCTTTTCGAGGCGGAGAGAATAGCCGCGGAGGAGTATAACGCTAAGGAAATACTTGTCCTGTCAGGTGTTGGCGTACGCGATTATTACAGGTCTCTAGGCTATAGAAAACCCCCTAACTCACCTTACATGCATAAAAGTCTTAAGTCTTGACTGCTAGGCAGTAGTAATTCTTATTTAGTGGTTTCTCGACTCCTCCGGGTACGTAAACCCCTCTCTCGATCACTCTGAAACCGGTGGTCTCAAGCTCCTTAGCTAACTCGCTAACGCTGTAGAGGTGGTATGTTCTGCAAGCAACTCTAGAACACCTAGTTATATCCCAGAAGCTCTCTTTTCTTCGTAAGAAGTAGGTGAGTATGTCCTTCAAGACCTTAAGGACTAGCGGTTTCTGCCACCTAGCCCATACAACCACTAGTAGCGAACCCTTCCTCTTCAAAACCCTCCGACACTCACGCAACGTTTTTAAGCGGTCAGCGCGCGGTACTATGTGGTGGAGAGAAGCTATTAAGAGTAGTGAGTCCATGGAGTCTGACCTCATAGGAAGTTCCCTCATATCAGCTAACACTGGGTATAATCTGTGTGAGAGGTTCTCTGGTGTTTCTTTAAGAGCTCGGTGAATCATCTCGACGGAGACGTCTATTAAGACCCCTCTGAGCGCTTCGTTGAGGGTGGCTAGGTATCTGGAGTGCTGTCCAGGACCTGAACCTAGGTCAGCGAACCAAGTTGTCTCATTACTTAAGGCTTTACTCACTATCTCCCACGGCCTCCTCCTATAACTCTCAGCTATTAGGTCATACTCCATTAAATCATGTTCCCCCGGGAAACTACCTACGATCTTCTTCTTAAGTTCGTTAGAAATATATTAACGGGTAATCACATTGTTTAGTGACATGATGAGAAGAGGGTCTAGTGAGTTGAGATGAGCGGTGCCGGAAATGCTGAGTTAACGCGTCTGCTTCGGATAGACCCAACTTACCTGATAGTTTTCCTACTATTATTTGTGGGTTTCTTCACATTAATTAACTTGATGTCGGCTGTGTTAGGGTTTCAGGAAAGTGCTTTGCAGAGGTTTTTCACAGTGCTTAACGCAGCTTCCTTCGCTACGTTGGTGGTTATCGCGATCCTATACACGATTCAGCAGAACGAGGACACAGCTAAGATACTCTTGATTAGCTGCGGTATTTTCGTGGTGTCCTACTATAGCTACGTGTTCCTCAAGGCGTTCAGCAGGAGCTTAGTGATAATACCTTACCCACTACTAATAGAGCTCAGAGGCGTTAACGGCTCAGCCTACGTCGTGGATTTATCGCAGATAATTATCATCGCGTTACTCGCGCGTTACGTTTACAAGAAGCTTAGGAAGCCTGCGTCTGAAAGTCAATCGTTCGAGGGTGTGGAGGTAGGTTAGGTAACGAGGGTCCCGTAACATAGGGTTTAGCGTGGCGAGCTAGGCTAGCCAATCTAGGTGATTGTGTACGCTGCAAATACTTATAAGCTCCTGTTTTTTATTTGTTTTGGCGCCGCGGTAGTATAGCCCGGTCAAGTATGCGGGCCTCTCGAGCCGCGTTAGCGTGGAAAGCCCGTGACCCGGGTTCAAATCCCGGCCGCGGCACTATTCCCGCTTCCTATGCCTTAATGTGAAGGTATGCCCTCTCACGTCAACTAATTCAGCGTTTAGTTTTTTAGCTGTTTCGGTAGCTACCTCGTTTACGTCGGTTTCTCTTAGAGCTGTTTTAAGTACCTTGACCTTCACTACTCCTTCCTTCTCTAGGTGTCTGCGTATCTCGCTTATGACTCCCTCGCTTAACCCGCTCTTCCCAACCCTCACCTTAGCCGGCTCTCTCAAGACTCTCTTCACTTCTTTTTCCTGCAAGGTTTCCTCATCACCCAACCACATTGTAAGCATGTCAGAGTTATTATAACTTGCTTTCTATTACTCCTTATTCTCACCCTCGCCGTTAAGCCCGGGATTAAGGGTATTGAGCAGTTCTCGCACACGTACCTCCTGTAAGCTAAAGGCTTCCTCGCCCTGGCTTTGCGGAGGAGTTTGAGCCCTGTCTTTATCTCTTTCCTCGCTACCTCTACCAAGCCTTGCTTAATCATCTTGACTGAGGTATCGTAAAGTATCTTAGCTCTCTGTATGGCCAAGTCTTTAATTAAGGAGCGTCCCCCCACTTAAACCACCGATGGCTCATGTCATGTTATCCTCTCCTGACATTATTTTTATGGTTTTACGAATCCTTATTAACTTAAATACCATTATGTTCTAACGGTGGTATGTTGGAGTTAAGGGAGTTTAGTTCTAAGATTTCGGACTTGATTACGTCGGCTTCTAAGAGCGTTGTCACGGTCTTCACAATAGTTCCCAGCATAGACATATTCTTCAGGTACAGGGAGGTTAGGGGTGCTGGGTCAGGGTTCTTCGTGAAGCCCGGCTTAATAGTCACCAACGCTCACGTAGTCATGAACGCTAGGGAGGTCGTGGTCTTAGTTCCTAGGTATGGGAAGGAGAGGGCTAAGGTGCTCGTCGTCGACCCCTATAGGGATCTAGCTTTACTCAGGGTTGGTTTGAGGGATACTGAGCCCCTACCCTTAGGTGATTCAGATAAGCTTAAGGTAGGTGATTTAGTCTTCGCGATCGGCTCCCCCCTAGGTCTGCCCGGCCCCTCAGTCTCTATGGGTGTTGTGAGTGCTTTAGGGAGAACTATAGCGGGGGAGAACATCGTGTTGGAGGACTTGGTTCAGACAGACGCTGCAATAAACCCTGGTAACAGTGGCGGACCCTTAATAAACGTTGACGGCGAGGCTGTCGGGGTCGCCACAGCCATAATACCTTACGCTCAGGGAATAGGCTTCGCGATACCGATAAACACCGTTAAGAGGTTTATCCAGATGATTGAGGAATTCGGCGCGGTTGTTAGGGCTTGGCTAGGTGTTTACGTGACCCCGTTAACGGAGGAGGCCGTCAAGCTCTACGAACTACCCGTCAGCGAGGGCGTCGTGATAGTTAATATAGTTCCCGGCTCCCCGGCAGACAAGCACGGGCTAGCGATAGGCGACATAATAGTTGAAGCAAATAACAAGCCTGTGAGGAAGGTGAGTGATTTGAGGGCTGCAGTGGAGGAGAGCATAGGTTCCGAGTGTGTTAATCTTAGGATCTTCAGAGGTCATAAAATGATAAGCAAGTGTGTGCCACCTGTCGTGGAGAGGGTTTACTGACCCATCCCAACACGGGTCTTCACAGACTTGTGAAAGCTTTAAATAATCCTGAGAAAATTTATTATTGGGCCGCCGTAGCTCAGCCCGGGAGAGCACCCGGCTGAAGGTCTCTCGGAGACCGGGGTGTCCGGGGTTCAAATCCCCGCGGCGGCATAAAACTCACAGGATTATCTTGAGTAGCTCCTCGCAGGCGTGGATAATTATTGAGGCGACTGCCCAAGTATCTAGTGGTTTGTGGTATATTGAGTATGTGCTTACCGCGTTGGCGATTACCTCGTTGGAGAATTCCCCGTGCGGGAAGCCCCCTATGACTATCGGCAATCCCTTCTCAAGAGCCTCCCTGCAGACGTTCTTAGGGCTTGCGATCATCCCCTTCTCGTCTAGTAGTATTAGGCCTGGAACACCTAGCTTCCTGAGTAGGCTTGTCATGGTTGAGGGGTAGAGCTTGAGGAGAGGTTTCTTAGCTCCCGGCGGTACCGAGCCCTCCTTAAATAACTGCTCCATCAAGCCGACAAACCTGTTGTAGTTTCTTGGTATGCGTGTCTTAGGGTCTACCTCTATGACGTAATCCCCGTAAGTATGTATGATGACCTGGAGCTTGCCCTCTATGTTCAGCGGTGAGGACAGCATCTCAAGCAGTGTTACGTGCACTATGTCAGGTCTACCCCTCTTCGAGGAGTCCGGGAGATTCTTCATTGCGTGGTAATGTATTGACTTATCTAAGAGGATCTCAGTAGGTTTCTTATTCTTGAGTCTAGCACTCTTAACTACTGCAGCGTGGTCGCAGATCTCTCTCGGAACTAACTCTAGTGACGCCTCGGCAATCACTACCTTGACTAAACTCATTAGCTTGCCCGGAATTAACTAAGCGTGGATCGCTTAAATAGGTGTGTTAGAGGTCTAGTACCGTGCTCACATACCAGCAATCGCCTTCCTTAACTATCTTCATCAGCGAGTAGGTGACTGCCTTAACCTCGTTCCTGACCTCATGTTTCTCCGGGCTCACCTCCTCTCCGCAGATCTCACCGAGGAACCTGAGCGGTTTACTCAGTTCTGACGGGTCCCTTACCCTCCTATCGAACGAGATCTTGAATTGCGTGAATGCTAGCCTCTCGATATTGTATATTATCAGTAGGTCCTCTAACCACCTGTAGAGCGCGTTATACGCGTCTATGCCGCTATCAACCACTAGCTTCCGTGTCCTGCACTCGACTTTAGATGTGTTCAGCATCGTCTCGAACAGTGCTTTGCCTGCGTACTCGAAAGCTTCCTCAAGCGTCTTACCTGACGCCTCAAAGTACGCGTCCGCCGTGTGCTCCAGGAACTTATAGCCACCGCAGGAGGTCCCTCTCACACCACACCCCCACTTATGAAGACTTCGCCGATAATAAGAATATGTGAGTTTAGGTGACGGCATTGTTTAAGATTTATATTGCGGGTCTGTCTTCTATTATTTGGCGGCGGTCGTCTAGCCTGGTCTAGGACGCCGGCCTTCCAAGGCAACCGTAGAACGCCGGAGATCCCGGGTTCGAATCCCGGCCGCCGCACCAAATCCCGAGTTTTTCGAGCTTCTTTCGGGCATGATAAAGCTTAATAAAACCTAACACTTAATTTGTTAGGAGGTGGAGTGCTAGCGTGGTGAACGTTAAGGAAGTACCTGCAAGCATGTTTATTGAGGAGTTAGCTAAGTATTTGAAGGAGAATGTGAAGTCTGTGAGGCCTCCTGAGTGGGCTTTGTTCGTTAAGACAGGTCCTCATAAGGAGAGGGTGCCTGATAATACTGATTGGTGGTATTTGAGGGCTGCCAGTGTTTTGAGAAAGCTTTACGTAAGCGGGGAGCCTGTCGGTGTGGGTACTCTCAGGAATGTTTACGGCGGACTTAAGAGGAGGGGGTCTGCACCACCTCACTTTAGGAGGAGCGGGAGCTCCATAATCAGGCACGTTCTCCATCAGCTGGAGGCTGCCGGGCTAGTCGTGAAGGTTGGTAGGAGGGGGAGGACCTTATCTCCCTCTGGGAGGTCTTTGATGGACTCCATAGCTAACGAAGTCTTCAAGAAGTTGGTGGAGTCTAGGCCTGAATTAAGTAAGTATGGGTGATTGCATGGCGGGTGAGGAGTACTACGACGCCGAGTTAGAGGAGATTAAGAGGAGGCAGATGGAGGCTTTACTCAGGAAGCAGGAGGAGGCTAGGAGGAGGGAGGAGGAAGCAGCTAGGGAGGCACAGAGGCAGGAGATACTGCGTAGGGTTATGACTCCCGAAGCAAGGGCTAGGCTAGCTAACGTGAAGTTAGTTAAGCCTGAGCTGGCTAGAGCTGTCGAAGACTACATAATAAACTTAGCTCTCTCAGGGCAGTTAAAGGAACTCATTGACGAGGACTTGTTGAAGGAAGTTCTTTACACCGTAGACATGAGAACTAGGCGTGAGTATAAGATCACGTTTAAGAAGAAGAGGTGATGGTGGTGGCTAGAGCTAAGCACGTGGCTAGGAAGTTACGTTTAGCTAGTGAGGCCAAGAGTAACCGCGCAATACCCATATGGGTCGTCGTGAAGACTTTAAGGAAGGTTGCGTGGAGACCTAGGTTAAGGCATTGGAGGAGAAGTAAGTTGAAGAACGTGTGAGGTGTGTGGGTTGGTTGAGGGAACTATATACGTGGTGAATCTTAACAGGCTTAAGTGGACTGGCTTGACTAGAAGGAATTTTAGGGCTTTAAGATATGTCCGCGAGTTCATTAAGAGGCATACCAAGGCTGAGAAGGTGATTCTAGACGCCTCGATCAACGAGTTCATTCTCTCAAGGAGTTCTGAGAACCTGCCTGCGAGGATCGCTGTCTGCGTGACTAAGATAGATGATGAGGGTAAGGTCGTTAAGGCCTCACTAGCTGTTCAGGTAGTTGAGCGGGGAGCTACTGGGGAGAGCAAGTAGTTCGCGAGGTTATTTCATGCCTCTAGAGAAGCTTAGGGTTTTCGGCAATCCTAACATAGGGGTCTACATATTCACCAACAATAACGTGACGTTGGTTCCGGAGGGTGTTGAGGGTAGTGTTAAGAAGGTTTTGAGGGAGGTTTTAGGCACGGACGTCGTGGAGGCTAGGGTAGCTGATTCAACGTTATTGGGCGTGTTCGTGGCGGGCAACGATAAGGCCGTATTGTTGCCGAAGACCGCTAAGGAGGAGGAGTTAGATAAGTTGAGGAGTGCCGGGATCCCGGCTAAGATAGTTCAAACGACTTTTACCGCGTTAGGTAACGTCATACTAGCCAATAATAAGTTCGCGTTGCTTCATCCTGAGTTAAGCGATAGTGAGGCTGAGTTAATAAGGAGTGAGTTAGGTGTTCCCTCTGTTAGGAAGGGTGCTCTAGCTAAGATACCCACGGTCGGTTCACTAGGTGTCCTCAACGACTTCAGCGGAGTTTTCCACCCGGATTTAAGTAGTGCGGAGCTGAAGTATGTTGAATCGTTGTTTGGTGTGAGGGTCGGTACGGCCACGGTGAATTTCGGCGTCGGGTTCGTTAAGGTGGGTTTGGTAGCTAATAATAATGGGGCAGTAGTGGGTGAGCTCACTACAGGTCCTGAGATAATGAGGATTATGGAGATCCTCAACTTCTACAAGGCTTGAGCGTTCCCACGTCCTGAACGTCTTGTGGGATCGTTTTTATAAGCTTCGTCCGTATTAATGTATGGTGTGTGCTGTGGGTAGTGAGGTCAAGACTTTCAGGATCGAGGGTCTCGCGCTCTTCAGTCCTGACAGGGTTAGGTTGTGGCAGAAGTTCTCGCTGGAGGTTAGGGCTCTTAGTAGGGAGGAGGCTTTAGAGAAGGTTTATTCTTTAATGGGTAGTAAGCATAAGCTGAAGAGGAAGCACATAAAGATACTTAACGTTGTCGAGATAAGTCCTGAGGAAGCTAGGAGGAAGATTATTAGGGAGTTAGCTAAGCTTGAGGGCTGGTATAGTTGAGTTCGGGTAAGGGTTCTGAGAAGCGGGTTGTGAGTTTCGAGGCTCTCTTAGCTCAGTTAAGCGAGTTGAAGAAATATATTGACGCGTTGCAGAATCAGCTTAATCAAGTTCAGGAAGAGTTAAATGAGATTAGGTCTAGTATCAACACTTTAACAGAGTTTAAGGGTGAGGGTGTTAGCGAGTTTTTGGCCCCCGCTGATAGGAGGGGATACGTCTTAATTAGGGCTTCACCACATTGTGTTGACAAAGTCATAACTCACGTTGGTTTAGAGTATTACGCTGAGCTCTCACTAGATAAGGCTTTCGAGGTGTTGTCTAGTAGAGAGAAGGAGTACAAGGACATCGCGGACGAGCTTCAGAGGGAGTTGGTTAAGGCTCTCAATCATTACGAGAAGTTGGAGAATCTGATTAACTCTATTCTTGCACAAGCTCAGCAAGCCAGGGCTCAGCAGGTTAAGAGTACCGGTTCTTGATTGAGTGGTTGAAGTGTTTCGTAAGATTAAGGACGCTCTAACCAGTTTTGTTAGTTCTCTGAGCGAGACTGTCAGCAAGAAGGAGTTGAGTGAGAAAGAGTTTAACGAGTTATTTGAGGAGTTTCGGTGGCGTCTTCTAGAAGGTGACGTAGCTTTCGAGGCTGTCGAAATCCTCCGTTCTAAGCTGGCTAGTAAGTTGGTTGGTGCTAAGGTGCCTCGCTTAGGTGATTCAAGAGGGTATGTCTTAGGTGTTGTTAGGGGGACGCTTAAGGAACTGCTTGACGGGAGTGTTTTCAGTAAGGACCTAAGCTCCTTGGTTAGGGAGTCTCAGAAACCCTACGTTATAGTATTCTTAGGTGTTAACGGGGTTGGTAAGACGACCACGATAGCTAAGGTAGCGCGTAGGCTACTACGCGATGGGTTGAAGCCTTTGGTCGTTGCGGCAGACACCTTCAGAGCGGGTGCGTTAGAGCAGCTGGAGATACATGCTGGTAGGGTCGGGGTCCCCATAATTAAAGGTAGGTACGGTGCTGACCCGGCCGCCGTAGCTAAGGACGGGGTCATGCACGCCATCAAGAACAGGTATGATGTCGTCTTAGTTGATACTGCCGGACGTATGCACACGGACAGGGACTTAATGGAGGAGCTCAGGAAGGTTGTGAGGGTTGTGAGACCTAACCTGAAGGTCTTGGTTCTGGATGCTTTGGTAGGGAATGACGCGATCTCTCAAGCTAAGTGGTTTGATGAAGCCGTAGGCGTTGACGCGGTCATACTAACTAAGGTAGATGCCGACGTTAAGGGTGGGTCTGCTTTAAGCATCATACTCACATTAGGGAAGAAAATACTTTATGTTGGTGTTGGTCAAGGCTATGACGACTTACTGGAGTTCAACCCTGACTTAATACTTAATAATCTTCTCAGCATTAACACTTAGATAGGTGATGGCATGAGGTTAGAGGAGATAGTGGCTATGTGGAGGAAGATAATAGCTATCTCCGAGAAGCCTGAGAGCGACGAGTATAAGACGTTACTTAAGATAACTTTGGGCGGGATGATTTTAGTGGGTCTCGTGGGTTTCGTCGTCCACTTAATACTCTCCTACGTTCAGGGTTATTTGTGAGGGGTGTCTGGGTTGAGTGAGGAGGGTGCTGCGCAGAGCGGTAAGCAACGTAAGTACGTCATACTGAGGACTACTGCCGGTCAGGAACTCAACGTTGCTTTAATGCTTGAGTCTCTTGTGAAAAATACGGGGACTAAAGGTATTTACTCGATAATAATACCTCCCAGAGTTAAGGGCTACATAATAATCGAGACCGAAGGTCATCACATAGTTCATAAGGTGGCTAAGGACATAAAGCACGTGAAGGGGCAGGCTATGGGTTCCTTATCGGAAGACGAGGTTGAGAGGTTGATTAAGGTTACTTCACCTCTTGAGGAATTCCGTCCCGGCGATATCGTGGAGGTTATTTCAGGACCTTTTAAAGGCTTAAAGGCTCAGATTATAAGTGTTAATGTGAGTAAGAGGACGGTCACGTTGAACATACTTGAAGCCTCTTTCAAGATGGAGGTCACGTTGCCAGCGGATGATGTGAGGCCTGCTAAGAGGTGAGTGTGATGGTGTGGCGTACCGTGAGACTGAAGGTTAAGGGTGGGTCGGCTTCCCCGCAACCCCCTGTAGGACCTGCCATAGCTCAGTTCGGCTTAAACGTTAACGAGGTAGTTAATAAGATAAATGAGTTGACTAAGCACCTCAAGGACTTTGAGGTCACTGTATTACTCCACGTAGACACTGATACTAAGAATTACAGGATTGAGGTGAGGTCGCCGTCTTCCTCCTCTCTTCTCTTGAAGATGGCCGGCGCGTCCGAGCCTTCAGGTGATCCAGCTCATAAGAAGGTAGGTAATTTAAGTATTGAGGACGTGATTAAGGTTGCCCTCATGAAGAAGAACGAGATGAATTCTAAGAGTTTGAAGGCCGCCGTTAAGTGCTTGGTTTCCACAGCCTCGACGATAGGTTTGAGCGTCGATAATAAGAGCGCTAAGGAGGTCGTTAAGCTGATTGACGAGGGCTTCTACGACTCGATTTTTCTTAAGTATGAGGGTGAGTGGGGGAGTAGGTGATTCGTTATGGTGAGCGAGGATAAGTTAGCTGAGGCTCTTAAGCTGGCTCTAGAATTAGGTAGGGGGCGTAGGTTCAGGCAGTCCGTAGAATTAGTTGTTGTTTTCAAGGGTGTTGACCCGAAGAGTTCCGAGGTTAAGTTCAGGGATTTCGTTCAGCTTCCTAGGGGTCCCGGGAAGGAAACTAAGGTATTAGTCATAGCTTCAGGTAATCTCCAGCTTCAGGCTAGGGAGGCGGGGATTGACGTACTAACTCCTGAGGAGTTGAGGAATCTCTCTAAGCGCGACGCTAAGAAGTTGAGTAGGAGGTATGATGTCTTCCTGGTTCAGCCGGATTTGATGACTCAGGTTGGGAGGATTCTGGGACCGGCTCTAGGTCCTAGGGGTAAGTTCCCCATACCTATCCCAGCCGGAGCTAACCTGAAGGCTCTGGTCAGCAGGTACGCTAACTCTACGAGGCTCAGGAATAAGGAGCAGGCATGGGTTGGTTGCAGGATAGGTAGTGAGGACATGCCTTTAGAGCATCTTGTCGAGAACGCTGTCGCCGTACTCGACTTTATTAAGTCTAAGTATGCTAAGCCTTTAGAGACCACGGCTAAGATATACTTTAAGACTACTATGGGTCCCGCGGTTGAGGTGAGTATGTGATGAAGGGATCTACGAGGAACAAGTTAATAAGACTTACTCAGAGTCTCCAGGCAGCTGGAAAGGGACGAGCCAGAGCTGTGAGGAAGTCTATCACCGAGAAGGAGAGGACAGTTGATGAGGTTAAGAGATTGCTATCCACGTATAAGGTATTGGGGGTTGTGAGTCTTGAGGGGGTTTCGGCTAGGGAACTCACTGAAATCAAGAGGAGTCTCAGCGTGTACGGCGTCGTGAGGGTTCTTAAGAACACTATCATCACGAGAGCTTTGAGGGAGTTGGGGCTTCCTTCACTTGATGAGTTTCTTAAGTACCTTACTGGTCCTAACCTATTCATATTCACTAACCTCAACGCATTCGCTCTTGCGAGCCTAGTGGATAAAGCCGTTGTTTTGAGGTATGTTAAGCCTGGGGAGAAAGCTCCTGCAGACATCTATGTTCCGGAAGGCCCTACAGGGATACCTCCAGGTCCTATGATGTCTGTTTTCGGTAAGCTGAAGATTAAGACAATGGTGAGGGAAGGGATTATATGGATAGCTAAGGAGTCTAAAGTTGCCTCAGCGGGTGACGTGATTTCCCCTGAGCTGGCTTCCTTACTGAGGAAGCTGGAGATTAAGGCGTTCCCAGTTAAGCTCTCCATAAAGGCCGTGTTAGATGAGGGTACGGTCATACCTGCTGAGAAACTGAAGCTAGACCTCGATAGTTTTAGGAGAGATCTCTTAGCGGCTGTCCAGACCTCGAGGGCGTTAGCTATTGAGACTGCCCTGCCACTGCCTGAGGTAATCAACGATGTGATTGCTAGAGCTTACGTTAGAGCGGTCAATCTAGCCTGCGAGATAGGTTACTTAACTCCTGAAAGTGCTCGCTTAGTTTTCGTGAAGGCTATTGCTAGAGCACAGGCCTTAGCTACTGCTTTAATGCAGAAAAATCCGGAGCTTGACATACCAGTTATTTCTCAGCCGGTGACGACTACTCAAGTGGTTCAGCAACCTAAGGAAGCTGAGAAGCCTCCTGAAGAGGTTGAGGAGGAGAAGGAAGTAAGTGAGGAAGAGATTGCTGAGGGTATTTCCTCGCTTTTTGGTTAGACCTTACTGAGGTTCTAAGTCAGCAAGACTTTATTACCTTAATCCCCGTATTTCATTCTTAGGTAGGTGGTCGTTGATTGCCTGTTGCAGGATCAGAGATTTATAGGGTTAAGTTATTCGAGAAAGAGAATTATTTGAGGCTAAAATGTAGTGTTTGCGGTGCTGATTTCTGGTCTAAGATCCCAAGAGATAACTGTAATGACGCTCCCTGCGCTGATTACACGTTCCTTAACTTGAGGATTAGTTCAGGCCCCCTCACAGTTAGGGAGGTTCGCGACAGGTTTCTCAGCTTCTTCGAGGAACGCGGTCATAAAGTTGTTAAGCCTTACCCTGTGGTAGCTAGGTGGAGGGATGATCTCTACCTGACCATAGCTTCCATAGTTGTTTTCCAGCCTCACGTAACTTCCGGTCTTGTCCCGCCACCCGCTAATCCTTTAGTGATTGCTCAGCCTAGTATCAGGCTTGAGGACATCGATAGTGTTGGGTATACTTTCGGGAGGCACTTAACTAACTTCATTATGGGGGGTCACCACGCCTTCAACTACCCTGACAAGCACGTGTACTTCACTCACGAGACCGTGGAGTACGCTAGGGAGTTCTTCACGAGGGTTATAGGAGTTCCTGAAGACGAGCTTGTTTTTAAGGAGTCTTGGTGGGAGGGAGGGGGTAATGCCGGTCCCTGCTTCGAGGTAGCTGTTGGCGGGTTAGAGGTCGCTACCCTCGTCTTCATGATGTACGAGTCACTGCCTGACGGGACTTACAGGGAGATACCTCTTAAGATAGTTGATACTGGGTACGGGATTGAGAGGATTGCTTGGCTTACCCAGAAGACTCCCACAGCTTTCCACGCCATCTACGGCGGTTTGCTGAGTGATTATCATAGGTTGCTAGGTGTTGAGGAGCCTTCTGAGGATGTGTTAAGGGTGAGTGTTAAGTATGTTGGTAGGCTGAACCCAAAGAGTGAGGTTCTCTACGCTAGGTTGAAGAAGGAAGTCTCCGCTGAGTTAGGGTTGAGTGTTGAGGAGTTGGGGTCTATCCTTGATAAGGTGATTAAGGTCTACGCCTTACTGGACCACGTTAAGACCGCTTCTTTGATGCTCTCCGACGGCGTCGTCCCATCTAATAGTGGTGAGGGTTACTTAGCTAGGCTTGTCCTAAGGAGGATTTTCAGGTTGTTGACTCAGCTAGGTTTTGATTTGAGTGAGGCTTACGTGTTCTTCGATAAGCAGATTAAGTTCTGGGGTGATATGTACGAGCAGTTGAGGGGTAAGGAGAGTTACGTGGAGGATGTTCTGAGACATGAGGTTAGTAAATACCTTGATGTCTTAGGTAAGGCGCCATCACTCGTCAGGAAGTATTTGAGGAGAGGGACTCACGGGCTGAGCTTGGATGAGTTAATAGAGCTTTACGATAGTCACGGAGTCCCTCCAGAGGTTGTCGCTGAGTTTGGTAGGAGGGAGGGTGTTGAGGTCGTCGTACCTGGTGATTTCTATAATAGGTTAGCTGCTAAGCACTCGAGAGCTCCCGTGCGTAGGGAAGAGAAGACTAAGGTTCCTGCCGAGGTTGCTGATGCTGTAAGGGGTTTGAGGCCTACTAGGCAGTTATTTCACGAGGATCCATACCTGAAGGAGTTTACCTCACGCGTGGTTAAGGTTGTGGGGGATTACGTGATATTAGAGGAGACCGCGTTCTATCCTGAGGGTGGTGGTCAGGAACCCGATACGGGGTACTTGTTTTTGGGTGGCAAAGCTTATAGAGTCGTTGATGTCCAAAAGGTTGGTGACGTAATACTTCATAAGGTTGAGGATTCTCTGCCAGCCGATGTCGTAGGCGACGTGGTTAGGGGGGTTATTGATTGGGAGAGGAGGTATAAGTTGATGAGACATCATACAGCGACACACGTGATTCTTGGGGTGGCTAGGAAGGTTCTGGGTTCCCATGTCTGGCAGGCAGGTGCTGAGAAGTCTGAGGATAGGGCTAGGCTAGACATAACTCACTACAAGTCCTTAACAGATGAGGAGGTGAGGGTTATTGAGGATCTAGCTAATAAGGTAGTTCTCGAGGGCAGGGAGGTTAGGACTTACTTCATGCCCAAGTATGAGGCTGAGGAGAGGTACGGGTTTGTCTTATATGAGGGTGGCGTTGTTTTAGAGCCTGTGATCAGGGTTGTTGAGATCGAGGGTCTTGATGCTGAGGCTTGCTTCGGCACACACTTAAGGAATACTAGAGAGATCGGTGCTCTGAAGATCGTGAAGACTGAGAAAATCGCTGACGGTGTTGTTAGGCTGGAGTACGTCGCCGGTACTCAGGTTAGTGAGTATGCTAGGGAGTTAGAGAGTAAGATAAGGGTTGCTGAGAGCTTGCTGGGAGGTGACCTCACTCTAAGGCTTCAGTCAGTGATTAAGGAGCTTCAGGACTTGAGGTCTAGAGTGGCTGCTCTCAAGAAGTACTATGTTAAGGAGTTAGTCAAGCTTATTGAGTCTTCTGCTGAGCGTGTTGGTGGTTTGAGGATCTCCGTCATCTACTTAGACTTGGTGGAGAGTGATGCTTTAAGAGAGGTATTGAAAGACATGAGTGAGAGGTATGAGGATCTGGTGTTGGTTGTTCTGACTCCCAGGAGTGGTGGGGGGCTTGACGTGGAGGTCTCCGAGGGCTTAAGAGCTTCCGCTGTAGTCCCTGCGAGCAGGTTGTTGAGAGAGCTCACCTCGGTCGTCGGGGGTCGTGGGGGCGGCGGCGCTCGCCACGCGACAGGTTATCTAGGAGTTGATGACGTGGGGAGGGTTAGGGAGTTAGTCCTTAAGTTAATTAGCGGGTCTTGAGGTAGGGTGGTCTCAAGCCTTATTAGGTTAGAGGTTGTTGAGGCTTCCAGAGACTACAGGTACTTACTGGATAGGGGTTATAAGCAGAAGGTAGTGCTTGACTTAATTACTTCTAGGTATGGGTTAAGCAATATTGAGAGAACTCTACTTCTCAGGTGTGTTCATAGTTCTCGTGATGTGGAGCTGATAAGAGGTAAGATGGTTGGTTGTGTGGAGGGTTACCCGCTCATAATCGACGGTTATAACGTCATGTTAACCATTCACTCAGTCCTCGAAGGCATGAATGTCTTCTTATGTGATGACGGGTTTGTCAGGGATTTAAGGAAGTCTTACAGGAAGGGTGTGGAGTTGAGATCTCTTGAGGAGGTTGCGGAGCTCCTCGCGAGTGAGTTACCTTACTTAAGCCCTAGCAAGGTAACCATAGTCTTAGACAAGAACGTCAGCTACTCAGCAACCCACGCTAACGTGCTGAGGAACCTGCTGGGTAGTGCGGCGGAGATAATACTGGCTGACAAAGCAGACGTTAAGGTAATAGGTGAGGACGGCGTAATCGCGTCAAGTGATTACGTAGTGATCAGTAGAGTGAGGAAAGTATACGACCTAGCCGGGGAAATAATAAGGAAGCACTTCAAAGAAAAGATAGTAGACATAGCAAGCCTGCTAAACATCTAATCACGTAAAGCAAGAACTAAACATTTATAATAGTTAAGTAGAACACATTCTAGGGGCCCGTAGCTCAGCTAGGACAGAGCGCCGGCCTTCTAAGCCGGAGGTCCCGGGTTCAAATCCCGGCGGGCCCGCATCATTGATTATCGTTCAATGGCTATTAGGGTCTACTGTGTGTTGGAGCTATCTTACTTTCTTCATATTTGTAGGACTAGTGAAGCTGGTTGTCGTGCATTGGTGGTTTATGAGTTGAAAAATGATTTGTGAATGCTGTTTTTAGCATTGTGTTTGCTACGCAACTTAGTCTTGTGAATCTCTTATGGCATTAATAGTATACTGGGCTGGGGAGTATAGAGATCATAGGTAGCTCTGAAATGGCTAGAGTTGTCCGTGCTAAATACGAGAATGGAGTTCTAAAACCATATAAAGAACATAGATCTTAGGGAAGGCGAGTGCGTTAGGCTTGTAGTGCTTAGAGGTGCACGTGGTCTTAGCAATGCAATTAAAAGGATCTCTAGAGAGTATCAGGAGGTAAACTAGGGAATTCCATATTGGAGATGCTTGTTTTCCTATCGAGTTGTTTTCTCCGTGATGGCAGAGGGAGGGCTAATTGGTGAAGAGCACACTCTTTGCTGAGGACTCCGACTATACTAACCCATATTTCATGGTTTTTCAGGTCGCCTTTAGGGAGTTTCAGGAATCGTTGATTAGCCCAGAATAGATCTTAGTAATTGGTGCCAACCCGTTTCCTCGGCGAATTCCGGCACGCTTTCGTAGTATGGCTCGGGTTGATAGAATTGCTGTTTATTCCTCGGGAAGTATATTGTTAGCCCGTACACTCCGCTGGCGTGAGGTCCCCGCGTGCTATTGCGTGCTATAACTAGACTGTCCCACTCGCTCAGAATATGGGCTATGTGTGTTTCGAGGTCTTTTCTAGACTTTAGTAGCTCTACTAGGAAGTCTTTCAAGTCAATGTAGGGGCCTTGACGCCACAAGCCAAACCAGAATCTCTCGGCTTTCTCCGAGGCGGCTTTGACCGGTATTCTGTATTCGTCTATGTTTTCCAGCAGGGCTCTTGTTAAGCTCCTTAAGTGTAAAACTATCTCGCCTGCTTTATCTAGTTTGACAGCGGTGAGAGTAGCATAGGGCGAGAATCCCTGCGAGCCACGAGTGTAAGACCCAATATACTCCTCTACAATTATTTCCGCGAAATCCTCGGGTGCTATACCGGGGTTCTCCACGAGCTTCCCGAGGATTTTATCGTAAGGCCAGCCATACCCTGGAACATACTCCTCCGAAGCAACTAAAATGTCTACTTTATTTGTTAAGCTAAGGGTATACGCTACCTCTATGCTGGACATTAAACACGCGTCGAATCCAAGAATATCTATTTTCACATTGACACTGCTTAGAGCTTGTTTAATCTCCTCCATTGTCAGATAGTCGTGGTCGGTATCGTCCCAGCCAAATCCATTCCAGTTGTCGCCGTGATTCCATAAAACGAGCACGTAGTGCTCGGCTGGATACCTCGTCACGGCCTCGTTTATAAACCATGCCAGCGTCTCCGGCCTGCCCATATTTAACTCGAAATCGCTACTCCAATTACCCCATACAGCAACTCTACTATCTTTCTCAATGTAATACATTACTGTTCCATTTACACGTAGCAAATCAACTAAAGCAACTGTATTGATGTTCTCTGTTGAGCCAACGCGCTCCATTTCCTGAAGATCTAGCTCGACATAGGGATCTAAGTTATTGTCAGCAACGATATAAACCATGAACGTCCACTTCCCCGCAGAACCAACAGATCCGCTATTTGCTAGAACTGATGGCGAAAAGATAAATACACTAGTTAATACCAATGTCATGATCAACACAACCGTTAATTTGGGGAATTTACATACCAAGGCTATGCACCATGTATAATTTATGCGAGGTAACTATTTATACTCGTTGTTCTAGCTTTGTATACTCTTAAATCAAAACTCACTCTAAACTCAGAGAACCCAATAAAGCCAGACTGACCTCCTCCCCGCCCTAAAGAACGAGGCTTTCAGTTGTAAGCGCTGAGAAGATGACTCAATCGCTCAAAAGGGAATCCTCGGTCTCTAGAATGGGGAGGAGGCCGGGCTCTAATTCCGGGGGTTCAACAACAGGGGGCATGTTTTCCGCGGGGAATGTTTTAGGTGTTTAATCTTTAAAACTATTAGTCAATATCATTTTCTCAGTAGCGATGATCTCTGACATCCCAATGCCCAGTGACCCCACTCTCGAGGTAGCTGTGCTGCCAGTGAAGGAGTGGGCGAGGTGGAAGTCCCTAGATGCGACGAATAAATATAAGCTGATGAGAATGAGCATCTAGGGACAAACGGAAGTCGAGAAACTCCGGTTACATAATAACGTACAAGCAGGCTCTCCTCAACCGGCAACATACCTACAAGCTAATTTCTGAGAGTGGAACGATTAATTACGAATCCGTGGTTTACCTGCTATACATCCATGATATGTACTCGTTTGTTGAACTGAATGTTATGTCGACGTAGCTAGAGAATACTCTGGCGACGTGGACGTCGCCCCCCATCACAGATTCCCAGTAGTTTAGCCAGTTATTGATTTCCGTGATTATGTCTTTAGAGACTAGATTCCCTCTTGAGCCTCTCGTGTAGTAATGGCCTGCCGGATCTAAGATCGTTAGTTCCCCTCCTTCAACGGGTAGTTGGACCGCGACATGTCCTGATGTGGAGCTCTCAATGAGGATTACCTCAACGTAGTATCTCATGTTAGCGTAGCTATATATCATTGATGCTAGGAGTATTGCCATGTCTTCACAATCACCTTTTCTGAGTTTTAATGTCTCGTTCGGGAATTGCCACATCTCGTTTATGAAAGATAAGGTTTCGGAAGGGTTGTAAGGGAGTATCGGGTATAGGCTGTCGTGTCTGTACTCTATGTTATTAACGACCCAATCATACATAGCCTTAACGTCTCTCCAGAACTCGTTCCAGTCGGATGTGTTACTCCACCCTCCCGTAATGGCGTACACGATTTCACGTACTGACGGGTCTTCAGGAGTTATGAAAACCTTGACGTTAGTTTCATCCCATCTCATGTTCACCTCATTCCTTAAGTTCTGGTATGCGTCTTCGTAGGCTCGAAGCCTCGTGTTTAGGAGGTCTCTCTCGTTCTGCAAGCTCGATATTTTTGAGTTGAGTAAATCTATCTGTGAGTCCAGTATCGTTAGCTGGGACTCATAGTATGTTATGTTTGCTTGGAGTTGCGCTACCTTAGAGTTCAAAGAGTTTATAACATTATCTCTAGCTACTATTTCTGATTTCAGCGCTGAATTCTCGTTCTGCAAGCTATTCACTTGCGCGATTAAAGACAACACCTGATTACTGAGTATGTACACGTATCCGGCGAGGAGACTTACGATGACTGCGAACACTGCTATAAGAGTAATAACGACTCTCCCGCTCACGGCCTTCACGAAACTAACACCCATTAAACAATACGTGTTAACTCCTTAATTTAATACTACGTGAAAACGGCCACGTTCCTGCCTGGCCCTGCCTCCCGCCTATATGCTTTTCGGTACTCCCCTCGGCGAAGAGGTGGGTTGCCTCACCCCTCGGCTAAGCCTCATCAGCTCATCGGCACCGATAAACTTATAACAGGTACATATTTACTCACAGAGCTACAACAATTTCCAAAGCAACTCAAATACTCAAACAAGTGAATAGTCTACGTTGTTTTAACTATTAGTCTGCTAGCTGCTTCTTTATATACTCGGTCTAGGAATTCGTAGTTTCTTATTATTCCTAGTTTTTCGAGTTTGTTTATGTGTCTGCTGAGGGTGGATTTGGGTAGTGCTAAGCCGTGTTTTTCGAGTATGTAGTCTCTGACCTGGCTCCAAGACTTCGCGTTATTTGCGAGTGCTTTCAGCACTAGTTTCTCCCTCAAGCCTAGTTTGCTTAGTTCGTCTAGCGCTATTGCTACGGCCGCGTTTTTAATGGTGTTTAAGTCTTTCTCGCCGTCAACGTATCTACGACCGAAGTAAGCTAGCCAGCCCGGTATTCCGTCGAGGAAGTCCACGGCTTCTTCTATGACGTTAGTAGGTGGCTCCACGCCCTCTTCTCTGAATCCTTTCTCGAGGAACTCTCTCGAAGATTCTGGTGTAAACCTCTCGACCACTACCTCGTATACTCCGCGGCCGTATAGTGGGGAGGACGGGTTCTCGTACCCCATGAAATCCCGTAGCATACCGACCTCGGAGCCGGCGACTATGAAAGTGATGTTCTCCAGGTTGTCGTAGGAGAAAGCTACCGCGTTCTTCAACTCGTAGGATAGGGGTGGCCGCGTGGATTGCACCTCGTCTAACACTATCACGAACCTCTCCTTCCTCTTATTAATCTCCGTTAAAAGACCTACCAAGCTAATCGAGTCCCGCCCCCTCCACCTGACCTGGACAGATAAGCCAGATATCTCCACCCCCCTCACACCCTCTAAAAACCTTCTAAGCCTAGTCAACGAGGATTCAAACGCTTCCGTGAGCTTAACCTCGAGATCACCCCTCCTGTAAACACCCCTCATATCCACGTACAAGCCGTCGACCTCATTCAAGAAAACCCTCAGCAAGCTAGTCTTGCCGATACGCCTCACACCAAGCACCGCTATCATAGGATAGCCACGCTCAACACCCCGGTGTAGGAGTTCTAGCTCCCGCTCCCTATCAAACAAATCTTCACGCCTAGTCTTCGGCCTCAGATCGAATAACCCCATAGTTCCACCCCGGAACATAGTTCCGCACCGGAACTAATAAATCTCACACGCAACGAAGAGCACGAAGAATACGTCAGTAAAGGGGTAAATAGAGATAACGTGAGGAGGTACGCTAAAAAAGAATAAGCTACTCTTATTAAAGATATGGAGGATAGTGAGATTCATGCAGCACTTCTGGAGTTAAAACTGGTTTGGTGTGTTGTTTTATGCTGGGAAGCTTACGTTTATTGTTATGTTTGTTGTTAATATCGTTATTCTAACGGTGGCTGTTTTTCCGCTCAGGTACTCTACGTAGTCGCTCCGAATCAGCACGGGCTCCGCTAATTCTTTTGTTTGTTTTGGTAGTATTACCTCATATCCCTGCCCTCCCCACCAACCTATCAGTACGTCTGGGTTGCTTACTAGGTATATGTCGCCGGCCCCCACGAATAAGGGTACATCACCTGTGTTCTTAATGGTTAGCTTAAGTGTTTCGTTCCATTGATCCCATGTTGTGGGGGTTATGTTTACCTCAAAATTCATCTTAAGGTTGAAGGTTTTCTCGAATAGTGTTGTGTAGATTCCTGGTGAGTGATATAACCACAGGATTACTTCGTACGTCCCCTCAGGCCATATCTCCCCTTCCCATGTCCAGTAAAGTACGCACGCGTCAAGGACTTTAGACCCGGAGAGGTAGGAGAACTGTGTGAAGACATTCACATAATCCCCGACTTCGAAGAGCAGGATTTCGTTCCCCGCAGGATGCGTTACGTTTATGCGACCAAACCAATGACCAGTAACGCCGTTGATCGTCGTAATATTACGTAAATCAACCTCACCGTAAATCCTAACCCTCCAGCAAACCTCGCTATCCTCAACTATCACGAAACCTTCTGAGGTAATATTACTTACCCTAGGCTGACCAGGACTAACGGATGTCGTAGTAGGTGTTGACGTGGTCCCGGGACTCAAAGTAGTCGTCGGGGTGAGAATGAAGTAAGCAACGAACGCACCCACAACGCCCAGAACAATTAGTAAGACAGCCAACAAGAAGATGATTCTCAAGACCCACACACCATACAACAACACCTACAATTAACAAATAGATTCAAAAACTTATAAACACACCTAAAACACTCTCTTGTTTATAGAGATGTAGGGAGAAGGTAGCTAAGAAGCTACAACACCTGGAGACTACTTACGGTACTTGGAGGAAACTGCTAAAGCAGGTCTTAAGAAGGGCGATATTCTCGTGAAGCCTGTCAGCGGGGGTGAGGTCAGGGTAAGTATAAGTCCGTTAGTGTTTATCGTTCCTACTGAGAGCGTAGAGAAAGAAGTAGCTAAGGGGGTAGAGGAGGTTATATCCGTAGGTGATGTTACGGAAGAGAAACTTGAGGTAGAGGCTGAAGGCAGGGAGATCCTTGAGAAGACTCTAAGCGATAAGTATGAGTTGATGTATGTAGGCGATACGAAAGCTCCTTTCGATTATGTTGCGAGGGATCGCGTGAAGGGCGAGACTATCTTCATAGAGTTAAAGACCCTTAGAAAACTAACGTATCTGGTCTTCACAGAGAATGAGAAGGAGTTCGCGGATAGGATCTCAACCAAATACAAGTACTGGGTTTACGTAGTAGACTTAATGAATAAGCAAGTAAGAGGTTACTTAAACCCGTTCGTAACTAGTAAGTTAAAGCTTGCAGTTAGTGCGAAAGGCATTATTGTTGGCAGCAAGAGATGTTATGTATATGAGGAAGTAAACCACGGAGACGAGGAAAAACCCTTCCCCTAAGCCAACATGCCCTACAACACTCACCATCCGAACTCGTGGTTTGAAAGGGTAACAAAGGATCTCGTAGGGAAACCTGCATGCCAGACATAAAGTTAATAGTCAAGTGATTATGAGATCCCTAAAAGGGCTCTGAAGACCCTCATTTTTAACTAGAAGTTATATGTGTGGAGCGCCCCCAAGGTTCTAATGAGGAATCGAGTAAGTTGGGTTACTTCCTAGTTCTTCAGGGTGGGGAAGGTCTTTTTAGTACGTGCTCTTGCTACTAACCTATATACTCTAAGTTCTAGTGGCGGGTGGGTCTCTGATATCGGGGTTTTATATAGGCTAGAGACTTCGAAGATTTTCAACGCGTTTTGAGATGATCTCTTAAACAGTAGCCAAGTTATATGCTTAAGTTTGTGTCTGCTTGAGTGTGGGGTTAAGGTCTCCGCGGTTATGTCGAGGGATGCCCTCACCTTATCATAAGAGATTCCTTCTTCTTCGAGCCATGAGTAAATGTATAGCTTTATCAGAGCTGAGATTAGGGGCTTAGGCCCTGTTTTTTCAAGGCTGTATATATCTGCTTCATGCTCGTTTAACCAATTCCAAAGCATGCTGACTAAAGAGAATGTGCAGGCGATAGGGATCAGTAAACCAAGCAGGAGTAGGTATGTCCAAACATCCACATACACTGCTCGGAAGTTCACCGCCCAGACCGTCGTGAATAGCATGGAGAAGAAGACTAGCCAGAGTCCTGTGAAGCCCCCTCCAATTCTACCAATTACGAGATGTTTTCTATGTCCTTCTTCATGATAGTACACGGCTCTTAATTCTTGATCGTTAAATATCCTCAGCAACTTATCACTCACGTAAATAATCTTCTTCCTCCAATCATACCAAGCATTCAGCGGACCCCCATAACATACTGAGAACTTCATGCCGTCAATAAAGCGCTGCTCCTCCTCAGAACACTTAAACCTTCCCTCATACAATACTTTATACAGTCCGGCGAGCACGAAGAATACTATATACGCTAGCACAGATATTACCGGCAGATTACCGAGCACCTCCCACGTCACTAACGACGGAACGACTACACTACCAGTAAGAGAAACTGTTAAGATAAACCACAACCTAGTCTTTCTACTTGGAAACCTCAGATACTCATAATAAGAGGTTGAACAGACAACTAGAATTACCACATATAGCGTGATGGACAATAAAACCGTTAATACCCAAGCTAAAACCTCTTGAAACGACACTTCCCGCACCTCAGACCTATTTTAAAAGAATACATAAACCTATCTCCCATCTTCAATTCAATCTCCTCCCGCACACCACCCCACCTAAGAAAGATTTATGTCTCATTATGGTTAACTAATTAACTAGCACAATAGTTAATAAAAGCATTACCAACGAAGAGAATGATATTCAGCTCACTAATGTCTTGAGGTCTAGAGGGGAATCCAGGCAAAACCCCCTTAAGGAGCTCTAACGCGCCCAACCCATGCTTGAGCGGGTCCCTACCCACGTAGTCGTAATCTATGTCGTGAAGAAGACCCACAAGACCCCATAAATCCTCATCCTCGCCAAGCCTCCTAGCAAGAGTCCTCATTATAGAGAGTAGGGCTGAGTTTCGTTAAAATAATGGGGAAACAAGTAGTGTGCTACGGTGATTCTAGTAGTTAAAAAGTTTTGCTTTTAAGCCTATATAGTTATTCCTAGATCACTAACTATGTATTTGGCTTTGCATACTACGGCTGTAGTACTGCTTCCTGCGAAGACTAGTCCGACGAAGGCCCCGTCCTTATCCACAGGGCTTCCACTATCACCGCTCTCGATGAAGGGCTGGTATACTAGTATTTGATCGTAGAATATCGCCCATTTAGAGTTGGTGTACCAGACCTTCACTGTTGCGTTAACGTCAAACACCGTGCTAACAGTGACCCCAGTCGTTCTCCCAGACTTCCTAACACGATCACCCACGCTAACTTCAGTCACGCCGCTGATGGTGTAGGTGCTCTGATCATCACTATCTAAAACCTCACCAACCAAGTAATCAGATATCGTGATTTTCGCTATGGCAGCATCCGCGTAGTTCTTACCTTTAGGACCGAACGTTATCTTAATATATTTGTAGAGTTCCCCAACCTTATCCTCTGCCGTGCCACCATCGTAGGTCCCTGGTTGAAGTACTGCTGTGCCTAGCGGGAGGAATCGTGCCTTACTATTCATGGCTATAACATGCGCGTTGCTAAGTATGTAGAGGTCGTTATTTGGGCCATACACGACCAAACCGAGGGTTCCGGCCATTTTCCCTCCATAAGCCTTCTCCGGAACGCCTAGCGACACGCCCCCAACTATAGGCCTCACCTTACCAGTCCTGCTGACAGGCACGAGATAGGTGTAAGATGCCTTAACCAACTCTTCAAGCTGGAGCAGGGACAAAGCCTTTATTTTGCCGATCACTATAACCTCTGTTTTGAAGCCTTCTATCTCGTCAGGCACGACGTTCCTGTACTTCTCATGCTCTATATACACGATTATCCTCGGAGGATCCTCGCGGTGGCTCACACCCACAATACCCTCAAGCGCAAGTAGCCTCTCCTCAGCACGTTTTCTTGCTTCCTTAATATCTGAGGCTTGCACCCCAATCACACCCGCGAAAATGAATGAGCAGAGCAGAAGAGTCAGCAATACTAAAGACACATATCTTTTCAAATTATACACCGCAATTCTAGTAAGTGTAAGAAAGTATTTAAACCTTAACTTAAACCTTAAAAAGCGATTTAGTGAGAAATCTCATATCTTTCAATACGATCACATACATTAGACACTAAGAACCCTAATCTATCACACCCACTAGAAGTATCTAGACAGAAAGGAGCGGAAAGATCTTTATGCCTTCATCGACGCAGATCGCTACAACCCATAGAATGATCCTGATGCCGAGGTCGAAATCTCTTTTAGCGAATGGTTCGTGAACCTTGTGGGAGGGTTATAACTTGCCGCGTCATGTAACCTATGATTAAGAACTCACGTATACTAAGCTACGTCAATATTCTGGTAGTTGTTAGGCTTAATCTCTTAATATTTCGTGTGCATGAAGTTTAAGGGTATTGAGTCTTGGTGATGGGTGTGGCTAGTAAGCAACGCGTCGAGGGAGTTCTGAGTTGCTGGGGTATGCGTTAATGATTTTTGCCTCCTTCCTATGGAGTCTTAGTCCAGCTATCATAAGCAGGTTCAGTAAGCACATAAAGCCTGTGACGTTTACGGGTTTAAGAGCGCTTATAGCGTCTGTGACTCTATTCCTCGTTATGCTTTTGAGCGGTGGAGTCAAGGTAAGCGGCTTAAGTACCTACGTATTAGTCATCGCAATCCTCTCAGCCGTCATAGGACCTGGCGTCGGGGACGTCTTCTACACTAAATCTATCCAGCTAATAGGGGGTTTCTTAGCGGTCGTGCTCGGATACACCTACATGTTCGTGGCTCAAACGATAGCGGTGTTCTTTCTCGGAGAGTCCATGAGGGCGGGACTCTTAATCGGTAGCTTCCTCGCCTTCACAGGGGTCGTGATAGCTGTTCACGGCGGCACCACAATCAATCAACGCAGAAATCTTTGCTGGAGAGGTATCGCGTACGCACTAATAACCTCAGTTTCTTGGGGCGTATCTACTTCAATGCTTAAGATCGCTTTAAGCTTTGCCGACGAATTAACGCTGACTATCCTGAGACTCACGGCAATCTCCCTCATCTTCCTACCTACAGGACTCCTGCATGAGGGAGGACCCCCGAACAACAGCGTTAAACCCTTCCTACTAGCTGCCGCGGTCACCGCAACACTTGACTGGACTCTCGGCATGTACATATTCATATACTCAATAAACCTGATGGGGATTGCGACGACAGTAGTCATCACAGCCCTCACCCCGGCACTAACAACCATAACCTCTAAGACCGTGGCACGAGAGAAGCCTTCTCTAACGAACGTCGTAGGCGCCCTACTCACCTCAGCCGGCATAGCCATAACAACGCTCTAAGCACTACTAACCGGAACGAAGGTTAACATCTTACGCGTAGCTCTACCACACCGTTTATTTCTGGATGTCGAAACGCATGAGGGATTACTTGAAAACCTCTGAAGCTAAGATACATGTAAAGATATTTTATGAATAGAGGTTTTGAGATCGCAAAACCTTCGAAGGTTTATTTAGTCTTCCTTAAGCAAGGAATTTTTAAGATCTAATGCTAAATATATTTTAGGGTCGGGGGTTTTTCTACTTATGAGCGACGTGAAGAAGTTCGTTATGGGGATTCCAGGTCTTGACAAGCTTATTGGTGAGATTGAGACTCCCTACACTCTTTTAGTGGCTGGACACCCGGGTTCTGGTAAGACAACCCTTGCCACGACCGTGTGCTACGCTAACGCTCTACAGGGCAGGAAATGTCTGTATGTGACGTTCTACGAGGATAAGGGGAGGTTTTTCAAGTTCATGAAGCGTCTTGGCCTAGATCTCGAGTCCGTTGAGTCTAATGGCTTATTCAGGTTCGTTAGACTCCCGCAAGTATTAAGTTTCGAGCAAGCTGTTGAGGGGTTAAGCAAGGTCGTTACTGATGAGTACGATATGGTGGTCATAGACACTATCACGGCCTTGCTAGGACCCATTAAGGAGAATGCTGAGAAGAGGGCTTGGCTCCTCAACTACTTCTATCAATTACCGACCGTGTTAAACGACTTTCTGATTTTAATCGCTGAGCTACCGTTTGGGGAAGAAAAACTGAGTCCAGATCTGATAGAGTTCATCGCGGACGCTACACTGCTGTTGAAGCACAAAGTTAAGGACGGGTTCCTGACGAGAATCATAGAGGTGAGGAAGGTTCGCGGAGCGCCGGTACACGTGGCGGAGACATACTTCACGATAGCTGAGGGTACGGGCATGGTAGTGTTCACGCCACCGGTACTCACGGAACTTCCGCGGGAAGGTGAGGAGGTAATTGCTTTTGAAGAGCTCACGAGGTTTATCAGATTCCGTAGGGGTCACGTAATAAACGTTTTCTATCCTCCAGAACCTGGAGCAGGTCTAGATGCCTTGTTGTGGGCGTTAGCAGTAGCCATCAAGAATGATATGAGGGTGTTTGTAATCAGTTACACTAATCCAGAGTCGGTGCTGCGTGAGGCTCTCAAGAACAAGCTCATGGAGTGTGATTTGAGCGGTGAGAAGGCTGATAAACTCCTAGACAAGTACGTGAATATCACGGCGCTGAATCCCTTCGCCTATAGCCTCACACAGCTAATCATGCGAGAGCTAACGATTATAGAGCGTGCTAAGCCTGATATCGTGGTTTTCTGGGGAGTGCATACACTTAGTAGGTACGTGGACGAATTGAAGGATTTATTTAATGAGCTCACGTACCTGAAGTCCAAGAACGTGACTACGGTTAGGGTAGGCTCCTGCCTGAATGAAGATGTCTGTAACGCGGAGACAGTGATTTCCGACTTAACACTCAGGTTTGTGAGGGTTTTCAAGAGAGATGGAGGCATAGACACGAGACTCTACGTTTACGATAGGTTTAAAGAACCTGTAGTGCTCCCGAGTAAAGCGGTCACGGGGTTTGTGAGGTCGTGTGGGAAGATAGTAAAAGAGCTTGCTGACAAGCTTTGAGGCGAGAGCTTAGCTAGCTATGTTGGCTAAGCTTCATTAACTCCTCTAGTAACTGCGTGAACTGCCTCACCTTCCCTAGCAACTCCGCGTGCTTAGTTGCTAACTCTTCTCTCTCCTTAGCTAACGTAGCTAGCTTGGCTTGCGCTTCCGTGAGTTCCGCCCTCATCTTCTCTATGAGGGCTTCCCTCTCTTTCAACGCCTCGGTGAGTTGTGTTGACCTAGCCTTCAATCGCTCAACCTCTTCTTCAAGATTCTTAACCCTCTCTCTAAGTCGAGATGCTTCCTCCCTCAGCGTCTTAATCGCCTCCTCAGAACCGGCGAGAGGCACCCTGATTAAGGGAACTACGAGCTTAAGTTCCCCCTTCCTCAACTTCTCGTAAGTTTCAGCAACAAGTTTCCCAGCTTTTGTCTTACCTGATAAGTGACTCCTGATAGTCGCTTCAGTCCTCCCAAGCTCGTCAGCTATCTGAGTCACGAGCATCCCAGCCTTCGCTCTAGCTAACGAGCCAGCAGCAACCGCCAAGCTATCAATCCACGTAGACCTCTCAACAGGATCTCTAATCAACTCCAAAACCTCAGGTCTGTAGAGCGTGCCGATTATTAAAGCCATCTCGAGCTGGCTAATCTCTCTCTTACCAATAGGCTTAAGTGGGACATTACTCAAATCAATCTCAACTGATTCAAGCCGCGTACTCTGCAACTCAGGACTCTGAACTCTCTCATCCTCAACCATCTTCAACCCACCTTAAATAAAAAGGTAGCGAAGAACTTAAATCCTTAACAAAGTTAACAAAGAAAGAGAAAGGTAAGGTAGAAGAGGTAGCTGAGAAAACAGGTGAGGTAGTGGGTAAGGGGGTTAAGAAAGGGGTTAGCGCGATCAAGAGCTTCGGTAAGGGGCTAGCAAAGGGTATTAAGGAGGAGAAAGAAGAGAAATCAAATGAGTAATGATTTTTAATTAAAAAGCTTCGTAACCAACAACCCTCTCCTTATTATTTTATAAGGACTGTGAGTAACTTCTCTTAATACTGCGTAGAGAGAGGAAGCCCTGAAGTTGCCGTACGGGAATCGCTTGAGTGAATAAGTGAGACAGTATTTCAAGGGTTGTTGTCTTGCCGTTAGCTTCATACATCTCTAACTAACTATGCCCGCTTTTACGTGTCTAGGGTTGAATAAGGTTTATTACTTCCGGTACGGAAGTTACTTTCGGTGTGGAAGTTGTTGTTTGACCCGCGACCTAAGATGTCTAGAAGTGACTTATACGATTTTGAGGAGGAATTGAGTGTGTTGACTCGGTATTTGGGCGAGCCCTTAGTGGTGGTTTCAGGGTTGAGGAGGACTGGGAAGACCTCGCTCGTGCTCACGTCTTTGAATGAGTGTGGCCGGCCCTACGTATTCGTTGATCTTAGGGAGGGCTTCGCTTCGTGGAGGGAGCTTTACGTGTTGCTTTCAAGGAGTTTTAGCGAGTTTATTGTTAGGGCTTCTGGGTGGGGTAGGATAAGGGATGTTTTCCTCAGGCTGATCTCGAGGTTGAGAGGAGTGTCAGTGCTTGGCTTAGAGATATCGGTGAATTGGCTACCTGAGAAGAGACCTCTGCTGAGTGAGCTCTTCAGTATTCTCGACGAGGTAGGTGAGAGGGTTGGTGAGAGGGTCATGATTGTTTTCGATGAGTTTCAGAGGTCTCGCGGTCCTGTCGGGGTAGCTCTCCATAGCGCGATATCACATTCCTACGACTTCCACAGAAATCTCTCGTTCATACTCACAGGCTCGGAAATGGGAGTGCTCTACGGGATCTTGAAGAATCCGGAGAATCCGCTCTACGGTAGAGCTTACCTAGAGGTGAGAACCCGTAAGCTTTCAAGAGAGGAGTCCCTAGATTTTCTCAGGAGAGGATTCGCGGAGGCGGGGATGAAGATTGAGGAGAATGAGATAGAGAAAGCTGTTGAAGAGTTAGATGGTATTATTGGCTGGCTCACCTACTACGGCTACCTAAAGGTGAGTGGTAGAGGGAATTTCGAGAGCGTAGTAAACGAGGCTATCGAGCTAGCTAAAAACGAGCTAGAGTCTTTCCTAGCGAGTAGGGTAAGCAGAAGGTATAGAGTAATCATGAAGCTTCTCGCAGAGGACGTCAGGGAATGGGGGAGACTTAAAAAAGCTCTCGAAAACGCCGAGGGAACTGAGTTAAGTGATAGAGTCCTATACGAAATACTTCAAAACTTAAGGAACCACTCAATCATAGATAATGAAAACAACTTCACAGATCCTGTTGTTAGGAGAGCTGCTCAGCGCCTCTAAGAACTTCAAGCTTCATAAGGCTTCACGCTCAGTCTTCTATCTCATCAGGAACCCTTACCGTAGCAGCCGCTCTAAATGGTGAAGTTTTCTGTTGTGAGCGAGTTTATTAAGTTCTCTATGAGATATATTACGGTGAGTAATTAATGAACACAGTATATGTGTTCATTATATTGCAGACTATCGCGTGTTTAACCCCCGTTGCCGTAGCAACTATAATTCTCCGTAAGCTTAAGAAGAGCGCTCGGGGTGTGCAGGGATGAACTCAGAAATAATAATCTACACCATGATATTATATTTCGTGATTTACGGTATCGTGGGTCTTCTTGCTGCTAGGAGGGTTAGGACTCTAGAGGAATACGCCGTAGCGGGACATAAGATGGGTTTAATAGCTCTTACAGGTACTTACTTCGCTACGTTCATAAGCGCTCTCTCGTTTTTAGGGGGTATCGGCGGCATATATAGAGTAGGAATCTCAAACGTAGTTTATCCTATCATGTGGGCTACTGGTAGTGCCATAGGTCCTATAATAGCTTATAAGTTCAGGAGGGTGCCCCTAATAACCCCGGCAGAATTCTTTGAAAAAAGGTATGGTAACCAATATCTTCGAATACTGATAGCGGTTATCACATGCGTATCACTCATACCTTTCTTCATGATTCAGTTAAACGCTTTGGGCGCGGTTTACACGTTAGCTACTGGCAGAAGTTTTGCTGAGGGAGTTATTCTGGGCGGTATCGTTGTGGCACTTTACACCATCTTAGGCGGTATGGTTGCAGTAGCTTGGACGGATGTCATTCAGGGGTTCGTATTAACTGTTGGCGCTATAATGGGTGGTGTGATAGTTTATCAATTGTGTGGTGGTTTAGATAACATAATTGCTAGTGCTGCCACGATATCAACGCCTCCTGAGGTTGGGATGACGCCAACAAGCCCGGGGAGTTTAATTGCCGTTGCGTCATTCCTAACGTTACCCTGGTTCGTGGCTCAGTGGTTCACTCAGGCTCCAGGTACTGGAGCTCACCCTCAGTATCTTCAAAGGATTCAAGCCGCTAAAGACATTAAGCTCTCACTACGTATGTACATATATTCTTGGATAACTCTAGCCGTAATCTACTTCTGTTTCGTGATTATAGGTTTAGGCGGTAGAGTCCTAGTACCCACGATGCCTGAAGGCTTTAAGTCTGACTGGATATTCTTATACATCATGCTTAGATACGTACATCCAGTAATTGCTGGCGTGGTCTTCGCTGGCATAATAGCTGCGGCGGCATCAACCCTCGATACTCAAGTACACTTAACTTCAGTATCCCTATCTATAGACGTAGTGAGAGGCCTGAAGAGAGAGATCTCAGAGAGGAGCGCACTACTAATATCCAGGGCTCTGACGGCTGTGTTGGTTGCGATAGCTATATACTTCTCTATATATCCTGCCGCGGAGATACTGACTTTAGGCGGCTATACGTTGGGACTTATGGGCGTACTCTATTTCGTTCCAGTACTACTCGGTCTTTACTGGAGGAGGGTAACAGCAGCAGGCGTGGCTGTCGGTACTGTAGTCGGCATCATAGTATTCGTGGTTTGGCAGACATTGTGGGGATTCAGTATTTACGGTCTACCGCCTGTTGGTATAGGAGTTATGACGAGCCTCGTGCTAACCGTGTTAGTATCCCTCTTCACTAAGCCACCTCGTGAAGACTGCATCAAACCCTACTTCGAGTGAACCAGAGTGGGTAATACTCTTGGCGGATTGGCGGGTAAAGTAGCTTTCATAGATCTGTCTAGAAATAGAACTAGGTTAGAGAATTCTGGGAAGTACAACTGGTTGATCGGTGGACGCGGGCTTGGAGCCTACCTACTCTTTCAAGAACTAGAACCCAGCACTAGACCCTTCGACCCTGATAACTTAGTAGTGATTTCTCCGGGACGCTTAGTAGGTACTGAATGTCCTCAAGCAAATAGAACAAACCTCTCTTCGAAGAGTCCCGTCACTAGCGGGACAGGATATTCTAGCGTCGGCGGATCTTTCGGGTATAATTTGAAGCGAGCTGGTTTTGATGCCGTGATCATTCACGGGAGGTCTGAAAAACCTGTGTATCTATGGATCACTGAAGACTCAATAGAGATAAGGGATGCGACCAACTTATGGGGCTTAACGACCTCAGAGGTGGTTAAACAGTTAAGGGAGCTTGAGAGTAAAGTTAGTGTTCTCTCAATAGGACCTGCGGGAGAGCGTCTAGTCTTCGCTTCAGCTGTGATAGTTGATGAAGGGAATGCAGCAGGTGGTTGTGGGATAGCCAGCGTTCTAGGTTCTAAGAAGCTTAAAGCTGTGGCGGTATACGGCGATAAAGAAGTTCCAGTAAGTAATCCAGAGAAACTTCGTAAGTTAAGGGAGGAAATAATTAGTAGAATGGAAGCATCTAATCACGTCAAGATTCATAAGACTCGCGGCTAGGTCGGCAGGGTGTTGCCTCGATTTCAGAAGCTTTCAATGCTACCTGTTAGAAATTATGAAGACGATGCTTGGGACGAGAGTAAGCTAAACAAATTACTTGAAGGAATTTTGAGATTTCGGGTTGACGTAAAGGGGTGTCCTCAATGCTTCATGCAATGCATGAACGTGCTTGAGGTTCGGGAGGGTAGATACGCGGGGACTAAGTGTGTGGGACTTCAGGCGAACGCCGGTTATGGTTTTGGTCCCAGGTTCGACATCGATGACCCGTTAGTTGTAATCAAAGCTAACGCACTCTGTAATGAGTTAGGGCTTGACATAGATAATGCGGCAACCATTATCTCATGGGTCTTCGAGCTATACAGTAAAGGGTTGGTGAGTAGGGAGGAAGTTGATGGTCTGAATCTTAGTTGGGGTAACGGAGATGCATTACTTGAGATGCTTAAGAAACTAGCTTATAGAGATGGCATCGGGGAAGTCTTAGCTAGAGGCTTCAAGCAAGCAGCCTCAATAATAGGTAGGGGTTCCGAATATTACGCGATGCATGTCAAGAATCAAGGAATAATAGATTCCGTGAGAACGGCCATAGCGTGGGGTTTCGGACACCTAACTTCTGTTAGAGGGGCGAGGCACCTTGATGGGTCGCCAACCACGGAAGCGAGAGACTACACACCAACTCAATCACTCGAGCTCTTTGGGGTACCTACTGCGTCTGTCCAGACAGTCTATGAAGGGAAGGCAAAATTGGTTTTCTGGTTTGAGAATTTCAAGGCGATCACGGATTCTCTCGGAATATGCTACTTCGCAACTTACTGGGGTAACGCGCTAGAGCTTTTAGGACCTAAAGACTACGCGACGCTCTACCAAGCCGTAGTAGGTGAAGAAATATCGCCTGATGAATTACTTCTAATCGGGAGGAAGATACGCGAGTATGAGAAAGCGTTCAACACTATACACGCTAACTTCACTAGAATGGATGATATGCCTCCACCAAGAGTGTTTGTTGAGGAGGTTAAGAGCGGACCCCTCAAAGGCACCAAGATTAACAGGCGAAAATATGAGGAAATGCTAGACGAGTACTACAGACTACACGGATGGGACGAAGACACAGGACTTCAGAAAAGAGAAACCTTAGAAGAACTCGGACTTCACGACATAGTAAGCAAACTTGAGAAGTTCGGGAAGCTTATTAACTAAAAACGTACGTACCACGTTTCACAGTAAATCTCATCTCAATTTTTATTTAACGCCTCTCTACTGAAGAGACTAATTGATTTCTGATTTGAGGGTAGGTTCTTGAGAGCAGATCCCATGTTTTGTTTTAGACAACGTGTTAGCCTCCAAGCTCAATCATTTTCATTAAGAGTTTTGCCCCGTTCCTCATGCTTATCATTATTGATTCAGGACTCCAAGGAGATCCCGTGAGTTCGTTGTTGGATATCACGGCTATTTTTATGAACGGAATTCCCAGCCTATAACATGCGAGTCCAAACCCGTAGGCTTCCATTTCCTCAGCGTCTGTGCTTAGTTCCTGGTGTACTCTGAGAATGTAGGTTGAGTTAGCTGTCCATATGTTAGCTGAGGCTATGGTTCCGTTTAGGAAGATCTTAGGGTAATAATCTTGGTCTCTTCCGGTTAGGTTAGCTGGTGTGGGAGGGAGTGAGACCTCCTTACTAGCTCTCTCAGCCAAGTCCAGCAACTCACTGCTAGTGTTTAGGTAGAGAAACCTAAACCTCGTCCCGTTAACGAGCGTTATGCCGAGACGCATGTATACCCAGTTCTCATAACTTAGATACCTCCTATTACCATACGGAACTATCCTAGCGGCGACAATAACGTCGCCAGTGTCATGATCATAGCTATGAGCCCCGGCCGTGCCTATGTTTACTGCCCACTTAATATTAAATAACGTGCTCATAGCCATAACCGCGCCCGCAGCTGCTTCCTCGCCTATACCGCTTATAACTATTACAACAGGTTTACCAGCTATTTTTCCAACACTAAAGTTATACCCCATAGCTACAAAAGACTTCTCTAAATCAAATATCTCAAAAATGTACCGCGCTTCATCAAGCATCGCAATAACTATCCCGACCCTAGGTGTGGTATCCTTAATTATAGCGTTAGAGGGAGTTACAGTAGAAGTAAGAGTAGTGAGGAAAGTCGCAGTAACAGTAGTTGTTGGAGCTAAACTAATCCCGGTATAGAAAGCCCCTATGCCAATAATTATTAACAGAAATATTACCATCAAGACATTCCGGCGCATCTTACACACCACACATGAGGTCTCTAGCCATAAAATATAAATCTCCTTATGCGCTTCTTTAATAAAATCATGAAAGATTTACTATGATCTAATTGCATCACGAAAGAATAAAGAATAATATCATTACAATGAACAACTATAACTTCACACATGAAAAACCGGCAATGCTGTAAATAAACAGAGATTGCATCAAGTATAGTATAGTATATTTATTAGTTTATTAGTTTAACTTAGTCAGCGATACACGTGGGTTAAGCATAACTTTATCTTAATACATAGTGCTGAGACCCTCCTCGCCCTAAAGAGCGAGGTTTTCAGTTGTAAACTTGTTAATCTGTTAATTTAGATACGGCCTCCTATACCACGTGAGGATAACGTAGCGAAACTTCGAAAGACCTCTTAAGGGAATATCCGTTAGTATGAATATTCGTTGAG
>Ga0105154_1000093_pt1 | contig 38045 bp, 36 predicted proteins | sample SSWtaG_FD_89672 | JGI IMG/M metagenome (GOLD analysis project Ga0105154, IMG submission 89672) | Hot spring microbial communities from Sandy's Spring West, USA to study Microbial Dark Matter (Phase II) - SSWsed_matched | ecosystem: Environmental > Aquatic > Thermal springs > Hot (42-90C) >... | reverse complement strand
GATCTGCCAGAAGGGCATCGACGACGTGGCCCAGCACTTCCTGGCGAAGCGCGGGATACTGGCCGTGAGGAGAGTCAAGAGGAGCGACATGGAGAAGCTGGAGAGAGCCACCGGAGGGAGGATTGTGACTAGCATTAGGGATCTAAAACCCGAGGATCTTGGAGAGGCGGAGCTGGTCGAGGAGAGAAGGGTTGGAAATGACAAGATGGTATTTGTTGAAGGTATCAAGAATCCAAGAAGCGTAACCATACTGCTAAGAGGAGCTAATGACATGGTATTAGACGAAGCAGAAAGAAGCATTAACGACGCCCTGCACGTGCTCAGGAACGTCATGAGGGAGCCGAAGATCGTTGGTGGTGGAGGAGCGTCTGAAATAGAGCTCGCCCTGAGACTGAGAAAGTTTGCACAGACTCTAGGAGGGAAAATGCAACTTGCAGTCGAGGCCTTTGCCGATGCGCTAGAGGAGATTCCAGCAATTCTAGCAGAGACGAGCGGTCTAGACCCGCTTGAGGCGCTGATGGAGCTTAGGCACATGCACAGCGAAGGCAAGGTATTTGCTGGCGTAAATGCCATCAAGGGTGGGATTGTCGATAACACAATAGACGAGAACGTTCTAGAACCTCTTCTAGTCAAGAAGCAGGTTATAAAGAGCGGCAGTGAGGCTGCGGTAACAATCCTGAAGATCGACGATGTTATTGCAGCTGCGCCTCCAAAGAAGAAGGAGAAGGGGAAGGAGAAGGAAGGAGAGGAGTTTGAAGGCGGAGGTTCAACAGAACTCTAAGCTTAAATTTTAAAATCAAGAGAGGACCGCCGCAAAGACTTTTTTACCGTTGTCTTTAAAATTCAATTGTCACGTTTTTTGAATGTTTTCGACCGATACGCAAAATTTAAAGCCCCACAGTCAGGGAGTTTTTCCCCGCTGTCGCTAGGAGTTTTGACGCAATGCTTTCCCCTATAACCAGGTGATAGTGGTTGGAAATTGAGATCCCAAAAAGCATTAAAGAGGTAATTGGTCCTAAAAGGCTAACGAGATACGAGCGTGCCAGAATCATAAGCGCGAGAGCCCTGCAGCTATCGCTTGGTGCACCCCCTCTAGTAGAGCTCTCTCAACTGAAAACCCTTGACACTCTTGAGATTGCTGAAAAAGAGCTGGAACTAGAACTGCTACCTGTTACAATAGCAAGGAGAATTCCAGGCAAGAAAAAGCAGCTGGTTCCGGTCAAATGGCTTCTAGAAGCCGAAAGGAGTGGTAGAAAAGAGGAGGCTACGGTAGTATCTAGAGGCATGTAGCTCCTTTCTTTCTAAACTACCCCAAATGTAGGGTCAGCCCCTTTCGTGACATTTCTCTTTTAATGCTTATTCACCCCGAACATTTAGCTAAACAGAGAGGAGCTTGGAGTTTAGGAGCCGAAGTGGAAGTACCAGCAATGAGGGCCTGCTCTCCAATAACTGGCTTTACTCTATTTATAGCCGAGAAGCCTAAGGCGGCAAAAGCCATTGCTACAGCTCTTTTTGGGAAACCGCTAGAGTGTAGAAGGCAGGGGGTGCCCTACTGGGTTGCCTACGATAGTGGCAGGCTCTGCATTGTAGCGTCGGCTGCAGGACACCTCTTCTCCCTCGCATCGCTGACAAATGAATACCCTATTTTCGAGTATGAGTGGGTGGTTCGCTGGAAGGTCGAGAGGGGATCTAGACACCTGAGAAAGTTTTACAGCCTTCTTGAGTGGCTCTCCAAATTCGAGCCAAAAAACGTCATAAATGCGTGCGACTTTGATGTTGAAGGGAGCGTAATAGGCTACAACGTTATACGGTTCATCTTGAAGAGAAGAGACTACTTTAGAATGAAGTTTTCCAGCTTGACTGAAGACGAGCTCGCAAGGTCCTATAGGAACCTGCTGCCACCCGACGCCAATATGGTTGAAGCTGGCCTGTGCAGACACGAGCTTGATTGGATTTGGGGGATTAATGCTAGTAGGCTTCTGATGGACGTTTACAGAGAGGCTTTAGGGCGGCGTAGAGTGCTAAGTCTTGGCAGGGTGCAAACGCCAACACTTGTAGAGGCTATTAACAGGTTCGTCGCAGACGTCGTTGAAGTTGCAGAGCCGAAGTACACCGTCTCAGCATTACTGAAGAGAGAGGATGCGAGCGAGACATTTAGTGGAGTCCACGAGAACAGCCCATTCGAGTACAAGCATGAGGCTAGTGTTGCAAAAAGCATGATTCTTGAAGCTGGAGTAGGTATTGTAAAGCGCGTTCACATTGAGAAAGGAGAAAGGCCTCCACCCCCACCATTCAATCTAAGCGATCTACAGGGCGAGGCCTACAGGCTGTACGGGTTCTCGCCATACAAAACACAAAAGCTTGCCGAAAAGCTCTACCTTGAGGGCTTGATAAGCTATCCGAGAACCGAGAGTCAAAGGTATCCCCCCGACTTCCCACATGCTAAGGTCCTAGAGAGACTGAAGCTCCTGGATTACGCGAGCGAGGTAGGCTATGTTTTCAAGGTTAACCCAGGGCTTAAGCCAAGAGAGGGGAAGAAAATGGATCCCGCACATCCAGCAATATACCCGACAGGCAAGAGGCCTGGTAGGCTGAGCGAGGACGAGAAAAAGGTCTACGATCTGGTAGTAAGAAGATATCTTGCAAGCTTTATGGATCCCGCACGGATAACCAGACTGAAAGCACTTATAGCCTTTAAGGGCCAGCACGTTATTGCTGAGGGGCTAAACGTTGAGTGGCGTGGGTGGACCAGGTTCTATCCTCTGGACATAGCAGAGCGCACCATTCCATTGCTTAGAGAGGGAGACCGTGTTTCCGTGGTAAAGGTGATCGTGAGAGAGCACTGGGAAAAAAAGAAGTCAAGACACACTAGAGCAAGCCTGCTTCAGTGGATGGAAAGCAACAGCATTGGAACGGAGTCTACGAGGGCTCCAATAATTGAAACCCTATTTAGTAGAGGGTACCTCAAGGAGGAAAAAGGGGGCATAAGGCCTACGAAAACGGGTCTGGTCGTTTGCGACATTGCAAGCAAGTACTTTAGTGCGCTAACAGATGCGAGCTTGACAAGAGAGTTCGAAGAAATGCTAAGGCGTGTTAGAATGGGGCTTGAGAGAAGAGAGGATGTTTTAGAGAGAGCCAAGAATACAGTTAGGGCGCTGGTAGAGGAGGCGAAGTCCAGATTTGAAGACATAAAGAGCACGATACTACTGTACGAAAAGACGAGTGCAGCCAAGAGGTGCTTGGTCTGCGAGCTTCCAGCAACACACGGGCTTTGTCACATACACGAGAAGGCACTAGAGAGCCTTGTTGAAAGCCTCAACAACTTGATTAGGAGAACAAACTTGAGTAGGGAGGGCCTGCTCTCAAGGATAGCCAGGAATAGGAAGCACGGCAAGGCAGTTAGAGAGGTTGCAACGCTTATTCTAAAGGGGCTTATAAGGCTAGAGTGAGTCTAAAACCACGGGGTGGCAAGTGTGACTGTTCTGCTCCTAGGACCGCAAGCATGGTGGTATAGAAGGGAAGACATCGTTGAGGTCACGAGTAGCAAAACCGTCCTGCTAAGCGTGAGCTACAAGGACTTTCCAGACGGGGAGACGTATGTTAGGGTGCCCGTTGACGAGCATGAGTTTCGCGGCGAGGACGTTTTGGTTGTGCACTCTCTAGCGCCACCCCAAGACAAGAGCTTGTGGCAGCTGCTTTTGATTCTCGATGCTCTGTCGTCCCTAGGAACTCGCAAGATAGCTGTTTTCATACCCTATATGGCATATGCACGCCAGGACAAAGTCTTCCTGAAAGGCGAACCGGTTAGTATCAGAGTGCTAATGAGAGCGATTGCCCTACAGGGTGCTAAAGTGCTGTTTACAGTAGATATTCACAACCCACAGACTCTAAGCGAGTTTGGAGGCTACGCCGAAAATCTCCTCATGTACGAGCTGCTAAAGAGTCCAATCGAGCGCAAAGCTCCCGAGAATCTCGTAGTGATTGCACCCGATAGGGGGGCTATTCAAAGAGCGGAGGCTCTTGCAAGAGCTCTTGGAGCAGACTTTGATTACCTTGAGAAGCTGAGGGACAGAAATACCGGTGAGATCTCCCTAAAACCTAAAAGCCTGAACGTGCGCGGAAAGACTGCTGTTATTGTTGACGACATTATCAGTACGGGTGGCACCATAGCTAGGGCTACGCAGCATCTATTGGAACAGGGTGCTAGCAATGTCTTGGTAGTGGCTTCACATGCCCTAATGGTCGGCAATGCAGGAGAAAAGATCTACAATGCAGGAGCCCGTGCCATTTATGCTCTCGACACCCTGCCTCCCAAGGAGGGAGTGAAATACGTTAGTTGCATTAAGAGTGCTATTTCCAAAATTAAGATGGCGGGGATCATAGACCTGTAGTGCGCCTTGCAGAGCGGAGCAGAGGCACCTTGAAGCGCTCACTTTATTACCTGGTTTATAGTGGAAAGCATCCCTGTCTTTCAAAGTTGGAGGCATACTCGCTACTAGAGGGTTGTAGGTTTCTCCTCGAGCTTACCCAGCTTGCCGTCTTTGAGGTTGAGAGTCTTTCTGGAGAAGATTTGATTAATGTTCAAAGAAGGTCTTCAACAATAAAGGAAATCGGTAAAGTGCTGGGCATCGCTACAGCCGACTCTGTTGACTCGTTTAAAGCACTCCTACGCGAAGCCTTGGACTCCTGTCCTGGTAGAGAGGTTCTAGTGAAATTTACCAGAATACAGTCTGTTTCGAGAAGCCTAAGAAAGCTTGAGCTTATCCGTGCTATGAGAGAGCGCCTAAGGGAGTTGTGCGTGTCGAACGTGGAAGTTAAGGAGTGCAAGCGCGAATGGAGAAGTCTTTACAGTATCGTTCTCTCAGATGGAATAGTCCTTTTGGGGAAGGTGCTTTCACGCGAGAGGAAGTACGAGCTTCTAACCGAGAACCCCCATGACCTACCGTGCTACAGACCTGGAGCCTTAACACCTTGGTTTTCTAGGCTCCTAGCAAATATTGCTGTAGGTCGAAAGCGCTTCCTCGTTCTGTTAGATCCGTTTTGCGGTACAGGCTCTATACCCCTTCAAGCTATGAAGGCGAATCAGAATTTCGTGATTTGTGGAGAACTTCGTAAAGACGGTGTGTACTGTGCAAAGATCAACCTCGATCTCTTAGGGGAGGGTGTTAGCGAGATTGTTAGGTGGGATGCTCTTAGGGTACCGCTACGCGAGGGGTCCATAGACGCTATTGTTACAGACCTACCCTATGGCAGGTCTACACGTGGCCTAGTGACTGAGGAGCGTCAGCTCGCACAACAGTTTGTTGAGAGGTTGCATCGCATCTTAAAACGTGGAGGTAGGGCTGTAGTAGTCGCTCCTGCCGAATGGAGGCTTTCATGCTCTCCAAACGAGAAAGTGGCCTTAAGGTACAAGTGTCCCATGTACGTTCACTCTACTCTGACTAGAGAGATCCTGGTGTACGAGGTTGAGTGAAGGATTCATTCTAATTCTGGGCTCCTCCTCTGGGACGCCCTACCTCGGCGAGAGCATGCCATCAATTCTCCTTGCATTTAGAGGCTGGTACATTTTGCTTGATGCAGGAGAGGGGGTGCAACTCGAGCTTTTAAGCAGGGGGATAGGTCCTTCGAGAATTACATCGATACACGTAACCCACATGCATGGCGACCATGTCTTTGGGCTTCCAGGACTCCTGCAGTCAATGGGCATGTCATCACGTACGAGAGAGCTTGTGGTTCAGGGACCCAGTAGTCTGAGAGAGTACCTTGAGATGGTATTTAGAGTGACAGGCTTCACGCCTCCATACACAATCTCGTATAAAGGGTGTCAAGAGTCCATTGAGTTTGCAGAGCTCAACGCTGCTATCAGAATAGAGTGCTTTAGAGTCTGCCATGAAGCTGAGTCTTACGGCTACGCTGTAACCGGTATTAAAAGAAAAAGAGGCGTGTTGGAGCGCGTTTTCAAGGTCTCCTATACGGGCGACACTAGACCCTGCGACGATTACCTTCCCTACATTACAGAGTCTGATGTACTAATTCACGATGCAACCTTTGCTTCTAGCATGAAAGATGAGGCGTGGAGATTCGGCCACTCAACGGCAAAAGACGCTGCAATTGTTGCTCAAAGAACACACTCCAAGCTTCTCGTACTCTTTCATCGCAGCTCAAGGTTTAAGGGAAAAGAAAGCATTTTGTTGACTGAAGCTCGCTCTATTCACTCGAATACTGTACTGGGTGTTAGGGGGCTGAGGGTCGCCCTTTAGCCCTGTGGGCTCGAGCTTCTAGCACACTTGGCTACTCTCCCCAGTCCTCTCTTACATCCTCGAGGACTCTGAGCTTAAGTTGACCGTCCTCTTCGTACAGCTCCAGCTGGGCTCCACACTCCTCGTGCTCGAAGACCTCGCCGACAATGGCATCGTCGGGTACCTCTACGTTTCCACTGCAAACAGGACACTCGAGTTCGGGCAAGCCTACCACCATGTACTGATGCTTGGTCGTACGAGAGGAGCAACACACCCCTCTTCTCATGAATAGGCTAAAAAGCTTTATGACTCGCGTGTTACATTCCTTAAGCCAGAAAAGCACGGGTAGAACCCGTTGGGTGACGAACGTGAAGCTCGGTAGAAAGTGTGGCGAGCTCAGGTTCGGGCCCGCCGGGAAGCCACTAGACCTTAAAGGTGACATTTTAAAGGCACCCGAATTCCTCAAGAGGCTTGGCCTCGATGCGATGGAGTACGAGGCCGTGCGAGGAGTCAACATCAGTAGGGAAAAGGCCGTAAAGCTCGGACAGCTTGCAAGAGAGAACAATGTTCTCTTGAGTCTGCACGCTCCCTATTACATCAACCTGTCTAGTGCGAAGAAAGCGACGGTTGAGCAGAGCGTTTCAAGGCTTGTTGACTCGCTTGTAGCAAGCGAGTGGATGGATAGCTACGCTGTTGTCTTCCATCCAGGCTACTACACGGGCTTCACTAAGGAAGAGGCTCTGAAAAAAGTCATTGAGGGGATTGATAGGGCTTGGGAGGAGGCTAGGAGTAGAGGGGTCGAGAAAACCTGGCTTGCCCCAGAGACTACTGGCAAGTCCAAGCAGGTGGGAAGCCTCGATGAAATCATTAAGATATGCACATCTGTCGAGAGGTGCAGACCTACGGTTGACTGGGCTCACCTTTACGCTAGGAGTAGAGGCGAGTTCCCAAAGACGATCGACGATGTTCTAAGGGCGATAGAGGCTTTTGAAAGAGAGATCGGAAGGCACGCGGTCTCGCCCCTGCATACGCACTTTTCAAAAATAGAGTATGGTCGAGGTGGAGAGAGAAAGCACCACACGATGAGCGAGAATTTTGGGCCAGACTTCGGCATTATCTGTAAGGCATATGCCGATACAGGCATTAACGCTACCATTATCAGTGAAAGCCCCGTTTTAGAAAGAGACTCCCTCGTAATGCTCGAAGAGTGCAGAAAGTTCTGTGAGTGAAACTCAAGGAAGCGCTCTGCTTCTTAGCGAGCAGAAACGTTCGTATTGCTTCCAATGACGGTCTGCAAGATGATGAGCGCCCCGAGCCGTACCATGACGAACCAAACACAACTACGACATGATAACTGGTGTATAAACGGTGGGCAGCGCGTTCTAAGGCCCTACAGGGTCAAGTGCAACGATGAATGTATGGCTGAACACAAAAACCCGATCTAAAAATGGAAGGCATCACGGAACACAGGCTCTCTTGGAAAGCGGCATACCTAGCTTCGACACTAAGGCTATGGTGTAGAGTGTAAAGAGTGCTGCGTGGAGTGCTAGGTAGCTTCTAGAACCTAGAGAAAAAGCGCTACACCTGAATACCTTCTCAACCCACTCTGGAGGGTCGCAGTCTGTTCCCACTATAAGGACTATAGGTCTACACGGCCTGCTCGTAAGTGCTGCCAAGCTCTCTCTACCACGCTCGCGAAGAACTGCGGGCACGTAGCCTTGATGTACGTATCTCTGTACTGCCTCATAGAGCCCCTCTCTGAGAACTGCCGCTCTCTTTCTCTTCAAAATGCTTTCCCTGAAGTACTCGATGACCTCCCGTTCTGTCTCGCCTCCAAACTCACTCCAGAAGTCTGGGTCGAGCATGATGTGGATTCTGCTGTAGCGCCCTCCTAATATCACAATTGACACCCTAGGCTTTAGCGCGTCTCGAATGTACTTGCTAGTCATCACAAAGTATGAAGTTCTTATCGGAATGTCCAGTCTTCCCGTTCTCGAAGCGTACCCCCTTTTTGGTATGCCTGCTAGATTGGTCTTAGACTTGCAGGAGAACAGCACTAACGCCGTGGTGGGAAGCTTACAGCTGAATACCACGCCTTTTTCTTTCCTCTTCAGATCTAACTTTAACAATTCCTAGGAATATAGCACACGACACACAGTAATGTTTTACTACGGGATAGCGCATTATTATAGCTCCCTTCTTCTCTAGCTCTCTTGCAAGCTGCGGGTCCACCGGGCTGTACATTCTGGTGACCTTTATTGCCTTGTCTTCTGGCACGAGCTGACCGCAGTTATCACACTGAACTCTATCGACGCTGCCCTTTGACCCCTTGTGTCTACCCCTACTACTCCTCTTCTTCGTCATAACAATCTAACCCGCTCCTCCTATCGAGTGTTGCCACGCTCTTCCCTACTGCCTCCCTACTCTACATTTTGTTCTGATATTCTGACCAAATTCTCTAATATGTCTTGGCTAGCCTAATTGCCGTTACAGCCGCAAGGCAGCAGATGGGGCACGACTTTCCCTCAATCCACTTAGGTCGCTCTAGCGGTGAGCCTAATACCTTAGCCTCGATTGCCCTCTCAAGCTCTTGTCCGCACGTATCGCGCCCACACCATGGAAGCTCTACTATCCCCCTTCTACTGCTTATTATTTGGCGCGCCTCCTCAATGCTTTCAACTTTAGCGTATCTGTCCTTAAACCACTCCCACGCCCTCTTGTAGAGGCTCTCATCGTAATCTCTACCCAACGCATAAAGCTCCTCGCAGAGCCTGTCTTTCGACACCTTGGTCTTTGTCAATGTGTCCCGACGTGCGACAATAAGCTCGTTACCCACAAGCTCTCTGGTCCCAACTTCAAGCCTTAGAGGAACGCCCTTTTGTTCCCACTCGTAAAACTTTCTTCCAGGAGTTACATCCTCCCTCCAATCCGTTTTGACCCGCAAGTTGCACTCCTTAAGCCCGCTTTCAAGAGTTCTCACGTAGCTGTAAACCCTCTCTGTTGCATCCTCGCTCTTGCCTGGAATGGGCACGAGTATGACCTGTATGGGTGCTACCTTAAATGGCAGTACCAGTCCGCGCTTGTCACCATGAATAGCGATCACCGAGGCAATGACCCTATCGGAGAGGCCGTAGCTTGTTTGCCACACGTAGTCGTTCTTTTCGTCTTTGAGCTGCACCTTAACGTCAATGGCCTTGGAAAATGCTTGCCCTAAGTGGTGTACCGTTCCTATTTGAAGAGCTCTCCCGTCCGGCAGTATCGTATCGAATGCGATAGAGTACAGCGCTCCGGCAAACTTGTCCCAATCGGGCCTCTTGTGAACCATGTATGGAATTCCGAGCTCGTCGAAGATCCTCTTGTAGATCTCAACCGCCTCGAAAACCTGTCTCTCTGCGTCTTCGAAAGAGGCATGTGCAGTGTGTGCCTCCTTGAAGCTCGTGACCTCCCTTAGTCTGATCATCGCTCTCGTTGCTTTCGTCTCGTACCTGAACACGCTGACAATCTGGTAGTACTTTTTTGGCAATTGCTTGTAGCTGCTAAGCCAATAGCTTTCCATTAGGCTTATGGATGTCTCGCTTGTAGGGCGAAGGGCGTACTTCACGTCAAGCTCTTCCACTCCACCGTGAGTGACCCAGTAGACCTCGTCTCTGAAGCCCCTAATGTGTTCTTCCTCTTTAACGAGTAGGTCCTCTGGTATTAGTAGCGGTAGTAGAATCTCCTCGTGTCCCGTTGAATCTAGGTGCTTTCTTATGATCTCGAGTATGTTTTTTCTGAGCGCAAAGCCATACGGCATCCAGACCCCCACGCCCTTGACCGGGTACCTGCCATAATCGTACAGCTCGGCCTCTCTTAGAATGCTGTCAAACCACCCGCTAAACTCCTCGGGACCCGGCTTCTCCATGGTGCCGACACCCCATCGTGCCTAATCATTGCTATTCTCTCAATCAGCTTTCCAGCTATATCACTCAACTTAACTAGTAACAGGATCGCTTTAAAGGGTTGAAAGTTAGTGGGAAAAAGTAGAGTGTGGTGTGAGCTTTTACCTGCTTGCAGCGCTCTCAACCTATTAGCAGTAGCAGTGCTATAATTAGCCCGTATATTGCGATTCCCTCTCCTAGTGCAACGACAAGCAGCACGCTGGAGAACACTTCGGGCTTTTCGGTTAGAGCGCTAAGACCCGATGCTCCAGCAAAGCCTACAGCTATTCCGGCTCCGATGCCTGCCAGTCCAACAGCGAGTGCTGCTCCTATCGGGATGTATATATTGGCTTGTGTTGCAGCTTCCTCCTGTGCTGCAACCGGTACCGGTAGCAATGCCATTGCTGCTATTAGTGCTGTTGCAGCTAGTAGTAGGATGGAGCTCTTCTTCCTTAGCGAGCTTGCACCGATCTTGTTCATCTCCTTACCACCAGCTCTGAGCCTTTTTGCAGAGGTAAAGTTTGGAGCGTGAACTTTCTCGTAACGTTTAAAATAACACTTCAACTTTAACGCCAATGAGCGGCTAAAAAACTAAACTGTCTGTCTTTTTCTCTTCATCATCTTTAGTCTCATAAACTCCTCGCGTGAGCGCTCTTCGAGCACTAGGCTTATGTGCTTTATTGCTTTAACTAGACTCGGCATCACAACGTTGTCTATCGCATTTATGAGCCTTTGTGTCTTCTTTAGCTCTTCTAGCAGTCTTCTCAGCGAGTACTCGAGCTCTACGAGCTTCGAGTACTTTGTGAAGGCCTCTCTTAATGCCTGCACGGCCTCAATCATGCTTGGTGGCACATCTACGACTCCTGGAACAGGAGGGAACGTCTCTTTCTGCACGTCTACCACCGGTACCTTGACGGCAAAAGCCACCCTTTCTCTAACTCTCAGCTTTAGCGTTGGAGGCGTGAGTGCGCTCATTTCTCTCACTCGCTCGTATCCAGCTTGAATGGCCGCTCTGCCGTAAGCCTTGTACGCCTTGTCAACCTCCTCGGCTACGCTTTCGTAAAGTCGCTCGTATTCCTCGATCATGCTTCTAACGTATAGGATGAGGGCGCTTCTCTTCTCCTCTAAGACCTTGCGTATTCGGCGGATGCTCCTTGCTTCCCTTCTCAGCCTGATCAAGTTTATTTTTGTCGGCAACACCTTCCTAGGGTCTACAGCCAACCTCCTGAACCCTCTATTCTCCTGCTGTCTTCCTACGATAGTACTTTTGTATGAACTCTGGCTTGATATTGGTCAGCTCGCTTTCAGGCAGTATGCTTAGAACGTCCCATGCGATTTCCAGTGTTTCCTCAATGCTTCTGTTCTCATTTGGTCCCTGGCTCAGGAATCTCCTCTCAAAGGCCTCGGCAAACCTCAAGTACCTCCTCTCCACCGGATTCAGGCTTTCCTCGCCGATAATAGTTGCGAGCCCTCTAAGCTCTTGGGCTCTGCTGTATGCTGCGTAGAGCTGGTCTGAAACGTTTGCGTGGTCCTCTCTCGTCTTGCCCGCACCGATGCCCTCTTTCATAAGCCTCGATAGGCTCATGAGAACATTGATTGGTGGGTAGATTCCCCTATTGTACAGCGTTCTATCGAGTACAATCTGGCCTTCTGTAATGTACCCTGTTAGGTCTGGTATTGGGTGCGTAATGTCATCGTTTGGCATCGTTAGGATTGGCATTTGGGTAATGCTGCCCTTCCTTCCGTGGACCCTACCAGCTCTTTCGTATATCGATGCGAGATCGCTGTACATGTAGCCTGGATAGCCCTGTCGTCCTGGAACCTCCTCTCTGGCAGCACTTATCTCTCTTAGGGCTTCGGCATAGTTTGTCATGTCTGTTAGGATTACCAGGACGTGCATGTCTCTCTCGTAGGCAAGGTACTCTGCTAGAGTTAGTGCCGCTCTTGGTGTTACGAGCCTTATCATTGCCGGCTCGTTGGCCAGGTTGAGAAACATGGCAACGCGATTGAGAGCGCCTGTCTTTTCAAAGAACTTCTTGAAGAACAGTGCCTCGTCGTGTTTTATTCCAATGGCTGCAAATACTACTGCAAACTCCTCCTCCTCGCCTCTAACTGTGGCCTGCCTTGCAATTTGTGCTGCTAGCATGTTGTGTGGCAGTCCGCTACCGCTAAACAGCGGAAGCTTTTGTCCACGCACGAGGGTGTTCATACCATCAATAGCGCTGACGCCTGTTTGAATGAAGTCCTCCGGGTAGGCTCTCGCTGCGGGGTTTAGTGGGGCGCCATTAACGTCTCTCTTGTCCTCTGCTATTATTGGAGAGCCGCTGTCGATGGGCTCTCCAAGACCATTGAATACCCTACCGAGCATGTCCTCTGATACTGGCATTTCAAGCGTTCTGCCGAGAAATCTCACTTTAGTTCCTATGGTAGTTATTCCCGTTGTACCCTCAAAGACTTGAATGACGGCAAGATCCCTACTGACGTCTAGTACTCTTCCCCTCCTCTTCTCTCCAGTGGGCAGCTCTATTTCGACGATCTCGTCATACGCAACAGATGAGACCCCCCTCACGAAGATAAGGGGTCCCGCTATGGCTTCTACAGTTTCATACTCTACTACTCCAAGAGAGGCGCTGCGCCCGATTCTCTCTCTCACGAGCTCTCACCTACGATTTGTTTTAGCTTCTCGAGAATCCTCTCTCTAATCTCATCTATTTTCTCGACCTGGTCATTAGGAACTGTGAACCTTGCTCTAATAAGCTCTGCAATCAAATCGGTTAGCTCTTCTTGAACTCTGGCAACAGTAATCCTTCCAGCTTGCACGTGCCTTGCAACCTCTCTATGGAAGTACATTATAGCCTGGAGTATCTTGTATTGCTTTTTGGGCTCTGCAAACGCGTCTATTGGGTCGAAGGCGTTTTGCTTGAGAAAGCCCTCCTTGAGTATCCCTGCTGTTAACAGTACGAGCTTGTCGCTTTCGGAGAGTCCCTCTGTGCCAACGAGTCTCACGATCTCCTTTATCTCGTCCTCTCTTAGCAAAACCTTCATTGCCTCCCTTCTAAGCTCTGCCCACTCTGTGCCAACGTTCTTGTGCCACCACTCTGCAACGGTATCTGCATAAGCGCTGTAGCTTATTATCCAATTGATTGCTGGATAGTGTCTCGAGTACGCCAGAGCCGTGTCAAGAGCCCATAGCACCCTTATGAACCTTCTCGTGTGACTTGTCACGGGCTCTGTGAAGTCTCCTCCAGGCGGGCTGACTGCTCCTGCAAGGGTAACAGACCCTATTCTCTCAGGGGCTCCTGTTGTCACCACTCTGCCGGCTCTCTCGTAGAATTCTGCCAATCTAGATGCAAGATAACTTGGAAAGCCCTCTTCGGCTGGCATCTCCTCGAGCCTACCGGCAATTTCTCTGAGAGCCTCGGCCCATCTGCTCGTGGAGTCTGCAACAAGCAACACATCATAGCCCTGGTCTCTGTAGTACTCTGCCATTGTCGCTCCAACGTAAATGCTCGCCTCCCTTGCCGCTACTGGCATGTTGCTTGTGTTTGCAATGAGGATGGTTCTCTCCATGAGAGGCCTTCCAGTCCACGGGTCCTTGTATTCGGGGAACCTCTCTAGAACCTCCGTCATCTCGTTTCCTCTCTCGCCGCACCCAATGTAGATTGCAATTTGAGCTGCACTCCACTGCGCAAGTCCGTGAAGCGTCACGGTTTTCCCTGTTCCAAACCCTCCTGGTATAGCTCCCGTACCTCCCTTGGCCATTGGAAAGAGCGTGTCGATTATCCTAAGCCCTGTAAGTAGAGGTTCTGTTGGCTCTAGCTTTTCCCTAAAGGGCCTCGGAACTCTAGCGGGCCACCTGTGGTAGAGCTTGACCTCGTGCCTCTTGCCGTCGTGCTCAACGATGGCAATGATGTCCTCGACGGTGTAGTCTCCTTCCGGTGCAATTTCGACGAGCCTACCGTGGATGTTTGGAGGAATCATTATCCTGTGCTCTATAAGTTCCGTTTCCTTGACGCTACCAATTATTGTGTTGCCCTCGACCTTGTCTCCTTCCTTTACGGTACCTGTAGGCTTGAAGTGCCACTTCTTGTTTCTTGGTAGCGCCTCTACCTTAACGCCTCTCATTACGAAAATGCTCCCCGTAAGGCTCTTTATCATTCCTAGAGGCCTTTGTATTCCATCGTAAATTTGGGTTAGAAGTCCTGGACCCAGCTCCACGCTTAGGGGGTGGCCTGTACCGTACACCGGCTCTCCAGGCTTTAAGCCCGATGTCGCCTCGTAAACCTGAATGTACGCTCTATCGCCTTGAATTTTGTTGATTTCGCCCACAAGCCTGTCTTCTCCAACCTCAACCATTTCATACATTTGCGCTCCTGTCATGTTGTCGGCTACAACTAGAGGTCCGGATATCCTGACTATTCTACCCCTAACTGCCATGAAATGCTCATCCTCTACCTTTCAAACAGCATTGTAGAAGCCGTTCTTTCAAGTTTTGGTTTAATCATTTCAAAAATTCTTGCAAAAGAGTAGTCATAGACTATCCTCCCATCTGTAGAAACGGCTTTGAATCCTCCCTCGAACTCAGGTGGAGCTTCCTCAACGGTTAGTGTTAGCTTCTTGCTATCTATCTTGCTTCTTACCTCCTCGCTCTCTAATATCCCATTTACGAGCTTTAAGTCCTCCTTTTTAACGTAGATCGTGAAGCCCACAGCTTCAGGAACTTTTTCTATGAAGTCGTTAATAAGCTTAGCAAGCATGTTCTCTTTCGTGGCTCCTCTGATAGCATAGAGCTTGCTTCTGGCCTCCTCTAAAACCATTGAAATCCACTTTGCCTTAACATCTGCCACCTTAGACCTCAATGAGCTTTCAAGCGCTGCTTCAATACTGCGCAAAGCTTCCCTCTGCCTACTATAGCTCTCGCTTATCTTACGTTCAAGCTCCAACACCAACTCCCTGTAAGCGTCTTCTAGCAGCTTTGAGGCGCTAGAGTGCGCTTCGCTGATCTCTCTTTCGGCCTCCTGGGCAACCCTTTCTGCAATCTCTCGAACAAGCTTTTCGGGATTCCCGTACACGCTCAAGCTAGGACACCTCAACCGTTAAAAGCCTAGGGCTCTAAGCATGAGCTCTCTCATGTTGAGGGGCTTCCCTTTGCTTTTAGAAGTTGGTAGAAAGGAGATTATCTTTTTAGATCTGCTAATCACCCTGTTAATCTCGTCCGAAACGGGCTCTGCGAGGTCGCGAGCAACCAGAATTACAGCAACGTCTTCGCGAACAGCATTGCTTTCGAGTTTCAAAAGGAGATCGTCGGGGTCCGATGCCACTATTCCTTCGCAACCAATCAGCCTGCACGCAGTAACAGTCTCCTCGTCTCCAATGACGAGTACCTTACCTTCCATTTTGATTTCGGCCTCTCTCGGAGTTCCCTTTGAAGACGCTCCTGCTCTTTCGCTTTGCTACAAAGCAGGCACGCAAGGGGTCGGTTAACCTTTTTAGCCGTTTGAAGGTAAAAAGCGTTTGGCACCCAGGAGGGCTGCCAAAATGCTGCTTCCAGAGAGGATTGTCGAGGTCAACGTCGCCGTTGAGAGGGAGAGCCTTGGTAGCCTCGTAGCTACCCTTTTAAGAGAGGGCATCTTTCACCCTACACCTCTGGCATACAAGATTAGCGCATCGGAAGATCCGTTAGCGAGAAGGCAGCTCCACGAGGTTTCCAGCAAGCTTGAAAAGATTTCAAGATATCTTGGGGAGCTAAACATCTACAACCCTCTGAAGTCATACGAGATCTCAATCGAAGGTGGAGACTGGCTTAAAGCTACCGAACGACTCCTACAGGAGTTCAGACCTCTGGAGGACTACGTTGATGGCATCTTCGATTCCATACAGAGGGCTAGAGAGAAGCTCAAGCAACTCGAGGAGCGCAAGGAGCTCCTTGAGCCCTTTAAGGAGTTTAATGTCGACCTTTTGGTAGCCAGCCAGCTGGAACGCTTTGCAGTTTTTGCTGGCAGCATTCCCGCTGCAAACGCCACCCTGCTAAATCAAACACTGCTCGAAAGCGGTGTTGATTACGTGATGCAGGCACTAACCCGCGAGCAGAGGGCTTACATTGTCGTTGTAAGCAGTAGGAAAGAGCAGCAGGAAGTCCAGAGGATCCTCAACAAGCTTGGCTTTCAGCCCCTTACGATACCGGAGCAATATCCTCAAAATCCTATGGAGGCGTATCAGCAGGTGGTAAGAGAGATAGTTGAGTTCGAGAAGGAGCTGGAATCTCTTAGAGAAGAGCTTCGAAAGAGATCCGATGTTCTAAATAAGTACTACAGTACCTTTCACGCGATTAAAGGGGCATTGAGAGTGCTCTCCGTTGCAAAGCATCAAGGCCCGCTTTCATTCCTAAGCGGCTACATCCCAGTTGGGTACGAGAAAAGGCTCAGAAACGTCCTGGAAACCTCGACCAAAGGGCTTTACATGATGGTTTTAGGGAGAGTTGCAAGGGGGGCAGGCAGGGCTGCATCTCCAACTCTCGTGAGGGTGCCAAAGCTCCTCAAGCCATTCCACTGGATAGTATCGCTATATGGCGTGCCAAGCTCATCGGAAGTCGTTCCAACAATTTTCGTTGCCTTAACCTTCCCCCTCCTGTATGGCTTAATGTTTCCTGATGCTGGACACGCTCTTGTGATCATGCTGTTTGGGGTTTATATGTTAAAGACCGCACGCGGCAGAGAGGGAAGGGAGAATCTAGGTCTTCTAGCAATATACCTGGGTCTGGCTGCATTTGTTACTGGCTTCCTTGCTGGAGAATTCTTTGGTCCTCTGGCAGGCCTTGCCGAGAAGATATGGCACGGCCATCCCCCCCTTGCATCTCCGGTGGAGGCTGGAACCGAAGGAGGAACGTTCATTCTCATAATGACGCTCTGCTTTAGAATTGCAGCTTTCATGCTAGTGAGTGGAACGCTTCTAGGTCTGCTAAATGCCGTGCTCGAAAGGAACCGTCACGAGGCTGTAGCTGTCAAGCTACCCAAGTTCCTCCTATTTGCCTTCGCCACATATCCATTCCTGTTCTACGACTTGGAAAAAGCTGGTAGCATCATTTACGATGCTACATTTGGAGGGGCAAAGACCGCTGAGGGGGCCCTGGTGAGGTACGGTGCTCTGGTGAGCCTTTTTGCACTGCTGACGCTAGAACCAGGGCTGGAGGCTCTGAAGCACGGTGCGCACAGGGTAAGGTCTACATTCCCAATGGCGTTCCTAGAGGTATTCGAGTCTTTGCTTCTTGTTATCGGAAACACTGTGTCATTCCTAAGGATTCTCGGGCTCTCTCTGGCACATAGCGGCATAATGTTGGGCTTCGCTCTACTTGCAACGCTTGTCGCTGGAGATGTGGTGGGTGATCTCGTCGGAGCGATAGTATACATTGTGGGCAACCTCCTGGCGATAGGCCTGGAGGGCATTGTAGTATTCGCACATACGCTAAGGCTTCACTTCTACGAGTGGTTTACGAAGTTCTATTCCGGAGCAGGAGTGCCATTCGAGCCTATATTCTCATCCGTGGTCGTCCGTGTTCTCTAAAGCCCAATCTTCAAGCTATATCCCTTCTTCTTCAATCTCGAGGAAGCGGCTCGTGCGTGCTAGAATTCAAAAAGTGCATCTCCTTAGCTCACTAGAGCGAGGCATGCTACTTGTCTATACCTTACGGTTTGGGTCTGACCCTCTCTGCTACGAGAACCATTGTCGTTCCTGCAAGCATAAACCTTGTCACCACAACGAACCCCAGCTTCCTAAGTGTTAGAACGTACTCTATGCTGTAGGGGTATCTCCTGTATGTTTGAGGCAGGCTCTCGTACAGCTTCAGCCCCCAGTATCCCATTACTAGCGAGCCTGCAAGAGCTGATGCCAGTCTGAAGTAGAGATATGCCAGCAGCTCTCTCAGCCTTGAGTTGTAGGGCTTGTTGAGCTCGAGCACGACAAGCCTGCCGTTGTGTCTTAGCGTTCGTGCGAGCTCGAACAGCGCTCTACAACCATCGAATGCATCTCTGAGTGCAAAGCTCGCAATAGCCCCGTTGAAGACGCCATTGCGGAATGGCAGGTACTCGAATACCCCCCTCACCCTCTCGAGTAGAGGGCCTGCTTCGTCCTCCCTGCTCAGCCTACCAACCCTGTAAAGCATTGACAATAGAGGGTCTAGTGCAACAACTAGTGTGGGATTGCACTCGCCTCTGCTTCTGAGCTCGTACACCACTCTTACTATGCTCCCGGGACCACTACCCGCATCTAGGAGCGTGCTTGCATTCCTGCAGAGTGCGTAAACTGCTACTTTCCTCAAGCTTCCAACCGTACCCATGCTCATAACGATATTTGCTTTCTCATACGCCGATACTACTCTCTCGAGCGTCTCCAGAACCCTCCACCATAGGCCCTCTAGCCCTGGCATGAGTCCTCAACCTGACCCTACGGGCGCCTGTAGTAGTACCTTGTCTCTAGCCCATGGTCTACGAGAAGTATTCCAAGCTTCGACAGCTCCTCTCTTATCATGTCGGCTGCCTCGAAGTGCTTCTTCTTTCTCAACTCTCTTCTCACTCTGATAACCGCCTCTACAATTTCTCTCTCTAGTGGCGTGATGTGCTCTCTTCTCTCCATACCTACAGTAAACCCGTAGATGTAATCTGCCATTCCAATAAGCCTCCTAACTAGCAGTAGGGTGGCCGTAGTAGGCCTCTCCTCTATGTCCCTATGGAATATTCTGGTCGCCTCCAAAACCGTACCGAGAGCCCGGCTCGTGTTAAAGTCGTCGCTTAGAGCATCCTGAAACTCTCTGTACAGTGCTGTCACGACCTCGACTGCCTTCACGCTCTTCTCGTCGAGCGAGAACTCGTGAGCGCTTTTCTCCAAAAGCTCGTCGACCTTCAAAATGACGTTGGTTATTCTCTCGTTGTTTCTCCTGGCCTGCTCCAGAGAGTCTTCGTTGAACTCTAGCTGTGACCTGTAGTGCGAGCTTAGAATCCACGTTCTGACGATCCCCCCCTGGAACTTTCCTAGCAACTCCTTCAGCGTTACTACGTTGCCGAGGCTCTTGCTCATCTTCTCTCCTTTAACGACAAGCATTCCGGTATGCATCCAGTACTTGACCCAAGGCTTCTTGCTGAGAAGAACCTCACACTGTGCTCTCTCGTTTTCGTGATGAGGGAATATCAGATCCTGGCCTCCGCCGTGAATGTCAATGTGACTGCCAAGATACTTTATCGACATTACGCTGCACTCTATGTGCCAACCAGGTCTACCGGGTCCCCATGGACTTGACCAGTACGGCTCTCCAGGCTTTCTTTTCTTCCACACCGCAAAGTCGAAGGGGTTTTTCTTTTCCTGGAGAAATTCTTCCTCCTGTCTCCACGCCTCCCTCTCGGTCCTGCCCGACAGCCTACCATAGTCGCTGTACTTGGTGACATCGAAGTAAACACTGCCACCGGAAGCGTACGCATAGCCCTGGTTTACAAGCTCTTGAATGAACTCGATGATTTCCTTAATGTGTAGCGTTACTCTTGGATTTACGTGAGGTCTTATGCCAAGCTTTTCAATGTTTTCGAGATAGTCTTTGGTGTACTCCTCAACTATTTCGGTCCAGTGTCTACCTGTCTCCCTTGCCTTGTTTATTATCTTGTCATCGATGTCCGTGATGTTCTGAACGTGTATTACCGTGTACCCTCTTGTCTCAAAGAACCTCCTGAGCGCATCAAATGCAACGTAAGTTCTAGCGTGTCCCACGTGGGTCTCGTCGTAGACTGTGGGTCCACACACGTACATGCGTACAATTCCCGGAACGAAAGGCTCGAAGTCTTCGACTCTCCTTGTTAACGTGTTGAACACTCTTATTTTTGGATGCACAATAGGCGTCAACCCCGAAAAAGAGCTCTCAAGGACCCGTAGAAGTAGTTTTGGTTCAAGTCCCTATTAAAGGGATCCCTGCTGCCAAGAGGCAGCGATTCTTAGAGCTCCATTACCGGTATGGGGCCGAAGCTTTTGGTTTCGATCTCGCTTGCCATTTCCCCGGGCCTTACTGCGATCCCTCTGAACCCGACAGTCCTCTTCTTCACCACAGCATACGACCAGAGGCTTTCAAGTAGCAACTTCAGCTTTCTTTCGCTAGCTCTAAACGCAACCATGTCGATTCCAGCGAGGCATACCGGAACGTAGAGCAGCAGGTCTCTTACCCTCAGCCTCCCACTTCTAGCCTTTTCTTTAAGCAGGTCGTCCTCTCCCACAGGAAGCATTATCTCGTTGAATCCTGTTGCACACCCGTTCGCACCAGCTCGAGCTAGACTCGAGTTTATCTCGTGTGCTGTATTAATGCACCCACCACCCTCAAGCTCGCACCCCCCGTAGTCCTCCAGCAAGCGCGCAACTGACTCTTCCATCCATGGGCTCAGAGAGAAGTCAAATCCCCCGAAAACAGCCTTTGAAGCCCAATTTTCGAGGTGTTCTCTTGCAATGCCACCTAGCCTCCTGGCTAGGCTTTGAAGATAGCGCTCTAGCCCATAAACCCCCCTTGCAGTTAGCTCTCTTTTAGCCTTGCTTACATACAAAAAGGCCATTGTGATCGTATTGCTCGTGTAATCTAAGGGCGTTCTCGATAGTGGGAAGTATGGTGTTAGAATCTCTCCGCGCGAAAACTCTACTCCAAGCCTTGTCATGCTTTCCGGGGTTTCAGAGGACCACTGATAAAGAAGCCTTGCAATGTCGCCAAGCCTGTCCTTCTCCCTAACAATAATGTGTGCAAAGAGTCCCTGCTGCGCGATCTCGCAGAGCTGCCTGAGTCTCGGATCGCTAGAGTACAGACCTCCAATCGAAGCGAGATGCTTATCGTCTACGAGCTCTAGTATTGTTTGAGCAACTTCCATGAGAGAGAGTCTCGACGGTGGAACCGGCATTGCTATACGCGTTGTCCAAACCTCGATTCCTGCCTCCTTTTCAATAACCCGCTTCAAATCCTCAAGGGTGCCTACAGCGTTTTCTACCTCTTCCCGAATCTCGCTCTTGTTCCACTCACCCAGGTTTCTTGCTGCAATGTGATACGTTAGAGCCCTGACCTTCAATTCAATCCCACTCTCAAATGCTAGTAATAAACGTTGTGGGTTTGGGCCCTTATTCTTCTAATCTCTACTGCCTATCGTTCTTCAACTTCAGCTTACTTGTTCATTCTCACTTTTCTGTGAGCCTCTCTAGTGTCGCGTTGAGAGCTTTGCTTATCCCTGTCGCCCTCCTAGTTGCCTTTACAACAGCTTCTATTAGTGCAGACTTGAGTGCCCTCTTTTCGAGCACTTTTATACCTACGATTGTTGTGCCTCTAGGTGTTATGACCTCGTCTCTCATTTGCGATGGATGCATGCCCTGCTTTCTCAAAAACTCAACCGTTCCCTCGAGCACATCGAGTACTGATGCTAGTGCAAGCTCGCGCGGCATGCCTACAGCAAGTCCTCCAAGAACGAGGCCATCAATTACCTCTGCGATATAGGCTGGTCCTGAACCCACAAGTCCCGTCCATGCATCTAAAAGCTCCTCTTGGACCCAGTATACCTTTCCGAGCGTTGAGAAGACACGCTCGACAAGCTCCATCCTCTCTCCAGGCTTAGTACCATCTGCTATTGCAGTACTCGACCTACCCACTAGAGAGCATATGTTGGGCATTGCTCTGTACACTTCCGCTTCGGGCATGTGTTTTTTAAGAGTCTCTATCCGCACTCCAGCCATAATGGAAACCACAACCTTTCCCTTCCATAGTTCCCTTTCGACCTCGACTAGTACCTGTGGAAGGTGAAATGGCTTAACTGACAGTATCACCAAATCGGCTCGAGAGACGGCCTCACTGTTGCTTCTCAGGGACCTAGCGCCAAGAGTTTCGGCTTCGTGCAGCGTACTTTCGCTTCTCCCGGTTGCAACAACGTTCCTGTATCCCGAGGAAACTAGAGCCTTAATTATCGCGCGTCCTATTCTCCCAGCTCCAATTACTGCTATTCGCTCGGCAATAGGTGACACGCTCCGAAGACCTAGCTTGAACTTGGTTAGTTGCAAAAACTCCTAATAAGCCTTGGTGCAAGCGGGGAGAGCGGGCTCTCCCGTGCCGATCGGCACCCTGTCCCGTTGCTTTCAGAGGATTGAAGTTTTAGAGGGCCGCCGCCGGGATTTGAACCCGGGACCTCCGGATCCACAGTCCGGCGCTCTACCAGCTGAGCTACGGCGGCCAATGGTGCTGTTACGTTGGCCGTCGTTCGTCATCGCAGGCTTTAAAAGCCTGCTTTTTCGCTGCGGCCCTCGCCAAACTAATGTGTTCTTTTGAGGCTAAAAGCGTTCTTGGCGATCCCTCAAAGCTTGGACGTCTGATCCTAACCGCTTCCTAGTATCGCGTCTCGAAAGTACCCGTTTCGGTGATGATCCTCTCTGCCATGACCTCCCCGTTTTTAAGCACAATACCGTATACCTCTACCTCTTCCCCCTCTCGCAAGCTAATTAGTCCAGTAAAGCTCACTTTTACACCCTTGTCAAGAAAGAACGTCACGAAGTGATCGTGTCCTCCACCGCTTAGCGGGAAGGCAAAGTATCTTGTTAGAAATGTGGGCTTCGAGGAAACAACTCCTCTAAGCTTGACTCTCATAGACTTCAGCTCTCCACTTAGAACTGAGGACTGCGCTGCTACGATATATTCCTGTCTTCCACGTCTCTCCTTCGGTAGTATCCGATGCGCTCTCTCTTCTTTTCTCTTCCTTCCGAACAAACGTGCCATTTCACCAAATACCACGTATACTTTGGGTGTACTGGTGTGGTATATCTTTTTGCGTTTTGAGGGGTGGGGGCTAGGCGTTCCGTCTCTCTGGTTCTGCGAGGCAAGCCTCGATCTAGACCCTGACTATTGCAATTTTTCTAAGTGGCAAGCCAAGCCTCTTTGCGAGATAGTAGTGCGTTAGGAATAGTAGGGCATAGTCTGCACTCTCCCGCTTGAAGCCTTGGAGTCCACAGTAGTTCATAAGTCCCTTGATAACAATCACGTCGTGATCTAGAATCTCGTCGAGATCGGACTTGGGTACTAATAGCTTGTCGAGACCGGCGGCATCTGTCTCTATTGGGAGAACGTTGATTCTATCTGGAACCTCGAATTCTTCTGTTGCCTCTCTGTACGTTATGTCGTTTGCATACGAGCCCGTTTTAACGTACACATCGACATCAATCCCGTAGTCTTGAGAGAGTAGCTTTAAGAGCTCGATGTCAATTAGGAAGCCTCCAATGCTACCTGGTAGAAATGCCATGCTCTTACCCTTAACGCTCTCTAGAAACTCCTCCACGCTAGCTCCATGAACCTTCTCTTTTTTCAAGCCTGCTAGCACTTGCTCAAACAGCTCTATTGAGTCCTCAAAAATCGCATTAAGTGCGCTCGTTAGAGCGGATAGCTTGAGCAGGTACTCTACTTTTTCGGCCGAGCTCTCCAGCGAGTCGAGCTCTCCTGCAACTCTAGACTTAAAGACGTGCTTTACGTAAGAAAGCTCCTTCTTCTTAACGTTCTTGTACGGATCGCTGTTCCCAAGCAGGCTCTTGAGCTTCCTGTACGACATTGTTGCTAAAAGAACGACCTCGGTACTTGGGCTAGTGTAGCTCGTGACGACCTCTATTATTTCATGGAGCAACGTCATCTGTAGGTCTTGCTGAACGCTGCCAGACTCTTTTAGGAGCTCAACGATCTCCCTCGTCCTGTATTCGAGGATGTAAGGGATAAACTCAGCAGTAAGCTTCAACACTAGTCCCTTTTTATGACGGTCTTATTGTACAGTGGTCAAGTTTCTATTGTGTATGGCATGCCTCTTAATTAACATTCCATAACGCTTCTGGTGGAAAAGCGAGCGTGCGTGCTGCAAGCAATGCTGGCATTCCCCTAATTGCTAACAGAACAGAGCCCTCAGGGCTTCTCTTCTGCTCACACGCTCCACATCCTCTCTACCAAAATTGTACTGCAAGGCACTCGTCGCAAACGGACCTCGTTGCAATTTCTGCCGATTCGCCTACAGGGGCCTTACCCCCTGTGAAGCTAGAGGTTACCGGCTGGCTTAGAGTAGAAGCAGCGAGACCCCGAATTCAAAACAAGTCTCCTAGACCAAGGAGACAAACGAGCGAAAGGTCTCAACTTAAACGACCTTAGATTTCTCCCATTTTCGGATCCTACAATTTTTAATGCACAGGTGCAGAAAATTCATTTAGTGGTTGCCGCTAACACCCTGAACCCCCTGGTGGACTGGGACCTTCTGCAATGAGCGGGGACAAAGCTAACACCACCAAGTACATGAGAGCGCTTTTTGAAGAGTACGAGGTAGTAGAGTTCTACAAGATCAGCCACCAGGCAGCCGTACTGATATTCAGAGAGAATCGCCTTTTAAGGTACATGCCTATCGAGCCTCTTCTAGTCGGTAGAGAGGCTCGCGTGCTGGCAAGGCTTAAGGAGCTTGTTCCAAGAGTGCTAAAGTCGCAAGTAATGTTCCACGCTCAAGACACTGATACTATGGAAACCGAGCTTAAGAGAGCCGTTGACGTGTCGCTTCGCTATCTCGGCTTGAAGCTAGATCCTCCTACCTATGAGAAGCTTTTTTACTACCTGAGAAGAGATCTGCTCGGACTCGGACCCGTAGATGTAATGTACAGAGACGAAAAGGTGGAGGACATAACCTGTGCTGGAGCTAGAAGCCATGTCTACGTGTTCCACAGGGACTACGAGTGGCTTCCAACCACAGTTAGATTCGATGACCCAGAGGAGCTTCTAGTCTTCGCCAGAAGACTGGCGTGGAAAGCGGGACACGACCTCGTCTACGCAAATCCTATTGTTGAGGGACCGCTTCCTCCAAAGATGTACAGGACTCATCTTACAATGGATGTCGTCTCCATTAGGGGGCCCTCGTTTACCATCAGGAAGGGCACAGAGGAGCCCTTGACCCTTCCAAAGCTCATCGATCTGGGAACGCTTTCAGTAGAGCTCGCAGCGTACCTTTGGCTTATGGTAAGCAACCTGCAAACAATACTAATTGCAGGTCCCATGGCTAGCGGAAAGACCTCACTCCTCAATGCTATCGCCATGCTGATACCCCCGCAGAAAAAGATAGTTACGATTGAGGAGACAAACGAGATTAGGCTTCCACACGAAAACTGGACCCCAATGGTAACTAGAGAGAGCTTTCAACCCGGTGTTTCTAGCATTACTCTCTTCGATCTCCTCAAGTCAAGCCTCAGGCAAAGGCCCGATTACATCATAGTAGGAGAGATTAGGGGAGAGGAGGCCTATACGTTCTTCCAGGCGATTTCAGTAGGACATGGGGGTCTAGGTACGATTCATAGCGAGAGCTATGAGCAGGTCATTAGAAGGCTCGAAAGCCCGCCAATGAACCTGCCGAGGCCCATGCTAGCGCTTCTGAACAGCATTGTCGTCCTACAGAGGATTAGAGAGAACGACGAGTTTTCCAGGAAGGTCGTCGAGGTCGTTGAGATTGCAGGCTACGATCCCGCGAGAAACATCATTAGGGCTGCAACGATAGCAAGCTACGATACTGCAGTTAGGACCTGGACCTTCAATGAGCCAATAACGTCCATTAGGAGGATCTCGCAGAGAACGGGAGTCGACGAGAGAACGGTTTTGGAGGACCTGAGAAGGAGAGCAACAATACTGAGGTGGATGGTTGCCGAGAACATTGTGTCTGCGAGCGAGGTTTTCGAGACGGTTAAGGAGTACCACTACTTCCCCGAAAGGGTTTACGACAGGGCAAGGAGTGCTGGCTACCTGTAGCTGGTGTCGTCCATGGGCTACACTGAGCTTATAGTCAGGCTTGCAAGGCTTGTCGAAGGGAGTTTTTTCGATAGAAGATTCGTGCCTTACTTTAAGTGGCTTGAAAGGTACCTTGTCGGAATAGGCTTTGTTCTGCAACCCGAATACTATGCTAGAGCTGCTATTACGATTTCCCTTCTAACCTTTATTCTGTGTTTTACGCCTCTGGTTGCCTTTCATACCTTGATTCTAGGATACGGAATCATACCTTCAATCATACTTTCAAGCCTGGTCTCGTTTATTGCAGGCCTCGTGGCATTTGCCGTAACAATTTACGCTCCCCTCATAAGGTACAGAGAGCTCGGCTCCCAAATAAACAGGTACATGCCATACATCTTGATGATGCTTACCTCGCTGTCAGCAGGAGGGTTCGGCGTGAGAGAGGTCGTTCTTAGAGGCTCTGCAATCGTGCCGTCAGATGCTGCAAGGAGGTCTCTTTCGAGAGTCGTAGTCGACGTTATGAGGGGGGAGGACATCAGTGATGCCCTCTATCGGGAGAGAGAGATTGTGGCCTCGCCCGTGCTATCAAGCGTTTACGAGGGGCTTGCAGCACTTGCCAGAACGGGTGTTGGCGTCTTTGACTTCCTGTACCGCTCTATGATGGGCACTTTAGAGGAGCTCGAATCCAAGCTTAGAAGGGCTGTAGACTCTCTTTCTGTTATCTCGGAGATCTTTGTTATTGCTGCACTGATGCTTCCACTCGTGATAGAAGTCATTATACTCTTTTTGGGGGGCTTTATAGAGATAGGAATCCCGCCCGAGGCTCTAGTGGTGATCGTCAACTTCATCGTGGTGCCCGTAGCTTTTGTCATACTGGTCTTGCTTGTAGACTCGATCCTAAGCGAAATAGGTGCTTGAAGTGCTTCTCAAAAGAAGGAGAAGAGTCAAGGAGATAGAGCTCAGAGACGCAGAGTCTCTCGGAGCTGGTACGATTTTCCTGTGTGTTGCCATTATAGCTGCAGGCTCGCTTTCTAGCATTCTATACATGCACTTTACTGCTGGCCTTTCCCTAGCGAGCCCACGCGAGATTCTTTTCTCGCATTCCTTTATAGTAGGATTCTCACTATCTCTTATTGCAGGTCACATGCTAATGGCAATTAGAACGCGCTACATAATACGAGAGGTAAGCCTCATCAACAGTGACCTTTCAGTGCTAGTAGGCTCTCTTGCAACTGGCTTGAGAACGGGTTCGGACTTTAGAGCGTCGCTAAGCCGGGCAATCCCGAGGCTATCGTCCCCTGTGCTACGCCATAGGATTTCCATGCTCATAAACCTCCTCTCTCAAGTAGACCTTGAAACCGCGCTACAAAAAACGTGCCAAGGTCTTCCAGAAAGGGCTAAAAACGTTCTAAGAACGCTCATTCCGATTTCCGAAAGCGGCGGCAAATCGGCTGACGTTGCCGAGGTGGTGTCCGAGTTCGCCAGGAGGCTCGGCTCTTTCGATAGGATAAAAGGAGACGCTCTCAAGCCGTATCTGTACATTGTACTGCTTGCCATCGGGGTTTTCGAGGCTGGAACGCTCTTCATGCTATACCTGGCATTGGCACTCTATGGTGGAGAGACTAGCCTGACAGGCCAGGCTGGCCTCCTTCAGCCAATGATACCCATTGAGCTGACGTGGGTGTACCTCTACTACGCTAACCTTACAATAGTGTTTCTGGCTTCGCTCTTCATAAGCAAAATTCTTAGAGCGAGCATAAAGTACTATAGTGGTTACTTTGTCGTCATGTGTGCGCTTCACTTTGTGCTTCTAGGCATCGTACCCATGTACGCACTCTTCTTCTAGCGAAGTTTGAGAGACCTGCTGCTCGAAATGCTCTCAAAAGAGAGAGGAGTCTACGCCTGCATTATGAGCTCTCTAAGGCGCCTGCTTAGATTGTAACAGCCTGCTCCGCGCTCTAGAAGACCTTTTTTGATAAGTTCGTAAATCACTCTAGCCGGATCCTTTATTCCCTCGAGAACCTGTAGCTCTCTTACGGCACATATCTCTCCTACTGAAACGTTCTGAAGAAAGTACTCAATGACCCTTTTCTCCTCTGGGTTAAGCTGGGAGAGCAGGCTTTCAAGCTCTACGCTTTTTTGCCACCTCCTCCTCTCCAACGCCTTACCTCCACTCCTCCAGGACCCTTTGAAACAAGCTCCCCAATTGCATACCTTATTGCCTCGCTACGACTCGAAAAAACTCCCTCCTCGACGAACCTGTCGATAGCCTCTACAAGCTCCTTCGGGATTTTACAGGTTATTATTACGTTAGGAGAGCCTTTCAAGGCCCTTCCCCCAAGCCTTCCTCTTGCTTTATGCTATCGTCGGCAAAGCAGATTCCAGGTGCGCAATGATTCCTACTATGCGTGACAGGTTTTTAAACGAGAAAGCAAAAAGTACTGCTCTCGCACTAATCTAATTGTAGTCCCGGCGTCTCAACGCTGCCTCGAGCCTATCATGATGCGAGCACGCTTGAGGAAATAGGAGTCTAAAATGCTGGCATCGAGCGGCAATGCCTGGCTTGAGCGCAAAAGCGAGTTCATGAGAAGAATGGTGGAGGACATCGAAGTAGGGTACCTGGACTGGAGAGTGAAAAGGCTTCTCGACGCTATCAACTCTAGACCCAAAAGCTACACTACAAGCTCGTGCAGCGGTAGGGTATGCATCATTGACGCAATAAAGCCATGGGAGCGAAAGGAAAGCTCTGTTGTCTTCAAAAAGCACGACCCTATTAGCAGTAGCGAGTTGCTGCGGGTTCTAAGCACTAAGCCAAAGCACTCCTACTGGCTGATAGTTGGTGGCCCGATCTTACACGTGATGTGCCAAGACCTAGAGGAGGTCAAGTTCATCCTAGACTGCGCTAGAAGAGCAGGCTTCAAGCACTCTGGCATTACGAGCGTCTCTGACAAAGGCTTTCTCGTTGAGCTGATAAGTAGCACTCAACTCATACTCCCACTAACCCGCGGTGAACGCGTTCTCCTAAACCTCAAGGAAATCGAAGAAGTTATTGCTCTTGTTAACGAGACTCTATTCGATGGATGGAAGAGAATCGACATGCTAGAGAAAATCATACAATCCCAAGAAGGTGAGGGAGCGTGAGCGTACTAGATACCAAAATCAAACCACTAACCGAAGGTCAAAAGGCTCTAGTGGGGGCTTTGAAGGATTCGAGTGCAGACATTGTCGGTATTTTTGGTCCTACAGGCACGGGAAAGAGCCTACTGGCCGTAGCCTACGCGTACGACTCCCTCAAGAAAAACTCGTTCAAGAGAGTGGTAATTGCAAAACCCGTAGTTGATGTCGAGTCTGGCAGAGAGCTTCTAATGTCAGAGCTCGGAGAATCGTATCGCGAAATAATGCTTGACTATCTCGGAGACCTCATGTCCCAGTACATTAGCAGACAAGAGCTCGAAGCCCTTGTAAAAGACGGTCAAGTTCAGTTTGCCGATACGCACCTGCTAAGAGGGAGAACCTTCGACCACACGCTGGTGTTTCTAGATGACGTGCAGCACGTACCCGTAGAGTCTGTTCTAGAGATAGTGTCAAGAGTAGGCAGGGGCTCGCGATTGATAATTGCTGGGGATCCTGTATTCCAGTCGCAAGCAACGGTTCTACAGCAAGTTCAAGCGATTAGGGAGCTCCTCCTTGGCGAGGAGAGGGCTAGAGTTGTGGATCTGGGTCTGGCTGACATTGTAAGGCCTGGTGCGCAGAGGGCGGTCAGGCTTCTACTCGAACTGAAAATGCGCAAGAGAAGTTTAAGCGAGTCGGAAAGAAAGGTCGTAGAGGTCCTTCGCATTTACGCTCCCGACGCCGAGGTAGTCACAGTCTTGGACTGTAGGGAGCTGCGCAAGAAGTTTGGACTTTCGGAATCTTCCGGAGTTCCAGACTATCTGGTAATCGTAAAGCAGGGACACTATGGCAGGATTATAGGAAAGAAAGGGGAGCGGGTTGCAAAAGCCGAGGAAGAAATTGGAGGGAAGCTGAGGGTGGCAGAGGCTGCTCTCTCGCTGGCTCAACTTGTAAGAGCCGTTCATCCCCTACCGTGGTCGTTAAAAGCTGTCAGGAGGGCCGACATTGAGGGCAACTCTATAGTCTTATACGTTGAATCGGGCAAGGCGGGTCCCATCATAGGGCAGAAGGGAACGTATATTAGGTTCGTGGACACCGTTATGAGGAGAATTCTCGGAGCAAGCGTTCTGGTAAGAGAGGAGGGAGGCTAAGAGTGCGAGTGGAAGGCAGAGCCCTACTGCAGGAGCTTGGTGAGGATCGGGTTGTAGAGTGGCTTACCGAAAAGACCTCTCACGTCTATCCCAAGAAATCCAGGCTCCCTCTTGGAGACGATGCCGCGGAAATCGACGATACAGGCATAATCGTCAGCATCGACGGTTACTCCCTTGCATACAGCAAGTACGAGTGGGAAGACTGGTCCGACTGGGGATGGCGCTCTGTAGTATCCTCCATAAGCGACCTAGTGAGTAAGGGAGCTAGACCGGTAGGGGTTCTGGTCAGCATCGGTCTCGAGAGGACTACCGAGTTGGATGTACTAGACAAGGTCTACGATGGAATTCTAGACGCACTTGAAAGATATGAAGTGTACCTTCTAGGAGGCGATACCAACGCCTCCACGGAAAAGGCGTGGATCTCTGTAGCATCAATAGGCTTTGCTACCACAAAACCAATACCGCGTAGCGGTGCTAGGAGTGGAGATAAGGTCTACACTACTCTAAAAAACGGTTACGGCCTCTCTGGCCTGATTTGGAAGCTATACACAAGCACTGGCCTCAATCCCAGAGAGGTTCTTGGCAGTAGGGCCATTCTCAGACCAGAGGTCCCTCTCGAGTTTTTAGAAGTCGTTAAGAAGGTCAGGGTTACTGCATCTGTCGACGTTAGCGACGGGCTATCGAAAAGCCTCTATCTAATTGCAGGTGCAAGTAAAAAGAAGATTGTCGTTAGGATGCTTCCAGGACTTCCCGACGCCTTTCTTGAGAGCACTGCTATAAGATACGGCATCAGTGTGAGGGACTGCGTTCTCTACGGTGGCGAGGAGTACGAGACTGTTTTCACCTCTCCAGAGGGGCCCGATGTCGTTTTAAGGGCATGCGAGGAAGCGGGGCTCGAGTGTGCGTATCTTGGTGACGTTGTAGAGGGGGAGGCTACTGTTGTCAGCCATGATGGGAGGAAAATCGACTACGGGGGCTACGATCAGTTTAGAGGGTACTGAGTGCTTTTTGTCTCTCTGCTCATTGGCGTAGGACCTTTATTTAGAGCCGAAAGAAGCTGTTGCAGCTCTCCCTCAACTACCCTCTCCTCCCGTGCTCTTATTAGGCTGAGCGACTCGGGATCCTTGAGTCCGCTACCCGTTAGGACTACTACCGTAGTTTCGGTTTTGTCTACGAGTCTTTGCTCTAGTGCTTTGAGGTAGCCTGCATACGCCGCTGACGATGCTGGCTCTACTAGAAGTCCCTCATTCCACCCAAGTACTTTCTGCGCGTTTATGATCTCTTGGTCGCTGACCTTGATGATTGCCCCCCTCGTGCTCTTCACGGCTCTTAAGGCCTTTGACCAGTTTACCGGTCTCCCAATTCTTATTGCCGATGCTACAGTCTTGGGGCTTTCATAGAAAACTGGCCTATCGAGCCCCCTCTCGAAAGCGTCGGCAAGAGGGGCTGCCCCTTCTGCCTGGACTCCAATTAGCCTAGGAGGCTCGCCTATCACTCCAACCGCTAGAAGCTCGCTTATGGCTTTTCCCGCAGCTGCAATGTTCCCTCCATTTCCAACGGGGTAGATGATGTTGTCCACCCTGCTCAGAGCCTCGTGTATCTCAAACACTATGGTCTTCTGTCCCTCAAGGCGCCATGGATTGAAGGAGTTCATGGGATAGTGCCTGCTGTCTAGCTCTACGATTTTCATGACGTGTCTTATCGCATCGTCAAATGATCCTGAAATCCACAGTATTCTGGCACCGTATGCTATTGCCTGCAGGATCTTTCCTCTCGCAACGGCATTGTAAGGCAGAACGATGTTCGCTGTAAGACCCGCCCTAGCTGCATAAGCAGCTGCGCTTGCTGCTGTATTGCCAGTAGAGGCGCATATAAGGCTCTTGGCGTTGCTGTAGAGAGCTATGGTAACGGCAAGAGTCATTCCTCGGTCTTTAAAGCTTCCTGTGGGGTTGGCGCCTTCGAGCTTAAAGTAGAGGTTTGAGTGTTGTCTTGACCTTACGAGGGGGGTTCCTCCCTCTCCAAGAGTCACGGGCTCTACAGGGGGTCTTGGAAGCATTCCACCATATCTCCAAACACCGTGCCCCTTGGGAGACCACTCTAGGTTCTCAAGCACAACATCCAAGAGGCCGCCGCACTTGGGACATAAAAAAAGCCTCGTATCGCCCTCGTAATTTCTGCCACAGTTTACGCAGATGAGCCTCGCATCTTCAATCTCTACCTTCATGCTCTTCCTCCAGCGGATTCAAAAAGACTGCCGCCGCGGGGAGGCCGGGTAGTATAAGAGCGCCTTCGGCCTCCCGTGTCACTTTCTCGCATTTTAATCTCTAGGCTGATATTTTTTGCGCACGATACTTGCTAATGCACTTAAGCTGCAACTGCATATTTAAACTGCTGTACGCGCTAAAACTTCCGATCTCTAAAATCGCCCAGAAACAACCCCACCATTTTTAACTTCCAAGTAGATCCAAGTAATCATTATGTAGGAAACCCTCGACGGTACCACTTCCCTGGCGGGCTAGGGATCTTTTCGAAGAGCTCAATGGCCCGTGCGTGCTACGCGTGGAGGCTGAGGATGCTTGGCTTCCAATGCTGTAGTTGAGGGCGTAAAGCAGGCAGACGGTGTTAGGAGCAGGGACGGCGAGATTTTAAGCCTGCTCAGACCGTACGTTGCCGATTGGTTTGTTGGAAGGTTTGGTGAGCTAACGGAGCCCCAAAGGCAGGCTATACCTCTTATCAAGCGCGGGGCGCACGTACTCATATCATCGCCAACAGGCACGGGAAAAACGCTCGCAGCATTTTTAAGCATTCTAGACGAGCTTTTCAGACTAGCAGAGAGCAACATGCTCGAAAACAAGGTGTATGCCGTTTACGTTTCTCCCCTCAGAGCACTAAACAACGACATGAGAAGAAACCTGGAAGAGCCTCTTATGGAAATAAGGGAGCTATACAGGCAGCAGTACGGGCGGGAGCTTCAGGAGATAAGAGTTGCGGTTAGAACGGGTGATACTCCCTCTAGCGAGCGTCAGCAAATGCTAAAGAGACCCCCTCACGTTCTTATAACGACGCCAGAGAGCCTCTCGATAGTTTTGGTTGCACCAAAGTTCCGATACCACCTAGCGGGTACAAGGTGGGTTATAGTTGATGAGATCCACGAGCTTGCAGGAAGTAAGAGGGGGGCAAACCTCTCGCTGCTTCTTGAGAGGCTAGAGTGGCTTGCAGGAAGGGAGATTCAGCGTGTAGGGCTTAGCGCTACAATTGCACCACTTGAGGAAATAGCTAGGTTTTTAGGGGGGTACTACGATGATGGAAGGCCCAGACCTGTTGAAATTGTTGATGCTAGGTTCTACAAGCCCGTAGACATCAAGGTCATCGTTCCAAAAATGAGCCTGGTGTACTCTGGAACGGAGGAGCTTAACGAAGCGATTTACAAGGAGATCTCGGAGCTCGTGCAGAATCACAGATCCACACTCGTGTTCACCAATACTAGAAGCGCTACGGAAAGAGTCGTTTTCAAGCTAAAGAAGCTGATGGAGAAAAACTGCTTCATCGACATGAATGAAATCGAGGCACACCACGGTAGCCTCAGCAGGGAGATTAGGTTAGACGTCGAAAAGAAGCTTAAAGAGGGAAAGCTTAGGGTTGTTGTTAGCTCGACAAGCCTCGAGCTCGGCATAGACATCGGCTACATAGACCTCGTTATTCTACTAAGCAGTCCAAAGAGCGTCAGCAGGCTGTTGCAGCGTGTCGGTAGAGCGGGGCACAAGATACGCGAGGTCAGCAAGGGCAGGATAATCGTTGTCGACAGAGACGATCTCGTTGAGTGTGCTGTGCTAGCAGATGCTGCGATGAAGAGGCTTATCGACAAGACTAGAATACCGAGAAATCCCCTAGACGTGCTAGCGCAGAACATCATTGGGATGAGCCTCGAGCAGAAGTGGAGCGTAGACGATGCTTACAGGCTCGTAAGGAGAAGCTACGTGTTCCACACGCTGACAAAAGAGGACTTTCTAAGCGTGCTGAGGTTTTTGGGAGGACTTGACGGCGGGCTCGAAGAGTACAGGATCTACAGCAAGATCTGGTTCGACGAGCACGAAGGCGTTTTTGGTAGGAAGCGTGGAATGAGAACGATATTCTACCTAAACCAAGGCACGATTCCCGATGAGGCAAAAATGCACGTTTTCCTCAGGGGAACTAGAAGGTACCTTGGAGACCTGGAGGAGGAGTTCGTTGCAATCCTATCGCCTGGAGACATTTTCGTTCTGGGTGGTAGAACCTATAAGTTCGTCAGGACTGAGGGGGGCAGGGTTTACGTCGAGCCAGCCGAAGGTCAGAGGCCTACCGTTCCAAGCTGGTTTAGCGAGATGCTCCCCCTGTCTTTCGACTCGGCACTACTCGTTGGTAGGACTAGAAGGAGAGTTACCAGCGAAATAGAAAGGGGTGCTTCAAAAAACGAGCTTGTTGGGCAAGTCGCTAAAAAGCTCTCTCTTCAAGAGCATGCAGCCCTTGAGCTCGTTGAGTACGTTTGGGAGCAGTACGCGTTTACGGGCGGTATTGTGGCAAGCGATAAGCTCCTTCACATCGAGATATACGACGACCCTAGAGCGAGAAACGTTATTTTCCACTCTCTGTTCGGTAGAAGAACAAACGATGCTCTATCGCGTGCGTACGCTATGATCTTGTCGGAAGAGCTCGCTGTGCCTGTAAGGGTCTCGATTTCGGATAACGCTTTTATGCTAACAGTTCCGGGATGGCCCGAGGTTCCTATAGACTCGCTACTCGCAAGGGTAAACTCTAAGAGCATTAGGGGGATTCTAGAAAGAGCGGTAATGAACACGGAGCTCATGAAGAGAAAGTTCAGGCACTGCGCTCAAAGAAGCTTTATGATATTAAGGAACTATAGGGGGTGGGAGAGAAGCCCTCACAGGCTCCAGCTGAGCGCCCAAGCAATCCTCGAAGCACTGAAGGACAGGAGGGACCATCCCGTTATTCGCGAAACGCTAAGGGAGATCCTCGAAGACCACATGGATGTTGAAAGTGCAATTAAAGTGTTAAAGTGGATGGAAGCAGGAGAGCTCGAGGTCCGAGTTACAGGTCCTAGTAGGGTTCCAAGCCCGTTTGCACACCACGTAATAGCAATAGGATACCAGGACATAGTGCTAATGGAGGATAGAAGAAGGCTGATAATGGAGCTTCACAAGAGGGTTCTCGAAATGCTTGGGAGAGGGGACAGGATGTCGAACTCCTCCTAGCAGAACGTCAAGTTGTTTGCAGTATGGTCAGTCCAAGCCGGCAAAAGCTCTCAAACAGCTCACTTGCCGGTTGCTTTAAAGTGAATGCTGCGGGAGAGATTCGAATCCGTGAACCCCTTAGAGAACCTCAACCCCAGGGTAGGGAGCAGGCTAGGCTAGTATGGACTTTATTACGAGGATGAGCGACGAAAGTGCAACCACAGCTAGAATCAAGCGTTCAAGCGCCTCTGGCCTCAGCCTTTTGAGAGCTCTCCGCCCAGTCCAGTAGCCCAGCAGTATTGCTGGTAGGATCGCCACAGAGAGAGCGATATGTCCCGTGCCAATCTGTCCTGTGAACGCGAGTCCCGACACCACCATTGCGTCTGCAACCGTCATGTAGGTCATCACGTACTTTCTAACGTAATAGGCAGGATACCCCTGGTTCGTTAGTGCAAGTGCAATTTGAGGGCCGCTTACGCTGGTTAGTATTCCCATTAATCCGCTGGTGAATCCTGCAAATGCCAGCAGCAGGCTCTCCCGTCTCACTTTAAATTTCAGCCCCCGTAGGAACAGGAGGGCAAGAGCCAGTATGCAAACGCCGACAGTCACTCCAAGAGCCTTTTGGGAGATGATCCCGAAAATGAGAGCTCCAATCGTGACCCCGACGAGACTACCGGCATAGGTCTCTCCTTTTTCTAGCACGGGCTTTTCCACCACAATAAACGAAACGTCTACTGCAAACTTTGTTAGATTCGATATTGCAACAACGTCCTTGGGATGCAGGAAGTAGGAGAGCACCGGAGCTAGAATGGCTGCATGGCCAAAACCAGAGACTGCTCTCGCAACAGAAGCAAAAAATGCCACGGCGAGTGCAACAAGAACCTCCCAGCAAGAGTAGTACTCGAACAGCAGGGTTAGAGCACCGCTTCTAGGCGCTCCTGTCTCTGTTCAACAAGTCCTTGTAGAGTGCTAGGGTAATAACAGTGATGGGTACCTGCTTCTCTCTTTTTTGCTAAGCATAGAAGCAAGAGTTGCATGAGAGGCCTTTTCCGTGTCTCTAAGCGCTGCTCGAAGACTAGCTGCATGCAGAGTTTCCGATAGTGCAGAGAGCTGTTTTCACTCTCATCCGGGTGTGTGCAATACGGGCCTCGTCATAGCGGATACGTTCAGTAGATGTCAGTGAAGTGAATGTGAATTATAAGTATAATTAAGTAAAATAATAAAAAAATAAAAAAAGACGGGACGAAATGAGCGTTCCTTTTAGTCCCCAGCAACCCCAACTATTCTATCGTACTCCTCATCGCGTATTCTGCTTCTCTCGTCCTCTCTTGGCAGTACCTCGAGCAACTCGGGTATTTTGTGCTTTTGGCTCAGCTCCTGGACTATTGAAATGAAGACTCTCAAGTCTCGCAGCGGGAGCTTTGGTATCCACTCTGCAAGCTTTTTCAAGTCTTCAGAGGCCTCCGTTGTAAGCTCTTGGGACTTGTGGTCCTGTATTTCGGCTAGAGTTTGAAGTGCCCTCTTCTTCCACCCCTCAAATGCAATATTCACGACTCTCACCCACAACGTGAGAGTATGGGGCCTAGAGGGCTAATAGGCTTGTCCAGCCTCATTCGTGCGCTCGAGGCTAGACCGCCTTTCTAACCCTCTTTTTACAAAAATAATATTAGGGTTCTTTTACAGTTCTTTTACAATTGGATATACTAAGCTGGTTATAGAGTTACCGTTAACATGTTTATAACACTGGGTGAGAGCTTTGACAACATACACTCCAAGAGACCTTGCACTCATAGCCGGCTTCTCTGTAGTCTCGGGAATAGTGTTCGCCATAACATCCCTCGTACTCGCACCTCTAGTCGGTGTTGCAGGACACATCGGAATAGCTGCAATCTACGGGCTTTGGTTTATTGGCGGCACTCTCGTAGGCTATGTCGTGAGAAGGCCCTGGTCGGCTTTTCTAGGCGAAACCCTCGGAGCCATAGTGGAGCTCCTAATGCTAAGCCCCTACTCGTGGATGCTATACTACTACGGTCCCGCTCAGGGCATCATGACCGAGCTCGTGTTCCGGCTTGGAGGCTACAAGAGGTGGGACTACAAGACAATGATGCTAGCAGGCGCTGCTCCAGTGGTAGCGGCATACCCATGGGACTGCCTCGTGTCGCCATTCTATCCTGCATGCAGAGATCCAGGATACCCGCCAGAACTGCATCTTGCCCTCATAGGCCTCTACATCGTTAGTGGAGCCATTCTCGGTGGCGTTCTGGTAAAGGCTGTAGCAGATGCTGCAGTAAAGGCAGGTGTGATCCCACGTGGTCTCGCTCCTAGAAGCGAGGAATCTACTGCTAAAGGTTGATAGCAAGATCGTTCCAAGTGAGAGCCTAACGTTCAGTGTTAGAGAGGGTAGCATACATGCCATAGTGGGCCAGAGCGGTTCTGGAAAAACGCTGTTGCTAAAAGCCATAATGGGCTTGTGCGAGTACACTGGAAGCCTAAAGCTGGAAGGCATTGAAGTGAAGTGCGCTCCCCGAGAGCAGATTCTCAAGAAGGTTTTCTATATTCCCGAAAATCCCGAAGATCTGTTCGTTATGAACCGCGTCGAGCACGAGCTAGCGTTCATCCTGGAG
>Ga0105154_1000091_pt1 | contig 38726 bp, 42 predicted proteins | sample SSWtaG_FD_89672 | JGI IMG/M metagenome (GOLD analysis project Ga0105154, IMG submission 89672) | Hot spring microbial communities from Sandy's Spring West, USA to study Microbial Dark Matter (Phase II) - SSWsed_matched | ecosystem: Environmental > Aquatic > Thermal springs > Hot (42-90C) >... | reverse complement strand
GGCTACGAAAAAGCGGTGTCTAACCCTGGAGCTTACAGGATCGCGCGGGTAACTAAACGCAGCCCTGAAGACGCGATACTCGTCATCGATCGCGAGATCAGGGTTGAAGTGCTCCCTAAGACAAAGGTGGGGTGCCCCCGCTGCGGTCACGTAGAAGCTTACTACTGGGAGCTTCAAACGCGCGCGGGCGACGAACCGGCTACCAGGTTCTTTAAATGCTCAAAGTGCGGTCACGTTTGGCGCGAGTATCAGTAGTGTACAGCTGATCAAAACCGACCGATTGAGCCGCTTGATAGCCGAGTTAAACGCTCCTGAGCTTTGCCGGGAACCCTTTGCACGCTAGCTATAAATAGCTCGCCCGAGAGCTGACCCAGGTGGCAGCATGCCTCTAAAGTTTACGTTCCCCGATGCTAGGGACTGGCGCTACCTCATAGAGAGCTTGAAAACGATAATTGAGGAAGCCAACTTCATCGCAGACGTCGAAGGACTAAGACTGCGCGCTCTAGACCCCTCCCGGACCGCCATGGTCGACCTCTACATGCCGCGCGAAGTTTTCGAGTTGTACGAGATGGACGAAGAGCGAGTACGTATAGGCGTGAACTTCGACGACTTAAACAAGATCCTGAAGCGGGCTAAAGCTAAGGACAGAATAATTTTCCACGTCGAGGGGGGTCGCTTGAGGGTAACGCTAGCAGGCAAGGCTGAGAGGACCTTCTCGCTACCACTCATCGATGTCGTGGGGGAGGAGCTACCGCTGCCTAGGGTGACCTTTGACGTGACAGCCAAGATGGTTTCGGATACCCTGAGAGACGCGCTGAAAGACGCAGAAATGATCAGCGACTCGGTCCGCTTCGTCGGTGAAGAGAAAGAGCTTAAAGTGGTGGCTAAAAGCGATAAGGGCGAGCTAGAGGCGAGGTTCTCGCTGGAGAGCGGTTCCCTGCTGGAGTATGAGGTCAAGCAGCCCTCTACATCGAGTTACAGTCTCGAGTACTTGGAGGAAATCGTCGGCAAAGCTTACAGGATAAGCGACCTCGTAACGCTCGAGTTCTCCACGAACAAGCCGCTCTCGCTGACCTTCGACATAGCCAGTGGCGGCGTCCTCCGCTACTTCCTAGCACCTAGGATGGATTAGGAAAGCCTTGAAACCCGAGCTACTGCTCACGGCCGAAGACCTGCGCAAATATCCATTCGTCTCTAAAGCTCTCGAGCGAGTAAAGGATCTGGACTTAACTCTGGCCGACCTGACGAGCCATCCTTTAAGGAACGTTGTCGATCGAGCGGCAGCATATGTTAAAGCGGCGATAAGCGGCTCAGAGCTCCCTCCCTTTTCAGGCGACAGCGAGGAAGAGGTGCTGTCTTTTGCTGTTACCCTGATCCTGCTGAAAGCGATGGGGGACCGGGCGCTGACGAGGAAGTTCGCTGTAGCTTTTTCGAGGAGAGCTGGCAGATTCCTGGCCGGCGAAGAAATGAGCAAGATCGTGTACGTGTTGTCAGAAGTGGGGGTTAAGGCCAGGATCCTGCAGGCGAAAGTTCACGGGTACCCTATGGCGGTTCACGTGCTCAGCTACCTGGAAAACGCCCCCGAGAGAGCGGGGCACTGGAAGCTTGTCCACAGGCTCATCGAAAGGGGTTGGGTTTACGTGAGTAAGCTCGAAGCAGCGAGGCTGGGCGAAGAAGCTTTAAAGAAGTTTATAGAGAAGAAGGTTGAGGAGGTGAAACTTGATGCTGTTTCTATTCCTGACGCTGTGTTTAGGCTTGTGGAAGATTTGAGCGCCGAGTGGGGCGCGCGCATCAAAGCGCTCAGAGAGCGGTGGATGCCCGAGGAGTCTGAAGCCAGCGAAGACGCGTTCCCGCCGTGCATTAAAGCGGTTGTTAAGGACTTGAGGGCTGGCAAAAACGTGCCCCACAGCGCCAGGTTCGCTCTAGCCTCATTCCTGCTGAACATCGGGATGAGCGTCGATGAGGTCCTCGAAGCGTTCAGAGCAGCACCTGACTTCAACGAGAGGATAGCGAGGTACCAAGTGGAGCACATAGCCGGGATGAGAGGTTCGGGGAAAAAGTACTCGCCATACAAGTGCGATAACATGAGGACGCTAGGGTTATGCGCGGCGGACTGCGGGGTCAAACACCCCCTCCAGTACTACTGGAGGGCACTGCGCAAGCTGAAAGCGCTAAGCACCGCTCGCGGTCGAGACAGTAAAAAGGGTTCGGTTGACATCGAGCACCAGCACCTCACGGAAGGGGTGATCGATGAGCCAGGTCCCTGACCCAGTCAGGGTAGGCAGAAAATATTTTCAGGCGTATTACAGAGGAGCCGAAGCCGCCGAAGTTTACGTGACGTCCCTCCCCAACAGAGAATTCGCGTTCTCGTACTTTGGCGAGGAGGGCATGCGCCGCCACATCTCGTTCGGCAGGCTCGAGGAGCTCGTAGAGCATCTACGAGCAGCCGTTCCTCGCCACGTGTTTTACTCGACTGCGTACTACCGTGACCCTGGGGCGAAAGATATGGAAGAGAAAGGCTGGCTAGGTGCCGATCTAGTTTTCGACATCGACGTGGATCACGTCGACACCACCTGCAAGGAGCTCCATGATAAGTGGGGCTGCAAGACATGCGGAGCCTCAGGATGGGGGGGTGTAGCTGTGTGCCCTCGCTGCGGCGGCGAGGCCATCGAGCGGCACACGTGGGTGTGCGAAACCTGCATCAACGTAGCGCGCGATGAGGTTCTGAAGCTAGTTGACTTCCTCGAGATGGATTTCGGGTTCTCCAGCCATGAGTTGCTTGTTACATTCTCTGGGCACAGAGGCTTCCACGTTCACGTGGAAGCTTCGGAGGTTAGGGAGCTAGGACAGGACTCCAGGAGGGAGATCGTCGACTACGTTAAAGGCTTAGGTCTCGACGTGCGGTTCCTCACAGCGAAAACGCGGAGCGGGTACAAGTTACGCTACGAAACTCCGCTGGGCTGGTACGGGCGGGTGGCGCGCTGGGTGCTGATCAAGGTTGGGTCGGAGGACCCAGTGCTCAGCCTGAGCGAGTGGCAGTCCATATTGGAGGAGAGCGTCTTGAGGGAAGCAGCGGCCGTGGACGAGAAGGTGACGATAGACACGAAGAGACTCATACGTCTGCCCAACAGCCTTCACGGTAAGACCGGCTTGAGGGTCGCCCCTTTCACTGTGCACGAGCTGGAAAACTCTGACGTCGTAGACCGCGCGAAGGTGTTTATGAAGGGCGAGGTCGTGGTGCAGCTAGAAGAAGGGCCAAAGCGAGTGTTAGATGTAGAGCTCGAAGCGGGTAAAGCACTCACGCTGCCCACATACGTCGCCCTCTATCTGTTGCTCAACGGAGCTAAGCTGCTCAGGTTTGACACGCGCTAACGCAAAGCCAATATATCCTGTTGCGTTCAAACAGGGAGGAGCTTGTGTCAACACTGGCTGAGCTAGAAAGCGCGTTAAGGAGAGAGCTCGAGACGGACGAGCTCTTGGATCTTGAGGAAGATTTCTACTCGAAAATCCGTAAATTATTAACCGATATTCATCAAATTAGAAATAAACCATTAGAAATTATACCGATACTTGAGGAGAGAGTATGTAAAACTGTGGAAAAACTTTTCCTAATTCGCTTGAAAAAAGAACTAGAACATTTACTGAGGTATGGTGAAATACCCAAAAAATCGATTCCTAAAGAAGAACATCAAATTTTAATCAATATAATGAAAATTATTTCTACTATAACGCAATTTGCGATTGAGGAAGCAAAAATTGTTAGTGAAAATAAGATTTGTATTTCAAAAATTGATTTTATCGGCAAGTTATCCTTGGTAGTTTTCAGGAAAACTTACCCCAAATTACTGATATCGGACAAGGGGGTGCTGGGGCCTTTTTCACCTGGCGACATCGCAATCGTGCCTGAAGCAGTAGCTAACGAGTTGAAGAAGCTTCAAGTTCTCGACGTGATCGCGGAGTTTGAAGCATAAAGAGCTTTTGCGGTAGCAAAGCACAGCAGAGGGCGCGAGAAAAACGGTTTTAAAGAGCCCTGCAAGCGGCTTCCGAGGTGATCGCGGTGAAGTTCCCCAGAGAGGTACGCACCTATTGCCCGCGCTGCAAGACCTATACCGTGCATCAAGCCTCGCCCTACAAGCCCGGCAAAAGAAGGAGTCTGGCGCAAGGTCAGCGTAGGTATTTGAGGAAGCTTAAAGGCTACGGTTCCAAGAGGAAGCCTGAGCAGAAGGAATTCGCTAAAACTACTGAGAAGCAGGTTATCAAACTGAAGTGCACGGTCTGCGGTTACACGTTGCACAAGTGCCTCGGGAGAATGAAGAAAGCGGAGATCGTCGAGAAGGTGTAGCGCATGCCTCGCTTCAGCAAGATGCTGGTGCCGAAACCGCGGAGCAGGTTTCTCCTCGTGCGCTGCCTAGACTGCGGCAACGAGCAAGTCGTGTTCAGCCACGCCACGCTGTCTGTAACCTGCCGCATCTGCGGGCGGGTCCTAGCTCGGCCCACCGGCGGTAAGGCCAAAATAGAGGGCGTCGTGGTGAAGTTAGTGAACGAACAGTAAGGTGTTGCTATGCCTGCGAGGCGTAGATTGCCTAGGCCGCTCGAGCTGGTGGTGGGAACGGTAGTTAGGATAGAGAACCACGGCGCCTACGTGACGCTGGACGAGTACGGCAGTTTGGAAGCGTACGTTCCGCTGAACGAGGTCTCTCACTCATGGTTCAAAAGCATCAGGGAGGTTCTAAAGGTGGGCCAAAAGAGGGTATTCAAAGTGATAAGGGTAGACCCTCGCCATAGCCACGTTGACGTATCTCTGAAGCGCGTGAGCGAGCGCGAAGCTAAAGCGAAGATGCTGGAGTGGAAGAGACTACAGCGAGCGCTTAGGCTGGTGGAGCTCGCCGCCGAAAAGCTGGGCAAGAGCGTGGAGGAAGCGATGGCAGAGGCCACCAAGCTCGAGGAACATTACGGCGAACTCTTCGCAGGCTTCGAAGCCGCTGCGAGGGAGGGGAGGGGCGCCCTCGCAAAAGCAGGTGTCAAGGAGCCGTGGCTTTCAGCGTTCTACGAGCTTGCTAAAAGTCACGTAAAGCTGCCGAAAGTGAAACTGAGCGCGGTAATCTCTGTGATGTGCCCGCACGGCGACGGGTTGGAGAGGTTGTTGAAGATCCTTTCTGCGTGGGAGGAGGTGAAAGACAGGTATCCGGCGCTCGATGTCCGCTTTTACACGGTAGGATCTCCTAAGTACAAGTTGGACGTGGAAGCTTACGAGCCTAAACTGGCTGAAGCGTTTCTCGAGGAGATCGCTAAGGTGATTGCTGCAAGAGCTGGCGAAGTAGGGTGCCAGCATTCCTTCGAGCGGGTTAAAGGCGAGTAAAGCATGGTCTCGAGGTGGCGGCTTAGGAAGTGCGTGCTCTGCGGCGCGTACACTTTGAGGAACGACCGGTGCCCTCACTGCGGGGGGCCCGTGCGCGTGCCCCACCCCTCTAAGTTCTCTCCCGAAGACAGGTACGGGAAGTACAGGAGGATGATGAGGAGACAGTTGCTGGCCAGCTGTCGAGCACCCCCAACCTTAAGGGGCGCCGTTGGCAGGAACGTAGAAAGCGGCGAGGAGGGTTCTGGGTCTCAACCTGCAACTCAAGGTTCTGAGGGATACTCTACTTTGTAGACAAGAACCCAGGCGTTCGGTTTTGAAGCGAAAACTAGCTTGAAGTAGCGGGGCTGCGGGATGTCGGGGCTTGGTCCCTGGTAATTCTGGATCGTAGTCCCGAATAGTAGCTTCTCGAAGATGAAGAAACCTCTGCCCGGCATCTTCGCGAACAGCATGCGGTACAGTGTTGCGTTACAAGCTTCGGGGGTATCGGCTGGCACTAACACTGGGAACCCGTCAACGTAGCCGACCGCCAGGTACTTGTCTGGGTTTTCTCCTATCCAGCGCGCCATCTGGTAGCTTTTCGCGAGATCCCCGCCCAGCCCCCCGTACGCAGGGGAGTAGTAGACGTAGATGCCTAGGTACGGTAGTTGGGCTCTGAGGAAGGGCTCGTAGACCACCACGTAAGATACGTTGAGCTCCCTGAATATTTTCAGGGCCTCCTCCTCGCTGGAGAGGAAAGCCCTCGCGATGCGCTGAATCTGCTTCGTATCGATTGTCGCGTTATCGCACGTGGTGTTCCTCCTCGTGTTGACCGATATCCAGTAGCCGTAGTCCCACCAGGTCGCGATCACGGAGTTCTCGGGTACGTTCGCTTTTATCCACTCCAAGGCCGAGAGCCAGTCCGTGTACTGGTAGTTGTAGTCGAGGACGGGTACCGAAGAGGAGAGGATGAGCGCCGGCTGGTGCGTCGCGGCTATAGAGCTCTGCCGAGCGATGGCAAGCAGAGGTAGGATCGCCATGACAATTAATGGGATCGCGAGAATCTCCGAGGCAAGCGCTTTCTCCTTCCTGCTCTTTGCACCGGAGACTCTGGGCGTCAGCAAGGCACCAAACACCTCCGATATGCCGTGCGCTGCGAGCAGCGCTACGGCGGGCGCCATCACAAGGGTCAGCCTAGCCATGGACGCGGCCGCGTAGGCGGAGCTCAACCAGAAAAGCACCATTAGCAGGTCCTCGAACCGCTTCCTGTACCTATACCCACACACCAGCGCCCCAAACGCGGAAAGCGGGATCAGCGGGCCGTAATCCTGGTAGATGGACGCCCACGTCGGAACCGCGTGCTCAGCCACCGTGGTGACGCCAACTTCGCGCCATACCGGTACGAGCACAGCGAGTATCCTCCCTGGTAAGGACAACAGCAGACCGGTGTACCATGCGGCCGTTAGCGCGGCAGCGATTGTAGCGGCGGCAGAAACGACCCACTTTCTCTCGACCCGTAGCGCAGCGCGCCTCGAAGGCATGGCGTGCGCCAGCACGAGCACAGATGCTACAGTCGCGGACCACGGCACCACCGACGCCAGCGACGCGAAAGCGAAGGTAGGCCCGAAGCGCGGCATCGTGGCAATAGCCACGTTTACCGGTGCAATGAAAAACAGGAACGCCTTAGCGACGTTGACAGCCTCAGGGTTTAAGATTAGCCATGCGAGGACCGCTAGGGAAACCAAGTTCCATGGGTACATGAAACCGCCCCAAGCCAGCACCACCAACGCCATCGCTATGCCCGACAGCAGGGCACGCGCTACCGAGTTCTTCTTGAGCGCTTGGATGAACAACGTGAGCGAGATGAGCATGAAAGGGATCGCGACCCCCTCGTGCTTAGCGCCGAGGTTCGTCCTGTATATGAACGGCCAGCTGCACGCCATGAACACCGACGCGAGAACGCCCACGCTATCGTCCCAAATCTCCCTGCCAAGGAAGTACGCGAAGATGCTAGCGGTAGCGGCTCCGACCGCTGGGATAAACGCGTGAACTGTGTAAAGGTCTACTTCGAAACCCAAAACCCTCAGCAGCGTGTAGGTTGCGGCCGAGAAGAGCGGAGCGCCAATCTGGCTTGAAGCCCTCAGATCCCTGCCGTGGGGTGCCCAGAAAAGGGTGTCCTTTTCACCCCTGTTGAACCACCAGCCGTACCACCAAGCTAGGCCCTGTAACAGGTTGCCGTTACCCTTCTCCAGTAGCTTCTCAGCGAGGTAGTACTCGTAGAATGGGTCGAACTCGTTGAGGTAAACGCCCCACCGCATTGGAGCGAGCCTGAGCAGCAGCGCTAGCGCCACGCTCAAAACGACGGCTGCGTACGCTGTGAAGCGAGGGTTGGAGGCGAGCCCTAGCGTTGCGGCAGCGAGCTTGCTAGCCGCGCGTTTAACGGAGTACCAGGCTCTTGAGGCCACGCTAGCCTCGCCGCGGGGAGGGATATAGCGCTTTCGCGTCAGTGGTTTACGTGACTTGGCGTTTCTTGACACTCACGCTCAAGCGCTTAGGCTCGGTGGACAAACGGTGCAAGCAGCGCGGGCACTTATCACCGTACTTTGCGAGAACCCTCATAATGTCGACGGGCCGCTCTCCCGCGTAGAGCACGTAGGAGCACCTGCTGCATACGACATAATACATGGCGGGTAAGCGGCACCCCCCGCTTTATTTAACTGTAGCGTTCGCCTGAGCTCGCGCTGAGCGCAGCTGCGCTCAGCGCGATCTTGAGCGCGGATACTTCATGTTGAGATAGCTTCCCCACGAAGCTGAAATCCCCTAGGAGGACGCCGACCCTCGCCTCATCTTCGGACACGAGCTCAACCTGGAGACCTTCACGCTGTAGCTCGGTAGCTACTCGCTCAGCGTTGAAGGGGTTCTGCCCCGTGTAACCCAGCCTTACCCGGAGGGAGAAGCCCAGCTCGAGCAGGTCCGCGGCGAGCGCGCGCACTTCAGCCACGCTCCGTAAAACCCCTGTGTATGCTACTACCCCTTCCACCACGGCGGCGACGCCGATGTTCTTTTCGCCGAAGTCGACGCCAAGCGTGAGTGAGGAGGATCCGACAAGTTGCGACGCCAGCCAGCACGCGAACGTAGCTTTGGGGTGCCTCGATGCGAGGGCTCGGACTGGTACCTTTATCCCATCTTCGCAAAGCACAACAGAGCCCGAAAGCCCCAACTCGCGCAAGAGACCGTAAACTCGGTAAAGCTCGCGTGCGCCTCCCACGGCTAAGCGAAGACCTTTCCGCTTCAGCTCGAGCGCGAGCGAGCGCACGCCCTCTCCACCTCATCTGCGTCAATCTCGGTTCTCCACAGCACGGTGAGAGGGTCAGCGAGGTCCCGCTCCTCCACGGTTAAAACTCTTTCAGCGACTGACGTGCGCAGGAGACGGGGTTTCAGCCGCCTGAGATAGCGCAGCGCGAGCGGCCCCCCGGTTCTCGGGTCCTCACTGCACACGACAATCGCTTTCCCACCGTACTCGGTGAGCGAGTGAAGCAGCTCGACCTCAGCGAGCAGCATTCGCGCCACAATGCTCTCGCTAAGCGATGCCCTGTAAGGCACGAGGTTTGCGAGCAGCTCATCTACCGCGATGGCTTTCACAGCGCCGCTCTTCACCAGACCGACAGCTTTTATCAGCACTAGAAGCTCGTCGTAAAAGGACATCGTACGCGCAACTGTCACTCTACCTGGCAGGTCCTCCAAACGGGCGTGCCGACCGGTTACCACGTAGACGCAAGGGCTAAAGCGCGAGCACGTAAGGAGCGCTAGCCGGGTCCTCAGTGTGCCGGGCTCCCCGTAGATGGCTAGTGCTCCCCGTTCTTCAAGCATCGCTACGAGCAGGTCAAGGAGGGCTGCGATGCTTTTGCGGCGCATCCGTAAGCTAGTAACCAGTCTTGACGAAAAAGAGCGCAGCGATGAGGAGCGCTCCTACGATCAGTAAAGCTGTACCGGATAGGATTCTATACCTGACTGCCGCCCTCGAACCCCTAGCGGCGTTGTATAGGTTGTAAGATCCAAAGACGATCATCGCGTACCCGAAGAAAACCAGCATCAGCTCCGTCGCGTTCTGCAGGCTCTGGCTCGGCACAGGTCCTATTCTCGACATCACAGCGAGGAACTGGCTAGGGTCGTGTGACATGGTGTAAAGGATGTTGAACACGCCGGAGAGGAGGAGGAGCGCCGCTGTCACTGCTAACGGCGCCAGGAGCTCTGGCTTCAGCAGCTTCCCCACCGCTTCAGCGACCTTAGCCACGCAGAGGCTGCGCGAACCCCCGATAAAAAGCTCTCGCGCTTAACCCTCGCCCGCGCGGATCTCGAATATTTGCACCGCTAGTTTTGCGTCACGCCGCGGCGGCGAAGGCCAGCGTGCCCGTGAACATCGCGATAAGGGTCTTTCGCCTCCCCCTTTCCGCCGTGGCTTTATCGCTGCGCAAGAGTAGCGCTGCGCTCACGTAGGCGAAGAGCGCGTCCGTCACGGAGACCAGTGTCGTGTACGCTAAGAGCGCGCTCTCCTTGACGAAGACTAGTGCGACGATGCTGAGAGAGATAGCCGACAGCAACATCGTGCTGGAGAGCTTCGCCGCGAGGGTGACACCCCTCATCACGGCTACCGTGCGAATCCCAGCTCTGCGATCCCCTTCCAGGTCAACGATTCCTTTTAGAATCTCCCTCCCGAGCGTTGCGAGGAAAGCCGTCAGAGTGAACATGTAGGCTAGGATCGGGACCCTCGCCCCGCTCGCGACGGTCGCCCCGAAAAGGAACGGCAACGCAGTATCCAGCGCTACCACCACGTTACCGGGAAAACCTGCCCTCTTCAAGCGCGCGTTGTAAGCCATTCCGGTGGATACAGCGAGCATCGCTAGGAGGAACGGGAGGAGGCCCAGTGTGGCGGCGAGGGCGCTGCCCAGCGCTAGGGAGAGCGCTCCGGCAGCAACTGCCTCTTTCAAGCTAACCTCGCCCTTTACGAGAGGTCTCTCGGGTGCGTTGACCTTATCCTCCTCCAAGTTGAAAATGTCGTTGAACACGAAGAGGCCGATCTCGACCGCAACTGTGACGACTGCCGCGACCATCAGGCGGTACGCTTCCACGCTGAACCAGCCGCCGGCGCCCACTGCGCAGCCGACTGCCGTGGCGAAAGCTGCCATTACGCCATGCTCGATCCTGGCTAAACGCAGGAAAGCGCTGAGCTTCCCCACGCAAGCTCCTGTGCATGCGACCGATAAAAGCGCTGCGCAAAAGGTGTTGTGGTGCAAGAAGAGTGGTGGGCCCGCCGGGATTCGAACCCGGGACCTCGGTGGGGGTTAACCCCCCTCTCCCGCGCTCTCAGCCTCGCACGGGGCCTGTAAGGCCTACGCCCCCGCAGGTGGGCGCCCCACCGCTAGGCCACGGGCCACTTACGTGGGGAGTAAGGGGCTTAAAGGTTTTAGGGTGCCGTGAGCGAGGAAAGAAGAGCAGGCTTCCCGTGCACTGAAAAGAAATACATTTTGAACGGGCCCGCGTACCGTCCTACGATGGAGGTGGTTCACAAACCAGAACAGGGCAAGTTCATGATCTGCCTGGCCCCTAGAGCCTATGCTTTCCTCCGTTACGAGCTTCGAGGGAGGACGATGTACATTAGGACCGTTTACACGCCACCCGAGTTCAGGGGGAGGGGCGTAGCGACCCGCTTAATGGAGCACGCACTTAAGTGGGCTGAGGGGAACGGTTACAAGGTCGTCCCCGTGTGTAGCTTCGCGGCGAGCTTCTTCGAGAAGCGTACCGAGTGGCGCCGAGTGCTCGAGGAGCAGCCGCGAGAGAGCGGCTCAGCCACGAAGGCTTAACTTGTACAAGGGCCTTACCTCACCGGCTTCAGCCTCCATCAGGAAGAGCTCGCGAAGCTCTAGGGTCTCGCTCACTAACGAGCTCGCTCTCACGGCTTTAGCAACCCTCTTGTACAGCTCAAGCGAAGGCTTCAGCCTAGTGCGCGCAATGGAAACGTGGGGCTTGAAAACGCTGTACCTGTCGCGGTGCTCTTGAAGGATGCCTACCACTTCGTCTCGCAAGCTCTGGAGGAGGCTCGCGCTTTCCGCGGTGGGCACCACGGCCAGGTAACGCGCCTTACTCATCGAGGGAAAGGCTGCGAGACCCCTAAACGTCGCCCTGAACGGTCGAATTGGAGGCAGCGCCTCAAGCTTCTCGCGGAGCTCGTCAACACGCACGCGCTCGCCTAAATATACGAGCGTGAGGTGCCTCCGCTCCACCGGTACGAGCGTAAACCCCTCTGGGATGAACTTATCGAACGCCTTGAGAGGCGTAAGGAATCCAACGAAGTATGTCGTCACAGCCCCTCAGCTACTAGGGGGATCAGCTTTTCCTTCACTAGCTCGATCAGCTCCTCCCCGGTTAGCTTGGAAAACGCCACCACGGAGAAGCGGTTGCTGATGCCCATCAGAGCTCCATTCTCGTCCTCAAATACCACGTACTTCACCTCGCTAAGTTGGGAGAAGTCCCTGTAAACCTCGGTATCCGAAACCGCATCTCCCGTGAGCATCACCCTCCTCAGCCCTAGCACCCTCACCATCTCGAAAACCACAAGCTTCACAACGCGCCCTTCACAAAGCACGCTGATCTTGCGAGAGGTTACCTCCACCTCGCGCGCGTCAAGCCCCGCCACCTCGGCTATCCTAGCCGCTACCTTGCGGGCGAGCCTTTTGCCGGCCGCCACGATCAGGTAAAGCCTCCCCCTGAAGCTGAACACCTCGAACGCCACAGCGCGTCTCCCGCCCGCGAATTCAGCAACGCCCTTTAAGCCTAGGCCGGTGGCACCCGTTAAGGTGAGCTTGACGTCGACCGTCTCCACCCCAGCTTTCAAGACTTCGCGCAGCAGTTGCAGCTTACCGGCCTCTCCCAGTTCGTAGACTTTACAAGCGCTGGGCATTGCTCGCTCTAACTTCGACGCGCGCTAAATAAAGGCATCCATTTCGAACGCGGCACTGGCTTCTACTCGCGCTCGCCGCTCCAGCGCTCGTAAGATGTTCGGTTGAGGGTACGCCAGAGCGGGGCTCCCAAGCTAGGCAAGACTTAAGCTTGCCAGCCTTTTAGGGTCTCCCATGAGAGCTTCTGCCAGCGCGCCAGGCAAAGTGATACTAATCGGCGAGCATTTCGTCGTCGAAGGGAGCCCCGCCATCGCAGTTGCTGTGGATGTGAGAGCGCGCGTGACAGCCGAGAGAGCTGAGGGAGAGCTCGTTACGGTCTCGTCGCGTGAGTTAGGCGAAGCTGTGTTCGGCCCCAGCGCTGGAGAGGGGCCTCTTTACCCGGTTTACGTGGCTGCTTGGGAGGTCGTTAAGCGCACTAATCAGCGCGTGGGGCTTAAGCTGACCGTGGAGTCCGACATCCCACCCGGTGCCGGCATGGGCTCCTCGGCTGCCGTAGCTGCTGCCACGGCGGCCGCCACCGCTAAGCTCCTAGGCCTGCCGCTGTCCCGAGACGAGGTCGCGCAAGCCGCCCTAGCAGCAGAGGTCATCGTTCACGGCAAACCCAGCGGCATAGACCCCACTGTATCCTCGTACGGCGGCGCGATATACTTCAAGAGGGGCGAGAAAACCGAAAGGATAAACGCTGACTTCGGACAAGTGCGCTTGGTGCTTGCAGACAGCGGGATCCAGCGCTCAACGGGAGCGCTAGTCGCCAAAGTCCTTGAGACTAAGAAGAGACACCCTGAGGTTCTCGAACCATTGTACAAAGCGGCGGCCAGCCTGGCGGAGAAGGCGAGAAGCGCGCTCGAGAGGGGGGACTTTGCGACAGTGGGAGAACTTATGAACATAAACCACGGGCTGCTCAGCGCTCTAGGGGTCTCGAACTCCAAGCTTGAAGAGCTGGTCTACGCTGCGAGAAACGCTGGTGCTCTAGGCTCCAAAATCACCGGAGCTGGGGGAGGAGGGATGATAGTGGCGCTCTGCTGGAGGGAGGACGCAGAGCGCGTAGCCCGAGAGCTCGGCAAAATCGCGGTGCGTGTTATAGCAGCACCTGTGAGCGAAGAGGGCGTAACCTGCGTGCTGGAGGGCTAGGAGGGTGGTGCGGCCGCCGGGATTCGAACCCGGGTTCTCCGGCGTGGCAGGCCGGCGTCCTACCTGCTAGACTACGGCCGCGTTTGTTTGTGTGGCAGCTAAGGGGTTAAAAGTTTTGTCGTGCGCGTGGGCTAAGAGGGGGTGCAAGCTTTCTGCGAGCTCTACGGGCAGGCTGCACATCCCTTTACCGGCGAGCGTCTCTAAGGCGTACCGTGCGATCCCAGAAGCTGGAAGAAGTGCCGTAACGAGGGGGGTTAGATGAGCGGGTGAACGAAAAGGACCTCTGGGCCCCTACGCGCTGTTCGTTAGGGTCGCTGCTCGGAGCGTTTATTATGCGCCGCATGCTTAAGGGAGCGAGGGTGACTCTCGCTCGTGAGAACTTTACGCAACGCTGAGACACTACACGCGATTAAATCACGTTTGGCGAGCATTGTAGAGTTGAGATTACCGGAGCAGTAAAAGTGGATCCCAGAGGATGGTGCCGGGGCCGGGATTTGAACCCGGGTTAACCGGATTTTAGACCCGCAGGCATCCTATCCCCGGGCCGGACGATTATGAGTTTCGCCCGCAGCACCGCGTCCGGCGCCCTCGACCAGGCTAGGCGACCCCGGCTCGTTGTTATGAGTATGCCAGCCCCTTTAAACCCTTCGCCGCGTATCTAGCATCGGTCGCGTGCGAACCATAAGTTTGGGCGCGAAACGCGGAGACGCGGTCAGCTCAACGAGGTTCAATCACAGCCGAGGTTCATCCGACTCTCTTTTCCTCATCCCTCGCGTCTCCACGGTCGATCGATGCGAATTAAGTTTTACCGCTCAAGCTTTGCGCGATGCGCGCGAGTGTTGGATACTAGCTAAAGCTCAACCTTTGCCACCTGTGAGAGCACTCTTTCGCGGAGCTTCTGGGGTGGCTCGATTTCTACCTTTAGGACTCCTTTCTCCACGACTTTCTCCATGAGCGGCTGCATAGGCTTATTGCACTTCGGGCATATCGGCTGCGGTTCGCCTGCAAGTGCTACAAGGTCGATTAAGCAGCTCCAGCAGCGGTAAACCTGCTTGCGCCCGCTCAGCTTGCCCCTCTTGGCGATGGGCTTCCACTCGCCGCCCACTTTCACAGCCACGATATCCATCGCGTAATCGATGAAGGGGGCGTTAGCTATCGCGGACCCAACGCCGAACACGTCGGCGCCGGCTTCAGCAAGCTTTGGGATGGAGTACTCGTCCAGCCCGCCTGAGACCACGACGCGGATCCCTTTGAAGCCAGCTGCCTCAAGCTTCCACTTAACCTCCCTGACGATCGACGCCATATCGCCCCTCCTGCTACCGGGGGTGTCCAGCCTGACCCCCCACAGCTTACCCCCGAGAAGCTTCGCGGCCGCCATAGACTCCTCTACCTCGTCCCAGAAGGTGTCGGCGAGGACTACGCGCGGGATCTCAGGCTCTACATGCTTGTCGAAGGCCAGCCAAGCTAGCGTGTGGTCCCCCTTGACAGCCCTGAAGATGATCATGAGGCTGTGCGGCATTGTGCCGGAGGGGGGTATCCCGAGCAGCTCGGCTCCCTTGACGCACGAAACACCGTCGCAGCCTCCCACGTACGCGTAGTAGTCTACGAAGGGGGCTATAGCCGGGTGGGTCCGGCGCGCGCCGAACGATAGGACGAGCTTACCGCCCGCGGCCTTCTTGACGCGCGCAGCCTTCGTGGCAACCCCCGATGCGGCAGCGAGGAAGCCCAAGAGCGCGGTTTCGTAGAGCGCGAACTCGCCGTAAGGGCCTTCGATTGCCATCACCGGGATCCTGTAACCCCTAGCGTCGTTCTGGCGCACTAAGGTGCCTTCTGGCAGCGAGTAGATGTCGACACCCTTACCTTCCAGCAGCCTGAGAACCTCCCTCAGGCCGGCGTATACCGCCCAGCCGTAACCGCTCGGGAGCGCGCTGATCGTAATCTCAGCGTGCACTTCGATGCGGTCGAGCCCCTCTCCTCTAAGCACCTTTAGTGTCCTCTCGAAGTACACGTCCGTCGTTTTCGCGTTCCTTAAGTCCTCGGGTGATGCGTACAGGAAAGGCGCCTCCATCGATACGCCCCGCGGTTGGGGATTATTGGGTTTTGCGCGCGGTTAAAGCTTCGCGCGCCGTCGTTCTCGCGCTCCGAGGAGGAAGCTTTGGTTCAGGTAGAGCGACACCCTCCTTCCGTTTCGCTCCTCGCGAATTAGGCCTAGGCGCTGGAGTATGAGCAGGTGTCCTGAAAGGGAGCCCGCTCCTACTCCGAGCTCGCGCGCGAGTTGCCTGATGCTGATCCCGGGGTTCTCAATCAGTATCAGTACGATCCTCCTTCTGAGCGGGTTGCTAAGCGCTTCTCTGATGCTCAGTATCTTGCTGGGCACCGGAGAGGGCTCGGGGAACATTGGTAAAAACCTTTTGTAGCGTCGCCGCAACGCATTACGACTGCTGGCACGCTGGATCCTTTCGGGGCTTCTCAAATATCACTCGAATTTTATGTTTTCGAGTAATTTGATAGCCTTTTCTAGTTTTTCTGTTATTAAGCTTCCATCTAAAGCTTCGAGATCCGATCCACAGTAGAGGCACCTAAACATGTTGTCGGCAACTTCGTCGAAGGAAAACCTTGTCCCGCACGAGGAGCAGTAGAAGAAGCTGTTGTTCTTCTCGAACTCAAGCCTGCGTTTCAGCACTTCTAACGCCCTCCTCCTGCGCTCTTCGAGGACCCTGGTCGGGTACTCGTCAGTGAGTCTCCAGTAGTACAGGTACCAGCCCTGTTCCTCGTCGCGCACTCGCCTGTACTTCACCAGCCTGGACTCATACAGCTCGTTGAGGACCCTTCTTATGGTGCCGATCTCGATTCCGAGAGCTTGAGAGAGCTGTTCGTCCGTGGCTTCGCCGACTTTAATCAACCTCTCGATTGTCCTCCCCGCTACATCTCCGTGAATCTTCCTAGCTAGTATAGCCAACACCTGATCCTTCTCACTCACGCAATCTCACCACGCGCTTCCCTCTCGGGGAAGGTATTATCCTCAGTTTGGCTCCCTCAAACTCCCTTAAGAGCTCAACCCCCTTAAATAGCCTATCCAGGAACACGGCGAGCGCGGACACCTCGCTGTGCGGTTGGTTACCTATCGCCACGTTGAAATCTGCCAGCTCGTACACGTCGGCCGGGACCTTTTCCGCTCCTACTACGACCAAGAGGTCTCTCCCGCTGTTTCGTATGCGCTCGAGCACGTCGCTACCTTCGATGTTTTCTCCGTACATTGTCAGGTGCACGACTAAGCCGCCATCTTCCTTCCACCTCTTTATTACCGCCCCGTAGGAGGGAGCGGTTTCAACGAAGAAAGGCCCTCCCCACACGTCAACCACCTTCCTCAAATTCTTCAACACGTTTTCTTCCACTTCACCCACATATATTATCCCGCTCGCCCCGAAAGCTCTAGCGACCAGGCCCACGTGCGTGGACACTCTCTTGTCCCTCCCCAGCCTATGCCCTAGCCTTAAGACAACCACCCGCATCGGGCTCGCCCTCTTCAACCCCCTTGCGCGAGCCTCGACCCACCTTCACCGCGCTCCGCGCGGAGCACGTAACTTTCGGCGGCTCCGGGCGCCGCTGCCCGAATCGGGATACTTGCTAGCAGCTTCTCGAGAACCTTCTTTTTCAGCTCATCCAACCCAAGACCCTTCAGTGCTGACACAGGGACGACGTCCAGCCCTCTACTATTCGCGACCGTCAACCTCTCTCTTAACGCGTCTCCGCCCCCTACCACATCCACCTTGTTCGCAACCGCCAGGATCCTCGCTTTACTGATCCCCAGCGACTGCAGCACAGAGAGGCTGGCTGCCAGCTTGCGTTCGACCTCCGCCAGCTCCTCGCTGGCGTCGTAAACCAGCAGCACGAGGTCGGCGAGCACGACTTCGCCCAGAGTTGTGTAGAAAGCGTCGAGGAGCTGGGGCGGGAGGCAGTCGATGAAGCCGACGGTATCCGACACCACCAGGGGCTTGCCGTCCAACTCGATCCTCCTCAGCTTCGTGGACAGCGTCGCGAACGGTTTACCATCCACGTAGCCGTTGTAGCCCGTCAAAGCGTGGAACAGCGTTGTTTTGCCAGCCCCGGTGTACCCGGTCAACGCGACGTAGTAGAGCCCGCCTTCCAAGCTCCTACGCTCCCACCTCGTCCCCTTGAGCGCTCTCAGCTTAGCTAGCTCCCTCTCTATCTTCGCAATTCTCCTCTTCACGTGCTTGTAGTACACGTCGATGGCGTATTCGCCTCCGCCCATGTACCCGTGGAGCTCGCCTATCTTCGCTAGTCTTAACCGCTCGCGCGCGAACGAGAGCTCCCTCCGCAGCTTCGCCAGCTCGATCTGCAGTTTCGCTTCACGGCTCCCTGCCCTCCTCGCGAAAATCTCCAAAATTAAGTCGAACCTGTCGATTACCTCAACCTCCAGCTCTTTCGCCAGGTTGTAAGCCTGATGAGGTTTTAGCTCGTTAAAGAAAATCACCTTGCGCGCCCCCGTTTCCTTGATCAGCTGAGCGAGATCCTTCACCTTGCCTGACCCTATGTTGTAGCGGGGATCTGGCCCCCTCACCTGGGTTAAGACGCCCACCACTTCGTAGCCCGCTGCCTCCGCCAGCAGGCGCAGCTCGCCTAGTAGGCTCCTCTCGCCCTTCTCCCTCCGCTCAACGAGTATTACTGGGATCACTCTTTGAACACAGCAACGTCTCCCAGGGTCTCTTCCCAAGCCCCCGCCTCACCCCCTTTCCCCAGCCGCTCGTCAATCACTTCCTCGACGAGCTTGATCTTCAAAACCCTTTCCATCTTTCGGGCCAAATCGATCGGCGGCGTGAGAGCCCCCTCCTCGATCCTCCTGATCACAGACACTTTCACGCCCAGCACGGCCGCAAGCGCGTCACGAGTGAGCCCAGCCCTCTCCCTAGCCTCCTTGATGATCCTCGCGTAATCCTCTACGACCTCCATGCTCACGTTCTCCCTAACCCGCCTAGGCGGCCGAACCTTTTGCGCTGGGCGACTAGAGACCCCCACTTGACCTAGAGGGCCGTAAACTCTGCTAGCTCTTTTTACGCACTTCTCGCACAGAATCATCTCCGCCCTATCGACTATGCCGAGATAAGCGCGCCCCCGTATCTGTCCGCCGCAAAGCTCGCAACGCACGACGTTGGCTAGCGGCGGCACCCTTTAAACATTTACGCCCGGCGGAGACGAACACCTTATGAGCGTGCGCGCTGAGCTGCAGGAGCCTGCCGAAGAGGAAGTGCGGTCGCTAAAGGCGATCCTCGAGTACCAGTACGGCAAAGGTGCCGCTAGCCTGCTAGAGGGCAACGTGAAGGTGCGCCGCTCCCCCTCCACCGGAAGGGCACGCGAAGTGTACGTTGATGGCGTGCTAGTCGGCACTGTAAGGGCTGCTGACAACTTTTTCGTCCTGACGGTGGATGGAGCTAGGAGATTGTTGGGCTTGCTACCCTATCCGAGACTGCGCGTGGTCGTCCCTAGCGGAGTAGCGGAGCACGTGGCGAAGGGTCGCACGGTTTTCTGCAAGCACGTGGTCAAGGCGGACGCGGAGATAAGACCGGGGGAGGAGGTCTTCGTAGTCGACACGTCTGATAGGCTTGTCGCGCTCGGAAAGGCGATTGTAGGGGGGGCCGAAATGCTGTCCAAAAGGGCGGGTAAGGCGGTTAAAGTGAGAAAGGGGGTAGAAAAATAGCTCGCTATATCCAGATCATTTATAAAACACGACGTACCTGAATTGTCTTCGGTTCTCTATCTTAACATTGAAATTATTTTTCAGCACACGTTCCATCTCCCTGTAAAAGTACTGGTTACACAGCCTGGAGGGGGGTCTCACACGCGGCACGAGACCCCTAATAGAGCCCAGATCCGTGGTTCTCTGCCTGTAAGCCACGTACGCATACTTCAGGAGGGTCCTGAGCTTTATGGAAACAACGCGCGATTTTGTGCTCTTGAGAATTTCCTTGGAGATCAGGACAACGTGCTCGAGTAAGCTGTCCTTTTCAGAATCCGTCATCCCCCTCCGAAACAACTGAGGGATCCCCTTAATAAACTTTACCTCAGGACTTTAAAAAGACTGTTGAGCATCACTCAGGGCACTGCCGCGCTAAACATTTTCTAGAGCGCGGGGCGGAAGACCTAGGAGTTTCGAGACAACCCTCACTCTTTCCTCCCAAGGAGCCAGGTTAGTCACAATGTCAGCGTACACTCTCGAGAGCCTTCCCTCGGCTGGCTTGTAGGCAGCCATTAGCTTGTAGTTTCTACCGTTCAGCACCACGTTGTAGACTTTGAGCAGTGCGCTCTCTGCAGCGCACTCCGACACGCGGCACTCGAAGCTCCCACCGGCCAAACCCCTAACCACGTCGGCTGTCGTCAGCTGTAACACATCGCCGAACTCGGCGTCAAAGTCCAGCGCATCCAGCTCGAACGAGAAGCCCCTTTCCCAGCACTCCAGACGCCGGAGACCCCCTCCGTTCGCGGCGTAAACAATCGTTTCAACCGCCACCTGCCTGGGGTGCGGCTCTCTAAGCGAGGCAGAGAAGTTGAACGCCTTCACCTTCATTTTGAGGTCCCTACTCCGCGACAGGGATCCCGAACTTCTTGGAAGCTAGGACGTGCTCCTCGTAGGGTATTGAGAGGACGTCCGCTACACCCTCATAGGCCCTCTTATACGGTTCGCCCTCCATCAGTTTCTTCACGTTCCTCACGTAGACCTCCTCCGCCAGCTTCTTCCCGGTCAGCCTCTCCCACTCCTTTATTTCGTAGGAGAAGAACTTCTGCGCGCGATCCCTGTACAGCTCGGGGAAGACGTTGAACGTGCAGAACGGCACGATCCTGCCGTCCGGCATCGCGTAATGCACGTCGCAGCGCTGTACGCGGCTCACGTCGTAGTTGTAGGGATCCTGGAAGTGCATCATGCCCAGGAAGAGCGCCTGATAGTGGAACTCGCCGAGCGAGGAGTAATCGTGCTTCACCAGTATGTTGAAGATGTAGCGGAGGAACTTCCTCTTGCTCCTGAACCTCTTCGGGGCTTTGCTGGTGTCCACGTACCGCCCCAGCTTGGACAGCACGCTGAGCGCGACGACGTACTTGTTCCTCCCGCTCGTTATCTCCTCCGCCGCTTTGTCGAGGAGCTGCATGACCCCGTCCACGTCGACGAAGCGCGTGATCGGTATCAGCTCGCCATCGTCATCCCAGAACAGGTAAGTGGCAGCCCCGCACGCGAAGTGCGTGGTCAGCTCGAACTGCGGCCTACCCCTCAGCGCCTCGACGAAGCGGGAAATGGGAACAACTGTGGGCACCGGGTACCAGTCCTCCCTCTTGATCTGCCCGTCCGTTTGCTTCTCAATCTCCAGCAGCACGTCGGGGATCGTCACCCTGAGCTTGTCGCGCTCCCTCTTGGGGACCCTGCCCACGATGGAGACCGGCTGCATGTTGACGCCGCGCACTATGTCCGCGTGCTTAACACCGAAGCGTATTATCGCACCGACCTCGTGCAAGTTGTAATCTTTTATCACGGTGGGGACGAGAACGACGCCGAGCTTCGCCCTCCTCAGGTTGTCGAGGGCGTAGGGGGCTTCCCAGTGGTTCTTCGGGTTCGTGAAGGGCGTGACGCCGTCGAAGCTCATGTAGACGACGTTCGTGCCCGCTTCCCTCAGCTTAATTGCGATGTCTGGGTCGAACGCTAGCCGGATACCCTCCGTGTTCACTTGAATATGGTGGTAGCCCTCCTCTCTCGCGATCCTCACAATGTCAACGATATCGTCGCGAAGTAGTGGCTCGCCGCCGGTGAGCTGCACGGCAATAGCTGGGTAAGGCAGCATCCTCCGGGCTTCGCGCAGCATAAAACGTATGTGGTTAAGCGAAGGCTCGTACACGTAACCAGCTTTGACGGCGTAGAAGAAGCAGTACCAACACCTAAGCTCGCAGCGATTAGTTACGGCGATGTTCAGGAGCGCGGTGTGCGACTTGTGCCTCGGGCACAACCCACAGTTGAAAGGGCAAAGTGCAGCGAGCTGCGCGTTAGGGGTCCAAACGCCTTTTCCGTCCTTCTGCCATTTTCTAAAGCGCTCGTAGGTGGCGTAGTTGCCGAAGTAGAGTTCTTCGAACTCGCCGTGCTCGGGGCACACCTTACGCTCGTACACCTTGCCCTCCTTCTCGTAGAGCGCCGCCGTGACGAGCGCGTAGCAATGAGGGCACGTAGATAGCGTGTACGCGACCAGCCGCTCGCCCTCGCGGAGCTCCGGAGGCTTACCGATGTAAACCTTGTAGTCGACCCCTACCTTCGGCATCAGAACAGGCGCGTACTTTTTCGCGACTTCCCCTATCTCTTCAGGGGAAAGGTTCGCGAGCTCCGAGTATTTAAGAAGGGGGCGCTCGAGAACTCCGACGCTTGCCCGTTCCACGCCCCTGCTTCCCGCTAACCAGCTAAAAGCTTTTGCGGTACGAGAACATATGCGGAAAAGGATGAGGAAGCGCTAGCCCGCGGCTCAACGCCAGCCTCTCCTCACAGCGCATGCTCAGAACCCGGATTTCATTTCATCGCCGCGCGTTTACAGCGCACACCCCCCTAAAACGCTTACGCGCTAGCGCGGCAGCTTTAAAAGCGCCTTAACCCGAGCGTGCTCCGGGCTTCCATGAAGCACTCGAAAGGTTACCGAAACAGGGGCAGGAAGCTGCTTAGCAAGTCGCCGCGGGAGAGGGGTAGGCCCGGCTTAAGCAGGCTGCTTTACGAGTACAAGGAGGGGGATCTCGTGGTAATCGACATATGCCCGAACTACATAAGCACAGCTCCGCATAGGAGGTACCAGGGCAGGGTAGGGGTTATCGCGGGGAGGAGGGGGCGCGCTTACCTGATAAAGGTCCAAGTTGGGGGGAAGGAGAAGCTGATCATCACGACAAAAGATCACATCAAACCTTTTGCTGCTCAATCTCAGTGAATTCAATCTTAGTTGAAGGAAAGACGGGAAGCAAAAGCGCGGAGCACCACTCACGCGAGGATAGAATGCTTTTTGAGCTAGCTCTTGCGCACAAAACTTGCTACGATCGCTGGCTCCTCGATCCACACTATATCCAGCTCCTTCACTTCAACGTTCACGTCCAGTATTTCCGCGACGCTAGGCTTGGTTCTCCCTTCGTCGCCGTGGATCAGCTCCTTGACGTACAAGCCCCCCTGGCAGGTAATCGTCAGCTCCAGCGTGTCAGGGTTTAGCAGCTTGGCCTTGACGCTGTAGACAACCTTCTTCCTGACCCTGTCCGGCTTCCTGCCTAAGATCCTGGAGGGAGTGCGCTGGGCTACGACCGCGCCGCTGAGCGTCTTTTCCAGGCTCTCCACCCTGCTCGGGTCAACGCCCTGGCCCAGCTTCACGACGGCGACATAGGTCTTCCTCGCTATTTCCGCGTAGGCTTTCAGCTTGGGCACTAGCTTCCCGCTAACCAAGTGCAGTAGCTCGACCTCTACGAGCCCCTGCGCCTCGCGGTTCACCGCGTCCTGGGCGAGCTTCAAATCGACGTTCCTCACCTTGGGATTACGGATCTCGACCACGAAAGGCCTGCCGTTGCCCAGCGTCCTCACATCCACGTCTTCCCTACCCGCAGCGTGCAACTTAGCCTCATCAGCTTCATATAGCTCGACCAACGGTTTCGTTATCAGCTCCTCGATCGAGGTCTGGTACGCTACGCGGGGGTCGGGCGGCCGCAGCCAGGGGTTTTGAGGCAGGCCTCGAACTAGCTTACGGTAGCGACCGTAGATGTAGACAGGCCTCGAAATTACGGAGATCGACCAAGCACTTACGTCTACCACGAATACCATGTCGGGGTCCTTGAGCGAGTAGCGCTTCCCCGTCATTGCTTGCACGAGCTTGCCGACCTCACGCGTGATCTCGCTCTTTATGGACTCCGGCGCGCTTAGCTGGAAGGCAAGCCACAGTTTCTCTTCGCGATCTGAGACCTCTACCGGGATCCTGCATCCGACCTGGAAAGTCTCATATACGTACTCCCTCCCGGCTTCAACGCACATAGCCGCTAGCTCGCTTACACGCTCCATGATGCCCCCGCAGATGTAGCAGGCTTGCCGCCTAGGCCCCTGTAGATTCAGCCTTTGCAGTAGGTCCTCGGCTGGCTTGAAGCCGGTCCTCGCTAAGCTGACCACCACCTCTTTGTCCACCAAACCTCGAACCACGTCGTAAGCTTTCATCATCAACAGGGTTTTCAGCGCACGCCCTCTCTCGGCGTTCGAGAACCCGTACCCCGCTAAACCGAAAAGCCTGCCTAAGCACGAGTCGCAGAGTGGATATTCCGACAGCACCTTACTGGCCACCTCTACCGGGTCCCCAAAGCCCGCCATCGGCACCATCGGTGGGATAGTGTTTTCGCAGCGTCGGCGAGCCGAGCCTTTTAAACGTTGGCACGTGGCGATGCCTAACCGTAAAAATGCTTACGGATGGTTATCGTTCTTTAATAAACTAAAACCTTAATCCTAAGATATTAAAATCGTGTTTAAGCGAGAAGACGGTCGAGAATTATGTTTATCAGAGCGATCACTTGGTCAGGCCACAGTTCGCCGATCGGGAGTTTAAATTTTATCGCATCCCACCCCTCGTTGCTTGTCGCTTCTTCGGAAAGGGGCAAGAGGAATACGGCTGCATCGCTAACCCGCTGAAGCGCGCTTCGTGGATCAGCGCCTGAAGTTGAGAGGAAAAACTTGTATCGGAAGCCTGCAACGTAATGCTCCACCCCGTGCGGGGTTGCTACAACCCCTGAGTGAGCTGTTTGGGGCAACCTTCTCGCTTCACGGCATAGGCGGAGGGCTTTCTCCAGCATACCCAATAGCGACCCTTCGTCCGGCAACACGTTTCTCAGTTTTTGCGTGACGAAGTGGATGGAGGGGCCTCCGGCGACCGCTAACACAAGGTCGGAATCTCTCCTCAGCCCGTGGGATATCATCAGGGCCGCCGACACGCAGCGGGCGAGGAGGGCGATTTGCGACGCGAGCTCCTCCAGGTCCCCGGCGACTACGATGAACCTCCGCTTCATCGAAATCCTAGCCGTGCTTGCCTCGACCTGCCCAGCTGCTTGAGCAGCTTCTGGGCCCGCCTATACGCTGCTAGCAGCTCTTTAACGTCTCTGACCGTCGTCCCCGAGCCCTTCGCGATCCTCACTATGCGGGAATGGCCCAGCAGCTCCGGCCTGAGAAGTTCTTCCCTCGTCATCGAGTTCAAGATCGCCATCCACTTTTTGATGTTCTCAGCGCTCGCCTTCTCCAGCTCCGGCGTCAGCTGGTACGACCCAGGCAGCAGCTCGAGGATCTTCCTGAGGGGCCCAAGCTTATTCAGCTCCTCGAGCTGCTGCTTGAAGTCCAGGAGGGTGAACTTGCCCCTCAAGAGGGCCTTAGGCTCCAGCGAAAGCTCAGCCCTTTCCATGCGCTCCACTAGAGCCTTTAAGTCCCCCATCCCCAGGAGCCTGCCGACGAACGAGGGAGGGTCGAACGGCTCCAGCTCTTCCAGCTTCTCGCCCACCCCTATGAAAGCGATGCGCGCACTCGTCTTAGCCACAGCCGCAAGCGCGCCGCCCCCCCGCGCCGCGCCATCCATCTTCGTCAGGATTATGGACCCTATCGGGACAGCTTTGTGGAACGCTTCAGCTTGGGCGCCCGCGCCCTTACCTATCGTGGCATCGAGCACCAGCATCACCTCGTCCGGCTTGACGGTTTCAGCCATCCCCTTGACCTCCTCGAGAAGCGCCCTCTCCTCTTTGTGGCGCCCTGCGGTGTCTATGATCACCAACTCGACGCCGCGCTTCCGCAGCTCAGCTACGCCCCTTTTAGCCGTTTCAACAGGTGGTAGATTCTTATCACCGTAAAATTCTGCACCCACAGCTTCGGCGAGTTGCTTCAGCTGCTCTAGGGCACCTGGCCTGTAGTTATCGGCGCACACCAGTCCGACCTTAAACCCCCTCCTCTTGTAGTAGAGCGCTAGCTTGGCTGCAGTGGTCGTTTTCCCAGACCCCTGCAACCCAACGAGGAGCACAACCGACCCCTTCCTGACTCTCGGCTCGTACCTCGATTCGCCTCCCAGCATGTTCACCAGCTCCTGGTACAGGTTCCGCAGGAGCAGTTCCCGCCTAGAGAATCCCGGTGGAACTTCCTCCTTCAAAGTCCTTTCCTCAACTTTCCTAGCTATTTCTGCTACGATAGAGGGCGGAATATCGGCCTTCAGAAGTTCCCTCTCCAGCTCCCGGAGTATTTTTTTGATGGTAACTTTGTCTATTACCGCTTCGCGCTTGACTAGATTTACAATCCTTATCAAGCCTTTCCGGAGCTCCTCCATGGATAGGTTAGGCAGTAAACCGCTGCTTATATGCTATCCGGCGCTTTACGGGACTGGAAGGCTCACGTGTGCGATGATGACTGCAGCGATCAAACCCACAGCTATCAGCACGATGGCTTCAGGACGTATCTTGATGCCCCCCACTTCCTCCTCAAAGTATGTTATGAGTCCAGCCGCTGTAGTGGGAGCGGTCTGTCTCTTCTTCACGCTTCTTTTCGCCACACCCAGCCCCTGCTAGCTTGTTATCGACCGATATAAATTTTATCGGCGACGCGTTGCACATCAACCCCCGAAAGCCAAAGTTGAAACTTCTATTTTCCTCAGCTAATCAATTTTCGGTAGCTCCCTCAACCTCCTCCACTACCATTTTCACGCTATCTTTTGGTGGCTCGATCGAGCTGATACCCCACGGATCGTCGATTACTAGCGTGAACCGCGCACCTCTCTTAATTACTTCCTCGAGCTTCTCCGCGAAACTCTTCGCTCCGCCCTCGAGAACCTCTATTGAGAGGGTTGCGTCCTGAATCATCCTAAGAACCCCTTCTACGTTTGTGACAACCATAGGCGCTGCCGCGCCTGGGGTTACGGAGACGCCCAGCTCGGGGATCTCAACGCTGGCTACGCTGCTGCGAACAACACGCACGTTGAGATCCTCAGGTGAATCCACGGCATAGTAAAGGCGAACGTGCTTCTTAACCTCGCACGGCACGATGTCTGCCCGCTTGTACCCGCACACTCGGCACGTGACCGAGACTAGAATCGCCCTACCAACTTTGGGCAACTCGTACAGGCTCTCCCGCAAGACGGCTTCGGACCCACAAGCGGGACACTCAACGCGGAGCTCCTCGCTACTTTGAGCGTAAACCGAAACCCTACCGCCCTCGCCCAATCAGACCCCGCTCAAAACCCCTTCCTCCTCCTTAAAAGGTCAGCGTGCGGCGCGCGAACCCCCGTCCTCTTTCATTTACAAAATCTTTCCCCGTAATAATCGATGCGACCGGAGTGCGAATGTTTTTAAAGCCCCTCCACGGGGCTACCGGCGACGGAGCATGAAAGTTACCGTAAGCTTGATCAAGGCTGACATCGGTGGCTGGGTTGGCCATAGCACTGTTCACCCGAAGCTAATCGAGTTCGCTCAGCAGAAGCTCCAGCAAGCAAGGGAATCAGGGCTGCTTATCGACTACTACGTGTTCAACGTCGGCGACGACCTGCAGCTTCTCATGACGCACACTAAGGGCGACAATAACCCGGAGATCCATAAGCTGGCTTGGAACACTTTCGTTGAGGCAACAGAAAAGGTTAGCAAGCCCTTGAAGCTGTACGGCGCCGGGCAGGACCTCCTCAAGGACACGTTCAGCGGCAACGTGAGGGGGATGGGGCCGCAGGTAGCCGAGATGATGATCGAGGAGAGGAGGAGCGAGCCGATAATCGTGTTCGCTGCCGATAAGACGGAGCCCGGCGCCTGGAACTTGCCCCTCTACAAGATATTCGCTGACCCCTTCAACACAGCCGGGCTCGTGATCGACCCTAGCATGCACGACGGCTTCATATTCGAAGTGTACGACGTGATCGAGCACAAGTACGTGCGCCTCAACGCGCCTGAGGATCTCTACGACCTTCTGGCGCTCATAGGTACGCCCGGCAGATATGTGATCAGGAGAGTGTTCAGGAAGAGCGATGGCGAGATCGCGGCCGTCGCCAGCGTGTCCAGGCTCAGTCTCATCGCCGGCCGGTACGTGGGCAAGGACGACCCTGTCCTCATCGTGAGGACCCAGCACGGCTTCCCCGCGGTCGGCGAGGTGCTGGAGGCCTTCGCCTTCCCGCACCTGGTAGCAGGCTGGATGCGCGGCAGCCACCACGGCCCGCTCATGCCGGTACCCCTCAAGTACGCCAAGTGCACTAGGTTCGACGGGCCACCGAGGGTTATAGCCCTCGGCTTCCAGCTGCACGACGGGCACCTCGAGGGGCCCAACGACCTCTTCGACGACCCCGCCTTCGATTACACCAGGAACATGGCGCAATTCATAGCCGACTACATACGCAGGCACGGTCCGTTCATGCCGCACAGGCTCGGCCCAGAGGAGATGGAGTACACGACCCTGCCTGCCGTCCTCGAGAAACTGAGGGACAAGTTTAAACCCGGCGAGGAATAATTTCCTTAAATTTCTTTTTCTCCTACATTAACCATTTAAACTGAAGGTACCCTACTCTCCCGGTTTCGTCGACAAACGCTATTACGAAGCGTTTGCGAACCGAGTGAGAGAGCCTGCCCGCTCTAACTATCTCGATCGGATCCAGCTTGCTGTTGTACGGTAGCACGTGGACGAGGAAGGGCGCGTGCTCGAGCCCAGGCCCCAGCCTGTACACCACGAACGTGGCGCCGAATTTCATCCCCGATTTCACGACCAGACCCCTTTCTCGGAGATCCTTGTAGACAGCGTACACTTCGTCAAAATTCTCGTAGGTTTCGCGCCCCAACTGTCTGAGCGTTTCGGGGCTCACCTCGACCCCACTCGCGTCCTCCACCCCGAGCTTGCCTTTCTCCACTAGGTAGAGCGCTTCAAGCAGCGAGAGCTCCAGCTCCCTCTCCACGTTCGGAGTTTTCGGTTTGCTGATCGCGTAGAACTTTCCGTAGAAGCCCTCGTTGAAGTAAAGATCTCTAGCGCGCATTTTATCGAAGATCACGACTTTCTTGCCGACCATCACCCCCTTAACAGGGCCCTCCAGACTTTCACCGCTTAGCACACGGGTACAACCACTGTCCGCTTTTATTCGTTTTAGCACGCATTGATGGGGGCTTCGCGAAAACCGACGCGCGGCAAGCGACTTACCGCTTTATGCGTCTCCTTACGTTATTGGGGGAGGGGGTGCTGAAGTTAAAGCTTGGCAGGTTCGGGGGAGCGATCAAAGTGCTTCAAGGCCACATTACCGTGCTCGGCCGTTCCGGCTCGGGAAAAACCAACACGGCAAAAGTCCTGGTGGAAGAGATGACGAAAAAGAGGGTACCCGCGCTGGTGCTGGACTGGGCCGGCGAGTATTCCGTCAAAGGTTTCACGCGACTGATCCCTGGCGATGGTTTTTCGATTCCGGTGTTCACGCCAGGCGATAAGGAGGACCCTGAGCGCGTGGACGTGATCGTTGATCTCTTCGACGCGGCCTTCCACCTGACCCAGCCGCAGCTTTACATGTTGAGACTCGCGGTAAAACGCGCCGTATCTTCGGAGGCGAAGGGCATCTCCGACCTATTGGAGGCGCTTGAGAAAGTGCCGGTCCGCTCGTACTACGACAACGAGGTTAAGGCCGCTCTGGTGAGAAGGCTCGCCCCCCTCGCGGAGGGGAGGGTTTCTCGGACGTTAGAAGGTGGAGCGAGAAGAGGCGATTTCCTGTCCTTTAGTTCGATTGTAGATTTAAGTGTTTTCAAAAGTGTCTACGCCAAGCGTCTCTTTGCGCTCTTGCTTTTAAAGAAACTCTATGACGAAGCGCTAGCGAGAGGGCCTCGGAACCGCGTAGTGCACGCTACGCTTATCGAGGAAGCGTGGAACGTAGTTCCCTACAGGCGCCTTGACGCTGAACCAACAGTGGGCGAACGGCTCTTCGCGGAGCTGCGCAAGTACGGTGAGTGCCTTATAGCTGTCGCGCAGAACCCGAGCGAGGTGGCATGGAGCATAGTCAACAATTCCGAGATTCTAATCGTACACAGCATGTTGCCGAGGGAGTACGACACACTCGGGCTTCCAGAACTTCGCAGCATCGTACTGGGTAGAGGCGAAGCCATCGTTGTGGAGCGCGGGCGCGCTCGCTACGTGAGAGTTCGACGAGCAGCTAACTAGAGTGCCAGAACTCACACGGGAAATAAGCTTTATTACCTCAAATTCGGGAGAGCGTCCGGGATCGGCTTTGAGCGCGCGCGAGCGCAGGCTGCGTATTAGGAGGAGGGATGAGGTGCCGCGGGGGCAAGCTCGCCTCAATCCCAGAGCGATAGAGTACCTGGGGATAAAGGATAGGGTGGAGGTCGTAGTTGGTGGCAAGAAAAGGTACGTCTTCCGCGCGCTAGCCTCGGAGGCAGTGCCCGAAAACGAGGTTTGGTGCAACACGGACGAGCTGAAGGAGCTAGGAGTGGCTGATAACACTGTCGCTGCTGTGAGAGCTCCTCTGGCTGCAGGGGGTCCGCAATGAGCATCGAGATTGCCACCCGTGGGGCAGCAGCGGCGGCTGACGAGAGGCTGATGAGCAACCTGCGGAACGAGCTCCTGCTAGCGAAGGAGATGCTGAAAAGCATCGCCAACGCCCTTGCATTTCTCGGCGCACGCGACTACTCCTCCGTCAGGAAGCTTGTCGAGGAAGTGATCGGCACCAAGAAAAGGGTAGAAATGATGCAGCGGGACTTCCTCACGTATTTCTCGAAGGTCGCGCCCTCCTTGTACAACAGGGAGGAGTGGATGGGGATGTTCTCGAAAGTATCGGGGATAGTTGACAAGATAAGCGGGATAGCCTACAGAACCGAGTACCTCTCACTAAAGCCCTACGAGATCCCGGAGGGGGTTCGGGCGACGCTCGCCGAGATGGCAACGCTGCTCGCATCGATAATCGACGAGTACGTGACCATGATGAACAACGCTCTGACGAACCCCAGCAAGGCGCTAGAGTCACGCAGCAGAGTGGCGGCGCTCGAGGCGGAGATGGACTCCAAGTTTAGGGCGGCGACCTTCACGATACTCGAAAACCCCTCGCTGGGGCAGCTCGCGCTCCTCCTGCTCAGCATGGCCGAGATGCTCGAAGACGTAGCCGACCTCCTGAATGCGGCTGCCGACGACCTCTACCTGATCACTCTGTCGGCCTAGCGCGTTAACCGAAGAAGTCGAGGAGCGTGCTCTGGGGGGTTTCGAGCAGCTGGTTCTCCCGCACGCCAAAGTACTCTAAAATCCGCAGAGCCGCTGGCACGACCTGTTTCCTGATGTAATAGTCAGCGTCGATCTCGCTCGGGTCCCTGAGCAAGGCGTACGGTAAGGCCTTGTCCGCCAGCTTCCCAGATCCTTTCACGACTACGAAGCCGACCTTGCTACCCTTCAGCACCTTGTAGCCGGCTTCCATCAGCCTTTTAGCAGCCGCGACGTGAGCGGCTTCAATCTCGTAGTCCTCCAGCGACTTGCTCACAGTCTTCCATATTATCAGTTTCTCCAACGGGACCTTCCCTGCCTTCAAATCCTGTATGACGCCTTTGACGTAGTTCACCGCTTTAGCCGCGTCTCCCTCTCTGAGGACTATTTCGATGACTTTCTCTTGGACCTCCCTGGCTATGTCGGCCCAATCCCCTCTCACAGCCTCCAGACCCACCACGTCGATGCGACCGTCCTCGAGCAGGCCGCAGTAGCGCTTCTTAGCTTCCGTGAAGAAGACCTTAACGTACACCTTGTCGACCTTGATGTCAAGGTTGAAAGTTTCGTTAACGATCTTTATGAGCTTCTCAACTTTCTCAGGTTCGTACTTAACGAATATCGAATCCGTGTCACCGTATATTACGGCGAGGCCCAGCTTCTTGGCCATGGCGATGGTCTCTGTTATCACCTTCCTACCCCACGCTGTCGTGGCTTCCGCCACTTCCCGCTTGTACCACCTAGCCCCCACCCAGCCGCAGTAGCCATAGGTGGCGTTCGCGACGACCTTCAGAGCGCGCTGCCTCTCGTCGAGTAGCCTGTACTCGGGGCTTTCGGGGTCCAAGCCCTTCATCTTCTCCCTCACCTGCCTCCGAGCCTCCAAGAGCCGCTCCAGCACCTTCTTGTAGAAGCCGGGCGGCGACCTCCGGAAGGCGTGCCCGACCTCTGGCGCTACGTTGACCTCTGATTCATCTAAAACCTCGTTAGGCGGGACATAGGTGTCCGGCGAGATGTTGTACTTTATCATCAGCGAGGGGTACATCGAGGTGAAGTCGAGGACGGCCACGTTCCTGTGGACGCCGGGTAGGGGCTTCAGCACGATCGCCCCCTTGTACGGCTCGTAGGGGCGCTCCTCCCTGTTGGGGATTAGCTCGTTGAACTCATACGCCGCCCGCATGAGGTGCCACTCCACCCTGTAGCCGACAGATGCCGCGCCCACTTGGTCTAGCGTCAGCCCCACGATGTTTGAGAGCTGGATTGCGAAGGGCAGGAACTTCTCGGCTAAGCCGTAAGTGCTCTCGACGTCGTCGAGGGCGTACCTGATCAGTATCGGCCGCTTAGTGGGGTCATCCCAGTACTCGTGCACGCGCGAGGCATCGATGAGCACCCTCTCGCTCTTCTTCTTCACGCCTAGGTAATCGGCTATGTTGTCCAGCGTCTTCACCTTAACCTCGTAGACTTCCTCTGCGAAGTCGTAAAGGTCCACGTTGGCGCGCCCCACGATCGAGTAGTGCCCGTGGACGGACGGCGTAGGCTCGCCGCCCCCTCTCGATACATCTAGCTTTACCCCGTGGAGCTCAGCGCGCTTCAGCAGGTACGGCCAATCGAAACGATTGTTGTTGTAACCGACCACCACGTCGGGGTCGAAGGATAAAAGGTCTTCGACGAAACGCGCGATGAGCGTTCTATCGCTCTTGCCCTCCGCTGTAAAAGCCTTCGCCTCCCCGTCCCCCTGCTTGACCGCGATCACGATTACGGGATCCCGCTCAGGGTTAGGCTCACCAAATGGGTTGTAGCACTCGATATCGAAAGCGTAGACCCTGAGCTCAGGAGGGTTGTCAGGGCCCAGGTAGCGAGGGCTCTCGCGGGCCAGGTAAACGCGATCAACCCTCCACCTATGTTCGTTGGGGGCCTCCTCGACCTGAACCTCGTGCCACCCGCAGGGGTAGACCCCCTTATCGATCATGTAGCGCATGTAGAATCTTACGTCCGCCTCCAGAACTTCCCTCACGCCGTCGAGCTTCGCCACCGCCTCCCTCAGCTGGGGCACTACCCTGGGCGAAAGGAGCGTGACCTTAACGGCCTTGACCGACCTGCCGAAGTACTTCCTGTCTACGACTTCAACGCTTACTATGCCGAACTTCCCGCTCATGGCTTTAATCCTCCTAGCAACCGCTTCCTCAGCACCCTCCGCGGGGAGCACGTAAATGTAAGGCCTGAAACTGCGGTCGAGAACCACCACGCGCTTACCCTCGCGATCTACACCCCACAACCTAACCTCGGGGACCCCGCCGACTACGTCGTAGCTAGCATCCAGCAACCAGAACTCGGCTCGCATCTCAGTGCAGAAAGCCTTCCGCTCCCCCTTAAACCTAGCGCACTACTGCTGGGTCCCTAACTGCCTGAGACTTCTCGCGAGCTCTAACAGCTCCTCTCTGAACACCGCGAGCACAACTAGGACAAGGGCCACGCCCAAGCCTATACCGACCCCCTGCGCGAAAGCTGAGACGAATTGCGCGAGAGGCGTCAAATCAATCCCAGCGGCTGAAAAGGCCGCGGCAACTACTAGGAGGGCGAGAAGGGCGTGCACGAGGTTGAGCGCTAAGGGCGTCCGCCCACCCTCGCCGACGAGAATCTTCGCAGCGACGTCGAACACCTTCTCGACGATGAGCAACCCGACGGTGAAGACAGCCGCTCCGACTACGACACGCCCCACCACGTCGAAGAGACTTTGCGCAAGCGCGAGAGCTTCGGGGACTTTCAAGATCCTGACGGCGACGGCGATGCTAAAGAGGTAGACGGCTATCCTCGTCAGCAGGTCCATTAGCGTCGAAAGGTTATACCCAGCCTTATCCAGGTAAGCGCCGAGGGGGGTTCCCCTGAGCGCGTCGTCCGCCCTACTGAGCTTCACCACCACTGCTACGGCCTTTCCCAAGAGCCGCCCCAAGAGCCACCCGAGCACGAGGACGAACACCATACCTATGGCGCGCGGCAGGATGTAGGTGAAAGCGTTTAGGTATTCGTCGGCGACAGCGCGCAAGTTGCTCAAAATGACTTCGATAAAATCCGGCACGCATCTCCCTAATCTTGAAGGCTACTTAGCGTTTGCGCGCCCGACGCGCTCTTGACGCGAGCCGAGACCCTTCTCTCCTGACGGCTTTTCCGCGCACTGAACTGAGTTGCAGCGGTGCGCCGCTCACCCTCCCAGCAACCTGAAGAGCACCGCATACAGGGCGGCTAGTGCCGCGAGCAGGAAACTGGCGAGCATCGCCGCGTAGAGGACGCGAAGAGCGTGCACGAACTCAACGTACGTCACCTGCGCCGCCTGCCTACCCGCCAAGTACAGCGGGTAGAGGTGGCTGGCCACCTTTAGCTCCTCGTAGGTAGCGCCGCGTGCCGACGCCGCCTTGTACAGGATCAGCAAAGCGAGCAACCTCCCAGCCGCGGAAGCGAAGAAGGCTGATACGCCGAAGGCGTTGTACATCTGGACTCCCGCCATCGCGCCTAGCGCCGATACCGCGGACGGTAGGACGTTGTAGACGGCTATGTAAACGTGTCTGTATTCGCCCCCATAGGATACGGCGTAGTTGAAGGACGCTAGGTTGAAGCCTGTCCACAGCGTGGTCGAGTAAACTTGCAAGGCGCATTGGCCCGCCAGGTTGGATAGGAAGGGGAAGAGGGTGGGGATGGCGACTATGCCTAAGCCCGACACGAGGAACGTCGCTCTGGGGCCGAACCTATCGTAAAAGCTTCCCCAAGGAGGGTTGGCTAGCGTGCCTACGACACCTCCAACTAGGTTCAACGTAGTAAACCACGACTCGTCCGCGTGGAATGCGGTGTACATGTGGTAGTTCCAGATGCCGGCAACGATGTTTACCGAGAAGGACCAGAAGGAGATCGCTGCCGAGTCTCGTAGAACCTCCCGATTCCTCAGCGCCGAGAGCGCGCCGCGGACGCCCAGACCGATACCGCGCGGTCTCGCGGGATCACCATACATGTAGAGGAGCGGCACAGCTGCGAGCATGAGCGCCGTACCAACGCCGATCGCGAGCACGTATCCCGCAGGGTAGCCGAGCCCGTCGTAGACGATCTTCGCGATCAACAGGCCGGCGATGTTGACGAAACCGTGGATCGTGTTTCTCAGCGCGAACATGCGGCCCCGGCGTTGCGGCTCCACGAGATCCGCCATGAGGTCAGTCCACGCTAGACCCGCGAACACTCCCAGCGCGTTCGAGGCGTATAGGAAAGCCATCACCGCCCATAAACCGTCCCAACCTGTTAGAAGATCCGTGAGGATCCCTAGCCACATCGCCCGGCTCGCGGCTGCGAACAAGCACATTATGTGCAAACGCCTCTCTCTATAGCGATTGAGTAGCAGCGCAGCGGTTAGCTGGAGCGGAGGAGTCGTAGCGGAAATTAGCGCTGTGTATAAGCCGAGCGCGTTGGCGTCGGCTCCCAAGCGCAGCAGGAGGGGCGTGGTCATGGGCCCGACGAGAGCCGAGCCTAGGACCGTGACGGCTCCTTCAACAACGCTCGCCTTGAACCCCCTCGGCGAGTTCCTCAGCTCGCTTAGCGGCGAGGGCATGATAGCTGCCCCCGCTTGTCGCAAAAGAAAAAGTTTTACGACGCGCGCGCTTCGCGACGGAGGAACGGAACCACTACTTCCTTTAGCGCTGGCTCAGCAGCCTGTACGGCATCCCCGAACCCCGAGCGCAGCCGCCTGGGCATATCTGTAGAACCAGCGTGCCTGAGGGGTTTCTCGCGTAGCTCTCCACCGCAGTCCTGCACTCCTCGGGTCCCACCGCAACTTTAACTCCGCCTACGGGGGGTGTGCTCAGAGGCTCAGCCGGCAAGTCCTCCAGCACTATCCTCGACCACTTCGCGATCTCCGCTAGCTCGTGAGCGGTGATTGTTGGATCGTGATCCTCCTTCCGAGCCACGCACACTGTGATAACCGCCGCATCCTTACTGGCAGGAAGCTTCACGTGAGGCTTCAGGAGGCTTGCCGCATCAGGTGACCTCTGCTTGACCCACCTCTCCTCCGCGGTGCTGAACGGGATTAAACCTTCGGCACCAGATACCAGCGTTAGGGGGTCCACTACCTCCACCTCGCTGAAGCCTAGCTCCTTGAGCAGCGACACGACTTGACCTGGGTTTACTCCCAAAGCTTCGGCAGCGGCTTCCAGCGCCAAGCGCTCGGTCACCGCCCTACCACCGCGCTCAGCCAACTCGAGAGCCCTTTCAACATCGCTCCTGTACTTGAGCGCCGAAACGGGGCAGTAAGCGGCGCAGAGCCCGCACCTTACGCAGCCGGCTTCCAAGAACGGCAACTGCGCTGGAGTCGTCACGGTCACCTGGTAGCCCCTGTAAGCCTGAGTGAGCGCGTGGACGTCCAGGTGCGCGCATAAGTCGACACACCTGCCGCACACGATGCACTTACCGGAATCCAGCCTCAGGAAGCCGTCATCTAGCACCAGTTCGGCAGTTTTCTCGTACTCGAACCGCCGCTCGTATCTGAGTGGCAGGAAGCCAGACGCTAACGCCTTCAGTACACACGCGAGCTCGTCTACGCTAGCAGGGCACCCCCTAACGTAGCTGTCGACCCTGATCACCTGGTGCACCGGAAGCGCATCCATGTAGCCGTCCTTCACGTACTCCTCAATGCGCAGACCAAGCCTGTAGCCTAAGGTTGAGGTTTCGCCGAGAAGCGCACAGCTGCCAAAAGCCACTACGAACTTCGATTTCTCCCTTATTCTTTTTACTTCCTCTACATCGCGTGTGGTGATAGATCCCTCTACGACCGCCATGTCGTACTCGGTATCCGAGGAAAGCCCCAAGAGAGGCTCCCTCACGATCTCTATGCCTTCCACCTTCGTCAGTTTGTACAGCTCGTTGACTAACCTGTACCGGCACCCTTCGCATGACCCGAAACCGAAAAACGCAACTTTCACCTAAACCACCTCAGTGGACCGCGCATGGCAAGCAGGGATCATAAGCGCGGACAAGCGCAGCGACGAGGTTCTTCACCCGCGCTTTCTCAGCTCCTTTGCTCAAAGCCCATAATACGAGGGACTCCCCCGAGACCTCTATGTGCCTAGCGTTCATCACGGTCGGAGTTATCACGTTCGCGTACTCCAGTTTGCCGTCCCTGATCCTGTAGTGGTGGATTAGCACGCCCCGGGGCGCCGTCGCTAAACCCACTCCCTCGCCGCTTGCTTCGGGAACCTTCTCTTCGCGGAAAATCGCGACGCCGCCTCTGAGCCGAGCTGCAAGCTCTAAAGCTTTCTCAGCTAGCAGATCGGAAAGGTACACTACCTCCACATACTGGGCTTTAACGTTATCGAAAGGATTCGAGAAATCTACATCTAAAAACTTGATCATGTCTCGCGCCTCAGCTGTTAGCAGCTCGGAGTAGGCCTGCATCCTAGCCCTCGAACCCACGTAGAATGGCTTCCCCCTGTATAAGGCCACCTTTGCGTTCGAGTAAGGCGGTTTGTGCTCCTCGATTACCTCTCCGTACTTCTCAGCTCTGACCACTAACCCGTCGGAAAACATGAGCTCGTCGGAGAACATTGGGAACTCCTCCCTAGGGGGGTTGAGGACGCAAAATGTAGGGGCCGGATCCTTAAATCCTTGCGCAATGGGGTTCCAGATCTCGGCTAGGTCGCCAGCCAGATCGTAAAGCTCCTTTGAGACGCGCGCCATTTCTTTACCAACGTATTCCAGTTCCCATTTCGCGATAGGTTTACCGTGACTCGCCACGCTTAAGCTAGGGGTATGAATGAAGCGCCCGCATACTCTCCGGTAAGCTTCAAGAATCCTCTTGTTAATGTCCATTAACCTAGTGAACAAATGAGGATGAGATTTTGAGAAGCATACTACGTTTTCGTCTCCTGTGTAATCTGGAAGCGCCATTAGGACATGAACGAAGTTATTCTGAACGTTTTCAAATCCTTTAGCTAGCTCTCTTAAAACCTTAACTTCAGGCTTTGGCTCTATGCCTAGCGCTTTTTCAACGGCTTCGATCGAACACGTTAGGTGGACTACGCTGCAAACGCCGCATATTCTGCTCATTACATGCGGCACATAAGTAGCCGGCCGCCCTTTCAAAAATCGCTCGAAAAATCTCGGGTCTTGCGCCGCTCCGAAATCGACTCGCACGGTGGCTCGCTCCCTCTCGATGCTTACGTTGACCTTACCGGCTACCGCTGGCACCTCTTCAATTTTTAACTTCAGCGCCTCAGCCACGGCTAACCACCCCTTCAGCCACTTTTTTAACAGTTGCGAAACCAGGCGCTGAATTCCAGTAAATTTCCGCTTTACTTATAACATCCTTCATGTTAAAACCGAGCTCCTTGTAGTGAGCAAAAGCTCGCCAGAGGATGTCCTCCCTCGTGATAGGGCCTCTGCAGCCCCAGCACTCACCTCCGCTCACCAAACATTCGGCGTTACAGCCGGATTGCGTGATCATGCCCAAGCACAGCTCGCCCTTGAGCAGGAGGCATTCGCTCGGCGGCAGTGGGCACTCCGAGCACACCGGTATGCCGTCCACGAGGAGCTCCTTCGAGAGCTCGACGAGGGAGCAGAAGCTTTTCCTCTCGCAAGCCCAGCATTCCATCTTGTGGAACTTGAGTAGGAGCTCGAAGTTCACCCTCCTCATCTCCCAGAGGTCGGGCGTGCTGGCTAGGAACTCCTCGTCTCTGTAGACGCGGTAGTTGCAGGAGGGGAAGAGCCTGCCAGCTGGGGTTTTCACGAGACAGAGCCTGCAGCTCGAGCCTTCATACAGCCCTGGCACAACGCAGAGCCGCGGTATCTTTATCCCAGTCTTCTCCGCCGCCTCCAGCACCGTAGTTCCTGGCTCCACCTCCACAACCTTCCCGTCGATCTTTACCTTAACCACACCGATCACCCTGCACGCGCACCTGAAACCTTGTAAACAACCTTCACAGGACAGACAGTGTAGCAGATCCCGCACTTGATGCACAAACTCTCGTCTATCCTATACTTCCCGCTCTCAATTTTCGATATCGCATGAGCCGGACAGTCCATCGCACACTGCCCACATTCGATGCACTTCTCCTCG
>Ga0105154_1000084_pt1 | contig 40971 bp, 41 predicted proteins | sample SSWtaG_FD_89672 | JGI IMG/M metagenome (GOLD analysis project Ga0105154, IMG submission 89672) | Hot spring microbial communities from Sandy's Spring West, USA to study Microbial Dark Matter (Phase II) - SSWsed_matched | ecosystem: Environmental > Aquatic > Thermal springs > Hot (42-90C) >... | reverse complement strand
CTTTACCTAGAGTATAAGTAGCGGGCCCGCCGGGATTTGAACCCGGGACCTCCGGCTCCGAAGGCCGGCGCCCTATCCTGGCTAGGCCACGGGCCCAGATACCTTGGCTTCCAGCTTAATACCTTACTGTTTGGGTGCGCGTATTGAGTGGTGGGAGCTAGACTCACCATCGAGGTACTTCAGAGTAGATCAACCAGTTCACCTATCACCGCCATCGCCACTCATCATCCGCTGTAGTATGGCTCTTGAGGGTATTAAGTGTAGCGCCGAGAGCAGGTCTACGGCTTAGGACCCCTCGGTAAGGGCTTTACGTACCTCGGGTTCCGCCTCTAGGGTTCTTAGGTACTCCTCCACCCTCCCAGCTAGGTTATCCAGGTTCTCCTGTAGGTAGTTCAGCACCTCCCTCAATCTCTCTGCGCCTAGCTCTAGGGGGTAGAAGGCCAGCCCCTGGGAGAGCTTAGCTACAGCCCACAGCCTGAGGTTCTCCAGGGTTGCGTACTTCCTCAACCCGCTCCCTACGGATACCACTAGGTCGCGTACGTAGCTGTAGGCTACGGCCTTAGCTCCCGACTCGGTGATATCTCTCTCCAGCTCCTCTAGGTGCTCCCTGAGGACCCTCCTAACGTAGCTGCTGTCCAGCTTAGTGAAGTAGGTTCTCGTAGCGGCGTCGGCGAACTCAGTCTCCACGACGTCTGCTACCCTCAACCCCCCGAGGTAGGTTGAGCACATCAGGAGGCTACTCGCCTTCAGTGACCTTGAGAACCTATCCAGGATCTCGGTAGGCTCTACGGGTAGGAACCTCCTCGACACCCTACCGAGGGCTACCTCCTCCACGAACTCTGGCTCTAGGGGGTCTACAGCGACCACCCTACCTTCTACAGCTATAGCAGGTACCGAGGGGACTACTACCCTAAGGCGTAGGGGGCTCCTAGAGGTGACGGGCACTATCTTCACCAAGTGGGTAAGGCCTCTCTCGAGGGCGTACTTAACTACCCTAAAGCTTGACGGACAGTATGGGTGTACAAACAGAGTAGGATCCTCCCGCAATTTAGCCCCCAGGAGGGATTCGAGCTCGGTAAATAAGTCACGACCACTGGCTGCAGAGCACCCGTAGACGAGTTTATAAGGTCCTACCTTAAGGTACTGTGGACTGGAATTGAGCCGCAGGCTACTCCCGGTGGTAGCTCTCGTACTAGTTCTAGCAGTGGTTACCGGAGCTTTCGTACTGCTCTACAGGCAGCCCCAGGAGGTCAGGGTGGTTGTGTACGCTTACAGAGATGCTATCACCGGTATAGACCCAGGAGCTGAGGACGACGTCGGCGTAGTCGTACTACACGCCCTGTACGACACCCTACTCCGCTACGACCCTAGGACCGGGGAGTACGTACCGTGGCTCGCCGAGAGGTTCGAGAAGGTAGCTGAGGATAGGTGGCTCATAGTCATCAGGAAGGGGGCCGTGTTCCACGACGGGTCCCCGGTAACCGCCGAGGACGTGAGGTTCAGCATAGAGAGAGCCCTAGCCCTCTACGAGGAGGGTATAGGGCTGGGGTTCGTGTGGAGCTGCGTTAAGGAGGTCGAGGTGCTCAACGCGACCCACCTAGAGGTAGTTACCGACGGTCCCTGCGACCTGAGGAGGGTCGCCTCAGCTGCCTACTCAGCCTTCGTCTACAGCAGGAGGGTGCTCCAGCTAAGCGGGGCGGCTAACCTCACGGACAGGAAGCTGATAGAGTGGTTCAACTCGGGTAACGAGCTCGGTAGCGGACCCTACAGGCTTAGGAGCTACAAGCCTGAGAGGGAGGTAGTCCTAGAGAGGTTCCGCGAGTGGTGGGGGTGGAAGGTGGTCAACAACCCGAGAGCGCCCGACGTAGTGGTGATTAGGATAGTCGAGGACCCCGGGGAGCAGGAGAGAGGCCTAAGAGCTGGCGAGATCCACATAGCCTCCAGCGTCCCCAGGGCTGTGCTTAAGTCCCTAAGGGAGGGCGGCTTCGAGGTAAGAGTAGCGGACACATACCACAACTTCATCTTAATGTTCAACGTCCTTAGGTGGCCCACCAACGTAACCGAAGTTAGGAGGGCTATAGCTCTGGCCATACCGTGGGATAGTGTCGTATCCGCGTGCCTACACGGCTACGGTAGGGTAGGGAGCGGCCTAATACCCTACGGCTTCCCAGGCTACGACCCGGAGCTTAGGCTGGGGCAGGACCTCGAGGAGGCAGCTAGGCTGCTGGCCGAGGCTCGGGTAGCAGGTGGTACGGAGCTTGAGATAGTGATAACGTCGGGGTACGATGAGGAGGAGTGCTTCGCACAACTACTAGCTGGGGAGCTCGCTAAGCTAGGGCTTAGGCTTAGGATCACCTCACTGCCGTGGGACCTGGTGAAGCAGAGGGGTACGGAGGTATGGAGTAACCCGGAGGCGGCGCCCCACATGATAATTAATGACTGGTGGCCTACCTACGTAACCCCATACGACTACCTGTCTCTGCTTGAGTGCGGTTACGTAACGTGGAACTGGGCCGGGTACTGCGACGAGGAGTTCGATGAGAGGCTATGGGAGGCTTACGAGGTAGACCTAGCGGACCTGGAGAAAGCCCTCCCGCTTTACCAGGAGCTGCAGAGGTACATCTACGAGGAGCTACCAGCTATAAACCTCTGGGACATGCGACACATCTACGTCTACAACCCTAAGAAGGTTCTACTACCGGAGAGGGCTCTGAACCCGCTGTACACCTACGTAGTGTTCTTCGAGTACGTAGAGGTGCTGAGCTAGCGAAAATGCTGACCCTCAACTACATCGTGAGGAGGTCCGCCCTCTCCCTAGCCCTAATAGTAGGGGTCCTACTGCTAAGCTTCGTACTAACCTACTACGCACCTGGCGACCCAGCCCTTACCTGGGCTGGCAGACCTAGAGGCCCTGGAGCGTTGGAGGCTGTTGAGAGGGCTAGGCAGGAGCTAGGCTTAGATAAGCCCCTCTGGTACCAGCTCTCCGCATACCTACAGAGATTCCTCAGCGGGGACTGGGGTATCTCGGTGAAGTTCAAGACCCCGGTACTGGGGCTTGTCGTAAGGGGGTTCGCGGCCTCCCTAGAGCTAGTAGCCTACTCCTTCCTAATAGCTGTCCCCCTCGGCTACCTCCTAGGTATCTCGGCAGCGCTATCTAGAGGAGGGCTTAGGGACAGGGTTATCTACTACCTCTCAGTAGCTATCTCCGGGACCCCTAGGTTCATTACGGCAGCGGCCGCGTACGTATCCCTCTACGTGCTTTCGCAGGCTCTGGGGACCCCGGTGATCTACGGTAGGGTGTCCTCGGAGCTCAGGGTAGGCTTTACGGAGATTACCGGAGCTATTACTGTGGACTCCCTAATCCAGGGTAGGCTAGACGTCCTCGCGGACTCCCTACTCAGGATCATCCCGCCGGCGCTAGTGCTATCGACATACCCGATGGGGGTCCTAGCTAGGGTGGTTAGGCTAGCGGTAGCCGAGACCCTAGAGGAGGAGTACGTTAGGCAGGCGGTATCCCTAGGTATCCCAGCGGATGCCGTGCTGAAGAGGTACGTAGCTCCCGGCGTCGTACCGGTAGTAACTCAGCTATCTGGGCTATTCTTCTCCTACAGCTTAGTCGAGGCTATGGCCGTAGAGGGGGTGTTCGGCAGGGAGGGCTTAGGCTACCTGCTGGTAAAGGCCTTAGAGTCCTCCGACTACCCCCTAATAGTAGGCTCCATAGTGCTGGTATCAGCGGTCTTCGTAGTAGCTAACACGGTGGCTGACGTAGTCCAGGCTAAGGTTAACCCGAGGGTGGTGGTTTGACTACCGTCACGGAGGCTCTAAGAGACCTGCTAAGGCTTATCCGCAGAGCTTGGAGGAGGCCTGCGTTTAGGGTAGCCTTCTCACTAGCCCTAGCTCTGACGGTCCTAGGGCTCCTAGGGCCGTACGTAGCCCCCTACCCGCTGCAGGGTCTGGGAGTTGAGGTAGTCTCCGAGAGGAGCCTGCTCCCACCATCACTTGAGCACCCGCTAGGGACCGACGCCATGGGCAGGGACATCCTCAGTAGGGTGCTCTTCGGGCTCTGGAGGGCTACGGTCGTAACTCTCTTGGTGATATCTGTAAGCTCAGCTCTAGGGCTCTTCGTTGGTTCGGCAGCGGCTATCCTACCGAAGCCTGCGGAGACGGTGCTCGTGTACACCATGGAGCTCTTCATCTCGGTACCCTCAGTACTCCTAGCAGCTGCCCTAGTAGCTGCTACCGGAGGCGGCTTAGTACCCCTAACCGTAGCTCTCATAGCCACCTGGTGGCCGTGGTACGGGCGCGTAGCCTACACTCAGGCTAGGGCCTTAAGGGAGCTAGATTTCGTTAACCTACCGAGGCTCTTCGGCCTCTCAAGGCTGTACATAGTACGTAAGCACATAGTGCCGCACGTAGTCTCCCCGGTACTGGTAGAGGCTCTCTCGGACCTCGGGAGCGTCGTTATAGAGATGTCAACGATAACCTTCATCTTCGGAGCCTCCCAAAGCATCAGCGAGCCGGACCTGGGAGTCATGGTCGGCCTAGGGCTACGCTACATAACTACGCACCCCTGGGTAGTTCTCTCTCCAGCTCTGTTCCTAGCCCTCCTAGCTATCTCGTTCACGGTGTTCGGCGAGGTGCTCTACGAGGAGGCTAACCCGGTCCTAAGGAAGAGGTGGTTCAGATGGTTCTAGCGGTAAGGAGCTACGAGCTTAGCGTAGGCTACGAGATTGACGAGGGATTGGTCTGGGTTGTCGACAGACTGAACCTGGAGATAGGAGCCGGTGAGTCCTACTGCCTTGTCGGTGAGAGTGGCTGCGGTAAGTCTACCATAGGTAACGCGGTGGCCGGGCTACTCCCACCGTACGCGGTTACCGACGGCGTCCTAGAGCTTATGGGGGTTAAAGCCATCGAGGGTAGGCTTCGCAGATTCAACGGACTACGCGGTAGGGTTGTGGTAAGGATCCCGCAAGACCCCGCAGCGTCTCTCAACCCGTTCTTAACTGTTGGGGAGCAGCTTGGGGAAGTACTTAGGGCCCACCTCGGGCAGCTTACCGAGTCCGAGGCTAGGAAGAGGGTAGGGTACCTACTTAGCTTAGTTAAGCTACCTCCGGAGGTAGCTGAGGCGTACCCCCACCAGCTTAGCGGGGGTATGAAGCAGAGGGTAGCCATAGCCCTGGCGCTAGCCCCGTCTCCTAAGGTCGTGGTCGCTGACGAGCCTACCTCAGCTCTAGACGCCTACCTAAAGTTCTCGATAGCTAGGCTACTGAAGGCCCTTCAGCTAGCTCTAGGGCTAACCCTTATCTTCATAACGCACGACATTACCCTAGCTAGGCACGTATGCGATAGAGTAGCTGTGATCTACGCAGGTAGGGTTGTCGAGGAGGCTCGTACCGAGGACTTACTAGAGGGAGCTCTACACCCGTACACTAAGCTACTATTACGTGCAGTGCCTAGACGCCTAGCTAGCGAGAGGTTAGCAGATATCCCGGGGACCCCCCCACCACCAGGCAGGTACCCGTCCGGCTGTAGGTTTAGGCCACGTTGCCCAGTAGCTTCTGAGGAGTGTACTAGGGACCCGGAGCCAGCTGAGGTAGGGGAAATGCATAGGGTGTACTGCTGGCGCTGGCGGTCGGCATGAGCCCGCTACTGGCTGTTGAGGACCTCTACGTAGCCTTCAGGGCCCCAAGAGGGGGTCTAACACTAGGCTACAGGGTCGTATGGGCCTTGAGGGGGGTTAGCTTAAGTGTCGAGGAAGGGGAGTCCCTGGGGGTCGTTGGGGGTAGCGGAAGCGGTAAGTCGACGCTCCTCAAGGCTGTGGTAGGGTTGGTAAAGCCGCTGAGGGGTAGCATAGTCTACCGCGGCCTAGACCTCCTCAAGCTTGGCTGGTCCCAGCGTAGGAGGGTCCTGAGAGAGGTAGGCTACGTCCCCCAGGAGCCCAGCCAGTCCATGGACCCCAGGATGTCTGTTAGAGAGATAGTCTTAGAGCCCCTACTAGCACTGGGGGTACCGAAGGAGTCGCGGGAGCATCTCCTTGGGTCGGTGCTAGAGCTTGTGGACCTACCTAACGAGGTAAGGGAGAGGAACATTAGGGAGCTTAGCGGTGGCATGCAGCAGAGGGTAGCCATAGCGAGGGCCTTAATAACGAAGCCAAGGCTCCTCCTACTCGACGAGCCTACGTCATCTCTAGACGTCTCAACCGCTGCCCAGATACTTAACCTCCTCAGAGACCTGAGGGATACCCTGGGGCTTAGCTACGTAGTCGTATCCCACGACATAGACTCGGTAAGCTACGTAGCCGATAGGGTGGCGGTGATGGCCTTAGGGGTGGTAGTAGAGGTAGGGTCTACGCACAGCGTTTTAGCGGAGCCCCTCCACCCATACACCAGGGTCCTAGTAGAACCTGAGAGAGTCGAGGAAGAGGTTACCCTCGACCCCGAGGTAGCCTGCCCCGCGTACAGGTGGTGCCCGTGGAGAGGGGATAGGTGCGCGACCGAGAGACCCCGACCCGTAGAGGTGAGGCGGGGGCACCTAGTGATGTGCTGGAACTACTCGTAGGGTCGGGGAGCAGGCCTCAGCCCTGCGTAGGGCCTGACCTAGCCTGCCTGAGGGGGTCCCTCTCCAGTACCTCCGGTGGTATCCTATCGCCGAACTTCTTGAGGAACTCATCCTCCTTACCCCTTATTCTAGGCTTAACCCTAAGCTCATCAGGGTACATAAACGGTATCCCATCTATCACCGGGTACCACCTACCGCAGTTAGTGCAGTGTAGTATGCCCCAGGTTATATCGTGCCTAACGCACTCGCTACAGTCCAGCTCACCTACCTGGAGATCCTTTACATAAGCTCCTCGGCGGGCGCAGTAGAGGTCGCAGAAAGGTGTTCTAACTGAGAACCTCTTATCTATCACCGCCTCCTCGAATACGTAGAGCCTTAGTGGGAACGACCTACACATGGGGCAGGCTAGTAGGTTAAGCAGTACGTACCTCACATCCGCACACCTCCTTGAATACCTCCAGGACCTCCTTAAATAGGCTCCCCGCAACCTCCTCTGACACCCCCTCGACGAAGACCCGTATGAGAGGTTCGGTACCGCTAGGCCTTACCAGTACCCAGAAGTCGTCGCCTATGAGCTTAATACCGTCTACGTCAATAACCTTAGCTCTCGGGAACCTACTCCTAAGCTTCCCGTAGACCTCCGGTAGCACCTCCCTGGGGGCATAGACCCTCCTCTTGATTACGTACCTCCTAGGTAGGTTGCTCGCCAGCTCAGAGAGCCTCCTCCTGCTGTAGGACATCAGCTCGAGCATTAGTGCTACAGCCATGGCTCCGTCCCTGACGTACTGGTGCCTCGGATACATGAAGCCCCCGTTCTCCTCGAAGCCGGCTATAGCCCCCAAGCTCAGCATGGTCCTCGCGATCACGATGCTACCGACTCTAGTCCAAACCACCTCGATGCCGTACTCGCTCAGCACCCTCTCTACAATCGTTGAGCTTGATACCGCCGTAACCACCCTAGGGGGTACCCTCTCCCCCCTGTTCTCTACTATGTGCTGGCAGAGGAGTACTGCGGAGCTATCACCAGGTAGTACCGTGCCCCCGTCTGCTACGAATATAGCCCTATCGGCATCGCCGTCGTGCGCTACCCCTAGGTCTACCCCGGAGCTCTGGACGTACCTAACGAGGTCGGAGATGTTCTCCGGGCTGGGCTCCGGATCCCTAGAGGGGATCGGGCTTAGCTCGCCGTTTAGCGTAGCTACCCTAACTCCGAGCTTCCTGAGTAGCTTGGGCGTGGAGAGAGCCCCAACACTGTTAGCTGGGTCTACAGCAACCCTAAGGCCGGACCTACGTATCCTCTCGGAGTCAACTAGCTCTAGTACACCATCAACGTACTTTTCGATGACGTCGCTGACCCTGGTGACACCGTGGGAAAGTTCCCTCCAGGGGACCCTCCTGAACCTGGATTCGCGGAGTATCTCCTCTATCTCCTCCTCTACCTCCCTCGGGGCCTCGATACCGTCAGCCATAACCACCTTAATCCCGCTGTACTCCGGTGGGTTATGCGAGGCTGTGACCACAACACCACCGTCGAACCCAGCCTTCCTGACGTAGTACTGGATAGCCGGAGTCGGGGCCAGACCACCGTCGTACACCTTAACCCCGGTAGACACGAGGCCTCCCACGACCACCGGTACTAGGAAGGTGTTGCCAGCCCTAGTATCGTAGCCGACCAGAACCCTAGACCCAGGCTTGAAGTACGTGCCTACAGCTAGGGAGAGGGATAAAGCTAGCTCAGGAGTTAGGTCGACGTTAACCACACCCCTAACGCCGTCTGTACCGAAGAGCTTACGCAAGCTCTCCCCACACGTATTGCGGAAGAGCATATAAGGGGAGAGCAAGGTAGCTGAAAGCTGAGGATATATACTCCTAGGAGAAGAACCTAGTTGGTGGTAGCTTGATCCTCAGGTGGCACGGCCACGCCTGTTTTGAGGTGGTAGACTCCAGGGGATTCACCATAGCTATAGACCCCCACGACGGTTATAGCATAGGGCTTAAGCCCCCCAGCTTTAGAGCTGACGCGGTCCTAATAACTCACGAGCACTTCGACCACAACGCCTATAGTGCTGTAGCTAAGCCCGGGGCTGAGAGGTACTCAATGAGGGAGGGGGAGTTCCTAGTTGGAGGTAGGTACAGGGCTACTGGGGTGAGGTTCTACCACGATAAGGTTAGAGGTAGGAGGAGGGGTGAGGTAGTAGTGTACAGAGTAGAGGTAGAGGGGGTGTCCCTACTACACCTAGGGGACCTCGGGCACGTGCCTGACGATACGGCTCTAGCCCCACTTAAGCCTGTAGACTTAGTGCTCATACCGGTGGGGGGCACGTTCACCATAGACCCTAGGGAGGCTATCGAGGTACTGAAGGTACTCGACCCCAAGGTCTCCATACCCATGCACTACTGGGTTAGAGGCGTTAACCTACCGCTACTACCTGTAGACACCTTCGTAGAGCTAGCTGGGGAGAGCTACGAGGTCGTAAAGCTGGAGTCGAACGAGCTTAGGCTGCTCCCCGAGGACCTCCAGGAGGTGCACAAAGCTAGGGTATACGTACTCAGCCCACCGTAGTGTACAAAGCTACTCGCTCTCAGACCCTAGGCTAGGACTACGTACCTAATCCTTATCCCACCCGTTTTTACTCCCATCTCCTCAAGGTACCTAACTAGGGCCCTACGTATAACCTCTGACCTAGAAATCCCCTCACGCCTAGCGGCATCGTCAAGAGCCTGTAGCAGATCCTCATCTACCTTAAGTGTTATCACCTTCAAGTAGCCTCACCGCAGATTATCTGGAGGCCCGAGCTTATAATTGAATCAAGATTTAGACCATATGTACTCTAGCTTAAAGAGGAAGACATGGAGTACAGATAGTTTTATAAACTCCTGTTAGTACTACTCTTTGAGGGTCTGTATATTCCGACAGTACACATATCGCTACCAGACTCGGTGTACGAGGAGCTTAGGAGAGTTGCAGCCAGTATGGGTATACAGATAACGGACCTCATAAAGATGTACATAAGGTTAGGCCTGCAGGACTCCCTCAGCTCCTCCGGTAGGTCGGAGCTTGAGAGAAGCATTAAGGAGGTCGCCAGCAGGCTTACGTACCTAGAGGGTAAGGTAGCTCTCGTGGATGAGACACTTAGGGAGGTTATGAGGAGGATTCACGAAGTGGAGGAGAGATTAAAGGAACTGGAGTCCCCAATACCGTCAGCTCTAATTAGGAGATCTGGAGGTAAGCTTAAATAGCCTTCCAGCACCTATTACTTGGTCCTACCAAGTACCCCGAGTCACGGGGTTCGATGAGGTAGGAAGGGCCACCCCCGGCCCTTCTAGCTAACTTATTTTAGGCTACCGGAAGGCTGTGTAGGGGGTTAGCCTTGGACGTAGAGTCTAAGCTGAGGGTGGTGCTGAGAGATGTTGAGGAAGTAGTTACAGTTGAGGAGCTGAAGAGCCTCCTGGAGAGAGGGGGTGGTAGGGGTTACATAGGCTTCGAGCCTAGTGGTCTCTTCCACATAGGGTGGCTGGTCTGGGCCTACAAGTTTAAGGAGTTAGTCGAGGTCGGGATCGACATGGTCCTCCTAGCAGCAACCTGGCACGCGTGGATTAACGATAAGCTCGGGGGAGACTTGGAGCTCATCAGAGCTGCTGCGCAGCACGTAGTCGATGTCCTGAACGCGCTAGGCCTTGAGGGTAGGTTTAGGGTAGTCTACGCTGATGAGCTTGTAAGTAACCCGAAGTACTGGGCGACCCTGGTCAGGGTAGCTAAGAACTCTTCACTAGCTAGGGTTAGGAGGGCCCTGACGATAATGGGTCGGAGAGCTGATGAAGCTGAGGCCGACTTCTCCAAGTTCATCTACCCACTTATGCAGGTCACCGATATCTACGAGCTAGACGTTGACGTAGCCCTAGGGGGTATAGACCAGAGGAAGGCGCACATGCTAGCTAGGGACGTAGCCGAGAAGCTGGGGAGGAGGAAGGTTATAGCCGTACACACACCGCTCCTACCGTCGCTCCAGGGGGTTACGAAGATGGAGGCTAGGTCCCTACCTAAGGACGAGTTCGCAGCCGAAATAAAGATGAGTAAGTCCAAGCCTGAGTCAGCTATATTCCTAACGGACTCCGACGAGGATATCAGGGTGAAGATAGCTAAAGCCTACTGCCCACCAAGAGAGGTAGAGGGTAACCCAATACTCGGCATAGCTAAGCACATAATCTTCAGAGGTGGTGAGGTCGAGTTCCGGGTTGAGAGACCCGAAAAGTTCGGAGGTCCCGTAACCTACTGGAGGTACGAGGAGCTGGAGAAGGATTACGTAGAGGGTAGGCTACACCCAGCAGACCTAAAGGCAGCCGTTGCTGACTACCTAGTGAGGAGAGTTATAGGACCGCTGAGGAGCTACGTAGTAAGACCTGAGAGAGTCGAGCTCTTAAGGAAGATCGGGGCCTCCGTAACGCGCTGAGGGCTTCGCTTCTAAGGGCTCCGTCCGGGGGCGACCGGTTTATAACCTACTAGACTGCAGTAAGACCTGGAGCTAGCTTGGTGGTCGAATGCCTAAGGTGGAGAGCGATAGGAACGTAAGGTACGTGGAGGGAGCAGTACTCTCCATGCTTAGGCTGAGGAGGTACCTACTCTCCCGGGGTGTAGACCCGGACGAAGTAGAGAATAGAATAAGGAAGCAGGCTCTCGGAATGCTCGAAGCCTCGGGGCTCCCTAAGGAGAGGATAGTCAAGGTCCTCAAGGAGCTTAAGCACGTAGTAGACTCCCTAATAGAGATAGTGGAGGCCTCCGATATAGGTTCGGAGAGAGAGGAGTAGCTGTAGAGGTGTTTAGCTTGGGTTTAGAGCCGCCCTCAGTACCCAGGGCGGGTAGTGCTAGGCCTTACTAGCTACTAGTTAGGACCCCGTCTACGTACCTACGTATCATATGCTGTAACTACTCCAGGCCCACGTTTATGAATCCCCTGATCAGAATTCCCTTAGCTTCCTCTCTAGGGAACCCCGCCCATAATGTAAACTATCCCATCCTCCGAGAGCCTCCCTATAACGGGGTAACCGGCAAGCCCTCTCAGCAGGGTTGTCTTACCGGAGCGTTAGGACCTACCGCGTAGAGCACCTCATCCTTAGAGATAACTAGGTCCACCCCTTTCACTACGACCTTTACCGTTCACCTCGATAGACAGGCTCTCAGTTCCCAGTACCTCCGCAGACCCTTCTCCGATATTTTCGGCGTTAAAGCTAAAAAGTCGAAGATGCTTAGCTAGCCTCGGGAGTAGGGCTACCACTAGGAGCTGGGGTAGAGGCCCTCTCTAAAATGGAGGGGGTTGGATAGAGTAAACGCTTAGCAACTTAGACCTTGCTCTGAGCAGGGGCTCTAGACTGGCATTAGGCCGTGCTTCTTAGGTGGGACCCATATCCTTACCTCTCTCTTAGTCGATAACATTTCCAGGGCCCTGGCCAAGACCCTCCGAGTGTCCCTAGGCTGTATGACGGCGTCTATGTAGCCTCGGCTGGCAGCTACGTAGGGGTTGGCAAACTTGCTTCTGTACTCCTCGGTGAACTTAGCTAGTAGCTTAGCCCTCTCCTGCGGGTCCTTAACGGCCTCTAGCTCCCTCCTCCATATTATCTCGGCAGCCCCCTCCGGCCCCATGACGGCTATCTCTGCTGTGGGCCAAGCCACTACGAAGTCTGCTCCTAGGTGCTTAGAACCCATAGCTATGTACGCACCTCCGTAGGCCTTCCTAACTATGACCGTAAGCTTCGGGACGGTAGCCTCGCTGTAGGCGTATAGTACCTTAGCTCCGTGCCTTATTATACCTCCGTGCTCCTGCCTAGTACCGGGCATGTAGCCGGGTACGTCTACGAAGGTTAGTATCGGTATGTTGAAGGCGTCGCAGAACCTAACGTGCTCAGCTATCTTATCCGAGGAGTCTATGTCCAGTACCCCAGCTAGGTAGTTGGGCTGGTTAGCTATCACGCAGACCACCCTACCGTTAAGCCTGCCGAAGCCGGTGATAGCGTTGCGAGCCCACCGCGACTTAACCTCTAGGAAAGTGCCTAGGTCTAGGACCCCCTCTATAACCTTGTACATGTCGTAGGGGGCGTTAGGGTCGTCCGGCACGATCTCGTCTAGCTCCGGCACAGGTCTATCCGGTGGATCGTCGGTCTTAACAATCGGCGGGTCCTCCATGTTGTTGCTGGGTAGGTAGCTGAGGAGCCTCTTTATTATATCGATAGCCTCCCTATCGTCTTCAGCAACGAAATCAGCCTGACCGGACTTAGTTGCGTGTACGTCGGCGCCACCAAGCTGGAACTCGTCTACGACCTCACCTATAGCTGCGCGGACCACCCTAGGTCCGGTTATGAACATGAACGAGGTCTTCTTAACCATTATTACGAAGTCCATGAGGGCAGGCGAGTAGACCGCACCACCAGCACACGGACCCATTATAGCAGCTATCTGAGGTACGACTCCCGAGGCCATCACGTTCATGTAGAATATGTCTCCGTATCCCTTGAGGGAGTCCACACCCTCCTGGATCCTAGCACCACCGGAGTCGTTGAGGAACACTATCGGTATTCCCTGGCTTAGGGCGAACTGCATGGCCTTAACTATCTTAGCCGCGTGCATCTCACCGAGGGAGCCCCCCATGAACGTGAAGTCCTGAGCTATGACTACAGCCCTCCTACCACCTATCGTCGCAAGACCCGTAACTACAGCATCCCCCCACACCCACCTCTTATCCATGCCGAACTCGGTAGCTCTATGCCTAACGAACATGTCGACCTCCAGGAAGCTACCTGGGTCTACTAGAAGCTCTATACGCTCCCTAGCTGTGAGCTTACCCCTAGCGTGCTGGGCTTCTATAGCCTCCTTACCCCCTCCTAGTAGGGCTTGCTCGTACAGCTTCTTCAGCTCCTCTAAACGTGAGCGCGTGCTCATGCCCAGTACTTCACCGCAATCGTATGCGCCTTAAGGGATAAAAATACTACCCATTTAGGAGACCGGGCTAGGCCTGGGAACCACGAGAGGCTACGTACCCGGTATCTAGCTCCTGGGTTATGTTATCCGAGGAGTCTAAGGGTATGTAGGTAATGCCGTAGGTCCTCAACCTCCTTACCAACTTCTTCACGGTCCTAGAGACGTCATCACGTGCACACACCTCATCTAGGTCTACCCAGGAGACATCGAGGGCATCACCACCAGCTCTTAAAGCGCCCTCCACAGTCCCGCTATCGAAGAGCACGTCTACTATTAGATAGTGGTACTTAACCCTACCCGAGCGGTCCAGGACTACGTTATTGAGAACCCAGACTACCCCTAGAGGTCTAGCTCTAAGCCCCGTCTCCTCCTCGAGCTCCCTAGTAGCCGCGTCAACCAAACTCTCACCAGCCTCTATAACACCTCCTGGGAGGGACCACTTACCTACCGCAGGTGGGTACCCCCGCTTAACTAGGAGTATCTTACCGTCACGGATAAGTACAGCTCCTACAGCAGCTACTGCATATTCGGGATACTCACGCGGCAACCTACCCACACCAGGTATACTTATGGAGGTACCTTAAAGGTAGTACTCATTCACCTAATACCCGTAGGTCTTCTACGTGCAGAGCTGTAGAGCTAAGAGCAGGGTCAGGCTAAGTCCCGGAGACCCCCTCAAGTATCTTGGTAAAGAAGTTGGAGGTACCCAGAGCTTTCTCAATGCTGGAGAGAAGCCTTAGGCTGTCTAGGTCTAGCTCTAGATCCTCACCTATAGCTGTAGCAGTTAGCCCCTCAAACGGGTTTAGGGGAGGGTCGGGTAGGGTCGGGTCCGGCTTCTCACGCCCTAGGTATATCCAGGAGACTCTACTCCCTTTCCTGCTGATCCTGTACCAATACCTACCGAAGTATATGTACTTTAACGTAACGCCTTCCCTATTCTTGTAGGTTACGTGGATAGGCTTTACGTAGTACCCCGACCACCTTATGGAGTCGTTGTACCTCATAAGCTCCACTTTGTAGGGTGTGTAGAGGTCCAGTAGAGCTTGTAAACCCCCCTTAATCAGTATTCTCAGCTTCCCCATGTACCGCACCGCAAGCCGATGGGTCGTAGAGGAGCTCGTACCTCTCTAAAGTTGAGAGCACCTTGGATACTAGCTGCTCGACTCTAGAGCTTGTAATGCCCCTCGCCGAGGCTACCTTAAGGGCCTCCCTCTCAACTAAGTAATACCTCTTCAAGCTCTCGTTTAACCTTCTCCACGGGATCCCGGAGAGAGCTCTCTCCACGACCCCATCCCTAGGTAGGTAGCCTAAGGCCATGAGTACCGAGATTATCGGGTACCCTACGTACCCTCTAAAGACAGTCCCGTTATCGGTGCTGCAGACGACGAACCTCCCCCGATCTCTAGGCTCGACGTAGACCGAGTAGCTCCTACTACCATCTGAGGACGTTACCCTAAAGCGTCCGCCACCCTCCTCAGCTACCCTACCGTCAGCTAGAGCGCCCAGAGCTTCGAGTACCTTTACTCTCGGCGGGGCACCCAACTTCCTTAGCTCCATCAGATCAGCCTGAACCCTCTCTCCTCCTGATGTATTCAGCATACTCCTCGGGGGTCATCAACTTCGGCAGGGTCCCGGTGACCCTGAGCTTAGCTATCCACCCAGCTCCGTAGGGGTCCTTGTTTATAGTGTCGGGGGAAGCCGTTAGGGAATCGTTTACCTCCACTAGGAACCCATCTAGAGGTGAGTAGACGTCAGCTATAGCCTTCACGGACTCGAGAGTAGCTATGACCTCACCCCTCCTAACTTCGCGCCCCGCGCTGGAGAGCTCTACACTAACCACGTACCTGAGCTTCTTCTGCGCGTAGTCCGTTATCCCTACTACCGCCTCGTCTCCGGAGATCCTCACCCACTCATCGGTATCCGTGTAGTAGAGGTCCTCCTTAACTAGGTACTCCCCGACCCTAGTTTTTACCAGCACGCGCACCACCAAGCTATATAAATGGGGGCTCAACTATTTTAGCTTCGTATAGCTTTCCACGGCAGCTAACGTACGCGGTACCGCCTATGTAGGCGTACCTGGACGATACGTAACCCATGGCTATAGCCCTCTCCAGGTAGGCAGAGTAGGTACCGCTAGTTACGTAGCCCACCTCCCTACCCCCAATCAGTACGGGATCCCCGTGCCTCGGTACGACCCTAGCGCCCTTCTTAAACCTAAGGCCGACCCTGATCCTGTCAATACCCTCCCTATACCTCTCCTCGAGCCTCTCGTAACCTACGTAGTCCCGCTTATCTAGGTCGAAGGCCATCCAGTACCTCGCCTCAACGGGGTTCGTCCTCTCATCGAAGTCCACTCCAGAGAGTAGGTAGCCAGCTTCAAGCCTTAGGGTATCGCGGGCTATGAGTCCCGCAGGCCTTACCCCGAGCTCCACAAGCTTCTCGAAAACCCTCCACCCGAGCTCTACCGGCGCCCAGATCTCGAACCCGTGGGACCTAACCTCCTCACCGGTCCATCCAGACCTACTTACCAGGGTAGCCCTACCGCCTAGGACCTCGACGTTCTCTACGAACTGGAGTATCCTCAAGCTACTCGCCTCCTTAACCCCAAGGTTCTCAATTACCTCGAGGGCCTTCGGGCCCTGTATAGCTATGAGAGTTGTGCTGGCGGTGACGTCCTCGATCTCCACGTCGCTGAAGCCCAGCCTGCTCCTCCAGGAGTTAAGCCACTCGAAGTCTCTCGCAATTCTCGGAGCGTTTACCACCGCGTACCACAGGTCCTCCCTAACCCTATAGAGCATTACGTCGTCTATCATACCGGCGTCCTCGTTAAGCAGGAGGGCGGGGCCGCTCATGAAGCCCTCCTTAACCTTGCTCAAGTCCTTAGCGAAGACTCTCTGCAGGAAATCTAAAGCCCTCCTACCCCTTACTACGAAACGGCCCATGTGGCTTACATCGAAGAACGCTACCGCGTTCCTAACCGCGAGGTGCTCATCTACAGGGTTTCCGAAGTCGAAGGACGTTAACCAACCACCGAACTCACCTAGACTACCACCGTACTTCCTGTGGAGCTCTACTAGAGGTACTTCACGCAAGCTAGGACCCCCGAAACCATTCCTCAGGGCAATAAATTTGCTATCCAAGCCTTCGGGTTGAAGAATAGCAGGCGGGGGCCGTACATAGCCTAGCGGGGGTTGGCCGGTTAGTGCTTTTTCACTACCCTGAGCTTATAAGGCTCTAAGCTCCTACCCTTAGCGGAGTGATGAGTGGGGTCCTACCGGCGCTTCTGATCGGTGACGTGGGGCCAAAGCTCTGATCCTACTTAGGACGTAGCTAACCCCCGCCTCAGCCAGGACTGCTAGGTCCGTACTCGACGCAGTTGAGCTCGATAAGCTTCCTAAGCGCTATGGGTGCACCTACGTCTACGTAGGGCACCTCCTTAGCCACCTCCCGCAGTACCTCGAGGCAAGCTGGGCTAGCTCTAGCCCCAGGACTCGGGGTGAGGGTTGTCCCTAGGTGCTTCTCAAGGTAGTAGGCCGGAGCTAGGAGCTTAAGTAGCTCTAGGTAGTTGCTGGCTGTACTCGACTGCCTCAGGCAGTAGTTTGCGTAGCTTACGAGCTCGCTTACTAGCCTCCTAGATGCTAGGAGCTCGAAGACCTGGAAGTCCTTGAGTACCACCGATACGGTGTGTAGGTACTCCAGGTACCTCCGGGGTCCAAGAACGCTAGCTAGCTCCGGGTCTAGCGCTACCCTGTAGTACTCCCGCCTACCATGTAGCTTTGCGTGAGCTACTTCGTGAGCTATTAGCGCCCCTAGCTCCTCCCTACTTAAGGACCTGCAGGTACTGTAGACTACGTGGATCCTCGGGTAGTCGAACCAGGCATCGTGAAATACCGGGTATAATGCGACTACGGTCGACCCAGCTAGCTCAGCATCTATGGTAAGAGCTTCTAGAGCCCCGCCCTCATCTAAGTAGATGAGGACCTCTAGGAAGCCTATGTCGAGGGCCTCCGCGTAACTTGATACCAGCTCAGCGACTAGGTCGGTAAAGCTCTGCGGAACACCCCCTACGGCTGTTAGCCTGACTACCGCTAAGGTAGCCCCGGTACACTACTCAGCCGTGAGGCTTAAGAGTCCCGGCTTAGGATCGTCTAAGCAACCTAGCTAGGTAGCTAAGCCTGGGATCCTCCCTTATAAGCATCGGTAGGTTCCTGTAGCAGTCCCAGCAAGCCCTAATACCTGGCTGGAGCTCCACGGAGCACTGTCTGCATATGAGCTTCCCACATACAGCGCAGGAGTCTACAGCTAGCCTAGTATTACACACAGAGCACATAGTCTCGGAGCACACAGCGCAAATACCTCTAGCTGGGTCGTAGTGCTCCCCGCACACATCCCTACCGCAGATCCTGCATACGCACCTTGCTTCACGCCTACGACAGACCTCACAGAGGGCCATGCTTTTAACCTCCGAGAACCACTCCACTACGGGATGACCTAACGACGCTCGCTGAGCTGTGATGTAGGTGGAGCGACTGGGACCCCAATCCTTCTTACAGTACTGCAGAGACCTCTGAGGCGGCTACCCTCGAGAGTGCCCTCCGAATAGACCTCGATAGATATAGCCAGGTTCCTAGTTAGGACACACCTTGAAACAGCTATCCACTCCGGGGACTTGGACGACCCCACGAAGATAACTACATCCCTCACACCGTTCTTCAGGAGCTCGAGGTAGGCTCTGTAGACCTCCTCGCATAGGTACTCGAGGAACTCTCTCCTAACTTCTGGAACCTCTATACAGCCCTGCATCAAGTTCTCCAGCCAGTTAAGCTCTGTAGCCAAATTAAGGGCAAGCCCCTACACTCCGAAGGGATCCCCTCTTCCCTAGTACGAGAAGAGCTGAGTTCGGATACTTTACTTAAGTAGTTTCTCCTCGTATTCCTTTATGAACTCTATGCTCCTCTTGGTGTCTATGAACAGAGCGCTAACCTCCTTAACGTCCTCAGCTCTGACCTCCTCCCTACCCTTCTTCGATGCTACGACGCTCGCGGGCCTAAGTAGCTGTATAGCGTACCTAAGGCTGTACTTAACCCCTAGGTCAGCTAGTAGCTCCAGGGCATCTGGGGTTAGCTCGACCTCCTCCTCCTCGGCCCTAATCCTTATTATCTCCTTTATCTCGTCCCTGGTGTACGGCCTTACCGGTATTATGAGTAGCCTATCGAGGATATCGAGAGGTATACCGTGCGGCGACTCTATGTCGGTCCCGTATATCTTGGTCATCCCTCTGTTGGTAGCCATTATGATTATGGGGGCGAACTCGCTCTCCAATACCTTGGATAAGAAGGCGAAGGACTCTAGATCGAGAAGGTGGGCATCGTCTATGAAGAGCACCCCAGGTACGAGCTCGGCCTTACCCTCGTCTACGAGCTTCTTAACCTGGGAGTTAACAGCCTTCCTAACCTCCTCGTCTACCTCCCTCTCCAGCTCAACCCCTAGGAACCCTATGATAGATAGCCTCTGTGAGGCTACGGCTAGGTCTAGGTCATTGAACGTTAGCACTCTGGTTATCTCCTTCTCCTTCTTAACCGGACCCTTGGGTAGCTCCTCTGAGACCTCCCAAACGTCTACGTCGTAGTACTTAGCCTTCTCGATCCCCTTGACCCTCCCGACTTTATGCACGAGCCCCGTTTCGGCGTCTATCCATATGAGGTCCCCCTTCTTAACGCCTAGCCTAAGTAGCTGGGACACTATCTCCTCCCCCACGGTTAGGGTAAGGCTGTCGTCCTTGGTTACTAGCGTCAGCCTGGCCTCCTTGGGTACCCTTAGGTACGGGTTGAACGGATGCCTACCGTAGGCTATCTTGAGCTCCTTGACCGCGCCCTCGTAAACCCTCCTAACCTCCCTAATCCTAATCCCCATAGCCTTCCTAACAGCCCTCATGAGCACCTCGGTTTTCTTAGCCTCGAGGGAGTACACCTCGGAGGCGTGTAGAGCTACGAACGGAGTGTCCTCGCCGAGCTCCCTAGCTATAGCGTAGGCTAGAGCCGTCTTACCCGTCCCCGGGGGTCCGACCAGTAGGACCCCCTTACCCTGCATCTTACCCTGACGGACCAGCTCAACAACTATAGCAGCGCTCTTCCTAGCTTCGATCTGCCCTACGAATCCATCGGCTACCGGTAGAGGCCTCCCCTGCTCGTCTAGCCCTAGGCCCCTTATGTGGCTGTGCAGGGTTACCTCAACGGCTCTCCTAGTCGACCTTACCTCACGTATCTGGGAGCTCATACCTTACCCCAGGAGGAGATCGATAGTATTTACCTTATAAGTGCCTCCAAGCTAGCCCAGGGGAGGGTTCCAAAGGAACTGGGTCAAGTATGGAGTGATTCAGGTCGTCGTGAGGTAGCTTAGGGTGGGCCTCCTGCTCAGGTAGTAGGGAGTTGCCTGCGGTACCTGTGGGTAACCCTCTATCTCCTTCCTAACCATCTCTATGAGCTCCTCCACGGTCATAGCCTTCTGGACCCCCTTCTCCCTTATACGTACGTTAACCGTCCTGGTAGCCTGCTCCCTTTCACCGACTATAGCGCAGTAGGGTATCCACTCCATCCCGGCCTCCCTAATCTTCTTAGCTAAGCTCAGGTCACGGTCGTCGAGGTCTACCCTGATTCCAGCGTTGGCTATAGCCTTCATAACCTCGGTTGCGTAGTCTAGGAACTTAGATGAGACCGGTATCACCCTAACCTGCACCGGGGCTAGCCACGTCGGTAGGCAGGGCGGTAGCCCGGACCTCTTCCTGAGTATGGCTGTGTCCATCACCGCGTAGATGTACCTCTCCACCGAGCCTATGATAGCTGTGTGAATTATCACGGGGTAGCCCTCGCTACCATCCTCCTTAACGTACCTTATGCCGAACCTCCTCGCATTACCTACGTCGATCTGGAAGGTAGCTATCTCGGCTGGCTTACCTAGGGAGTCTATTATTATGTACTCTACGTTCAGTACCCAGTAGTAGATACCGGCCGGTAGTATCGACACCAGAGCCGCCCTACCATCGCCCCTAATGAACTCGACCAGGTCCTCGTAGTTGTTCCTGAAGAAGTCCTCGGTAACGTTGTAGAGGGCTACGTACCTCCTACCTAGCTTAGCTATCTCCTCGTGGATCCTCCTCTGTATCAGCTTGCAGATCCCAATGGCCTCCCGAAGATCCCTGGTGAACACGTGTAGGTCGGGCATCAGGAACTTCCTAAGCCTAAAGCATATCTGGAGCTCGCCAGGCTGCTCGTACCTATAGCTGTCAGCTACCTCGAAGACCCCAAAGGGTAGGTCCTTGTAGCTTATGATCCAGTCCTTAACCATCGCGAACTGCTGATGGCAGGCAGCGTACCTAAGGACGTGTACCCCCCTATCGGTCTCGACCTCGTAGAGCCTATCGCCGAAGAGCTCCGCGTGCTCAGCCACCGGCTTGAACTTCAAGTTGAACATGTTCGTACCCCTAACCCTGAAGAGCGGTATCCCCAGGGACCTAGCAACCTCCCACGCGTAGTTCGAGACTGCCTCGACCATGACTGTAGCGTGGGGTCCGTACCTCATGTGCCCTGCGTCGGACATAGGCTCCCACTCGAAGCCAAACTTGTTGCACGCGTAGGTAACCTCCGGCTCCCCACCTGGTAGCTCTACTCTAAGCACCTCCTTGGATATTAGTACCTTAAGCTCCCCGTCGTCACCTATCTCTAAGTACTTAGCTGGGTCTACGGTCTCGCCGGTCGGGAGTACAACCACGTACTTCCTCTCAACGGTCCTAGCCCTCCTCAGTCCCTCTGCCTTGAACTCCCTGGAGAGCTCCGAGAGGGGGTGCCCGTAACACTCTAACTTAAACTCCTTGTACCAACCGAAGGGTGCTCTGTACACGCGGATCCCAATCTCCGAGATAGCCCTCTCCAAGTTCTTCAGCACCTTCAGAGCTTCGTCAGCTCCAGCTAGGTTCTTTGATAGGTGTGCGTATGGGTATAGCACAACCCCATCGGCTCTAACTGTGGAGACTACCTTAGCTATGTCCTCAGCGACGGCTCTAATGAGGTCAGCCCCTCCGGCCCCGTCCCCCCTCTCCACGCTTACGAAGACTACGAGGAAGTTGGAGAACTTACCGGAGGCGTTCTCCTGGTTAAGCTCCTCGGCGTTCTCCAAGGCCTTCTCCAAGGCTCGGTACTCGAACGTTCTAGAGTGCACTAGTAGTACCCTCAACCACGCTCCCAGGCTTCTACCTAGACCTAGAAATAAGCTTCCAGAGCGGTTCGTCCCCTAATCGTTTTGAGAGGCTATACCTCCAGGTCTCCTACTCGGAGCGGTTACTTAGGTAGGGGCAGCCCCCCGTACCCCCATTCTCTAGGTTGTCGCGGAGTTGATAGCCAGAAGCTATGTTCTAAGCTCCGTAGCTAGTATTGATACAGCCTAGGCGACGAGGCCCAATGTCGTTGGGCTCCGCAGCCTCTTACGACTCCGCATCAACGGCACGTGGAATGTGGGTAAGGTGGAAAGCACTCGGCGGGGTGAGTGGATATAAACTGGTGTGGATAAGCCTCAGGGGTTGAACGTAGCTAGGGAGTTGGGGGTGCAGCTATCGTGGGGTCTACCGAGGCAGGTAGCCACCTAGAGATAACGCTGGAGCTTGGTGATGAGGCTATGGCTAGGGCTACCTACAGAGCTCTGGTAGCTGAGGCGGTGCCCAGGCTTAGGGGGGTTAGGGCGTATGTGGACCTCCAGGGGAGGGCTCTGAAGTTGAGGGTCGAGGCACCGGACCTCCGGGCTTTGAGGGCTGCGTCGAACTCCCTAATAAAGCTGACGTACCTAGCGCTCAAGGTACTAGAGAGCTTGGTGCGCGGAGTTGGAGGTAGTAGTTAGGGTTGAGGGGCTTAGGAAGTCCTACGGTAAGACCGAGGTACTTAAGGGGGTTGACCTAGAGGTCCGGAGCGGAGAGGTCTTCGGCATCGTAGGGCCTAACGGAGCCGGTAAGACCACGCTACTTAGGATCGTAGTTGGGCTAGTGAGACCATCCGCAGGTAAGGTGGTAGTCCTAGGGCATAAGGTACCTGACGAAGTTGAAGCTATAAGGGGCTTGATTAGCTACCTACCTGAGGAGTCCAACCTCTACGGTAGGCTAACTGGGTACGAGAACTTGGAGTTCTTTGCGAGGATCTACTCCCGCGGAGGTAGGGCGGACGAGGTAGTTAAGCTGGGGGCAGCCCTCTCCGGGCTATCCGAGAGGGAGCTGAGCAGGAAGGTAGAGACCTACAGTAAGGGTATGGTTAGGAGGGTAGCCCTAGCGGCTACCCTAATGGTAAGGCCTAAGCTAGCCGTCCTGGACGAACCCACCGCAGGGCTGGACGTCGTATCGGCTAGGTACATCCGTGAGGTCATCAGAAGATTCGCTAGGGAGCTAGGTACCACGGTTCTCATGTCGTCGCACAACATGTTCGAGGTGAGCAAGGTCTGCGATAGAGTAGCTTTAATCGACTCTGGAGTCATAGTGGCCCAGGGTACCGTAGAGGAAATACTAAGCTTGAGCGGGGCCGAGGACCTGGAGGAGGCGTTCGCAAAGCTGGTGTCTAGGAGGTCCTAGCTTCCCTTCTGTGCGAGGAGCTCTAGTAGCTACCCTATGTCCTAGAGCCTCGCCCTCCAGAGCAGGGGGACCGGATTCGTGTAACGGAGGTTTTAAGGTTAGGCGACCTTGGTTTGTGGGGCTTGACCTGCTGCCGGGGTTAGGCGTAGTCCTGTGGAAGGAGCTTAGGGAGATGGTTAGGGATCGTAGGACCCTGGCTATGGTAGTCCTAACCCCAATCCTCACGATGTCGTTCATGGGCCTAGTAGCTGTCTACCTACCCACTGTCCACGAAGTAGTGGTAGCGTTGGTCGATGAGGATAATGATGAGGCTACCCTAGGTACGTACGTAGTTAGCTCCTCCGGGATAGTTGAGGTGATTAAGAGCTTCGCGAACTCATATGGCTACGTAGTAGTGATAGGTGACGACCCGGTAGCTCACGTGGTACTCAAGCTCCCGAGGGGTTTCATCAGGAACCTAACGAGCTTCGAGAACCAGGCCTCAGTAGTCCTAATAAAGAGGTTAGGCTCCCCGAGGGTGGATGAAGCAGCTAGCTACCTGGAGGCCGTACTGAGGTACGTATCGAGAGCTGTAGCTAGGGTTAAGGTAGAGGTCCTGGGAGAGCTAGCAGGTACTGGAGTACTCGCGGAGGCGGTACTCGACCCAATAGCCGTCAGGACTCTGGTGGTGACCCCAGGTGGAGCGCCGGCGGGGGTCGGTGAGGAGCTTAGGGTCTACCTCGGTAGGCTTCTAGCTCTTAGCTTAGTCTTCGTAACAACGCCAGCAGCCTCCTACATAGCAGACTCGCTGATTGGGGAGAAGGAGAGGAAGACCTTGGAGAAGGTCCTAGCGACACCCATTGGTAGGAGCTCCTTCGTACTGGGTAAGGTCGTAGCAGCTAGCATAGTAGGGCTTGTCGGAGGCTCTAGTAGTGCTCTAGGTAGCCTACTACTCTACCTACTACCGGTCCTCACCCGCTCCGTAGATACCGTGAGGTACCTAACCCCGGAGCTCGTAGCAGTACTCTTCGTATCCTCCTACCTCTCCGTGCTTTCATCCCTAGCTATATCCCTACCGGCGGTCCTCAGATCCCCCTCGGTTAGAGCTGCCAGCATACTGTCAGCCTCGATAATAGGTATAGCCTCGGTTACCTACTTCGCAGCCCTCTTCGTAAACCTCGACGAGCTTAAACCCCCGGCTACCGCTGTCCTAGCGGTCCCCTACGCCTCCCTAGCCTCGGCTGTGGTTAGGGTAGCCCTAGGTGAGTACCTCAGAGCCCTAGCCTACGTAGCGTACCCGGCCGCTCTCTCCCTAGTTCTAGTCGGGGTTAGTACGAAGCTCCTAGACCCGGAGAGGATGGTTACCTCCAGGTAGTACTTACCTAGCTATAGCTACGCGTAACCCTCCTACCGAACTCCCTCAGGACCTCTGCCACACCTACAGCATCACCGGAGCTTATGTCAGCTACTACCTCGACCAGGTTGTCCTTAGAGTATGCCGAGAGCTTGTAGAGGGTTACCGGGGAGCTCTCGACGATCCTCCCGACGAGCTCTAGGTCGCTTGAGTCCTCGTAGTACACTACGTACCTACCTCTGGAGAGCTCGATCTCGCGCTTGGAGAGGGTGCTGGCACGGCTTCCGAGGTCTCTCAGGACCACCGAGTGCAACCTACCATCTACCAAGTTGACGGCGTGAAGTTCTCTAGTCACGTAGCGCTTACCGTACCTTATAGCTAGGTGTAGCCTGTCCGTCCTTCCTAGGGCCTTAACCACCGGGTAGTAGAGTAGGGAGTGCCTAGGTACGGTGGTCAGCACTACGAAGACCCTATCACCCCCCTCTAGGGTGTACGTAGCTCTGTAACCGACTAGGTAGCCCAGTAGGACGTAAGTCTTATCCAGGGGCCTGAAGAACCTCTCGAGGTCCTCGGTAACCCTCTTCATTAGCTGGAGGGTAACCCTCCTCATCCTGAAGTACCAGACCACCATAGCTACCGCGAGGGTTGACAGCAGGACGACGGCTAGGTAGTCTAGGAGGACCACCGCTAGAACACCTTGATCCTACCCTCAAGCTCCTCGATGTCGGCTAAGCTCTCGGTAGCTCTACCTAGGTGCTCTACTACAGCGTACCTTACACCGTAAGACGCTAGCTCCTCCAAGCTACTCCTCTGAAACTCCAGGACACCGAGCTCCCGGGCTACGCTATCGGGTAGTACCTTGTTTAGGACTAGTAGCTTAGGCTTATTCCGGATCCTCTGGGTGAGGAAGCTGAAGGACTCCCTGAGCTCATACATGGGTAGGGGCTCCGGCGTCGCTACGATCGCGTAGGACGTCCTCTCGTGCGAAGCTAGTAGGTCCCGTAGTTGCTGGAACTCCTTCCTCATCTCGTACAGCCTCTCCAGAGCTTTATCCCTTAGCTCGACCTCCCTCCTGAGGGTTCTAGCTATGACGTACCTAAGGGACACTATCCTTTCCCTAATCTCTATAAGCTTGTCCAGCCAAGCTAGGTAGAGGTTTGGTAGCGCGAGCGTTCTAAGGGTCACCCCGGTGGGTGGGGTATCGACTACGACATAGCTGTAGCTACTCCTGAAGACCCTTGAGAGAGCCCTTAGGAAGACCTCCTCCTCAACCCCGGGGGTATACCTAACGACGTCGGTAACGCTGTCTAGGTTGTAGACCGATAGGGATGGCATGAGCTCCCTAAGTAGCTCCGCGTACTTAGAGGTAACGGCCTCTACCTCCCTCTCCACGGAGATCTGCTGGACGTAGAGCCCCTCGGAGACCTCTGCAGGGTCCTCTCCAGCTACCCCCAGGTACTTAGCTAGGTGCCTAGCGGGGTCTAGGCTTAGCAGTAGGGTTCTACCGAGCCGGCTGAGGGACCTAGCTAGGGCTATGGATATCGTGGTCTTACCTACACCGCCCTTACCCAGCACTAGGACTACGTGGGGGCAACAGGACATAGGCTTTAGAGCGTCTACTAGGTCTCTCACCACTCACCACCTAGAGCGGACATCAGGTCCCCCAGTACGTCCTCCCCCCTAAAGGCTCTAGATGCGAGGACCCTTAGCTCGCCCCTTAGGGCGTCCAGTAGCTCTAGGCTCAGCAGAGGCGTTAGGGTTCTAACACCCACTAGGGGGCCGAGGACCGCTGTGAGGAACGCGCTCTCTAGCTCTAGGTACTCCCCCTCCAAGGCGCTAACGCTCTCCTCCAGTAGAGCGCGGTCTACACCTCTAACGAACTCCAGTAGCTCCCTAGCGAGCTTCCTAAGCCTATCTAACACGTACACCCAGCTGTAAAGAAGCTAGAGTAGGTAAAAACGTGATTAGTGGGTTATTACCTCCTACGCTCTGCGGGCCTGCATGAGGCCCCTAACGAAGAGCCATATGAGGAGGAAGTCTAGGACTACCGAGATAGCTACTATGGTCCCGGTACCGGCTATGTAGAGCGCTGGTAGGTAGGGTACTACGTAGATCAACCACAGTACCAGGGCTGCTGTAACGGTAACCCACAGGAAGAGGGCCGGTGCTAGCATGAGGGCGCTTATAGCCCCTCTAACTCTTAGGATAGCGTAGACCCAGAGGGTCGTAGTTAGGAGGGCTAGGGCCGCTAGGAGCTGGTTGGTACCGGCGAAGGCTGGCCAAACTATGGTGTAGGCGTATATGTAGTCGCCGGGTTTAAGTGGGTTCTCGATCTTCGGGTAGGCCATGAGAGCCCCCAGTATTACAGCTAGCGCTGAAGCTACCCACCTATTGGTCAGTAGCTTGTGAGCAGTGGGTGCTCGAGGCTTGAGCCAGTCGAAGAGCTCTACCCAGGCGAACCTAGCTAGCCTGTTGGCTGTATCCAGGGTAGTCAGTACGAATGCTGTAAGAGTCCAAGCAGCGAACGTCCTGAACCCGGTGAAGAGCGTTGGGAAGGCCTCAGCGCCCAGTAGCCTACTCCAGGCTAGGGCCTGGGCGAAGCCATAGGCTGTGTAGAACCTAGCAGCTCCAGCGAACCCCAGGATTGTGGGGGTCTTCGTAACGTTTATCCCAGCCTTAAGCAGTAGGTCGAGGGGTATGCCAGCGCTCTGAGCTATCGAAGAGAAGTCCCAGACTAGAGCTGCTGGGAGTATTACAGCTAGGGACGAGACAGCGCCCTCGGTAAGCATCCCTCCGTACCCTACGAGTAAGGCGTCGAGCTCGCTGGAGAGCTGCTTCGAGGTAGTCCCCGAGCCTACTACCGAGTGAAAGCCGGAGAGGGCTCCACAGGCTATGACTAGGGGTACCATGGGCCAGAACCAGCCTATGTCCCAGCCGGCCGGTACCGACCCTGCCGGAGCCCCTACTACGCTCCCCTTAACTACGAAGGATACGTAGGCCGGACCTGTAAACCTTAGGGCAGGTGTTAGTAGCGGGGCTAACACGGCTAGGACTATGAAGGTCCAGAGCAGGTAAGCGTTTAGGTAATCCCTAGGTTGCAGTAGGTACCACACAGGCAGGGCGGCCGCTATGAAGGAGTATAGCGTTAGTACGACTATCCAGCCCTCGTAGGTTAGGTAAGTAGGTGCGTTGAAGCCGTAGACTAGAGCTAGCACCGTTAAAGCTAGGGAGATCAGAGTTGCTACCCTCACGTTGAGGCCTACCTTGTACACTAGGAGGCCGAAGAGTAGGGCTATAGGCATGTAGACTACAGCTACCGTAGCTGCCGTTGGTACTAATGCATAGGTCGAGGAGGCTACACTGAGGAACGCTGCTAGCACTAGCACTAAGGCGAACCACACGTAGGCTAGGAATATGTACCTAGCCTTACGCCCCATAACGCTCTCAGAGACGGTCATAACTGAGACTCCACCGTACCTAACGCTAGCCATTATGGCTGTGTAGTCGTGTACAGCCCCTATGAATATGTTACCGAAGAGTACCCATATCAGCGGTAGCAGCCAGCCCCAGGCTAGGGCTACTGCCGGCCCGATTATGGGGCCAGCACCGGCTATCGACGCGAAGTGGTGGCCGTAGAGGACGTACTTGTTAGCAGGTACGTAGTCAACGCCGTCGAACTTCTCCCAAGCTGGTGTTAACCTGCTCCCGTCGGCCTTGACGACCCTCTGCTCCAGTATCTTCTTACCGTAGAGTACGTAAGCTACTCCGTATATCAGGAGGACTACCAGTAGTATGAGTATCGGGTACACCTACCACCACCTCAGGTCCTTCTACCAGTTCTAGCCTCAACGAACTTCCTTATAGCTACCGGGACCTCTCCCAGCCATAGCCAAGGACCTATCAGGATCAGTAGGAACCCTGCCGAGATCAGGATAGCATCGGTAGTAACCTGATCCTTAACCCCTATACCACCACGCGTTAGGCTAACGTAGAGGAGCTCGTAGAGGAGTAGTAGAATCGCTATGACGGTAATAACCACGCCAAGACCCTCCTTGACTTTCACCTTAACACCTCACTATTCCCTAGCTATAGAGCACTAATAAGCTTTACGCTTAAACTGTTTAAGGCCACATTCAAGCCCGTTCACTGCTACTAGTACACCTTCAGGCTAGGCCCTCTCCGGGCTTTAGCTACCCTCCGGAACCCTCGGCTTAAGTAACGAGACGTTGCCTTATTTTCCCTACGCGGTAACCTACCTCGATAGAGTATGAAGGCTGTTATCCTAGCTGGCGGGTACGCTACGAGGTTAAGGCCTCTAACCATTACGAGGCCTAAGCCCCTCCTACCGGTACTCGGTAAGCCCCTGATCCACTGGCTAGTGGAGTCGTTGGGGAGGGCTGGGGTTAGGGAGGTCGTAGTATCCGTTAGGTACATGTCGCAGCAGGTTAAGGAAGCCCTAGGCAACGGGGATGAGCTGGGGGTTAGCGTTAGCTACGTGGAGGAGAGCTCCCCCCTAGGTGATGCAGGGCCCCTGAAGCTGGTGGACGAGGTCGTAGGACTAGAGACCACGTTCCTCGTGGTCTACGGGGACGTATTCACGGACGTGGAGATAGCTAGGCTAGTCGAGCTACACAGGAGGAGTGGAGCTATCGCTACCCTAACCGCAGTACCGGTTGAGAACCCCGAGAGGTACGGGATCTTGGAGCTGGGTGAGGATGGTAGAGTAGTGTCGTTCGTGGAGAAGCCGACCTACAGACCTAGGTCAAACCTAGCTAACGCCGGGATCTACGTCTTCGAGCCCGAGGTACTGAAGTACGTGGAGAGGGGTAGGAGGCAGAAGATCGCGGTAGACCTAATACCTAAGATCCTGAGGACGGGCCCTGTCTACGCGTACGTACACAGGGGCCTGTGGTTCGATATAGGGGTACCGGACGACTACCTTAGAGCTAACCTAGCGGCCCTCGGGACGTACTACCCCGAGGGGTACGTAAGCAGGTCGGCCGAGGTCCTCGGGGAGGTCAAGGGTCCAGTTTACGTAGGTAGCGAGGCTGTAGTTGAGGAGGGTAGCGTGCTAGGGCCCTACACCGTGATACTCGACGGGGTCAGGGTCGGTAGGGGGAGCTTAGTCAGGGGGTCCCTAGTGATGAGGAGGACGCGCATAGGCTCCTCGACGTACGTAAAGGACTCGATAATAGGTGAGGACTGCTCCATAGGTAGCTGGGTTAGGATCGAGAGCGGTACGGTAATCGGGGACCAGGTAAGCGTAGCTGACGAGATTTTCATAAACAGGAGGAACTACATCCTACCATACAAGGAGCTATCGGATAGCATCTGGAGGGAGGGGGAGGTGATACTCTAGCAACGCACGTGGAGGACCTTCAGATCGTCGCGAGGTCGTCACGTATCTGCTACTGGAGCGGCCTCATCATCACCGTACACCTGGCCTACGTGGCTAATAAGCTCCACTACAGGACCTCGAGCTACCGTACCGAGCTGTAGGGTACCCAGGCAGTATATGGGGCTCTAACCCCATGAGACTCCGGAGGTAGTAGGGTGGGCTAGGGGGTTGAGGGTAGCTGTAGTAGACTGCCTAGCTACGGGTAGGGTCGGGCGGAGGCTTTCCAGCGTAGACGTCATAGGCTCGGGACCGAGGCTAGTAGTCGGGATCCTGAAGTCCCTAGGTGTAGAGGCTGAGCTCTTCGAGTGCTCGGATGTTATCGAGGGTAGGGTCAGGCTGGACGACTTCGATGTCCTGATGGTCTCGGGGATGTCCTCAGACCTGACCTCCATGGTTGCTGCCCTGAGGAGGTGGCGGGGTAGGGGCCCAGCAGTCGCGGGTGGTCCTGCGTGTACGGACTACGAAGAGCTGCTGAGGTACGGCTTTACCGCTGTCGTCTGGGGTGAGGCTGAGCTATCTCTGCCTAAGCTGGTGGAGGGGCTTAGCTCCGGGGACTTAGGCGCTGTCCCGAACGTGATCTACAGGGAGAGTGGGAGGACCGTCTCCAGGGTTAAGCCTGGGTACGCTGTAGAGCCCCAGCTGTGGTCCTTCCAGCCGGACGTGGAATCCGTGAAGAGGTACAGGTACTACTGGGCTAGCAGGGTCTACGTAGAGGTCGTTAGGGGCTGTAGCAACTTCCTTAGGACGACCCTACCCCTCCCACTACTCAAGGGGGGTAGGTGCTCCGGCTGCGGGGTCTGCAGGTCCGGGGATCTCGAGGCTAGGCTATCCTGCCCCATGGGCATACCCCCAGGCTGCGGGTACTGCGTAGTACCAGCTCTATACGGGCCGGCTAGGTCTAGGCCCGTAGCCAGGATTGCTGAGGAGATTGAGGGGCTCGTAGAGCTAGGGGTCAGAAGGGTCGTCCTCAGCGCCCCGGACTTCCTGGACTACGGTAGGGACTGGCTAGTAAGGCCTAGGCCTCTGACGGATCCTAGGGAGCCTCCAGCAAACCTAGACGCTATAGAGGAGCTGCTAAGCTCTCTACACTCTATAGATAGGGTATCTAGAGGGGAGGTCTACGTCATGATCGAGAACGTGAAGCCCAACCTAGTTTCAGAGGAGGTAGCTAAGCTCCTAGGTAGGTACCTTAGGGGTACTACGGTGAACGTAGGCCTTGAATCAGGAGACCCGGAGCACCACGTAGCCCTAGGTAGGCCCTCGAGAGTTGAGGAGGTCCTAAGGGCTGTACGCTTACTTAGGGAGGCCGGTCTAAGGCCTTACGTATACGCGATCTACGGGCTTCCCGGGGAGAGCTGGAGGACCGTGAGGAATACCATCAAGGTGTTGAGGAAGGCCTACAGGCTGGGAGCCGAGAGGGTGATCCTCTACAGGTTCAGACCCCTTAAGGCTTCAGCCTTCGAGGGGTACCCGGAGCCCCGCTCCGGGGACCCGAGGAACCTAGCCCTGAGGAGGTTCGTAGAGGCGCTGGAGAGGAGGTCTAAGAGGCAGCTACTCGGGAAGGTAGTCCGCGTCGCGGTTGTCGATAGGTACGGTAGAGCTGGGGATACCTACGTAGGCTACACCCTACCCCACGGACCTGTAGTAGTCGTGAGGAGCGGTGAGGACCTGGTAGGTAAGGTAGTAGATGTAAGGGTGGTGAAAGTCGGAGCCAGGGAGGTCTACGGGGTGCCGGCCAGTAGCTAGGGTCTATAGCTGGACTTACTCGAGTACGAGTATCGGGTCACCTACGTTTACGAAGTCCCCGGGTCTTACCCTAACCTCCCTAACCCTCCCACCTCTACTGCTGAACACCTGGACCTCCATCTTCATCGACTCCAGGGTAGCAACTAGCTGACCCGGGGATACGGTGTCCCCTACGTTAACTAGTACCTTAAGGACCTTCCCAGGTATCGGGGCCTCTACGGCTGCTCCAGGAGCTACGGGTGCGGCAGTCGGCTGGGTAGGTTGCTGCGGGGCTTGAGGTTGGGGTGCTGGGGTAGGCGTTGCCGGTGCTGTGGAACTTCCCACAGGTGTGGAGCTACCCGAAGGTCTACTCACCTCGGCTAGGGCCGCGGTACTAGCCTTAGGTGCGGTAGGTACCGCGGTGATCGCGCTAGCTTGCTCCTGCCTACTACCTACGACTACCTCGATCTCTGAGCCCTCTACGAGGACCTTAAACCTAGTAGCGTCTAGGGGTATGACTTGGACCGAATACTCCTTACCTCCCACTCTAACTACGTAGCTGTAGGACTGGCTACTCATACGTCCTCCACTAAGCTAGCCCAGTGAGAATTTTAACCTTAGCAGCCTCGTTTATTCCAAGAAGTACCCCGGAACACTTCTGCGGTAGTAAGATGTAATTACAGTTAATTTAAAACCCTTAGTAGACCACCTCTAACTAGGCTCATACCGCGGGGGTGTAACTCCCTTGGAGCAACCACTTAGGAGTTACTTCAGGGGCAGCGTTGAGGATATCCGAGCGCTCTTCGACGCAGTTAGGGCTAGGGGTCTTGAACCTGTCGGGTACAGGGTTCGCGGGGACTCTGTATACTTCGGGCCTCTCGATTCCTTCGAGCTACTGCCGCTAGGTCTTGAGGACTCGCAGGCACCGGGTAGGTTCAGGCTCTACAGGAACCCGTTAGGCATCTTCAGGCACTCCTCCAGCTCCCCGAAGTACTGGCTCCACCCACCGGTCCAGAGGGTCTTAGAGGTCTCGGAGGGGTTTGAGGTAGAGGTAGTACGGGATGGTGGGCCCCCAGTAGCTCTCTTCGGCGTAAAGCCATGCGATGTAGCCTCCCTCGAGGTACTCGATAGGATACTTAGAAACGACGATAGCTACCAGGGCAGGAGGTCTAGGGTGGGGCTGGTAGTTGTTGAGGAGTGTACCGTACCGGGAGCTACCTGCTTCTGCGGCTCTACCGGTACGGGACCGTCGATCAGCGCGGGCTACGACGTGGCCTACGCTAGGCTGGGTAGTGGTGTAGTCATATTCAAGTACGGGTCGAAGATAGGCCTAGAGCTGATCGAGGAGCTCGGGCTTGCCAGAGCCTCCGAGGATGAAGTGGCTGAGTACGAGAGGACTATGAGTATAGCTAGGAAATCCGCTTCCCACCTCCCGCAGCTCCAGGAGGTCTCCAGGGCTCTGGAGAAGTCTGTAGCTGATGAGGCTTTCTGGAAGGAGGTCTCATCTAGGTGCGTCGGCTGTGCTAACTGCAACATGGTCTGCCCGACGTGTTTCTGCACAGAATTCGTGGACTACCTAGAGCCCTCGGGTAGGGCTAGGAGGGTTAGGCAGTGGTTTGGCTGCCTCTCCTACACGTACGGACAGGTAGCTGGGATGCACTACCGACCTGAGCTCCACATGAGGTACAGGCATTTTGTACTCCACAAGTTCCTGTTCTACCCTAAGCAGGTAGGCCTAGTAGGCTGCGTAGGTTGCGGTAGGTGCGTTACGTGGTGCCCGGTTGGGCTGGATATCAGGGAGGTTGTATCTAAGGTGGTGGCTAGGTATGGGGGCTAGGCTCGTCCCTAGGGTAGGTAGGGTCGTGCGGGTAGTTGAGGAGGCCCCGCTGGTTAGGACCTACCACATTAGGGTAGGGGGTATCGCGGAGCCGGAGCCAGGGCAGTTCAACGTGCTCTACATCAAGGGGTTCGGGGAGGTGGTGATCTCGGTATCTGACTACAGCCGCGTAGATGGTGACCTAGTAGTTGAGCATACCGTTAGAGCCGTAGGTGCTGTTACGTCGTACATGCACTCTAACGTAGATGTAGGTAGCCTAGTAGGGGTGCGAGGCCCCTACGGGCGCGGATGGCCTTTGAAGGAGTTCGAGGGCTTTAACATACTGATCGTAGGCGGGGGCATAGGGCTCGCCCCTCTAAGGTCTGTACTGAAGTACGTCTCTAGGCATAGGGACCGCTACGGTAGGCTAGTACTGCTCTACGGAGCTAGGAGGCCTGTGGACATGCTGTACAAGTACGAGTACGGGGAGTATAAAGCTATACCCAACTCTTCGGTGCACTTCTCCATCGACATGCCCCACATAGGGTGGGACGGTTACGTAGGGTTCGTAACGGACCTGATAGATAGGGTCGACCTAGACCCAGCTACCTCGGTGGTATACGTCTGCGGCCCGGAGGTCATGATGAAGGTAGCTGCAGCTAAGCTCGTTAAGAGGGGCTTTAGGGAGGATAGGGTTTTCCTCTCACTAGAGAGGAGGTGTAGGTGCGGCATAGGGATCTGCGGGACCTGCCAACTCGGGCACTTCTTCGTATGCAAGGACGGCCCCGTGTTTAGCTACCAGGAGGTTAAGGAGTACCTATCGGTGAGCGGTCTATGAGGAAGGTATCTGTAGCTATCGTTAAGCTAACATCGTGCTCCGGTTGCATAAACGAGTTCCTCTACGCGGTCGCCTCGAACCCGGAGCTCCTGAGGAGGGTAGCCCTAGTCTACGCTACGGAGTTCCAGGACCTAAACACCCTGGAGGAGGTGGACGTAGCCCTGGTGGAGGGCTCCGTAGCTACTCAGCACCAGGAGGAGCTGGTTAAGAGCTTGAGGGGTAGGGCGAGGCTGGTAGTTGCCCTCGGGGCCTGCGCGACGTTCGGAGGGATCCAGGCTGCGAGAGCTGGCGAGGACCTGAGGAGGGTCATCCTATCCTCCTACCCGAACCCGGACTTCGTATCCGTCCTACCGGAGGTTAAGAGCCTAGATAGGGTAGTTAGGGTAGACGTAAGGCTTCCGGGATGCCCAGTTAACGGGGACTCCCTAGCTAGGCTCCTAGTTAAGGTGATCTACGGAGGTGGTGAGGCACCTATAGTCGAGAACGTGTGCTCGGAGTGCAAGAGAGCTGGGGTACAGTGCGTCATGGTCTCGAGGGGGGTACCCTGCTTAGGGCCTGTAACTTTCGGGGGCTGCGGCGCTATATGCCCTAGCTTCGGAAGGGGTTGCTACGGTTGCTACGGGCTGAACACGGCTCTAGTTGACGCCGAGAGGCTAGCTAAGTTCCTGGAGGTGCTGGAGCGCTTGGGTATGAGTAGGGACGACGTAGACGCCCTGCTTAAGTCCTTTAGCTACTCAGCTCTAGCAAGGATTCAGACTAGGGGGTGAGGGAGTTGCTCCACAGCGTACTCACGCGTGTTGAGGGCGAGGGGGAGGTAGTCCTCAAGACCGAGGACGGAAGGATAGTCGGGGTCGAGGTGAGGATATCCGAAGCTCCGAGGTTCTTCGAGTACCTAGTGCGCGGTAGGCTCTACACCGAGGTCCCGGACCTGGTTAGCAGGATATGCGGACTATGCGGGGTCTCCTACGTTATAACCGCGTGCAGAGCCTTCGAGAGCTGCCTAGGGGTAGAGGTTCCGGAGGACGAGGATAGACTCAGGATGGCGGTGCTAGCAGCCGAGAGGGTTAAGAGCCACGTAATACACGTAGCCTACCTAAACCTACCGGACCTCATAGGCCTAGGGTCCCTCAGCGAGCTCTTCGAGAGCTATGCGCACGTATTCCAGAAGGCCTCTAAGGTCGTACTATGGGCTAGGAGGGCTATGGGGGTGCTAGGTGGTAGGTTCCACAACGTGGTCAACGTTAGGGTCGGAGGGGTCTACAGCTTCCCCAGCGTAGAGAGGGTTAAAGCTCTACGTAGAGATCTGGACGAAGTACTGAGGGAGTTCCTAGACCTAGCTACGTTCATCCTAGGTCTTAAGAGCATCTCGGAGGAGGTGCACAGGCTTAGGTACATGGCTGTAGCGGGGTCCGGTGGCTACAGCTGGGTCGGAGATGGGGTGGTACTCGACGACGGGACCTATATCGAGGTCGGGTCCTTCGAGAACTACGTGTTAACTGAGCAGGTAAGCTACTCCAACGCCCTTAGGTACAGGCTACCCACGGGCGAGCCCTACCTAGTAGGTCCTCTAGCTAGGTTCAACACCTACCTAAGGTACCTAAGGGAGGAGGTTAGGGAGCTCCTAGAGGGGTTCGGCTGGTACAGGTCTCTAAGAGGGGTGCAGCAGAGCGTTGTAGCTAGGATAGCTGAGACCTACCAGACGCTGCTCGAGCTAAGGGACTTCCTGGAGGACTACAGAGAGAGGACCGTCGAGGGGACCGTGCGCCCCGGGAGGGTTAGAGGCCCCTGCGTAGCTGTTACCGAGGCTCCGCGGGGTGTGCTGTACCACAGGTACCTCCTGGACGGTAACCTAAGGGTAAGGAGCTCCAACATAATAACTCCTACAGCGCAGAACCTAGCTTGCATGGAGTACCTAATAGGGAGCAAGCTCTACGGCTCCAGCTTCGACGGTAGGGCCTTAGAGCTAGCTAAGAACCTAGTTAGGTGCTTCGACCCCTGCATATCCTGCTCAGTACACGTCGCCAGGCTAGGCACCTAAGGCTAGTAGACCTGCGGGTTAGCTCTCCCCAAGGCCTTAGCTAGCTCGCTGAGCTTGGACTCCCTCCTTCTGAGGACCTCACGGAGGTCCGTACATAGGGTAAGTGGCTGCCCACCACCGAGTAGGCACCCACCCGGGCAGACCTCTAGGACTAGCCCGCGGTGGTTCTCCCGGAGAGCTACGCGTAACTCCTCCAGGGATCCGACCCTCTTCATCTCGCTACTCCCGCGGTTCCACAGAACCGCGTCGGGGTTCTCCTCACCAAGGGTTGGGTAGCTCAACCTCCTAAGGGCTAGCTGGAGCTCCCTAGATGTTATAGCCCTAAGGCCTAACGCCTTCCACGATAGGCACTGGGTCACGTAGACAGCCCCGGGGGGTACCCTCGGCTTCGGTAGCTCTACCCTAACCCCGGGTAGGTACCTACGTAATAGCCTCACTTCCGCTGGTGACCTAGCTAAGACCGCCCCACCTACCTGACCTACCTCGCTCAGCGGGTCGTAGATAACCACGTACCTAAACCCGAGGGCCTTCACAGCAGCTACTACCTGTAGCGGGGTAAGCCCCTCGGACTCAGCTAGGGAGGCTAAGGCCTCTGGCTCTACGTAGACGCTCACCACGGACCCCTCCCTAACCCCCTGTAGCACGTCCTCGACGTCTAGCCGGTAGCTTACCGCCCCGGCTGGGCAGTAGGCCGCGCAGAGGCCGCAGAGTATGCAGCCAGCTCTACTGTACGGCTCGCCGTAGGGGGTTATGACCTCGGTCTCAACGCCTCTCCTGAAGTAGTTTAGAACGTGAGCACCTACCCTGCGGCAGACCTCTATACACCTACCGCAGGTAACGCACTTAGACCCGTCCAGCTCGATTACCCCCTCCGCTATCACCCTAGTAGGTCTCTCAACGTGGTCGAACCTTCTCTCCCCAAACCCAGCCGGTAGCCCCCTAGAGAGCCTATCGAGTAGGTCTACGACCTCCTCTACGTCGATCGGGCAGCCCCGTAGGTAGTAGTCTACCTTCACGAAGCTGCTTAAGGGCTTGGAGAGGCCTAGGCCTGCCTGGACCCCACCGAGGGTAGCACAGGCTCCGAGAGCTACGAGGACCTTAGACCTGGCCCTCAAGGACTTCAGCGTCTCCAGGTCCCTGGCACTGATAACCGAGCCCTCGACTAACGCGACGTCGTACTCCTCGGCACCTTCCTCAGCACCTACCAGAGGCCAGTAGGCTACCTCGATACCCCTACTCTGGAGGAAGTTCAGGAAGTCCTCCCGGACTAGGTTGTACTGGCAGCCGTCACACCCGGAGAGCCCTAGGATGGCTACCCTCAAGTCGCTCACCCCTTGATGACTACGTGTACTGCGCAGGGTATGCAGGGATCGTAGGCTCTGACTAGGGCCTCAACGTACCTGGCTATCTCCCCCTCGCTCAAGCCCCTGCTGGCTAGGTCCCTAGCTAGGTTAGCCGCGGAGAGCTCTATGTGGTAGGTGTTCATGACCGTAGGGGTCACTATGTCGGCCTCCTCAACCCTGGCATCTCCGGTAACTCTGTAGTAGTGTACGAGGAGCCCCCTAGGCACCTCGACTACCCCGAGACCGGAGCCCCCAGGAGCTCCTGAGCTACTGCCCAGCTTTAGCTGCCTTGAGGAAAGCTCCTCGAGTGTCTCGATAGCACGGTCTACCGTAGCTAGGGCTTCGATGGCCTGTGCGTAGTTGTTCGAGAACGGGTTGGTAGCCAGCGCCCTGGAGACCCTAGCTGGTAGGCTTCTCCGCGTAGCTAGTAGCCTAGCTCTAGCGCCGACGAAGAACGGCTCCCCCATTAGGAGGCACTTCCTGCTCGTAGAGTACTCCGCGTGGACCTCCTGCAGTACCGACCTGTAGTTAGCCTCGTCCAGCTCTACGGTACCCCTCGGGGTAGCTAGGTGGTAGGGCCCTCCAGCGGGTACAGTTGTAGCGTTGACCTGGCTCAGCGCCGCGTAGTTCGGTGCCGGGTCCTCTAGGTCTGGTAGCTCCAGCTCTAGAACGGCCTTGGAGAGCTCGGCTACGTAGCCCCTAGCCTCCCTCAGGTAGCCCGCAGCTACCTTTAGGTGCCTAGCCTCTACAGGGGTCAGTAGCCTCCCTAGGCTGTAGCCCACGGGGTTAGTGAGCCTACCGCAGAGGGTGTTTAGAGCCTTGAGCACGGAGCTGTTGGCAGCTAGAGCTAGCTTAGCGTACTCCCTAAGCCTCTCCCTATCTACGTAGTCCGGGAGCACTAGGAGCCCCAGGTGAACTACGTGGTTCTGGACTAGCTGTAGCCTGTTGCATACGTCCCTGATGGTAGCTAGGTCCTCACCTACCTCTATGCCCAGGGCCTGCTCTAGGGCTAGGCTGGATGCCCAGAAGTGGGCGTGACTGCAGACACCGCATATCCTAGAGGCTATGTAGGGTACCTCCGAGCACCTCCTCCCCCTAACCAGCGCCTCGAAGTTCCTTAAGCTAAGGGTAGAGCTGTAGGTAGCTCTAGCCGATCCCCCCTCGACTACTACCTCAAGGGTTGACTCACCAGCTACCCTACTAACCTCCCTGGAGATCCGGATCGCCGAGCTCACGGCTCACCACCCAGGTACCTCCTTAGGTTGGGCGGTAGGTAGGTCCAGAAGAACGCGGCAGCCGCGCGGAGTTCCTCGAGGGACTTAAGGTACCTCTCGTAGTGGCTAGCTATGGCCTCCCTCCACACCCTCTCGCTAGATACATACCCCCTACACCCTATACACGGCGACCCGCTTCGCGGGCAGGTAGCTCCGCAACCGGCTACCGTTAGGGCACCTAGGCAGGGCTCCCCGCGTGCTACTAGGCAGCTGGGGCCGTAGAGGGGGCACTCCGAGCACACCGGTAGCCCCTCGACGCCGAGCTTCCTAGCTACTCTTAGGAGCCTGCAGGAGGACTTAGCGAAGCAGTTCCAGCAGGATACCCTGTGGGATGCTAGGACCAGCTCCAGGCTGATCCTCCTAAGCCTAGTCAGCTCCTCGTCCTCGGTTACGACCTTAAGCCCCTCGGATACGGGGTAAGCGCACGCGGGTACGACCCTACCCCCGGCCTTAACTACGCATACCCTGCACGTAGCCTCGCTGAACACCCCGCCTAGGTAGCAGAGTGTAGGCACCTCGCGCCCGGCCTTGGCTACCGCCTCGAGTACTGTGGACCCCTCGGGTACGTCTACCTCGACCCCGTCTACGTATACCCTAACCATAGCTCACACCTTCACGATAGCCCCGAACGGGCACGCGGAGATGCACTGACCGCACCTAACGCACCTACCCTCATCTATGGTGTAGGGCCTACCGGGTACCCCGGATACAGCTCCCGAGGGGCAGGCCTTAGCGCACTGACCGCAGCCCCTGCAGAGCTTGGGGTCGACTATGTACTTCACCAGCCTGCTGCAGACCTTAGCTGGGCACCTACGCCTCTCGATGTGCTCTAGGTACTCGTCCCTGAAGTACCTGAGGGTCGAGAGGACCGGGTTAGGCGCGGTACCCCCGAGGGCGCAGAGAGCTGTACGGGCTATACCTACCCCGAGCTCCTGGGCTAGCTCCAGGTCCTCCGGAGTGCCCTCCCCGGCCGTGATCCTCTCCAGTATATCGTGGAGTAGCTTCACCCCTACTCTACACGGGGTGCACTTACCGCAGGACTCAGCCAGGGTGAAGCTAGTGAAGAACTTAGCTACGTCGACCATGCAGCTCGAGTCATCTATGACCACCAACCCCCCGGACCCCATTATGGCCCCGTAGGCCTGCAGGCTCTCGTAGTCCAGCTCTAGGTCTAGGAGCTCAGCCGGGATGCAGCCCCCGCTGGGGCCACCTATCTGCACTGCCTTAACCTTCCTACCCTCCGGAGGACCTCCGGCTATGTCGTAGACTAGGGTCTTTATCTTAGTCCCGATCGGTACCTCGTAGACCCCGGTCCTCCTAACGGCCCCGGTTACGCAGAACATCTTAGTCCCCTTAGACCTCTCGGTACCGTACTTCACGAACTCCTCAACACCTACCTGGAAGATGGTGGCTACGTGGGCTAGGGTCTCGACGTTGTTTATCACCGTGGGCTTCCCCCAGAGCCCCTTAACAGCTGGGTAGGGAGGTCTCTGCCTAGGCCTAGACCTACCCTCTATAGCTGCTATTAGGGCCGTCTCCTCACCGCAGACGAAGGCGCCGGCGCTCCTGTAGACCTCTACGTCGAAGCTGAAGCCGGTACCCATTATGTTATCGCCTAGGAACCCCCTCCTCCTAGCGTCCTCGACAGCCCTCTCCAGTCTATCGGCCATTAGGGGCTTCTCAGCCCTTACGAAGATAAAGCCCTTGGTAGCCCCGATCGCGTAGCCAGCTATTATCAGCCCCTCTAGAACCCTATGCGGGTCCGACTCAGCTAGTAGCCTGTTCATGAAGGCGCCAGGGTCCCCCTCGTCTCCGTTGCATATCACGTACTTAACGTCGCTTCTCTGCTCGTAGGCTACCTTCCACTTCATCCACGTCGGGAAGCCGGCCCCTCCCCTACCCCTAAGCCCGGACCTCCTCACGGTCTCTATAACCTCCTCCCTACTCATCCTCAGGGCCCTAGCTAGCCCCGAGTACCCGCCGGTAGCTATGTAGTCGTCTATCGACTCCGGGTCTACGAGCCCGCAGTTCCTCGAGACGAACCTAACCTGGAGCCTCCAGAAGTCCAGCTCCT
>Ga0105154_1000081_pt1 | contig 41581 bp, 39 predicted proteins | sample SSWtaG_FD_89672 | JGI IMG/M metagenome (GOLD analysis project Ga0105154, IMG submission 89672) | Hot spring microbial communities from Sandy's Spring West, USA to study Microbial Dark Matter (Phase II) - SSWsed_matched | ecosystem: Environmental > Aquatic > Thermal springs > Hot (42-90C) >... | reverse complement strand
TAGGGGTAAATCCATATACAGGCTTACGGAAAGAGGATACAAAACACTTAAGGAGCTGGATAGCTAGCTCAGCGATTAATAACAGACCTTCAGCCGTTTGTCCCTAGATGTTCATTCTCATTAGTTTATTTTTATTCGTTGCATCTAGGGACTTCCACCTCGCCCACGCCTCATGGGCTATCAGCGTGGGGTCATGGGTGGCGGTCGAGCCCAACGGCACAGGGCTCCCATCTACGAGGTGCCCGTCCAGGCTCAGAGCAGAGCTCCCATCGCCTAGGCGGGCTCGGAGAAGTAGGTTGAAGCACGCAGCTATGTCTCTGTGCCAGAGCTCACCGCCTGTAGAGCACCTCCCGATTCTGCCACCATTACTGTAAACTATTGGAGTACCGTGGACTGGGCAGAGCCTAGAGGTATTTCTCGGGTTTACGTAGATCACTGGTACACCATACTCTCTCGCCTTCTCCTCGACAGACCCTTGAACACCTCTGAAACTAGCTTGGTATATCCTGTGCCTCAACTGGGCATCCTTCACATGGTTAATCATTTCTCTAGCTGGGTTCTTGCCTAGCTTCTCCAAGACAATAGCGTACTGCTTCTCCTTAGCGATTCTAACGATTATGTTCGCGAGCTTCCACCTAAGGTCATTCTTCACCTTCCTCTCCTTAAGCTTTCTAAACACCTTCCTCTTAGCCCTGCAACTGACGCCGTACACCTTGTCGTACTTCTCCTGAACTCTCTTCCTCCTGTAGTAGTAGCCTAAGATAACGTCTCTAAAGCCAGTCTCAAATATGTAGACACTACCATCCACCAATACTGCAACGTGATTCTCGTTCACATCAACAGCCACGAAGCTCTTTGGCTCGTAGACTTCGACTCTCTTCTTGAAAGTTAAGTAGACAACGAGTCTTCTACTCTTCCTATCTAGCTTCACCTTAGCTTCTGAAGCCAGCTTCCAGCCACTATTAACGTATTTCCAGTACTGCTTGTGCGGTTCAAGCTCTACCTTGACCCAGCCTTTGTGAGTTGCTATCTCAATGCTTGTTAAACCACCTAGCTTCCACAAGTGGTCGTCGAGCCATATAGATATCATCTTGACCTCGGGGAATCCCCTACTTGTCAAGCCCTTCTTCCTCAACCTGAGGAAGCTCTTAGCCCTAGTGGACGCGTCTTGGCACGCTGTGTACGCGTAGTGCGATGGTAGATGTGGATAGAGGCTCCTTAGCTCTCTGTACTTCAATGCCTTGAGCTTGGTGAAGCTCGTGATGTTGTTTCTAACAGCAAAAAGTGCTAATTGCTCGACCATGTTCCTGTACACGCCTTCGAGCTCTGCGAAGACCCTGAAGACTCTTCTCGGCAGAGGAACTGACTTAACAACCACGGTTCTCACTACTTCACTCACTCTTCTCAACCTCTTCTAGGAGCTTTTTGAATCCCTCTACGAGCTTTCTCTTCTTGTGGCTCCTCATGCCGTAGAGCTTCCCAGCGAAAGAGGTGACTATCTCTATCAAGTCCTCCACTAGCTCTTGGTGGGCATCCTTGGGCTCCTCGCCAAAGGCAACATCTATTCTAACACTGTACTGCTTGAAGAAGTAGTCTAAGTAATCGAAGCCGAATCTCATTAACCTATCCCTGTAGGTGACTACGACAACATCTACCTGCCTGTTCACAATGTAGTTGAAGAGCTTCAGCAACCCTCTCCTATCGGTTTTCAAACCGCTAGCAACATCGCTCAGCACATCAACTATTCTATAGCCTTTAGAGCTGCAATACTGCGTGAGGTACTGTATTTGTCTTTCTAAGTCGCTCTTTTGATCACTACTAGAAACACGTGCATAGATGATTGCCCTAACCTCCTTACTGATAGGCAATCCCTCAGCAATCCTCCTAACCTCGCTCTCTGGAATCCTGAACTTGCCACCAGCAGTCCTAATAGCCCTAATCCTGCCCTCCCTAACCCACCTTGAGAGAGTAGAGTAGCTAATACCAAGACGTTGACAGACCTCCTTAGGCCGCAACAGCCTCTCTGAGCTCTCTGAAATAGCTGACACCAGTAGTAATAAACAGAATCAAAGCTTATAAACCTAACCCCCAAACATCAACTACGAAACAGCCCAGCCCTGAGAGACGAGACATTCAGTTGTGATTTTCTTGAGTATATCTCTCCTCTTTATTAACACTTTAGTTAAGTCATTGCACCTGCTGATTGACTGCCCCCCACCTAAGAGGCAACCTCCTGGACACGCTTCAAAGACTATCCTCTTGTTAGTGGGTTTCCCGGGATTCGATAATACTTGCCTCATATCCTTAAGCCCGCTAACCACAATAACGTCTTCCCAGCAACCTAACACACCGTCAGGTCTTTCTGAACTTAATTTTTCTGTACCTAACTCCCTTATAAGTAATTGAAGCTCGCGCGTGGTTAACGAGTTCACAACATTCCTCCACGAAACGCATTGAGATATGTATACAGAGTCTTGAGGTATTCTTGGAGCGAGTAAGTAAACACTATACTCAGGGATTTGTTTGTTAAGTATTGTGAATTCTACGGGCGATCTTGCCAGGATCTCACCCCTAACATTGTTTCCAACCTCACAGAGGTTTGAGTATATGAATACTTTCGCAAACCCAATTTGTTTAATGGCTGAAATCACTTGCCCTAACTCAAGATTATCTGACTCTATAAGAGATGCCAGCGCTTCAGGCTCTACGTAAGCTGCTCTCAAAAATCCTTCGCGGATCTTACCTAGTAGATCCTCCGTTTTAGTTTTAAGGCTTATTGCCCCGACCGGACAGTAAGCAAAGCAAAGCCCGCAATTAACGCACCCAGCACTCTCCAGAGACTCTTGGTATGGTGTGGAAATAGTCGTCTGTATTCCCTTAAAAACGTAGTTTAGTGCTTTAGCGCCTATCAACGAGCAAGCTTCAACACACCTACCGCAGACAACGCACTTAGAAGTCTCTATCTCAAGGAGTGAGCCGTTAATCTTGAACCTATCCCTGCTGACATAATTAAACCTCCTACCACCGACGTAAATTAAGTCACCACTAATCAAGGATTTCAATAACTTAATTACCTCGCCTACGTTTACTGGACACCCCCTAACGTAATAATCCACCTTAACGTAATGATTTATGGGTCTGGAAAAACCTGCTTCGCCCCCCTGTTTCCTCGATACCGAATTACTTGACCACGCCTGAACACCTCCTAACAACGCGCAAGCACCCATAGCTACTAAAACCCTTGACTTCTTCCTCGCATCAAGAAGAGTTTTCAAGTCTCTGCTTGACATTACGGATCCCTCAACTAACGCTATATCATACGTTTCTGCACCGTTCTCCAGCCCTAGCAAAGGCCAGAAAACTAGCTTGACGTTAAGTCCTTTCAGTAAATCTAGGAATTCCTCATTCAAGAGATTATACTGACACCCATCACAACTTGAGAGAGGCACTACCGCTAACCTAACAGACACTTTCGGCTCACCCCTTCATCTTAATTATGTGGACCGCGCAAGGAATGCACGGGTCGTAAGCTCTGACCAGAGCTTCAACAAATCTTTTAATTAGTGATTCGTTTTGCTCCTCCTTGCTGGCTAACAAACCTTTTATTAAAGCCTCACTACTAACCTCTATGTGTTTCGAGAACATTACTGTAGGCGTTATTATGTCTGCCTTAATCACCCTCATCTCAGGGTTTAACTCATAATAATGTATTAGAAGACCTCTAGGAGCTTCAACAATCCCGACACCGAAACCACCACTAAAATTATTGCCGGGCCTCACCCTACTAAGTTTTCCTGTATCTAGCGAGGATAGCGTTTGCAGTAGGTTCTCGTGTATGAGTAGTGACTCAATTATTTTCGCGTAAATATTGGAGAACGGATTTTTCTTAAAGAGCTGTTCATACCCAGTTATGAGATATCTGAGCTCACTACTTAAGCCTGACCCACCCCTCAAGTAATTAATTAATCTAGCTCTAGCACCAGTGTGGAAAACCTTCTCACCATTCATTAAACACTTCTTACTCATTGATAAGTCCAGGTAACGTTCAACGAAGATTTCACGGTAGTTTTCGTAGACGATATACGTGCTCTTGCTAGAGTCTATGACGTAGGGTCCTTCAACAGGTACTGTCACGCTAGGCGAATTCCTTAGGGAAACGTACTCAGGGGACGGATCCGCGAGCTCCGGGAGCTCAATACCTAATATAATGTTAGCTAATTCTCTTAAGTCGTTACCCACGCTTCCCAAGAGGTTCATGACCTTCTTAATCACCGATTGTTTCAGATCTTCGGTGAAACCTCCGGGGACGTACACGTTTGGGTTGGTTAGCCTACCACCTAATAACCTTAGAGCTTCGTTAACCACCCTATTTACTTTGAGTAATGTGTTTACATACTTGTCGTTCCCCACCGAATACTCGTAGTCTGGCAGGACTAGGAATCCCAGATGTATTATGTGGTTTTGAAGTATCTGAAGCTTATTGCAAACATCTCTAAGAATTGAAGTAGCTTCATCTACCTTAATCCCTAGAGCTGACTCCATAGCTAAGTTTGATGCCCAGAAATGAGCGTGGCTACAGACCCCGCACACCCTCGAAACCACGTATGGCACTTCCCAGTACTTACGCCCAATAACTAAGGATTCGAAAGACCTGAGGCTAGCTAAGCTATCATACTCTACCCTAACTTTTTCTCCCTCTATCGAGACTAGGATCTCTGATTCCCCAGCAACCCTCACTACTTCTGAAGTAAGCTTAATACTCAACGTTACTCACCTCCCTCACGAGTCTGTGAAGGTTTTGCGGTAGGTATGACCAGAAGAAACTAATTAATGATTTGAGCTCATTTAAGCTAACATTATCTTTATAGAATTCTTCAAGAGCTCTAACCCACACGTCCTCACTCGTAATATAACCTCTGCACCCAATACATGGGGAGCCCCTCCTAGGACATTCAGCATCACAACCAGCTACTGTCAGAGGACCTAGGCACGGAAAGCCTTTCGAAATCAGGCAGGAGCGTCCCTGCAACGGACACTCACCACATACGGGAATGCCCTCCACCCCTAATCTCTTACTGAGATTAAGTAACTCACACATACCCTTCCTCACGCAAGACCAGCACTTGATCTCATGTGTAGCTAGGAGTAATTCCAGGTTAATCCTCCTTAACTTTCTTAACTCACTATCGTCTACTATGATCCTAGCGCCTTCGAAGACAGGGAACCTACATGATGGCACGACCTTCCCATTAACTTTGACGACACATATCCTGCAAGTAGCTTCGTTGAAGAGGCCTTTAAGGTAGCATAGGGTTGGGACCTCATACCCAGCTTTCTCAATAGCGTCGATGACTAAGGCTTCTTGAGGTACCTCGATCTCACCGTTATTCACGTAAACCTTAACCATGTGATCACACCTTCACTACTGCACCGAATGGACAGGTTATCAGGCATTGACCGCACTTAGTACAGCGACTCGCATCTATCTTGAATGCTTTGCCTAGTTGGCCGCTGATCGCGCCTGCCGGACAATTCTTAGCGCACTGCCCACACCCCCTACACCTAGCCGGGTTTATCTCGTAAGTCACCAGCCTAGAACATACTTTAGCCGGGCATCTCCTCATGACTACGTGTTCTTCATACTCGTTCTTGAAGTATCTGAGCGTAGACAGCACCGGATTAGGTGCCGTGCCCCCTAACGCGCACAGGGAAGACTTCATAATGCCTTCTCCAAGTTCTCTCAAGATCTCAAGATCTTCTAGGGTCGCAGTACCTGACGTCACCTTCTCGAGTATATCACCAAGTATCCTCACCCCTACCCTACATGGTAGGCACTTACCGCAAGACTCTGCTAGAGTGAACGTGATGAAGTACTTAGCCACGTCAACCATGCAGTTAGTATCGTCTATTACTACCAGCCCTCCGGAACCCATTATGGCACCGTAGGACTGCAAGGTCTCGTAATCTAGCTCTAAGTCAAGCAGATCAGCCGGTATGCATCCGCCGCTCGGGCCACCAACCTGAACCGCTTTAACCGACCTCCCGTCCGGCGGGCCCCCAGCTAACTCATATACTAAGGTACGGATCTTAGTACCTATAGGAACTTCGTACACGCCGGTCTTCCTAACAGAGCCAGTCACGCAGAACATCTTGGTTCCCTTAGATCTCTCAGTCCCGTACTTAGTGAATTCCTCTAAACCCGTCTGGAAAATAGTCGCTACATGCGCGAGCGTCTCAACGTTGTTTATTACCGTAGGCTTCCCCCACAAGCCGCTTGTTGCTGGATAAGGCGGTCTCTGCCTAGTTCTAGACCTACCCTCTATCGCAGCGATGAGTGCCGTTTCCTCACCGCACACGAAAGCACCGGCACTCCTATAAACCTCTACATCAAAGCTAAAGTTAGTACCCAGTATTTTTTCTCCTAGGAAACCGTAGTCTCTAGCTTGTCTCACCGCTACTTCAAGTCTATCCGCCATAAGGGGCTTCTCAGCTCTCACAAATATGTAACCCCTAGAAGCGCCTATAGCGTAACCTGCTATAATCAACCCTTCTAAAACTCTATGAGGGTCTGACTCAGCCAGCAATCTGTTCATAAAAGCTCCAGGATCCCCCTCATCGCCGTTGCAGATCACATACTTGATATCGCTTCTCTGCTCGTACGCTATCCTCCACTTATACCACGTAGGGAAGCCCGCTCCTCCACGCCCTCTAAGACCAGACTTTCTTACTACTTCTATCACGTCTTCCCTACTTAACTTAAGAGCTTTCTTAAGTCCTAAGTAACCACCTGCTCTTAAGTAATCTTCTATTGACTCAGGATCTATGAAACCGCAATTTCTCGAGACATACCTTACTTGAAGCCTCCACTCAGGCAATGAGTTAATGGATGGCACACCCTTGAATTCACCCGTTTCACTCCTGACTGCTAAAGCGCTACTTAAGTCACCTTCAACATACCTCCTTATTATTCCTTCGACCTGTTCTGGCTTGACGTTAGCGTATATTGCTGGCGGCAACTTCTTTGACTCCAGCTCTACCCACGGATCTAGGTAGCATAAACCCATACACCCAGTTTTCTTAATTCTCGCATCAATACCTAGCTTCCCCAACGCTTTCTCGACAGACTCTAGTACTTTGCCGGCGCCGGCCGCCAGAGTACAGCTAGCTAGAGGCACCCTAACTACGAGTTCATCAACCTTTTGATCACCTACCCCTAACTCCAGCACCTCACTCATTTCTAGGCCCCTTTAATTTCATCAAAGCTTTCGACCTGTAATCTAGGACTATCCTCTTACTCTCAGACGAGTTAAGCCTGCCGTGAACATACCTCTCACTCCCATCCGATGAAGTAACCATGATGACCGGAGCTAGGCTACAACAACCAAAACACCTAGCTTTCTCCACAGTTATAGTGCCGTCTCTAGCTGTGTTCTCTCTTTCTCTCAAGCCAAGCACCTTCCTCATAGATTCGTAGATTTCTGAAGATCCCTTAAGATAACAGGTTGTGCCGAAGCATACCTGAATAACATACACCCCGACGGGTTCTAGCCTAAATTGATGATAGAACGTAGCAACATTAATGATTTCAGATAATGAGATACCTAGCTTCACAGACAGCATCTCAAGAGCTTGTCTAGGAAGATGCTGAAACTCCTTCTGTATTTCCTGAAGCATGTTGATTAACTTACTCCTGTCAGCACCGTACCTATAAATAACCTTATCTACGACGCTAAGACGCCTCCCAGAATCTAACATGACACTCGATTGCGGCGCTCGCAAATAAGTTTTTGACTGCTCGTAGTACATGAGTATCCCTAGCTATACTAAGGAGATACGATCTATATAAAGAGAACTTAATTAAACTTACTTTTAGGTAAGTAAGTTTAATTAAAAGGATCTAGCTTGAGGGAATCATACGATTTTACGCGTGTTGCGAGACTCACACCTTAGGATAGAAATGCTTACACCTACACGCTTTATTCCTTATGCAACGTCCTAGAACTAACTCCGAGATTCTTGATATGAGATATGAGCACCTCCTACAAAAATCAGTTTCCACGTCTATGTTTTTAAGTAGCTTAAGTACATTGCTTGCGGTATTGACGGCTGCGTCCACGTCTTGAGCTAGTAGGGAACTTATAGATCCCTCAGCTAATTCTACAAGTTTCTCAACACATCTCATCTCTGAGGGGGTGAGTTCTCTTATGTTAAGGAATGTATTAACTAGCTCTTTAATGTATTCTATGGAGAGTAGTAGGTCTATAGCCTCATAAGGTTCGATACTGTTCTCGGCTAGACCGAGTTTTAGGTTTCTTAAGAAGTAGAGGTAGTTCCTCATGAATTCTTTGTAATACATAGAAGCCTTCTCGTAATTCATGTTAAACAAATTCTCCAAAACTTCAGTAGTTATTGATTCCATGAGTTTAAGGGTTGACGGCATGTCCGTCTTCACGTCATCAAACAATATTTCGTGTATTTTCGAGCCGGGTTCCGCCCTAAGCATAAACATGGAGATATTCTCTCTGAGTTTCTCAGAGATCTTAAGCAACTCCGCGTATTCAGCTCTTACTTTTACTCTGGTAACCCCTTCAACGTATGAGGCTATGAGTTTTCTTAAAGCTAAATCCGGATCATCAACCTCAATCAATATGTTGACGTTCTCAGGTTCTTCTTGTGTATGAGGCACTAAAGTTATTTTAGAGCCGTTAAAAATCAGACCTACCTCATCACCAGGCTTCACACCCATAGAGTCTGCCCACTTCTTGGGTATAACTACTGATAAGGATCCCTTACCCACCAAACCAACCTTCTTAACAATCTTCTCAGTCATTCACTCCAACCCAAAACTAATATTAGGATATAGTCTTTAAAGAATATCTCGTTAGTTTATTAGTTGACGCTCCTAAACTTGAGGGATCCACAGTCTGAATTACGGTATGCGATAAACTTGATAGTGAGGAGTTTTCAGACAGATCTTTCCTCACTAAAGAATATCTTTCCTAAGTGCTTAGGTGGTGCGAACCTCCTACGTAGTTGCGGGATCGCGGTAACTACGAGGGGTATGAATACTGCTGCTATGAACGGGAGAGCGATGACTATGAAGGTTGATATGCTTATTCCATACCCTATCAGAATATCTTGGAGTACGTATGCGTACCTGATGAGTGTAGCGAATATTACTGAGGTAACTATCCCTACGAGAGGATGCCTACCAGATGATAGAGATATCGCGAAGGAAATCCAGCCATAACCCATTCCTAAACCTTCCTGCCAGTTCTTCGTGTATAGTAGGAGGAAAAGTGAGGACGCGGACCCTATTAAAACATACCCTAGGAAGGTAGCTATGATCCTTATTTTAAGGACGTTAATACCTAGAGCTGAAGCTCCAGCAGGATTCTCGCCCACAGCTCTTATAGCAGCTCCTAACTTAGTTCTATAAATGAGTAGGTACGCTGACACTCCAATCAATACGGACAGAATCAAGAAAGTTAAGACAACCTCAGGTATTGTAGGATAGGTATTGAGGTTTATCCTCTCAGCCCTAACCTTCAACGACACCGGGTACGCGAGGAATGACGCGAGGCCGTAACCTACGAACTGAATTGAAAGTCCTATGGCACCGTGAGATATAGGTAGTTTCGTAGTCAAGAAAGCTATTAACACGCCTAACAATCCTATTAAGAGCGATGTGATGAGTAACGTTAGTGTGGGGTCGTTCACAAACACTAGTAGAGTGAAGACCAGGGCCACACCTAGCGTATACGCGCCGTCAATAGCTAAGTTAAGTATGCCTGACTTCTCGACCAAGGAATTGCCTAGACTCGCTAAGTACAAGAAAACGAATATTGAGGACATAGAGATTATCACGTTAAATGCCTCTCCTATCATCATAGCTCACCTCATTATCCTCACCGAGTACTCCGTGAATATCCTCAGAATTACGTAGACCACCAGTATGGAACCTATAGGTATGTAGGTTAGGGCGGCTCCAGTCAAGGATAGCTCAGGAAACAGCAAGTTAATCTCTGATTGAAGCAAGCTACTTCCTTGGAATAAGGATGCCACGATGTAAGCGTATATAGGGATGAACCGTAGGTCGAGCATTGAGAGCCACGAAACTAGTATAGCAGTGTAACCTAAGTTCATCGTAGGCGGGCTGACCACATTAGCTATCTTCTCTAACTTACCTATGCCGGGATTAGCGAGTATTGAGACTCCTGCAGCACCTGCTAGCATCCCGCTCAAAAACATCGCTAACAAGACATACCTCCTCTCATCAACCCCTACAGACCTAAGAAGTTGCGGGTTTGACCCAATTATCTTCAGTCTGAGACCTACTGCCGTATACCTATACATCAAGATGATGGAGACGAAGAATATTATAGCCATGAGCACCTCCTGCACAGTGACCGAGGTACCTGGAATTAAGTTAAAGAGCAGTGCTGAATTCATTCTATCAGTCCTGAAGAACTGCCTGGCTTGAACACTAAGACCTCTCAAGTTATAAGAGACTAAGTGATTAAAGAGTTGATATGCCACGTAATTTAAGATGAGGGTGGACGCTACTTCATCTATGTCTAAGTACGCCTTAAGCACTGCAGGTATTAAAGCCCATAAACCCCCAGCCAACATACCGAACAAAACCATCAGCAACTTGCCTAGAGAGGGATCCATTAAGAGAATTGAGATGACTGGCTTAACAGGGGACGCGTCAATGATCTCTACCCCGGGCATGTTAGCGTAATTAGAGAGTTCACTAGGACTTACGTACATGGATTGCGCTGCGACGAAAAGCGCTATATAACCCCCTGCAATCATCCCCCAAATCATCTGACCCTCAGCACCGATATTCCAGATAGAAGCTCTGAAACTCATGGTTAGCGCGACGCCCAGTATCAAGAGTAGAGCGAAATACCTTAAGGTCTGAGGGCTTTGGAAACCTGCGAGGATCTCGCTGATGAATAGATCTGGCGGCACACCTATAGAAGCGAATATGAGTGTAGATAACGCTAAACCCGCAAGTATGGAGAGTGCTGGTATCCCAACGTAATATAAGTTGGACGTCCTCACACGCTTGACCACTATCAAGCGCATCTTAACTCACCATAACCCTCTCAACTTCCTCCCTACTCACACCAGACTTAAAAACACCTACGATAGAACCGGAGTTCATGACAGCTATTACGTCACTTAACTCCATGATCTCGTCAAGATCTTCAGAAGCGATCACAGCACACATACCTTCGTTCACAGCTTTACTAACTATTAACCTCCTAACATAACGTGCTGAGACCTCGTCTAACCCCCTGGTAGGGTTGTAAGCCACCAAAGCAATCTTAGAGACCGTCAACTCTCTAGCTACTAAAACCTTCATTAAATTACCTCCTGACAAAACCTTAGCCTTAGTATTCGTTGACGGTGTCACTATACTAAACTCCTTGACTAAATCAGACGCTAAGCTCTTAACCTTTCTCCAACTTATTAAGAATCTTACGAGTCTTGGATGCACCGCGATGTTTTCCTCAATACTATTATCTAGTGAAACACCCTTCTTAACAGGCTCGTCCGGTATGTACCCCATCCCTAAACGCCTAATTATAGTTGAACCCTTATTAGTAACATCTATTTCATTCCCGTTAACACGTAAGCGTATACTACCCCTCTCAGACTTCCTCAACCCTGCTAAAGCCTGGATAAGTTCTAGCTGACCGTTACCGGCGACCCCGGCTATCCCTAAAATCTCACCCCTGCGAACACTAAATGACACGCCCTTCACAGCGTAGACGCCATAATCACTCTTAACCCAGAGATCTCTCACAATTAAAACCTCCGAGCCGCCCTCACCAAGTCTCTCATACTTACCAGAATTGAGTTGAGCAAGTCTCTCACCAAACATCATATACCTGACTTGATCTAGGGTGGTTTCACTAGTTCTGACAGTGCCGACTACCTCTCCTCTCCTGAGGACTGTTATCCTGTCCGAAACTTCCATAGCTTCAGGGATCTTATGCGTTACTAGCAGAACTGCGCCTCCCTTACTCTTAAAGAGCTTCATGAAGTCATATAGTTTCTCTTTCTCAGCATGCGGGAGGAGCGTAGTTGCTTCGTCGAAGGCTATCACCCTAGCGTTAAGTAATAACGCTCTCAAAATCTCGACTAATTGTTTCTGAGTATAACTCAGCTTCCAAACCTCCACGTCCGGGTCTATCTTCACACCATACTCCCTACCTCTCTCCAAGAGAAATCTAGAAACCTTCCTCACGCTACTCACGTAACCAAACTGACTTAAAGATAGCGACAAATTCTCAGCGATGGTTAATGAGTCTATGAGTTGAGGAACCTGAGAAACAAGCACTAAGCCATTCCTCACTGCGTCTTGAGGAGATGTTACTACTACCTTCCTCCCCCCAAAGAATAAATCCCCCTTATCTGGCACGTAAATACCGTACAGTATCTTCAGAAGCGTTGACTTACCGGCGCCGTTCTCGCCTAAAATGGCATGTATCTCTCCAGGGAGTACATCAAGACTAACGTCTCTTAAAGCTACAACACCCGGGAAACTCTTCCACAAACCACGGACGGAAATAATAGGGTTTAAGGATCTCTCTCCATTTAAAGAAAAAAAGGTCTGAGTACCCATTTTTAAGACACCTAACGAGTGGCTCTACCGACTATCCTCACGAAATCTGGAACCCAGTCCATGCTCCAAAGATCGGCATGTCCTAGTCTAGTGCCTGAAGCTACAGTAACCTTCACTGTAGGATCATCTATCTTATATCCACTTAACGGACCCATGAACGGGTCAAAGACAGGAGCTATCGGGTATGTGACGGGAGTGCCTCCTATGGTTATAGTGATGGAAGTCACGTTCTCGTAGACGTGGCTAGTAGCTATCTGCTGGAAAGACATTAGCATCGGCGCATTCCTCATCTGTTCGTACCTAAGCCATATCAAGTCGTAGACACTCATAGTCTTGCCAGACATCTCATCGGTCACAGTAACTTCCTTAAGGGGTTCCTCAAACTTCGGGTTGATGTACATGACGCTACCGTTAGGGAATATGTGTGCGGCCATATCAACAGCTCCTGTGTTGAGGAGGTACCAGTAATCAACGTTCTTCAGGTTAGTGGGGGTGTAGATGCCTGCCTTGATTTTGCCTAGTATGTCAGCGTATATTATCTCCCACCTAACTAACTGACCGCTAACTACTACGTCAGGACCGTAAATGTACATGGGGCTGTAGTGGCTGAAGACATATATCTCCTTACCTAACCCGAACTGTTCTTGAGCATATTCTATTATAGCTGTTGAGTCTTCTGTGAAGGCTATCACGTCAACGTTGTATTGCTCAACTAAGGTCTCGGCAGCGGCTCTTGCCTTAGCAGGATCGTACCAAGCACCAATCTCTATCACGTAGAGGGTTAAGTTAAGTCCTCTCTGCTGAGCGACCTCCCTAGCACCTATAGCGAAAGCGCTTAAGTGCCTCACCACCTCGGGGATTAAGAAGGCGGCTACGTAACCCACCTTACCAGTCTTCGTTAAAGCACCGGCAGCTAATCCGTTGAGGTAGTAGACCTGATAGAAGTCGGCGAAGTAAGTACCCATGTTTTTCTCTCTTAAGTAGCCACTACAGTGCCAGAAGATCAGGTCAGGGTATTGTAAAGCTACTGATCTCGTACCCTCCATGAAACCAAATGACGTGGTGAAGAAGACGTTATATCCCTTCCCTATCAAATCCCTCAACTTATCGACCTCAGCACCTTCTGGAACACTCTCGTAGTATGTGGTCTCAAGCCACTCCTTATAAAGCTCGGCAACAACCTTCCTCCCTAAGTCGTGCATGAAGGTCCAGCCGTAGTCCCCTATAGGACCCACATATATGAAACCCGCTCTAATCCTCGCAGGCGGTTCATAAACAGGTGTGACAGTCTCCGTCTTCGTGGTAGTCATAGTGACTGTTTGTGCTGCTTGAGTTACCGTAGTCGTGTAGGTTGGAGCCATCATGCTCCCTAAGTAATAGCCTAAAACACCCACAACTATTATAGCTATAACTAAACCAACCAATAACATATTTGATCTGGGTGTCGAAGCCAAGTTATTACACCACATGCGTATATTCTAACAAAGCTTTTAAAACACTATTTGATAAAAATGCGTGAAATAGTGTGGTGGGTTCGTAAAGAATTGACTAACAAGCGTTGTGATGAGACCTCATGCAGCGTGTTTTCACTTTGAACAACGTGTTTACGTTAAAACATGTTTTGAGAGTTTCTCTTATTTTAACATGAATATTATAAAAACTCTTAACTTATCAGCGCTTCCGTTTAATCATCAACTAAGAATGCTTTGACGAGATAGCTGCTCGTATCTTCCTTGCAGATCTAGCTACCATTATTTCAGCAATCAGTTAGTTTTTAAATTAATGCGTTTCTTTAAGTAAGGGTTTGAGCTGAATAGGGGAAGTTAACTAGTAGTGCTTGGTGTTGACGGTTGCGTGTGCTGGTAGTGTTACTGAATAAGGATAATGCTGAAGGCTTGGAGAAAGCTCTTGAGTCCTTAGTTAACCAGTCTAACGTGAGTGTTTGCATGGATTTCGATATTCTAATCGTTGACGGATGGTCTGAGGACGGTTCCGAGCTAGTTGCCGAGAGGTTTAGGGAGAGATTTAAGTGTGTTAACTTCGTTAAGCAGAGATTTAAGGGAGGGGTTGGGCAAGCTAGGATAGAGGCCGTTAGGTACGCCATGGACTCAGGTTATGACTTGATTATTTGGGGGGATTCTGAGAACGTGTATTCTAGGAACTACATAAGCGGATTCCTAAAGTGTTTTAATGATAGAGGGGTGTGTGACGTATGTTCCGGGTCTACATACGTGAGAGATAGTTTCTGGGGAATGCTCTTCTACTGGTATCACACATATCACCACCTCTTTAAGTTCGTCTCTAGAAGACACGCTCCCGGGAATAACAAAGCTGTTAAGACGGGTCTCTATGAGAAGTTCGTGTATCCTGCAATACCTAGGAGCGATGATTTCTTTTTCAGCCTCTCAGTACAGGGTAGTGCCGAGTTCTGCCATTGTGAGGAGGCTTCATTAATAACCACGGTACCGAGATCCTTCAGGGAGGTTGTTGCCTGGCAACGTAATAGAGTGAGAGGATTGGTTGAGGGTTCATTACTTATTGGGAGGAAATTCCCGCCTGACTTCATCCCCTGGTTCCTCTTCGCTCTATCACCAATTATAATATCGCTTGCCTACCTTATCATAGTATCGTTAGGTTTGACTTATTTTTTAATATTAATACCTACCGAGACCGTGTTCTTAGCGTATTTAGTCAGCTTAACTTACCTTGCGGCAAGACTTGAGCTCCTCGCTAGAGAAAGATATCTAGGGTATAGACCTCTTCAAGGATTGCTCGGTCTTCTAGGGATGTACCTACACTCAATATTCACCACATACTACACGCTTAAATTCTTGAGACTACTTAAGCATCGTGTTACTGAGATTAAGGAACGTGATAAGCAAGTTAAAGAATACTTCGGATTCATCAGGCAGACCTCTTCCCCTCCCTGAACTGCAGGGTCACGTGGCTTCTGTATCGAGAGGTTATTTTATTTTGTTTAACGAATTAGTTTTGGGGCTTTCGTTGGAGTGTGAGTTTGAGAGCAGCATGAGTAATGAGTTGCTGAAATATGTGAGAGCTGTCGTCAACATAGTTAAGTTAAGTAATGAAGGTATTAAACTACTTGAGGAATTTAGGACTGCTGAGGCTATGGAGTCTTTCGCTAAGGGTATTCACGAGGATACGCTAGCAGATGAGATCAGGCGTAACCTGCTGGTGAGGTTGCAGGATCTACACCCGGGCTTCATGAGGGAGAGGATATCGACACTCCTTAGGAGGCTTGACTTAATAGCTGAGCAATCTAAGGAAGTCGCTAGGAACATGACCTTATTCCCGTACCTGGAGCTGCCCGGTGAGATTAAGAACGCTGTCAACGAACTTTCCGCGAAAGCTTACGAGTCTGTCTCAAGACTCTATGATATTACCTCGCTACTAATCAATCGCGAATATGATAGGGTCTTAAACGAAGCATATAAGGTGGAGGTAGCTGAAGAAGACGCTGATAGGACTTTAGTTAGGGGGCGTCAGCTACTAGTTAAGTATGGGTCTGTGATAAGAAACCCGGCGATAATACTGATGGTTGATAAGCTTATTGAAGCGCTTGAGGGAATAACTGACTTCGCCGAAGACGCTAGCGATTATCTGAGAACGCTCGCGCTCTACTGTAGGAGCCTTAAATAAGTCGTGACATGAATACGTACGCGACATACGAGATCGCCATGCACGCAGGCGTTGTTAAAGCCCATATCGCTAACATCTTCTTCACGACGCCCACGTTAACGGCACTATAGCCCTCTGCTAAGCTAGCTCCAATAATACTCCCTGCAACAGCCATGGTGGTGGCTGCAGGCACTCCTAACTCAGCTAATAGTAGCACGGTCAGTGATGTTGAGACGTACGTCACCACGGCCGTTGAGTAGTTGAGGGTGGCTAAATCCTCAGCTAAGGTTCCTACCACCCTCCTACCCCAAGAAAACACACCGAGGGAAATGAGTGATCCACCGAATAAGAGCAGGATAGATAGGTAGTTCACGCTCGTAATGCCTAACTCGTTAATCATGATTACGTATAGAGGTCCTGCAACTATCCCGGCGTTGCTCGCGCCGTAAGCTAATGACATCAAAGCAATCGTTAAGAAAGATGAAACACTCCTAAACATGATTATCTTCTCGTACTGGTTGCTTGTTTTCTCATCCACGTAAGCTTTACTCAAGACCAGCAGTAAAGTGCTTAAAGCAAGCGCTGTTACTAAGCTGAGTACAGCGTCTAACAACTTACTTAACATGATGTACGTTATGAATGCTGATATTAGGTGTAGGGAGAGTAAGCTAGCTGGTAGGGTAGTTTCAGGATCTTCTAAGTACCTAGCTAGGAACTTCTTTATAGTGAAAGATATGAGGCCCGACAAAGGTATAGTGAGAAATCTGAGGACATATATTAGGACTATATCCCCCCACATAACCACATGAGGGTCTACTGAAACACCGAATCCTATGAGACCAGCTAATACGGTCTCGTTTACCGAGACAGGCACTCTAAGTAGTGAAGCGACCAGGACCCAGAAGCCAGCGGCAAACATGGCTACCAGCATGCCGGTGGTGAGTAAGGATGTGTGTATTGAGCTTGAGTCGATCACTCTAGTGCCGAGAACCCAGGCAACGTTAGCTCCGAGCACGAGAGAACCGAACACCACGAAGATCGAGGTAATTAATAACGCTTTATTTAGCTTAACGATCCCAGCCCCAACCACGGCCGCAACTATGTTAGCTGCGTTGTTAGAGCCAGCACTCCAAGCGAGAAACGCCGCTATAGCTAGCGAACATGTCAGTAAGGTCGCGTTCGTCTCAAGCACCTTTAAAGTTATCTCTTACAATGATTATTTAAGTTTTTAAGAACCCTCATCAAGGATCTCATAATCCTCACCCTTAAAACTAGGCCTACGATATCTTTTCGGAGGTACTGTAACGTGGTCTCCACTTCGCGTCTACCAGGTTTTCATAAACTAACTTTGAGTGAGAGGGTTGAGAAGCTTAAGGAGTTAGCGGGCTTAAGTGACGAGGACGTGAAGCTCTTGCTTAAGGAGGGTACGTTACCTCTCGAAATAGCTGACAGGATGATAGAAAACGTTGTCGGAACCCTATCCCTGCCGCTAGGGATAGCGACTAACTTCCTGATTAACGGTAAGGAATACCTGGTCCCTATGGCTATAGAAGAGCCCTCGGTAGTTGCTGCGGCTTCTAACGCTGCTAAGATGCTTAGAGAGGGTGGCGGTATAAAAGCTCAAGCTACTGAGTCGCTCATGATAGCTCAGATTCAGCTAGTCGGTGTTGCAGCACCTCATGCCGCGAAATACTTGATTTACGAGCATAAGGAGGAGATAAAGGAGATAGCTAACGCTACGAACCCGCTCTTAATCAGTTTAGGAGGGGGTGTTAGGGATGTTGAGGTCTACGTGATTGAGTCCCCCACAGGACCTATGGTTATAACGAATCTCATAGTAGACGTTAAAGACGCGATGGGTGCCAACACGGTCAATACTATGGCGGAGAAGGTCGCTCCACACATAGAGAAGTGGACTGGCGGTAAGGTTTATTTGAGGATAGTGTCTAACTTAGCTGATAGGAGGTTGGTGCGTGCTTGGGGTAAGGTGCCTAAGGACGTCTTAGGAGGGGAGGAGGTTGTTGACGGCATTGTTTATGCTTGGGCTTTCGCTTCAGCAGATCCTTACAGAGCTGCGACACATAATAAAGGAATAATGAACGGCGTGATCGCTGTCGCTCTCGCGACAGGGCAGGACACCAGGGCTCTGGAAGCCGGTGCTCACGCCTACGCCGCTAGATCAGGCAAGTACACATCCTTAAGTGTTTGGGAGAAAGATGAGAACGGCGACTTAGTAGGCTTTTTAGAAATGCCTATGGCGGTAGGACTCATAGGGGGTGCTGTCAAGGTAAACCCGATAGCACAGTTAAGCCTGAAGATCTTAGGTATTAAGACAGCTAAGGAACTGGCCGAGATCATGGGTGCTGTAGGGCTAGCTCAGAACTTAGCAGCACTGAGGGCACTAGCTACTGAAGGCATACAGAAAGGTCACATGAAACTACACGCAAGAAACATAGCTATAACTGCCGGCGCCAGGGGATCTGAGATAGACATAGTTGTTCAAGAAATGATTAAGAGAGACGCTATAAGACTTGACGTAGCTAAAGAAATACTGGAATCTATTAGGAAGAAAAAGTAAGGATTAATCAAAACAATTATTTTTATTAGGCTGAAATAACGAGCTCACAAAATAATTCAATGAAGCCCCCATAGAAACTATTCTCCATGACCGCACACGATATTCGGGAGTGTTGAAGTACTTATAAATTCTTAAAGCTTTATTTTATTGGCCCCCCGGGTTTCCGAGAGCCGTGGGGTCGTGAAGCCCTGGGCGACCGGGGCGGAGCTACCTCGGTGAGGGGGCTCGGGAGACCGTTGAGAGGTAGGTGGTGGGGAGTCTGGAGGCAACAAGCGTAAATGGCTATGAACCATCACCTACTGAGGAACGACGGCTTGCCAACCGGGTTAAGATGAGGTAGGGTATGAGGAGTTGGTGGTGGTATCCGAGGAAGAGTCACGTAGGAGGTATGTTGAGGGAGCTATAATATCTGCGTTACGTCTCTACAGGCACTGGAGGAAGAGGGGCTTAACAAAGAATGAAGCTTTCAAACGCTCAGTTAAGCAAGCTTTAGGTATGATGGAGGTCAGTGGTCTTTCTAGGGAGGAAGTGATTGATGTCTTAGAAGATTTTAGGAAGATTCTAGATGAGATTAAGAACGAGTTAACGAGTCAGTCACTCAGCTATAAAAACGAGAAGCCGAGAATAGATAGTAGGTGATGAGTGAGTTGGTTCTACCACCTATCAAGGGACTACTCCTCAGAGTTTTCTTTGAGTCTGCTGACGGAGGTTATTACTCTCCGCATTTTGAGAGATGTTATGAGGTTTTGCCAGTCCCGGAACCTGTGAGGGGTGACGTAGATACTTCAATAATCCAGAAATTCGCGTATTCGAGTATTGCGAGTAGGTGTGGGGATCACCCGCTGAGTAAGTACATGCCTTACGACTACGTCTTGATAGGGGGGTCGAGTCATCACGTAAGCAAGATTGTCGCTCATTGGGACCCGAGATTCGATATAGGTGTTTACGCTGATTATTGGAGAACTATCGGTGGTAGAATACCTAGGGATTTTAAAGATTGTGATAACTGCTACATATTTTTTGCTGCAGGCCTCGCTAAGTACCCGCCAGGATTCTTCAACGAGAGAAAGGGCTTCACCGAGATTAGGAAAACTTTCCTCAGATCTGATAGGGGGATCTACGTAGTGGGCTACATGAAGGTAGATGAGATAGTGGACTTAACAGAGATATCGGCGGAGCTGAGCTTGAGGAAAGCCAGGTATAGCTTGAGGGAGGTGTGGGAGGAGGCTATAGGGAGGTACGGGAGTAAGATAAGGGAGATACCACATATCATAAGACCTGCAGATCTCCCAGTAATAGTGTTAAGCAATGAAGGCAACTATAGATTATTCAAAGAACCACTACCACTGATAGAGTGGGTAGAGAACTATAAGCTACTAAGCGATATCTCCTACACATTCGGCATCAAGACACCTGAAGACCGAATCAAATACAAAGTATACACAGAAGAAGAACTAAGGGAAATCCTGAGAAGCTTAGAGAAAGAAAAACTTATTTGATCTCCTCACCCTCATTCAAGATAGGAGATCCCGACAAAGTGGGAGAAGACCTCTTCAAAGAGCTGGATCTCCTTCACAGAATGCGGTATTTATAAGCTTCGTAGATCCTAGTACAAATAGAGGTCCTAGTATGAAATTATATGATGGGGTCTCAAAACGTTCTACTATAGTAGTTATTGCTATTGTCATGGTCGTTATTGCGGGGTTAATTGGCTTCATTTTAATTAGGGAGGGGGGTGAATTCCAACAATCAACTACCAGCCCTTTTCCTTCTCCTACTACATCAATAACTACTTCCCCTAAACCGACTAAGTTATCTTTAAGAATCGCTCAGCCAACTAAAACAGCCGTTGAATTGCCTGTAGAGTATTTACCAAAGCTTTATTCCTGGACTTTATGGAGGGGTGGAGCTAATAGCGATAGAATGTACCCAGCATCTCTACCCAGGTCTCTGAAGGTAATATACAGGGTTAACGTGTCAGCAAATATACATGGAGTGTTAGCGGAGCCTTTAATAGAAGACAACTTTATATACCTTGCTGATGACTCTGGGATTTACGCATTGAATAGATCTAGTGGAGAGCTTGTATGGGGTGTAGAAATATATGATGAGAGCACTTCGGGAAGATCTACAAAATATCCTCAGCCTGTGTGGAAGTGGAGAGCCTTGGGTTTATATAGATTTACGGTAGCTTATGGCCTCGGTGAATATGTCTATGTAGCCACAACTTCTTATCTTGATGTAGATAATGCCTATATATTGGCTTTAGATAAGAAATCAGGAGATGTTATATGGCGTGTGGAGCTAGAGCCTGAGCATGTATTATCTAGCATTATAGATATTAGTTCAAACTTGATTGTAGCAGATGGTAAAGTATTTGTTGGTAGCGTTGGAGACGGTTACGTGTTTTGCGTATCTGAAGATGGTAAACTGGTGTGGAGGACACGTCTCGGCTCCACTATTGAGGGTATTGCCTATGGCGATGGTATTCTTTACGCCATGGCTTCAAAGCTTTATGCTGTTGATGTTGAGGATGGTAAAATACTTTGGTATTGGGATTATGGTAGCTGGCCTATCTCCAAAAACGGCAAAGTTATTCTAGAGCACTATGGAAGGGTTGCGGTATTAAGTACTGAAGGCGAGCTTCTGTGGATGAAAGAGTATGGTGCTGGGAGTAATGTAGAGGGGTATCCATATATGGCTGTAGGAAGTCAGGCTATATATGTCACGAGGGAGTTGGGTGAAAGGCCTCGTGATTTATACATAGTCGACATGAATGGTAGTATCCTCGGGAAATATCAAATACTATATGATGAAGATAATGTAGCGCCTATTGCATCGAATGACGTTATTGTTTTGCCTGTTAAATCAGAGGAAGGAAACGGTTACTGTAAACTCTATATCTTGTGGAGCAGAGGCGAGAAGCTTAGTGAAATAGTGCTAGATGTTAGGGATAAAATCTGGTATCCAATAGCTGTTGCAGCCTATGGAGAAGTTTATGTTGTTACAGACCCATATACACTATATAGATTAGGAGATAATGAAAGCCCTCGAATAAATAACGTCTCAGTAAAGCTCAGCGAAGATTATAGCAAGTTAATCATATACACAGAGGCTTATGATAACGAAAGCGCCCTCTATAGAGTTACACTTGTTTATAGCGTAAATGGCTCTGAATGGATGTACAAAGACATGGATATATCAAGAACGTATGTAACAGAACCGATAGGCGGTTATGGTTATAGAGAAGAACTCTACGAAATAGCACTAGATGTGGCGCCGGATACATCAATAGAATTCTATATAGTCGCGGTAGATAATGTCGGGAACTATGTTTTAAGTAATGTATATGCGTATGAAGTTGTGGAGGAATGATCGTTAATTAAAAATAATTATTTTTATCATAACATCTCTCATCCTGACCCCCCGCCCTGAAGGGCTAGGGTTCTCGATATGGCGGGGAGATATGAGGAAGATGCTGACACGTAGAGTCCGGATTGAGAGGATACAGAAGAGGTACCCAGAGTCCTAGGGTACCTCCGAACGCTAGATGAGAACTTGAGCGGGATGAAGGACGGCAGAGTGAAACAATGAATGATCATATCAAGTTATATTGATAAACCTGCAAGAGTGCTGAGCCTCCCGTGTGTCTAGATGAGGTTTGCATAGGAGCTGGTAAAAGTTTTAGTTGAAGTAGGTTCTACCTCGCCTTTCTGATTAGGACAACTGCAGTGGCTAGGAGTACCAGCACTGATGTGACGGCTAGGTACTTGATGTCAGCGAGCTGTGCTAGCCAGCCTATATCACTAACCCCTGTCTTCTTAGCGTTCTGTAGGTCAGTCTTAACCACCTCGGTCTTCCTGCCGGAGTGCTCCATCGAGTCCCCAGAAGTCAGCCAGACTTGCTGAACACTGTCTTAACCCTCTCGCTGATGCTCCCGAACACCCCTCGCTCGGTTTCCTTGGTAGCCGTATACGCTATCTCGTAAACGTAGGAGCTAGGTAGCTTCCGGACCTCGATCCTCTCGAACTTCACGGTGTAGGAGTATAACCTGTGACACACTCCTCCAAAACTATGAAAAGTTTCTGGCATCTTAGCGTAGCATAAGTTTGGGGTGATGTTGTTTGGTAAGGAGAAACTAGACTTCATGTCGATAATGTCGTAATTCTGATAAAAGTTTATAACTTACGGGGGCGTAAGTTACTTATGGGGGCGTAAGTCGTGCTATTTGATAGGAGGCCTAAAATTAGGGGAGAAGATTTTTATGATAGGAAAGAGGAGCTTCAATTATTCTTTAAAGGCGTTGAAGCTGGTGAAGGCTTGATAATAGTTTATGGTGTTAGAAGAGTGGGGAAAACTAGTCTTGTTTACGTAGGTCTCTCAGAGCTGGGTATACCTTTTATCCCTATTGATGTGAGGGGGTTTCTTGTAGACCTATCCTTTCTATCACCCCAAATTCTTTTAGGGGTTGTTGGGGAGGTTTTGAAGCGGTATGAAAGTTATCAGGGCAGGGTCGAAGAGTTTCTTAGTAATGTGTTAGAGTATGTGGAATCTCTAGATTTAGGAATGTTGAAGTTGAGGATTAGAGAGAAGAGAGGTGAGCTACCTACTAAGGTATTAGAACATGCTAATAGATGGGCTAAGAAACGAAAAACACGGGTTGTCATAGTTCTTGATGAGGCGCAAGAACTTAGAGCTTATCCTCGATGGAGAGACTTACTCGCGTGGTCAATAGACACTCTAGAAAATGTAACTTTCGTGGTTACAGGTAGTGAAGTCGGTGTGCTAAGCGACTTCTTAAAGCTAAGCGACCCAAACTCACCTTTATTTGGTAGGGCAAGACTTGAGATAAAACTAAGTAAATTCTCTAGAGAGCAATCCATAGACTTTCTCAAGAAAGGCTTCAATGAAGCCGGAATAGCCGTTAAAGAAGAAGAAACCGAGGATACCGTAGATAAACTCAACGGCATAGTTGGTTGGCTATCTCTATACGGATATTATAGAGTAACATACGGGTTAACCCATGTTGAAGCATTAAAACGTGTAGAAGAAGATGCGGCAAAGCTATTAGCTAGCGAACTAGAGAAAATAGTTAAATACTCTCCCAAAAGATATATAGCAATTCTACGGGCCATCTCACTAGGCTTAAAATCTTGGAGTGAAATAAAGCATTTCACGGAAGGTGTTGCAGGGTATATACCGGATAACAGGTTCAACTCATTACTTCAAAACTTAGTCAAATACAGCTTTATAGAAAAAACTGAAAATGGAGAGTATAAGCCAATAGAAACTCTTCTACCTAAAGCAGTGGAAATGCTACGCAAAAATACAGAATAAGTTATTTTTGAATTCTCTCGGCAAGCATGGAATCATCCTTTCCTGCTATTAAGATTATTCAAAGCTCTTATCTTTAAGTGCCCAGTCCTTTGCAGACCCAGAGACACGCACGACAAGACAGGAAGCGACTTAAGTTAGAGACAGCGAAGAGTAGAGCAATGATTGAGGGGAGGATGCGTGTGTTGGAAACATTAAAGTTATTTAAGCTATCTACGAGGAGTTCAGGAAGAGAGGGATGGCGCCGGGGGCGGGATTTGAACCCGCGCGGGGAAACCCCCACCGGCTTAGCAGGCCGGCGCCCTACCAGGCTAGGCGACCCCGGCTCTATTATTTCTTTTTATTCGAGGGTTAAAAGTATTTTGTGTTTACTACTTCCTTATGTTTTAGCGTGTTGTGTTCTACTATAGTTTTTATCGCTTTTTGCGGGCATAGTGGTTCGCACGCCTTGCAATATATGCATTTCTCTGTGTCGTAAGTGAGCTTATTTCCTTCTATTTTATAGACTCTTGTTGGGCAGTATTTTACGCATTCCCCGCATAGGTTGCATGTGGGTTCTATTATTATCTTTACTTTCAATCCTCACTACCTGATAGTAGCTTCTTGAGTTTTTCTGCTTCCTTTAATCTCTCTTGTAGTACTTCAGCTAGCTTTTGAGGATCTACTGCTGCTATGCCCTTATCGCTTATCACGTACGGTACCCATACAGGGTTTGTGGGCACCCCCCTCATCTTCCTAACTAAGAGTTCCTTAACGGGTACTCCGTACTCCATGAGTGAGGGGTTAATTCTAGCTTCTACGACCCCGTCAACTAAGTATTCCAGGTAGTTAACTATTTCCTGGAAGGTCTCCGTGGTGGTGTGTATTGTCGCGATGACTATGTTCCCTAAACCCTTACCTACGACGGCCCTGAAACTCTTTATGAAGTCTAGGAATTGAGAGACCTCGAACTTCAGTATTAGCTCGTTTAGTGAGTCCACTAAGACCATGGTGGAACCTCTGGTAGGACTTGACGCGTCACTCACGGCGTAAACCAAGGAATTAAGATCTTTAACCTCCAACTCCCTAACGACGCCGCTGACGGCCTTCTTGAAAGGCCCTAACCTAAAGCTAAAACAATCAATTATCTTGAACCTGCCCTCACCCACGTACTTACTAACATCCCACCCGAAGTAATTATAGAGCGCGAGCAGAGCATCAGGGGAGTCGTCGAAAGTTACGTAAACCACCGCGTTCTTAGGATCCTTCAGGAAATTCCATGATAGGTTAGCTAACATAACGGACTTACCGACACCTCCAGGACCTAAGAGCAGTGTTAACGATCCGTAGGGTATTCCGGAAGGTAACGCAATACTCAAAGGATCTATCCCGGTCAAGAAAGTCCTACTCACTAAACACACCATTTACAATGCCTAAGACAAACTATTAAAACTTAACTCACACACATACATGGGTGGGGTAATTGATTAAGGCCGTTAAGCTGGAGGAGGGAAGCATACTACCAAACGCTATAGAGGAGATAATACTTAAGGAAGGGCTTAAGGGAGGCTTCATAATCGGTATAGGAGGGCTTAAAAAAGCTGAGATAGGTTACTTCAACCCAGTAACATCAACATACGTAACAGAATTCATAGACTCCGGCGAGGAAGGAATGATCGAGATAGTCTCACTAGTAGGTAATTACCTACTGAGGAGTAACGGCACGATCTTCACGCACATCCACGTAACGCTGAGCCGTAGGGATATAGGCGTTAAGGGAGGGCATCTAGTCAGGGGAGTTGCGAGACCGCACGTAGAATTATTCCTAGTTGAGGTGGGTGAGGAACTTAAGAAAGTGTTTAGGCATAGGGACGTGAGTTGAGCGTTAAAAGAGTGTGCGTCGTTGGCGGCGGGCTGGCAGGACTCACCACCGCGTACCACCTCCTAAGAAGAGGGGAAGACCTGAGGATATCATTGCTTGAGTCTAGTAGCAGGGTCGGAGGACTACTCAAGAGTGAGTTGATTGGTAAGTACTTATTCGATATAGGCGGCTCCCACATAATGTTCAGCAAGAACGTCGAGAAACTCAGTGAGATGCTCTCCTTTCTCGGAGGTAATTATGTGAGGCACTACAGGAATAGTAAAGTATATTATAAAGGAATCTACGTCAAGTACCCCTTCGAGAACGGCTTACACGACCTACCACCGGAAGAAAGATTTGAGTGTGTCTGGGGTGTTGTTGAGGCTTACGTCAAGAGAATTAAGAAAGAGTTGAGTGAGCCGAGGAACTTTCTTGAATGGTTGCCCTACGTGTTCGGTGATGGCATAGCTAGCAAGTACCTAATACCCTATAACGAGAAGATATGGAAGACAAGCCTAAGCGAGATAACTCTTGAGTGGGTTGAGGGCAGGGTACCCACACCACCAATCAAAGAGATACTGATGAGTGCTGTCGGACTCAACGTCGAGGGCTATACACACCAACTAATATTTTACTACCCATCCTCAGGAGGTATTGAAGCACTCGTGCGCGGACTACTCAACGAACTACTAAGTAGTAAGAGAGTCGAGGCACACACAAATCAAGTAGTTGAGGGAGTGAGGACGTCAAGTAAAGGCGGTCTTACAGTAGAAACTAAGGACTCGTGTTTTGAGTGTGAGGCAGTGGTTTACACAGCCCCCCTAAAAAGATCAAGCAATGTATTCAAGGAGGTTTTAGGAGGGTTGAGTATGGAGCTGGAGAAGCTCAGGTCCGTGCCGATAGCTGTCGTGGGTTTAGGGATTAGGGGTGAGGCAAGACCCTACCACTGGATATACCTGCCGGACAAGAAGTACCTACCACACAGGATAGCAATACTGAGTAATTTCTCAAGAAATAACGCGCCGGACGGCGGGGTCTCCGTAATAGCAGAGATATCGTTTAGAAACGAGGACGAGTTAAGGTCTGTGCCTGACAGCGAATTAGTTAGGAAGTCTTACGAAGACTTACTAGAGATAGGTTTGGTAAAGAACCCTGAACTCGAAGTGAGTGGGGTGTGGCGCTGGAGGGATGCTTACATAATATACGACAAGAATAGGTCAGAGATAGTTAAGAAAGTAGATGACGAGTTAAGAAAGTTGGGAGTCTTCATAAACGGGAGATTCGGTACTTGGGAATACCTGAACATGGACGCAGTGTACGTAAAATCAGAAAAAATTGCTGAGGAGGTAGTGAAGTACATCCACTCCCGATCATGAGTTAATCCTAGCTTATCGTTATCAGCTGATAGGGATTCTCGATATATTCCCTGATCTTCTTCAGGAAGACCGCGGCTTGAGCTCCGTCAGTCACTCTATGATCGAACGTGAGACTTAAAACAAAGTATTTCTTTATGGTGATCCCCCTAGGAGGTTCAGCAACCACTTTCTCGTATATCCTCCCAACACCTAGTATAGCTACGTGACCGGGATAAATTACGGGTGTGAAGACATCGACGCCGTACATTCCCAGATTAGAGACCGTTATGGTTGACCCAGTCACTTCTTCCAGACTTAACGTGCCTTCCCGGGCTTTCCTAGCTAGTTCCTCCAGCTCAGCTGATATCTGAGTTACTGACTTAACATCAGCGTTCTTTATGACTGGAACGATTAACCCTCCCTCAAGAGCTACGGCTACCCCTACGTTGATGTCTTTATAAATCCTTAGTTTGTTTTCTTCTAGGCTCGCGTTAAACTCCCTATGCTCTCTTAAAGCGTTAGCTAACGCTTTCACGAGGAAGGCTGTTATCGACGGTCTCTTGTCTTTAGGTAATGAGTTCCTGAGTTCCTCCAGTTTATCTACGTTGACCTCCATAGTTATGGTCGTTAAAACCATTTCCCTAGCTGATTTAAGGAGGTTCTCAGCTATCCTAAGCCTCATAGGGCTCAAAGGTCTCTCCTCAAGCACGGTAAGACCTGCCTCAGCCACCTTAGGTGGAGCGGTCCTAATCTTCTCTACGTAAGCTTTAACGTCTTCTTGAGATATTATTTCTTTGTCTGGGAAGTATCTCCACACCTCATCTAAGCTAACCCCTAATTCTTCAGCTAGTTTCCTCGCTGCTGGGGTTGCCCTAACCTTACCTGCAGGCTTGACTTGAGTAACTTCAGGAACCCTAGCTTTCTCGATTTTCTCCTCGATCACGGTCGGGGCTGGAGCCACGGGAGTTCCTGAAAGAATTTTCCCCAACTCTTCCTCGTTCTCAGCTATCAGAGCTATCACTTCGTTGACTCTAGCCTTACTACCCTCCTCATAAAGTATCCTAGCTAAGAAGCCTGAAGCCGGGGCTTTAACATCACCCACCAACTTCTCAGTCTCTATGGTCGCTATAATTTCATCAACCTCCACACGATCACCCACTTTCTTCAGCCACTCAACTATCCTGCCCTCAACCATCGTCAGACCTAGTTTAGGCATCTTTACCTCGATAACCACGTGAATCTACCTCCTGAAGAGTGTGAGAATAGACCTCACTATCTTTTCTTTGCTAGGCAGGATTTCTTTCTCGAGTGTTGGGCTGAAGGGTATTGGTGCGTGACCGGTATTTATTCTTACAGGCCTGGAATCTAAGTAGCCGAATGCTTCCTCTTCAACTGTTGCTATGACCTCTGATGAGATGCCGCAGGGTCCCCATCCCTCGTCAACCACTACCAACTTCATGGTCTTCTCAACGGATTCCTTCAATGTCTTACGGTCTAGCGGGTAAAGAGTCCTTAAGTCAATTACCTCAGCGTCAATACCATACCTTTCCTTAAGTTCCTTAGCCGCCTCCAAGGACTCGTGTAGCATATAAGAATACGTCACTATGGTCACGTCACTCCCTTCCCTCTTAACACTTGCTTTACCAAGGGGTATCACGTACTCTTCCTCCGGTACCGGCCCGCTCATCCTGTAAAGCTTCTTATGCTCTAAGAATATGACTGGGTTCCCGTCACGTATTGAAGCTAGGAAGAGCCCTTTAGCGTCGTATGGGGTTGCGGGAGCTACCACCTTTAAGCCAGGATGGTTAACGAACATTGACGCGTTCGTTGACGAGTGCTGTGCCGCGGCTGAGATTCCGGCGCCTATCGCCGCACGTACTAGAATAGGTATCTTGAACTGACCCCCACTCATATACCTCAACTTCGCAGCGTGATTGAATATAGCGTTCATCGCTAAGTAGAGAAAGTCAGCGAAACGATGCTCTACAACCACCCTAAGCCCAGCCATCGCAGCACCCACAGCGATTAAGGTGAAGCCATCTTCTGAGATGGGTGTATCTATGACGCGGACGTCAGCACCGTACTTAGCCGCCAGACCCTTGGTAACCCCCCACACACCAGCAGCTACCACGTCCTCACCTAAGACTATCACGTCGTCGTAACGTGACATCTCATAATCTAGTGCCTCCCTAACAGCCTCCACGTACGTTATTGCTCTACTCCCTGGCGGAGGCTCTTTATATGTTAGCTTACTCTCACTATAGGTATATTCCAGCGCTGTATCAGGTTTGGGGTAGGGACTGTTTCGAGCAAACTCTACAGCTTCGAGGACTTCCTTCTCTACCTTAGACCTTATCTCATTATCCCTTGCTTCGTTCAAGAACCCATTACTAATCAAGTAATTACGGAATTTCACTATCGGGTCTTTCTCCCTTAAGAATTCATCAACCTCATCCTTAGGTCTATAGTGTTGTGGATCGCCCTCAAAATGTCCCCTCACTCTTAGGGTGAGGGCTTCAAGTAATGCAGGTCCCTTACCATTCCTTATCTCTTTAACGAGTTTCTCAGCAGTTTCGTATACTTCGAGAACGTTCGTCCCGTCTACCGTGACGCCCTCGATATTGTAAGCTGAGGCTCTCTTAGAAACTCTATCCACGGATAACGACTTCTTGACAGGCACGGTCGCTGCGTACATGTTATTCTCACACACGAATAATACCGGGAGCTTCCATATCGAGGCCATATTAAGTGTTTCGTGGAAGACCCCCGTATTAGACGCGCCGTCACCGAAGAAAGTAGCTACCACGTTGTCTTTACCCCTATACTTCACAGCTAGAGCAACCCCGGCAGCCAGTCCTATCCCACTACCGACTATCCCGTTAGCTCCCATAACCCCTATACCCACGTCCACAGCGTGCATAGAACCCCCTCTACCCTTATTAAGTCCTGTCTCCTTACCGTACAGTTCAGCCATCAATTTCTTTAAGTCAACCCCCTTAGCTATCAGGTGCCCGTGACCTCTGTGAGTGCTAGTTATGTAGTCGTCTTTCCTTAAAGCATGGATAACTCCCGTAGCGATGGCTTCCTCACCTATGTATAAGTGGACGAAGCCAGGTATCTCACCGCCGTAAAACAGCTTAGCTACTGTCTCCTCAAACCTTCTGATTCTTAGCATGGTCTCGTAGAGACTTAATAACTTATCCTGATCTAAACCCCCCATGTAACACACCGAAGAAGTATGCAATACCACACGTAAAAGATTTAAAGTCTTAAAAGACATATATTACGGTTAATCACTATGAGGAAGATTTATGATTTAACAGCACCTATCTGTTTAGAAAACGACGAGGTCAGGATACCTAAACCTAAATCAGCCGAAATAAGCTTAGAACTAATAGGACACGACCTACTCTTAAGTGGTACGAAACTCTTCAAATACTTAAGTAATAGTATTAAATTCGAGGTACATTTAGGCACACACATGGACTTACCGACAACGTTTGCTTATCAGTCAATAGATCCTTTCAAAATACCTGTGGATTTCTTTATTAGAGAAGCGCATATAGTTCACGTAGAAAGAGATTACTCAAAGAAATCCCTAACACTTGATGAGGTTAGGGAGAAGATAGATCTTAAGGAATTCACGGAATTACCTAGAGAGAGGAGACCCGCCTTATTATTTAAGACCGGTATGTCAAGATATTGGTGTCATAACAACCAGAAATACATGAATTTTCCCGGTTTATCGAAGAGCTTAGTAGAATTCATAGCATACGAGCTTGAACCGCCGTTCATAGGTATTGACGCGATATCCATAGATAGAACTATAGAGCATCGCTCACTCAGTTTATACACTAACATAGACGAGGAATTCATAAACATCCTGAGAATGCAGGAGTACAACGCCCTATTAGGTCATGACATACTGTTGAGAAAGAACATCTACATACTAGAGAACCTAGACATGAGGGAGGTACCCTCAGACGTGAGCAGAGGACTCTTGATAGCGCTCCCATTATTTAGGTTCACGTCACTCACGGAGAAATCAGTACTGATTACAGCACTCCCCTGTAGAGTGATTTTCGTGCCTGAACCTGAGGGTAGCGTCGGCGAAGTTGTGAGGAAGTTGAGGACTTTAGAGAAGGAACTCTCAGGAATTGTTGTGTAGGTGTTAATGATGACTAACCCGATCAGTAAGCGAAGTAAGCGCTTATTCACTCACTTCAAGGCTTTAGGTAGTCCAATAAGGTTCTTAATAATCTATAAGATGCTGGATGGTAGACCCTATACGAAAAACGAAATAGTTGATTACGTGAGTGTCTTAACGGGGGTTCCTAAAACTACTGTAGACAGGCATTTCAGGACGTTATTAAAGTATGGTGTAATAAAAATTGCCGGTAAGTCTATTAGAGATGGCGAGAAAGGTAGGAAGCCATTACTATACGTGCTCGCAGTAGATTCATTAACGTTTTACGTGAATCTCTTCACATACTTACTTGAGGGAGTCACCGACAAACGCATGAAGCTGATTGAGAAAAACTTAAATGATATTAAGACACTCTTGAACATGATTGGTTACATTAAGCTAAAGCTCTATCTAGTTGGTCACGAGGTAAGTAATGAAGTAATCTCTAACCTATCTAAAACCCTTGATTCATGCGTTCCCGTATTCTCCCTGGTTAGGGAAGCCGTAAGACCGAGAACGTTCGTAGCGGACTGCGAGAACGCGCTGGAATTACTTAGTAAGATCTCTACAAATCAAATAATACTGAAGAAAATCTCTTCAGATAAGATGAGAGAGTTACTATATGTTGCCTTCATAGAGTCAAACATCCCGATCGAAAAACTAGGTTCCTTGCTGGGGATTAAGGACGTGAGTAGACTAGTAGGATATGATGATTTATGGGATGTTATAGAAGTTACACATTACAATGACCCAACTACCATCTTAACGTTATTGACAGATAACGCTAAGTGCACGGACGCGGAGGCATCGTACGTGATTAACTTAGCCAATAACATAATCAAATATTTTTCAAGTAGTATCACTCATCACGACTTAATCCGCTTGATCCTGACCCTTTAGCACCAGCAACGATTCGGGGATGAACTGTTCACGGAATAACGAAAAATTCTTGAGAGGTCTTACTGCAGGATCTTATTCAAGACCTCCAGAATATCCTCGGTTGTCACGCCGCTGAACTCTAGTTCCTTCTTCTTTAATAGCTCAGCAACTACTGTTACTACCTCATCTTTCCTTATTCTCATGCAGGAGAGTTCTTGAAGGAGCTCCTCAAATTTTTCTGCTGGGTCTACGAAGAAGTCTCCTGAGATCATGACCCTCTCAACTAAGTCATCACGAAGCTTAACACATACCTTAACTATCTTCCCCCCAACACGTTTTTTCTCGTCACATATGATTAACGCCTCACTCAAGACCTAACACCTCAATAAATCTCTCTTGATAATTTGAGGGTCTCGCAATCACTCTTAACGCCTCATATTCCTCATCGCTAATGAGGTCTCTCACCTCATCAACGTATTTAAGATTCCACTCAAGCGTAGCGTACTTCCCCCTATACATATTGAGTGCTTTCCTTAACTCAGTATTGTCAGGCACCCCCCACTCGACCTCAAGACCTAACTTCCTGCTCAAGGCTTCTGAGATAGCCTTATAAAGCTCTTCAGGACTCACAGTCCTCCCAAGCACCTCATTAACTGTAGTAACTCTCTTAACCCTGCTTTGAGTAAACTTCTTGTCGGAAAGCTTCTCTCTAGAGATTTTAAGAACTCTCCACAGGATGGATATATCGCTTGAGACTAACATAGCTCCATGAACGAATACTCTGTCATGCGTCCTGCACGCAGCCATACCAGAAATCTTCAGCCCGTCAACCTCTATGTCGTTTAATGGACGATAATAAGCATTACTAACCCCTAAGCTACCTAAAGCCTCCACAACAGCCGTAGCAACAACACTAAACGATTCCTCAATACTGAGTTTATGATTCGGTAGTGTTAACGCGTAATTCACGTTACCTAAGTCGTGGTAAACAGCACCACCACCAGTGAATCTCCTCACTAGCTTGATGTTGAGGTCCCTAGCCTCAAGAGCGTTAATTTCTAGAGGAGGTGACTGAAACCTCCCTATAACCACCACCTTATCATTACGCCAGAAACGAAGTGTGGGTAGTTTAGACTCAAGATAAAGAACCTCCTCAAAAGCTAAGTTAAAGAACTGGTTCTCAGGCCACTCAGCGACAAGCACTCTTAAAATACCTGAACCGTTCATTAAACCCCCACCTAAATCTGAGGATTTCACTTTTAAGGATTTCGGTACGTGATAGTCTTAAAAATAATATTTTGATTACTGGATCCTGACAAGGAACACATATTTAAGTTATTATCTTTAAAACATCTAATATTATGGAGTGGGTATGAGGATAAGATTCTACCTTATTGACGTGAGTTATGAGGTCGAGAATAACATACCTGTGATAATGCTTTGGGGTCTTAACGAAAATTCCGAGCCTATACTCATTAAAGACCCTTCTTTCAGACCGTACTTCTACGCGGTCTTGAGAGAGAACGCTGACGTAGAGAGTGTTATGAGGAGGGTTAAGGCGTTAAGCAAGCCTAGATCCCCTATAATAGACGTGAGCGAGGTTACCAAGAAGTATTACGGCAAGCCCGTTAAGGCTCTCAAGATAACTACAGTGATTCCTGAAGCGGTGCGTGAGTACAGAGAAGAAGTTGCTAGGATAGACGGGATCACGGAGTTTCTCGAGGCTGATATCAGGTTTTCCATGCGCTACATACTAGATAAGGATGTCCCCCCATGTAGTTGGTATGAAGCCGAGGTTGAGGAAATACCGTCGGGTAATTACAGAGTGAGGAACGCCTACGTCTTGAGGGGGGAGTTGCGGAGACTAGATGTGTCTAAGCCTCCAAGACTTAAGGTACTCGCGTTCGACATAGAGGTTTACAGCCCCCTAGGCTCTCTAATGCCGGAGAAGAACCCGGTGATAATCATAGCTGTAGCTAACGACGAAGGCGAGGTTAAGGTAATGACTAAGGAAGACGGGGGTAGTGACGCATCGTTGATTGAAGAATTCGTTAAGTACGTTAACGAGTACGACCCGGACGTGATAGTAGGATATAACTCCAACATGTTTGACTGGCAGTACCTCCTCCAGAGGTCTCAGATACTTAAGGTAAGGCTCGACGTCGGGAGGGTTAAGGGAGGGACCCCGCGTCAATCGGCTTACGGCCATATATCGGTTCCGGGAAGACTACACGTAGACCTATATAACTTCGCTGAGGAAATACCTGAAGTCAAGATAAAGTCTCTTGACGAGGTTGCCGACTATCTAGGGGTGATGAAGAAGTCCGAGAGGGTTTTAATACCGTGGTATGAGATACCTAGGTACTGGGAGAGTAAAGAATTAAGAGATGTCTTGATTAAGTATGCGAGAGACGACGTCATCTCAACACTACTACTAGCTAAGGAATTCCTACCGTTCGCAATCCAGTTATCTAACTTGACCGGTCTCCCCCTAGATCAGGTCGGGGCTGCTTCCGTAGGTTACAGGCTTGAGTGGTACTTGATGCGTGAGGCGGTCAAGTACGGGGAACTCATACCTAATAGAGTTGAGAGACCTTACGAGCCTTATAAGGGCGCGATAGTGCTTGAGCCTGTTAAGGGAGTTCATGAAGGGGTGGTGGTGCTGGACTTCACGTCCATGTACCCAAACCTGATGATCAAGTATAACGTGAGCCCGGACACCTTCGTTACAGGGGAATGCGACGAGACTCAGTGCTACCTCATTGAGGAGTTAGGTTATAAGTTTCTTAAGGAACCGCCAGGCTTCTACAAGAACGTCCTCACAACATTACTTAAGCTAAGGAGTGAGATAAGGTCCTTGATGAAGAAGTTAGATCCTGAAAGCCCTGAGTATAGGGTCCTGGACGAGAGGCAGAGAGCTCTTAAGATTCTTGCTAACGCTTCCTACGGCTATATGGGTTGGGTTGGGGCTAGATGGTATTTTAAGGAGGGTGCTGAAAGCATAACTGCTCTAGGGAGGAAAACAATATCTAGAGCTATCGACTTAGCTAGGAAGATGGGCTTAAGGGTCGTGTACGGCGATACGGACTCCCTATTCGTTAGTTACGTGAAAAACTTGGTGGACGAATTCATTGATAGAGTATATGACGAACTAGGTCTTGAGATTAAGGTGGATAAGATATATAAGAGAGTGTTCTTCACAGAAGCTAAGAAGAGGTATGTGGGGTTAACGGAGGACGGCAAGATAGACATAGTAGGTTTTGAAGCCGTGAGGGGTGACTGGACCGACATAGCTAAAGACGTTCAAGAAGAGGTAGCTAAGATCGTCTTAACCACCAAGAACGTTAACGAAGCAGTAAACTATGTCAAGAAGATAATAGAGGAACTAAGAGCTAACAAGATAAGCCTAGAGAAACTGATTATATGGAAGACCCTTACCAAGAAAGCCGAGGAGTATGAGGTGGAGGCGCCGCACGTCGCCGCAGCTAAGAGGCTGGAGAAGCTGGGGGTAAGAGTGGATGTAGGTAACAAGATAGGTTACGTGATAGTTAAGGGGTCGGGTAGCGTGTCTTCCAGAGCGAGGCCCTACATAGAAGCCAAACCACAAGATATTGACGTCGAGTACTACGTGTCACACCAGATAATACCTGCAGCACTCAGAATATTGTCATATTTTGGCGTCACGGAGAAGCAATTAACTGCTCCTAGAGGGAGAACGCTCGCGGATTTCCTCGGTAAGAGATAGCGTCCTTACTGGAGAAGCTCGTCGAAAGTTAAGATGACTAGGTCTGCAGGTTTCTTCGTTATAGTTGCTACCCTGAAACATAGTATGAACTTTATGTTTTTGACTGCGGCCGCGTCAATAAGTCTAGGCGTGGCTATGCCGTCCATAACCACCGCGTAAACAGGCTTCTCGGTATTTAATATGTAGTCAACCAAGTCCTTCACCGGTATTCTGTCTAGCTCGTTCCAGTTTTCGTCGTATATGATGGCTTCTAGCGTCCCCTTCAAGCTATTTATCGCTTCAAGAACTTTATTAGGTATCATGTAGGTCTCCAAGACCTCAACAGTCTTAGGAATGACCTCGGTTTCAGGGACTTGAATACTGGTCGCCTCAACCGCTTCCGCCTCAGTGGTAGTCGCTGTTTTGGCCGACACCGCCTCAGCCGTTAACGACTGCAGGAATGTCTGTAACGGTACCATGTTCTTTAAGGCTTTCTGGATTTCCTTACCCGTGAGTTCCTCAACCTCACGCCCGCTAGGGGCTCTAGCCACTGAGTCTACCCTAATCACGTTAGCTAAGTTCTTAGCTATCATAGCGCCTACACGATCACCGTCAACAAACACTATAACCTTCTTTTTGTTTTTAGCTAAGTCTACGAGACTCTTCGGTATCTCGCCCTTAGCTCCCTCAATAGCTATCACGTTTTTATAACCGTATTTGAGAAGGTTTATTACGTCCGCTCTACCCTCAACTATTATGAGGGTGTCTGAAGTCTCTACTTCAGGCCCTGCCGGCAGTTTCTCAGGCCCATACTCGATGATCTCACCTATTTTTACGGCTTCACTAACCTCTGCTAGAACCTCCTTGATGTCTACAGCCCTTTCATGCATTATGTCTCTCAGTATTTCCTTAGCTCTCTCCACTATCTTCTTAAGCTTCTCCTGCCTTAAGTCAACTATCTCAATCACCTTAATCTTAGTCGCGTAGGGACCTACCCTATCAACAGTCTCTATTAAGGCAGCTATCAAAGCTGTCTCAACCTTATCTAGATTTGAAGGTATTATCACCTCCCCGACAGTCTTACCGTTAGATTGCCTGACCTCAACAGTTATCCTACCTATCCTACCCTTATCTTGGAGCTCCCTCAAATCATACTCAGGACTAAACAAACCCTCCGTCTGACCGAAGATAGCGCCAATAATATCGGGCTTCTCCACAACCCCCGCAACCTCTATCCTCGCCCTAATTACGTACTTCACTACAGCATCACCTAACTTAAGCATCACTAATATAAACTAGTTTAAACCGATAATAAGCGTGTTCAGCGAGCCTGAGTTCCATGTGAATTACTGCCTGAAAAGCTTTATATGTACAGTACTTAATAATTGAGAAAGAATCTCTTAAGGAAGTAAGTAAGCAGGGTGCTTTAAAATGGGTGAGGATGTCTTAGACGAGAGGACGAGAACCCACGTAGTGAGTTTCTGCAGGGATAGATGCTCGGAATATTCTTTTAAGACTAGCGAGGAATTCAGGGAGTGTGTTGACTCATGCGTTAAAGAAATCCTTAGTAAGAGAAAACCGTATGAAACCAATAAGAGGTAGTTATGCCGCTGCATTCTACTCAAAGAAGATCCCTACGTAAATTTCGAAGAGGTATCAGAACTCGGGAACGCCTCTCCCAGCTTTCACGGTGTTAATATTTAATAAGGTCCATACACACAACAATTAGTGAGTAGTTTGAGCCCGCTACAATGTGAGAAGTTCACGAGGGAATTGATGCCCGCGCTCAGGGCAGCTCTAGCCATAACCATGGTGAGAGAATACGGGTTAAGCGTTTATAGAACGGCAAAATTACTTGACATAGCTCCGGCCGCAGTCTCAAACTACTTAGCTGAAAGGAGATCTAACAAGAAGTTAGTTAGGAAGCTCCTGGAAGATAAGAAGTACGCTATATACGTGAAGGAGTATTCAATGAAGATAATCAGGAATGAGATTAGAGTAGACGAAGTAATGTGTTTTTTCTGCAAACTCTTTTACGAGTAGGGGATTAAGATCTTAAGCAAGGCTTCATCGATCGTTAAACATAACTTTATTTTACGTCACATAGCTATATCTTAAGGGGTATTAAGTGAAGGCGGCGATCATAGCTGGTGGATTAGCTAAGAGGTTAAGACCCCTAACAGAGGAGATTCCTAAATCCCTTGTTGAGATTGCCGGAAAACCCATTATTGAGTGGCAGCTTGAGTGGCTTAAAGCTAACAACATAAACACGGTGATTATTTTAGCTGGTTACAGGTATGAAAAACTCATTGAGTTCCTCGGATCCGGCAGGAAATTCGGTGTTAGCGTGACGTACGTCGTGGAAGATACACCTCTAGGTACTGGGGGTGCGATCAAGAACGCTGAACCTTATCTAAGCAATGAGGTCTTCGTTGCTTTAAACGGGGATGTGTTAACGGATATCCCGATAAGCAAGTTAATTAAGGTTTTAGAAGAACGTCATGAGGCAGTAGCCTCAATAGCGCTGGTTCCTCTGAGATCGCCTTACGGTGTGGTAAGGGTATCCGGTGATGGGAGGATTGAGAGCTTTGTGGAGAAACCTAGTATAGAGGATTACTTGATAAACGCGGGAGTGTATGTTATGAGAAATGAGATTTTCAGGTACTTGCCCGACATAGGTGATATAGAGAAAACAGCGTTTCCCCAGCTAGCTAGGGAAGGCAAGCTTTACGGAATCAAGTTCGCGAATAATTACTGGAGGTCAATCGATACCGTGAAGGACGTGGAGGAAGTAACTAACGACATAAAATCCGGGAGACTCAAGTTTAAAGGAGCGTGATGGGGGGAAGACTTTGGGTGAGGAACCACGCCTACTCTTAGAAGTGCTTGAGCTAGGCGACGTTGACTTACTCCTTCAAGTTATTGAGAGACATAAAGACTTAAACGGAGTTTACTTAGGCGGGCATGTTGAGGAAATTAACGAGAATTTCATGAAACTGATTTCAGGTCTTTCCACCTTGAAGACTCAAGCAAGCGTGGTTTTCAAAGTCAAGACTAAAAACGTTTTAGAGGCGTTAGAGCAGTTGGCTGAGAAAGTGAGCAACATCGAGTTCGTGGCCGTTTTAAGCGACCTCAGCATCTTAGAGTCTGTTAAGCTTGGGAAGCTAAGCGTGGGGTTCGAAGTCCTTAACCCATACCCTAACATAAGTAAGCTTCGAGAACTAGGCGTGAAGTACTTGGTGATCCCCATGGCTTTACTAAGGAGTAGAATAGCTAAAGAGGCTGAAGCAAAGAATGTCAGAATAATAACAACTAACGTTAACTCACCTGAAAACTACATAAGATCAAGGAGCTTTAAAGTCTACGCAGTAGTCTCGGAGAAGCCTTCTATAAAGAGAGAAGCTGGAAGTCTAGGGATTTAAAAAGTTGAACCACAGCACTCGTAAAGAGATGTTGTGGTTCAGATACCCACGAAGATCTTCATCTCCTCGGCGGGCATGACTTTCATCATTCAATTATATCTTCTCAATAAGTGATTATAAGTCGTTATCACGGACTTATCGAAGATCATTGTGCTTGATTAACCTCTGACCAGCGGTGCCACCAATAGCAAGCTAATGAAAACCTCTACTAGGGCTGCTAATGTGAGCATTAAAATTATTATGGGTATCTTACGTATTACGTCCTTAAACGTTTCCCTAACCTTAGCCGGGTTTCTTCGTGAGTTAGTTAATATCGTTATGCCTAGGTGAGTTCCTAGAACGGCTGAGTAAATTAATGCTGGAATTTCTAAGACCCCGTGCGGGAGTATGGTGAGGACTCCTCCTATCACGTCTTCCTGTGTTGAGAGGACTAAGCCTACTATAAACCCGTTGACTAACATAACGCCTGCAGGACCTATTAAAGAAACACCCAAAACTATGTTTAGTAATGCTACCCTCATATTGTTAGCGAATATGGCTAAACTTAGTAGGAACAGAGACCTCATATCTGAGGTGTTGTAGTACTCTATTAACGGGCTGAACTGCTCCTTAAGAATCTCCCTGACTACAGGACCTAGCTGTTGCGACGCGTAAAACCCTGCCACAACCGAGGCGAGGAAAAGTATGGAGATTATTAACCATATAACCAGCTTAATCATCCCTCACACCTAGATTAAGATTCTCTTAAGAAGGTTTAAATTCCTCACGCTTTAAGCTAATATAAGAAAACCAAAGATTTGTATTGGGGAAGGAACTGACTGAGGTAGTTAACGAGGGCATTGCCGAATTCGACGCGAGGCAATACTTAAGAGAGTACGTGATAGAGTGGTTTAAGAGCAGATTCGAGGAATTCACACCACCTCAGTTAATGGCCATACCGAGAATAAAGGAGGGCAAGAACGTACTCATATCTTCCCCTACCGGGACAGGCAAGACTCTAGCGGTTTTCCTGCCGATAATAGATGAGTTACTGAGATACGCTGAATCAGGCTCACTAGAAGATTACGTGTACGTTGTCTACGTATCACCTCTTAGAGCCTTGAATAACGACATGAAGAAGAACCTAATTCAGCCTGTCGTAGAGATACGTGAATACGCACTCGATACTCGAGGCTTAAATCTCCCTGAGATTAGGGTTGGTGTCAGGACCAGCGATACCTCACCGGCAGAGAAAACTAGGATGCTTGTTAAGCCCCCGCACATACTTATAACAACCCCTGAATCTCTGGCTATCTCAATAACAGCACCTAGGTTTAGGGAGAAATTAAGGAACGTTAGGTGGATTGTAGTAGATGAGATTCACGAGCTAGCGTCGAGTAAGAGAGGTGCTTTACTAACCTTAACCATGGAGAGATTAGAGGAGTTAGTGGGTAGGAGGATTCAGAGGATAGGTTTAAGTGCCACTATCTCTCCATTAGAGGAGGTCGCGAAGTTCCTCGCAGGCTACGACGACACAGGCAATCCTAGAGATTGCGTAATAATTGACGCTAGGTTCGTTAAGCCGGTGGAATTACACGTCATCACACCTAAAGCCAACATAGTTACTGCAGGAGCTGAAGAGCTTAATGAGTCCATATATGAGGAGTTGAAAAAGATAATTGATTCTCATAGGACGACCCTAGTATTCACCAACACCAGGAGTTCTACGGAGAGAGTGGTTCATAAGCTGAAGAAGGTTCTGGCAGGCAATAGTGTTGAGGACTTAGATGAGATAGAAGCGCATCACAGCTCCTTAAGCCGTGATGTTAGGCTGGAAGTAGAGAATAAGCTAAAGGAAGGTAAGTTGAGGGTGGTCGTTAGCTCCACGTCGCTTGAGTTAGGGATTGATATAGGCTATATTGACGCTGTTGTGCTACTAAGTAGTCCTAAAAGCGTTACAAGACTCTTACAGAGGGTTGGTCGTTCAGGACATAACGTGCGTGAC